>PJQF01000041.1_pt1 | contig 87754 bp, 80 predicted proteins | sample 1503741 | NCBI WGS metagenome assembly PJQF01 (sample SAMN07775949, study PRJNA414020) | Biofilm metagenome, whole genome shotgun sequencing project. | isolation source: biomolecule (vanillin) treated reverse osmosis membrane biofilm | place: India: Nagpur | collected 2017-03-21
TCGGGAGCAAGCCCCCTCCCACAGTTTTAATCGGCGGAGAATTTGAATACGGTGTCTTGGTTGTAAGTTTGTCCTGGGTTCATCAATACGTAATCCGCGGTTTGATCCTGTTGTTGGCGGTGGTCATCGACCGCATGAAACAACGCTGATCCAGACCCTATAAAGGCCAAATGTGGGAGGGGGCTTGCTCCCGATAGCAGTGGGTCAGGTAATGAATATGTAGCTGACACACCGCCATCGGGAGCAAGCCCCCTCCCACAGTTTTAATCGGCGGAGAATTTGAACACGGTGTTCTGGTTGTAAGTTTGTATTGGGTTCATCAATGCGTGATCTGCGGTTTGATCCTGCTACTGGCGGGGGGCATCGACCGCATGAAACAACGCTGATCCAAACCCTATGAAAGCCGAATGTGGGAGGGGGCTTGCTCCCGATAGCGGAGTGTCAGTTTGCACATTTGTCTCTGACACACCGCCATCGGGGGCAAGCCCCTCCCACCTATAGATCTCAACTGTATTGACGGGCGGTATTTGCCATAATGCCCGCGCTTTCATACTTATAGGCCCGATATGCAGGAAAACGCCCACACCCCCGTCAAAGACGCCGCCCCCACCGGCACCCAGACCCTGCTGCGTGGCTTGGGCGTGGTGCAGGCAGTGGCGGCCGGTGCGCGGGATCTGAAAGAGATCGCCAAGCGCATCGGCACCACTCGCAGCACCACCCACCGCCTGGCCAGTTGCCTGGTGGATGAGCGTTACCTGCGCGTAGTGCCGCAAGTCGGTTACCTGCTGGGGCCAAAGTTGATTGAACTGGGCTTCCAGGCACGGGAAGAGCTGCCATTGGTGACCCTGGCGGTGCCGTACCTGGACGAGTTGTCCGCGCTGACCGGTGACACCATCCACCTGGCGATTCGCGAATTTGACGACGTGCTGTACCTGCACAAGAACCCCGGCCGTAATGGCCCGGAAATGCGTTCACGGGTCGGCCATCGCATGCCGTTGGCGCGCACGGGCGTAGGCAAGGCAATGCTGCTGGATGACACGGTGCAAGAGTGGCAACGCTTGTACGAAACCAGCCTGCCGGCGGGAGGAAAGAACCTGCAGTGGCCGCAGCACCCGGAGCAATCCTGGGCACAGTTCGAGCAGCGTATGCATGAATATGTGGTGGGCGGTTATGCGTTCGATCTGGAAGACAACGAACCGTCGATCCGCTGCGTGGCGGCACCGGTGCGCGATGCGAGCCGGCGAATCGTCGCCGGCATCAGCATCGCCAGTACCGTGCCTTATATGCCGCTGGAGAAAATGGCCGAGCTGATCCCTGTCATCAAACAAGTCGCAGCGCGGCTTTCAGCGGAGTTGGGCGCGAAGGTCTGATCAGACCTTCAGGGTCGCCATGTCGATGACAAAGCGGTACTTCACATCACCGGCGATCATGCGGGCATAGGCCTCGTTGATCTGGCGGATGTCGAGCATTTCGATGTCGCAGGTGATGCCATGCTCGGCACAGAAATCCAGGACTTCCTGGGTTTCGGCAATGCCACCGATCAGCGAGCCGGCCAGTACTTTACGGCCCAGCACCAGCTTGGCTGCATTCACCGGCGGGTCCACTGGCTCGATCAAACCCACCAGGATGTGCACGCCGTCAAAGCGCAGCACGTCGAGGTAGGGGTTCAGGTCGTGCTGCACTGGGATAGTGTCCAGCAAGAAATCAAAGTGCCCGGCAGCGGCTTTCATCTGCTCGGCGTCGGTGGACACGATCACGTGGTCGGCGCCCTGGCGACGGCCTTCTTCAGCCTTGCTCGCGGAGCGGGTGAACAGTGTGACTTCAGCGCCCATGGCCTTGGCGAACTTGATGCCCATATGGCCCAGACCGCCCATGCCCAGGATCCCGACTTTATCGCCGGCCTTTACGCCGTAGTGCTTGAGCGGCGAGTAAGTGGTAATGCCGGCGCACAGGATCGGCGCGGCGCTGGCCAGGTCGAGCTTGGCCGGAATCTTCACCACAAAGTGCTCGCTGACCACGATGCTGTCGGAGTAGCCGCCCATGGTGTTGCTGCCATCCACACGATCCGGCGTGGCGTAGGTCATGGTCGGGCCTTCGAGGCAGTATTGCTCCAGGTCCGATTTGCACGCTTCACAGTGACGGCACGAATCGACCATGCAGCCTACGCCGACGAGGTCGCCGACTTTATGCGCGGTAACGCTGGCGCCGACGGCAGTGACCTTGCCGACAATTTCGTGACCGGGCATCAGCGGGTACACAGCGATGCCCCATTCGTTTCGCGCCTGGTGGATGTCGGAGTGGCAGACGCCGCAGTACATAATCTCGATCGCCACGTCATCGGCGCGCGGGCTGCGGCGTTCAAACGACATGGGGGCGAGGGGAGTGGTGGCCGACTGGGCGGCATAACCGATGGCGGTATACATGGTGAAACCTCGCAAAAAGCAGTGACAAGTGAGGCGGGCCATTCTCCCCATCGACCGTCGAGGCGACCATGGCGATTGCTCCGAGTCTCATGCCTATTCGTCCGGGAGTGCCCCTTGTTTGGATTTATGTGCCGCCAGACCTGCGATGATGCTCTCATCCCTTTTTCGCGAAGTTTTTTGCCATGTTGTTGACCCGCCATCTCGACGCCAACGCCACGTTGGTTTCCCTGATTGAGGGGCTCACGCCCTGTGACGGTTTTTCCCCTACCCATCTGCCCGGTGTGAAGGTGCTGCGCGCCAGTTGCGACGTGGCGCGCGGCCCGCAGATCTATGAGCCGAGCCTGATGTTCGTGGCCCAAGGCAGCAAACTCGCTTATCTGGGGCCGCGGACCCTGGAGTATGGCGCTGGGCATTACTTGATCCAGGCGATGCCGGTGCCGTTCGAGTGCGAGACATTCGCCATGGCGCCCGGAGCACCGCTGTTGGGTGTGTCGGTGGGTATCGACCGTGTGGTGTTGGGGGAGTTGGTGATGGCCATGGGCATGCAGGCTGGGCCGCCACCGACCCCGCAAACCCTGGAGTCGATGAGTTCGGTGGTGCTGGATGACGCCATGCGCGGTTGCGTCGAACGGTTGTTGCAGTGCCTGCACGATCCGCTGGAAAGCCGGATCATGGGTCCAGCGCGGGTGCGCGAATTGTTGTTCACCGCGCTGCGCGGGCCGCAGGCGGATGTGCTGCGTGCGTTGGTAGAGCAACAGGGGCAATTCTCGCGGATTGCCACGTCGTTGAGTCACCTGCATGCCCATTTCGCCGAGCCGCTCAATATCGAGACGTTAGCCGGGTATGCGCACATGAGTGCGTCGACCTTCCATGAGCACTTCAAGCGCTGCACCTTGCTGTCGCCGGTGCAGTACCTCAAGCGTCTGCGCCTGCTCAAGGCCCAGCAATTGCTGCTAGTGGAAGGCATGGGCGTAGCCCAGGCGGCGCACAACGTGGGTTACCAGAGCACGTCGCAGTTCAGTCGCGAATACAAGCGCTACTTCGAGCGCAACCCGGGGGAAGAGCGCGCGGCTTAGTAGTAACGTCGCGGGTCAGAATCGATCAGGCTGGCCAACTTGGTCAGGGCGAAGCGCAGCTCGTCCTGACTGGTGGGCGACATCAGTACCAGCCGTACACTGCGCGTCACCCCGGAACGTTCGGCCTGGAACTGAGTGCCACTGAGCACCAGCACCCCATTGGCCCGCGCCAGCATGGTGAATTCGTCGCTGGTCCAGGGCTCGGGCAGCGTCAGCCAGACATGGTAGGAGTACGGCTGGGTCTTGAGTTCGTAATTGGCGAAGATCTCCTGGGCAATCGCTTGGCGCCCGGCGGCTTCGTTGCGCTGGATACGGATCAGTTTTTTGTCCAGGCCTTCGGTGACGACATTGCTGGCCAGTTGCGCAGTCAGTGGCGACGGCATCCACACGCTGCTGCGGACCATCGACGTCAAGCGTGACAGTAGTTTTGGCGGGCTATACAGGTAGCCGATGCGCAGCGCAGGCATCACCGACTTCGACAGGCTGGTCAGGTACACCGAACGGTCCGGGGCGAACGCCGACAGCGGTTTGATTGACGGGTCGGTGGCGAGAAAACCGTAGATGTCATCGTCGAGAATGATGAAGTCGAACTCTTCGGCCAGCGCCGCGATTTGCGCCCGACGCTTTTGCGACATGATCGCCGCCGTCGGGTTCTGGCAGGTTGCCACGCAGACCAGCATCGCCGGTTTTTCGCGCTGGCACAGTTCGCGCAGTGCCTCGGGGATGATGCCTTCGTCATCCATCGGCACGCCCCGCAGACGGCGCTCCAGGCCGTGGGCCAGGGAAATGATGCCGGGGTAGCAAAGCGCTTCGCAGAGCACCAGGTCGCCGGCGTTGGTCAGGGCGCTCATGGCCACCATCAAGCCATGCTGGGCCCCGGCGGTGATGATCACTTGCTGCCACTGCGCATCGGGCAACGAATGCCGCAACCACTGTGCACCCGCCTCGCGATGAGCCGGGTGGCCGCCATCGGGTGCGTAGTCCAAGGCGCGCGCGAAATCGGTGCTCTTGGCCATGCTCACCAATGCATCGCGCAGCCAGTATTCCAGGGTTTCGCTGTAGGGCTTGATGATCGACAGATCGAGCAGTTCGGACTGCCCAAGATTCAAGGGTACGGACGCGCTGTTACTCGCCGGCAGTTCCAACTGCTTTTGATTGAGCACATACGTGCCGCGGCCCACTTCACCCTGCACCAGGCGACGCCGCTGGGCTTCGCTGTACGCGCGGCTGATGGTGCCCGGCGTGACATTCAGCGTCGTGGCCAGCTCCCGCAGGGTCGGCAGGCGATCGCCTTCGTTCAATACGCCGTTGCCGATATCGCGTGCCAACGCATCGGCAATCGACAAATACATCGGCTGGCCGAATTCGCTTAGCTGGGGAACCCACATGAATGATCACTGCCCATCGTAGAAATGATGAATATCCGAGCATATCACATGGAGGTTAGGCAACTAATAAATCGACACAATTGGCGAATTGATTCGATTGATCCCGTGATTGAATCGATATTGATCGCTAGGTTCAGATATTTTTTGGTTTTTTAATCGCCTTATAAATCAAATAATTAAATGCGTAACGGCGCAAAAACAGGCACGTATAGCGAAAAAACATCCCGTAACAACCTCGCCAGCTATTGAATCAACTCAATTCCTTCAAATACACTCATCTCGAATCGAAGCAATCGACTCAATCTTCCCCTGTTCACTGCCCGGCCCCGCCGCGCCAAGTCGAGACATCATGGACACACTCAGAAAGGATCTATCCCTGTCAGCCGTCATCGCGGGCTTTACTGCCGTGATCATTTCTTATGCTGGCCCTTTGATCATCGTGTTTCAGGCGGCCAAGGAAGCGCACCTGCCCAATGACGTGGTGTCTTCGTGGATCTGGGCGATTTCCATCGGCAGCGGCATCACTGGCCTGTTCCTCAGCTGGCGCCTACGGGTTCCGGTGATTACCGCGTGGTCCACACCTGGCGCGGCATTGCTCGTCTCGATGCTGCCGACGGTGACGCTGCCACAGGCCATCGGTGCCTATGTGGTCGCGTCGGTGATCATTGCCGTGGTGGGGTTGTCCGGCGCATTCGACAAGTTGATGAGTCGACTGCCCAAGGCCATCGCCGCTGCCATGCTTGCCGGCATTCTGTTCCGCTTCGGCGCCGAGCTGTTTACCTCGATCAAGCTGCAACCCGCGCTGGTACTGTCGATGATCGCGGCCTACCTGATCTTCAAACGCCTGTCGCCGCGCTACGCAATTCTTTCGGTGTTGATTATCGGCTGTGCAGTCGCCGCCTCGTTTGGAGAGTTGAACAGCACGGCAATCACCATCGCTGTGGCGCACCCGGTGTTTATCGCGCCGGAGTGGAGTTGGCACGCCATCATCAACATCGGCCTGCCGCTGGCGCTGGTGACGCTGACCGGGCAGTACGTGCCGGGCATGGCAGTGTTACGCACTTCGGGCTACAACACCCCGGCGCGCTCGATCATTTCGGTGACGGCGATCGGTTCGGTGCTGATGGCTCCGTTCGGTTCCCACGGCTTCAACCTCGCCGCGATCACCGCTGCCATCTGCACCGGCCGCGAAGCCCACGAGGACCGCGACAAACGCTACATCGCCGGGATCGCCTGCGGGGTGTTCTACATCCTGATGGGCACCTTCGGCGCGACCCTGGCTTCGGTGTTTTCCGCCTTGCCTAAAGAGTTGATTGCGTCTCTCGCCGGGTTGGCCCTGTTCGGTGCGATCAGCGCCGGGCTGACCGGTGCCATGGCCGACGAGAAGCAACGGGAAGCCGCGTTGATCACCTTCCTGGTCACCGCCTCGGGCATGAGTTTCCTCGGCTTGGCCGCGGCGTTCTGGGGGTTGATCTTCGGTCTCGTCGCCCACTTCGTGCTGACCTACACCCGAGAAAGCAAGGCCATCGCGATGGCTGAGGGCAGCCGTCCATGACCGCACGTTACGATTTCATAGTGGTGGGCGGTGGCATCGCTGGCGTGTCGGCGGCGTATGAGCTGGCGGCCCACGGCAGCGTTTGCCTGCTGGAGCAGGAGCAGCAACTGGCCTATCACACCACTGGCCGTTCGGCGGCGATCTCCATGGAAAGCTACGGCAACCAGCAGATCCGCTCGCTGACCTGCGCTTCCCGAGGCTTTTTCGAGAACCCGCCCGAAGGCCTGGCCGAACACCCATTGTGGTCGCCACGCGGTGCCTTGATCGTGGCGCAAGCGCAGCGGGTGGACAAACTGGCTGCGCGGTTCAGCGCAGTGCTCGGGCAAGTGCCCACGGCAAAGTTCCTCGACGACAAACAGGTGCTCGAACTGGTGCCCTACCTGGCCGAAGGCGCCTGGAGCGCAGGCATCTATGAGCCCAGCGCGTTCGACCTGGATGTGCACGGCATTCATGGCGCCTACCTCGGCGGCCTGCGGGGGCGCGGCGGTGTGGTCAAGCGCGAAGCCGAAGTAGTGCGCGGCGAACACCGCAACGATCACTGGACCTTGCACACCGCTGACGGCCAACGGTTGGAGGCGTCGATCGTGGTCAACGCTGCCGGCGCCTGGGCTGATGAGTTTGCCCAGCGTTGCGGGGTGCCCAAGGTTGGTGTGCGGCCGCTGCGCCGCACGGTGCTGGCGGTGGATCCGCAGTGCGACGTGCACCACACGCCGTACCTGGGCACGGTGGACGAAGACATTTTCATCAAGCCGGAAGCCGGGCGCCTGATTGTCTCGCCCTGCGATGAAAACCCGTCGCTGCCCTGTGACGCGCTGCCTGACGAGCTGGACCTGGCGATCACCATGGACCGTCTGCAAAGCACTACGCGCCTGCGTCCACGCTCGATCATCAACAAGTGGGCAGGCCTGCGTACCTTTGTTGCCGACCGGTCCCCGGTGCTCGGCCAGGATCCGCAACACGAGAGCTTTATCTGGCTAGCCGCCCTCGGTGGCTACGGGATTCAAGCCGCGCCAGCCATTGCCCGGCTGTGCAGTCACGCGGCGTTGGGCATCGCCATGCCGACCGATCTGGCGGCGCTGCAACTCAACTACCAGCATTTCTCCCCGGCGCGTTGCCGCGACGAGGCGTTTTCCAGCCTGGCCGTCAAACAGGTTGCCGATTTGCACTAACCCTCCACCCACTTCACAAGGAACGTCACCATGCAGACCAACGCTCAACACCAGTCCGTCGCCAAGCCTTTCCTGGGCGAAGAAAACGTGATCTTCACCGACAAGGCGCCGCTGCCCCTGGGCACGTATTCCCAAGGGATCAAGGTCAGTCACGGGCAAACCATCTACCTGTCGGCACAGACTCCCGTCTCGGCGCTGAACAACGAGGTGCTGGCCAAGGACTTCGAAGGCCAGTTGCGTCAGACCCTGGACAATCTGCAGCAAATGGCCGAGGCCGCAGGCGGCACTTTGGCGAACGTGGTCAAGGTCACGGCGTTCATCACGGACTTGAGCGAGTTCCCGACCCTCAACCGGGTGATGGAGGAGTACTTCACCCAGCCATACCCGGCGCGCACCACTGCCGGGGCCAGCGCCCTCGCGCGCAATACCCTGGTCGCCATCGACGCCATCATGGTGGTCTGAAGCCCACTCTCTGCGTGCAGTGCCCGTCGGTCCGGGGCAGTGGACCGACGTCGGCAGCAAAAGCACCCGCACCGCGTATTTTCAGGGGGTTGGTCATGAAACATTCGTACAGCGAGTATGTGTTGCAGTGCCTGGTCTGCGATCGCAGCTACCAGCCGCATGAGGTCAGCTACTACTGCCCTCATTGCAAAACCGACGGTGCCCTCGATGCGCTTTACGATTATTCGACGCTCAAGCGCGAATGGTCCAGGGACACCCTGGTCCATGATCACGCCCGAGGCATGTGGCGTTATGACCGGCTGATGCCATTGCGTTCGACGCAGTTCATCCCGCCGCTGCTGGTGGGGAACACGCCGCTGTATTCGCGCCCGGAACTGCTCGGTAGGGGCGCGCGGATCAAGGTCTATATCAAAGATGAATCGCGCCAGCCCACCGGCTCGCTGAAAGACCGCGCCAGCGCCCTGGCGGTGGCCCATGCCATGCAGTCCGGTGCACGCACCGTGGCGGTGGCCAGTACCGGCAACGCCGCCTCGGCCCTGGCCGGGATGAGTGCAAGCCTGGGCCTGCATAACGTGATTTACCTGCCCAAAAGTGCGCCCCGCGAGAAGCTCGCTCAGATGCAAGGCTATGGCGCCGAGATTGTACTGGTCGATGGCCAGTACGACGAAGCCTTCGAACAATGCCTCAACGCCTGTGAAACCCACGGTTGGTACAACCGCACCACCGGGATCAACTCGTACATGAGCGAAGGCAAGAAAACCGTGGCCTTCGAGATGTGCGAGCAACTCAATTGGCAGGTGCCGGACCTGGTGTTCGTGCCGGTCGGTAATGGCTGCATTCTGGGCTCGGTCTACAAGGGGTTCTTCGACCTGCTGCAAATGGGCTGGATCGAACGTATTCCACGGCTAATCGGCGTCCAGGCCGAGCACAGCAACTTTATGTACCGGGCCTGGCGCAGTGACCGGCCGATGCAGCAGATTGAACGCATTGCCCCCACCAGCCTGGCCAGCAGCATCAATGTGGCCTTGCCGCGCGACCGTCTCAAAGCCATGCGCGCCGTGACGGCCAGCGGCGGCGAGTTCATTTGCGTCAGCGATCCGAGCATTGTCGCGGCGGCTTCCCGCTTGGCCGCCAGCACCGGTGTGTTTCCCGAGGCCGGCGCGGCGAGTGCCTTCGCCGGGCTGCTCAAGTACGCCGAAGCACACCCCGACACCCCGCAGACCGCCGTGATCCTGATCACCGGCAGCGGTTTGAAAGACACCTCCATTTTTCTCTCCAACTCGACCAGAGGCCAGACACGGGTGCAATCCCAGCCCCTGGCCGACCTGCTGACCTAGGAATCCCACCATGAGCCTGCAAAATTTCGACCCCGCCATTGCCCGCCTGATCGACCGTGAACGCAATCGTCAGGAAACCCACCTGGAGCTGATCGCTTCAGAAAACTATGTGAGCGACGAAGTGCTCCAGGCCCAGGGCTCGGTGCTCACCAACAAGTACGCTGAAGGTTATCCGGGCAAGCGGTATTACGGTGGTTGCAAGGTCGTCGACGAGATCGAAAACCTGGCCATCGAACGCGCCCGCAAACTGTTCAATTGTGAATACGTCAACGTTCAGCCGCACTCTGGGTCGCAGGCCAACCAGGCGGTGTTTCTCGCGGTGCTGGAACCCGGCGATACCATTCTGGGGATGTCCCTGGCTCATGGTGGTCACCTGACCCATGGCGCATCGGTGAATTTCTCGGGCAAGTTCTACCAGGCGTTTTCCTACGGCCTGGACCCTGACACCGAGACCCTGGACTACGCCGAAATGGAAGCCCTGGCCCGGCAGCACAAACCGAAGATGATCATCGCCGGGGCCTCCGCCTATTCGCGCACCCTGGACTTCCAGCGCTTTCGCAAGATCTGCGATGAGGTAGGCGCCTACTTGATGGTGGACATGGCGCATTACGCCGGTTTGATCGCGGCGGGCGTGTACCCGTCGCCGGTCGGCATTGCCGACTTCATCACCTCGACCACTCATAAAACCCTGCGTGGCCCGCGCGGCGGCTTGATCCTGGCCAAGGCGCAATACGCGGCGTTGCTTGATAAGACGATTTTTCCGGTCTACCAGGGCGGACCGCTGATGCATGTCATCGCAGCCAAGGCTGTGGCGTTCAATGAGGCGCTTAGCGATGGGTTCAAGCATTACCAGCAACGGGTGATCGACAACGCCCGTACCATGGCCGACGTCCTCACTCGCCGTGGTTTGCGTGTGGTGTCGGGAGGCACCGATTGCCATATGTTCCTGCTTGATCTGCGCGCGATGAACATCACTGGCAAGGATGCCGAAGCGTTGCTGGAGAGTGCGCACATCACCTTGAACAAGAATGCGATTCCCAACGACCCGCAAAAACCGGCGATCACCAGCGGCATTCGCATCGGTACGCCGGCGCTGACCACCCGGGGCTTTGGGGAGGCGGAGTGTGCTGAAGTGGCAAACCTGATCGCCGACCTGCTGGAGCAGCCGAACAACGCGACACTGCTGGAGAACACCCGGCGCCGGGTGATGCATCTGTGCGAGTGCTTTCCGGTTTATCTGCTGAGCTGACGCAAACAAAAAAGCCAACGCTTTTGGGCGTTGGCTTTTTGTGTTTCAGGCAATCGTCTTACATGTTCGGGTAAGTCGGTCCACCTGCGCCTTCCGGCGTGACCCACGTGATGTTCTGCGAAGGGTCCTTGATGTCACAGGTCTTGCAGTGCACGCAGTTCTGGGCGTTGATCTGGAAGCGCTTCTCGCCGTCTTCCTTGGTGATCACTTCATACACACCGGCCGGGCAGTAGCGCTGTGCCGGTTCATCGTAGAGCGGCAGGTTGGTGCCGATCGGGATGCTCGGGTCTTTCAGCTTCAAGTGGCACGGCTGCTCTTCTTCATGGTTGGTACCAGAGATGAACACCGAACTCAGCTTATCGAAGCTCAGCTTGCCGTCTGGCTTGGGGTAGTCAATCTTCGTGCTGTCTTTGGCCAGCTTCAGGCAGGCGTAGTCCGGCTTGGTGTCGTGCAAGGTGAACGGCATCTTGCCGCCGAGGATGTTCTGGTCGAACCAGTTGAAGCCCGCACCGAGGATCGGGCCGAACTTGTGCATCGCCGGGCCGAAGTTGCGGGTGGCGAACAGTTCTTCGTAGAGCCAGCTGGCTTTGAAGCTGTCGACGTAATTGGTCAGTTCATCACCGCCTTCGGACTCTGCCAGCAGGCGCTCGGCCACGGCGTCGGCGGCGAGCATGCCGGACTTCATGGCAGTGTGGCTGCCTTTGATCTTGGCCACGTTCATGGTGCCCAGGTCGCAGCCGATCAGAGCGCCGCCCTTGAAGACCATTTTCGGCAACGAGTTGATGCCGCCCTTGGCCAGGGCGCGAGCGCCGTAGCTGATGCGCTTGCCGCCTTCCAGGTACTGTGCGAGCACCGGGTGATGCTTGAGGCGCTGGAACTCATCGAACGGCGACAGGAAAGCGTTGCTGTAGGACAGGTCGACGATCAGGCCCACGACCACCTGGTTGTTTTCCAGGTGATAAAGGAAGGAGCCGCCAGTGTTCTCGTTGCTCATGATGTCCAGCGGCCAACCGGCGGTGTGGACCACCAGGCCTGGCTGGTGCTTAGCCGGGTCGATTTCCCAGATTTCCTTGAGACCAATGCCGTAGTGCTGGGCGTCGGCGTCGCTGTCCAGGTTGAAGCGCTGGATCAACTGCTTGCCGATATGCCCGCGGCAGCCTTCGGCGAACAACGTGTACTTGCCACGCAGTTCCATGCCTGGGGTGTACACGCCTTCTTTAGGATTGCCTTCGCGGTCGACGCCGAGGTCACCGGTGATGATCCCGCGCACCACGCCGTTCTCGTCGAACAGTGCTTCCTGGGCGGCGAAACCTGGGTAGACTTCCACGCCCAGATTCTCGGCCTGCTGGGCGAGCCAGCGGCACAGGTTGCCGAGGGAGATGATGTAGTTGCCTTCGTTGTGCATGGTCTTGGGCACGAAGAAGTCAGGCACTTTGGTGGAAGCTTCGGGGCTGCGCAGTACATAGATGTCATCGCGCACCACGGGTGTGTTGAGCGGGGCGCCGAGTTCTTTCCAGTCCGGGAACAGTTCGTTCAGGGCCCGTGGTTCAAACACGGCACCGGAGAGGATGTGTGCGCCGACTTCGGAGCCTTTCTCGACCACGCAGACGCTGATTTCCTTACCGGCTTCGGCGGCCTTCTGCTTCAGTCGGCAGGCGGCGGACAGGCCAGCCGGGCCAGCGCCGACGATGACCACGTCGAATTCCATGTATTCGCGTTCCACAGGCTATCTCCTACTCAAGGCTCAACAGGCTTTTTTTCTAATGGGTGGAGGTTCGGTGTCGTCTTGCGGCAACGGCAGGACCCACCTTTCTCTCTAGGTGGCGCATTATATATAGACCACTGTCAGCGTCCAATACAAACGTTTGTTTGAATTACCCGCAGGCTAGGAAAATCAAAGCAACGCGGCTTATGACTGGCCATTTTGCCGTATTGACCAGAATAGGCGTTCCGGTCAATATACGGTCGGTTTTGCGCTTACCGTAGGCAGACAGCAGGTTTCAAGAGCACGTCCAAAAGCGAAACAGGTGACGCACGCCTAAACACCGGCGCGCAGTTTACACGCCGCGATAAAGAATGACCTCTCAGTCACCACTGACGAACGGTCGTCATTTCCCGTGAGCAAGGTCATTTGCCCAGGTTTTTGGAGGTGCCCTTGTGTGCCGATGAGCATCAACCGCCAGGTTCGCCTAGGCGACTTTCTTTTCACCGGAGAGTAACGAGGAATCCATGAAGGTTCTTGTAGCTGTCAAACGCGTTGTCGATTACAACGTGAAAGTTCGCGTCAAGGCGGACAATTCCGGCGTCGATCTTGCTAACGTCAAGATGTCGATGAACCCTTTCTGTGAAATCGCTGTGGAAGAAGCCGTACGCCTGAAAGAGAAAGGCGTAGCGACTGAAATCGTCGTGGTTTCCATCGGTCCTACCACTGCTCAAGAGCAGCTGCGTACCGCCCTGGCACTGGGCGCTGACCGCGCTATCCTGGTCGAATCCGCTGAAGACCTGACCTCCCTGGCCGTTGCCAAGCTGCTCAAGGCTGTTGTCGACAAGGAACAGCCTCAGCTGGTGATCCTCGGCAAACAGGCCATCGACAGCGACAACAACCAGACTGGCCAAATGTTGGCTGCACTGACCGGTTACGGCCAGGGCACCTTCGCCTCGAAAGTCGAAGTAAGCGGCGACAGCGTTGCCGTGACCCGCGAAATCGACGGCGGCGCACAAACGGTTTCCCTGAAACTGCCGGCCATCGTCACCACCGACCTGCGTTTGAACGAGCCGCGCTACGCGTCCCTGCCAAACATCATGAAAGCCAAGAAGAAGCCTCTCGAAGTGCTGACTCCGGACGCTTTGGGCGTTTCCACCGCCTCCACCAACAAGACCGTCAAAGTTGAAGCGCCGGCTGCACGCAGCGCGGGCATCAAGGTCAAGTCGGTGGCTGAACTGGTCGAGAAACTGAAAAACGAAGCGAAGGTAATCTAACCATGACTATCTTGGTAATCGTAGAACACGACAACAAAGTGCTGGCCCCGGCCACGCTGAACACTGTTGCTGCTGCCGCCAAAATCGGTGGCGACATCCACGTGCTGGTAGCAGGCCAAGGCGCTGGCGCCGTGGCTGAAGCCGCTGCCAAAGTGGCTGGCGTGAGCAAAGTACTGCTGGCCGACAACGCCGCTTACGCTCACCAACTGCCGGAAAACGTCGCTCCACTGGTTGCAGAGCTGGGCGCTGGCTACAGCCATATCCTGGCTGCCGCTACCTCCAACGGCAAAAACATCCTGCCACGCGTTGCCGCGCAGTTGGACGTTGACCAGATCTCCGAGATCATCTCGGTTGAAAGCGCCGATACCTTCAAGCGCCCGATCTACGCCGGTAACGCCATTGCCACCGTGCAATCGACTGCTGCCGTCAAAGTCATCACCGTGCGTGCCACCGGTTTCGATCCGGTTGCTGCTGATGGTGGTTCGGCTGCCGTTGAAGCCGTCTCCGCTGCCCACGACGCTGGCACTTCCAGCTTTGTTGGCGAAGAGCTGGCCAAGTCGGACCGTCCTGAGCTGACCGCTGCCAAGATCGTCGTATCCGGCGGTCGTGGCATGCAGAACGGTGACAACTTCAAGCACCTGTACGCCCTGGCCGACAAGCTGGGCGCTGCGGTTGGCGCTTCCCGCGCCGCCGTCGACGCAGGTTTCGTACCCAACGACATGCAGGTCGGCCAGACCGGCAAGATCGTGGCGCCACAGCTGTACATCGCCGTCGGTATCTCCGGCGCGATCCAGCATCTGGCCGGTATGAAAGACTCCAAAGTGATCGTTGCGATCAATAAGGACGAAGAAGCACCGATCTTCCAGGTGGCTGATTACGGCCTGGTAGCGGACTTGTTCGAAGCCGTACCTGAGTTGGAGAAGCTGGTCTAATCCAGCCGCTTCACTTATAAAGAGCCCGGTCTTGCGACCGGGTTTTTTTTTGTCCGGCCTTTTTGAATATCGGAGAAACCGCCATGGAACTGCGTCCCTGGGCACTATTGCTGGGCCTGTCGCTGCTGCCGAGCCTGACCTTGGCCGCTGGCAAATGTGAGCGCCTGGTGATCACCGGCAGCCCTGACGCACCGCCCTTGTTATGGCGCGACCCCCAAGACCCCACGCACCTGATCGGCGCCACCGCCGACGTGCTCCAGCAAGTGGCAAAGGACCTAGGGTTGAAAATCGACCTGCTTTACGGCGGCAAGCGTTCCCAGGCCTTGGATGAGGTGCGCAGCGGCCGTATGGATATATTCGCCGATACGCCGCTAAACCTCGGCGAGCTGGAAAATCTTGATTACATCCACCCGGCGTTGGTGCAGACCGATTATCTCGTCTGGACGCGCAAAGACTCGGCACTGGTCTACACCACAGCTGCCGACTTGCACGGGCACAAGGGTGCAGTATCGGAGCGTTCCCGTTTTAGTGCCGGATTCGAAACGTTCGCCGGTGAGCAACTGACCTTACAGCGCCTGCCGACGTTGACTCCGGCATTCCAGAAACTGCTGCTGGGGGAGGTGGAGTACGTGCTGGCGGGACGTTATTCCGCAATGGCCATGGCTCAGACACTGGGCATGAGCAACGACCTGATCGCCCGCGATGTTCCGATCGATCAGCCGGGGCTGTACCTGGCGATTTCCCACAACTCGGCCTGCAATGATCCGTGGTTGCGCGGACAGCTCACCAAAAAGATGACAGAATTGCCCGGGTCTGGTGTGACGGAAGCCGCGCTGCAGCGCAATCTGGAGCGTTGGAAAGCGCAATTGCAACAACCCGTCGGCACCCCAACAAAGTAGGGATTTTCAGTGACTCTTCGACCTTTTTTCGCGGCCCTCGCCGTTGTCGCTCTGGCGGGATGTGCGGCCGATCCTGCGCCGAATGAACAAATTCGCCTCACCCAGCAAGCCCTGGAGCAAGCCAACGCGGTGGGCGCCAGCGCCGATGAATCCCCTGAACTGAAGCTGGCCGAGGACAAATTCGCCCAGGCCAAGGCCGAAATGGCCGACCAATCCTACAAAGACGCGCGCATGCAGGCCGAACAGGCCGAGTTGGACGCGCGTCTGGCCGAAGCCCAGGTGCTGACTCGCAAGAGCCAGGAACAACTGAACGTGCTTAACACCCGCATCACGCGCTTGCGCAAGCAATTGCAGTTAGGGGAAGCCCAATGAGTCGGATGATCCGTGGAGTGGGTTTTACCGTGCTGCTGGGCAGTTCGGTGCTGGGCGGTTGCGCCAGTCACCCGAATGGCGAGCAAGCCTTGCAACAGGCCGGCAGCGACTTCCAGAAGGTCAAGGAAGACGCCAACGTGCTGCGCATCGCGCCTAAAGACGTGATTCGCGCCGGTGAATCCCTGGCGCGGGCTGACCGCTTGTCCAGCTACTGGGGCAGCGGCGCCGACGTGGTGCATTACGCCTACCTGAGCCAGCGCTACAGTGCCATCGCCCGTGAACACACCGAGCAGGCACTCAACGAGGAACGCGCCGCCAAGCTCGAACTGGAACGCCAGCGCCTGCAACTGGCCCTGCGTGAAAGCAAGCTGATCAGCGTACAGCAACAGGGCAAATGGCTGGAAGAACAGATAGCCAGCCTGACCACCACCCAGACCGATCGTGGCCTGGTGATGACCTTGGGCGATGTGCTGTTCGATACCGGCGAAGCGGAGTTGAAGAACTCGGCCAACCGCACCGTGCTGAAAATCGTGCAGTTCCTGCAATTGAACCCCAAGCGCGTAGTGCGCATTGAGGGTTACGCCGACAACACCGGCGGCCAGCAGGAAAACCTCAAACTGTCCCGTGACCGCGCGCAATCGGTGGCCGATGTGTTGGTGGATCTGGGAATCGATGAAAAGCGTATCCAGGTCGAAGGCTATGGTGACCAATACCCGGTGGAAGCCAACGCCTCCGAACGAGGTCGCGCGCAGAACCGTCGGGTCGAGATTGTGTTTTCCGACGAGAAAGGCCAACTGGGCGCCGCTCGCTAAAGGCTTGCCCCGATCAAAACTGTGGGAGGGGACTTGCCCCGATGACGGAATATCAGTCACCGAAAAAGCTGACTGAACCACCGCTATCGGGAGCCAGACCCTCCCACAGTTGTTTCGTATACACCTGAAAATTCTATCCGCCACCCTTACAGTTTTTACTGTCACTCCCGCGCGCGCTCGACTATTGTGGCAACTGTCCCCGTACACTTTCAAACTGTGCCGGTATGTTTCACACAAAAATAAAATACCCGTGAAATCGAGTGCTGCGTCATGACCAATCTGTTGCTTTACCAACGTATCGCCCAGCAACTGGCTGAGGACATCCGACGCGGTGTCTATCAACCGGGTGAGCGCGTGCCCTCGGTGCGCAAGATGAGCTCCCAGCTCAATGTGAGCCACGCCACGGTATTGCAGGCTTACGCCAACCTGGAAGACCAGGGGCTGATCCGGGCGCGGCCGCAGTCCGGCTACTACGTGCACCAGACGCCAGCGCTCACGGCGCCGACACCGGACATCGCACGGGTCGAGCGCCCGGGGTTGGTTACGCGCAGCAGCATCATTCAGCAGGTTTTGGGCGAATCGCGCCGCGAAGGCGTGTTCCCGCTGGGCGCCGCCGTGCCGAGTGTCGACTACCTGCCGGTGCGGGCGCTGCACCAGCAGTTGGCCAAGGTCACGCGGTTCCAGAGCCCGCGCGCGTTCAGTTATATGTTCAGCCCAGGTTTCGAGCCGCTGCGCCGCCAAGTGGCGATCCGCATGCGCGATGCGGGCGTTGTGGTTGACCCGTCCGAAGTAGTCATCACCCACGGTTGTGTCGATGCATTGCAGATGTCTTTGCGCGTGCTGACGCGCCCCGGCGACTTGATCGCGGCTGAATCACCGACGTATTACGGCTTGCTGCAACTGGCCGACTTGCTGGGCCTTAAAGTCATTGAGATCCCCAGTGATCCGTCCACCGGCATGAGCCTGGAGGCACTGCAACTGGCAGCCAACCAATGGTCGATCAAGGCCCTGGTGCTGACCACGCGCCTGAGCAACCCCTTGGGCGGCACCATGCCCGAGGAGCGGCAGAAACAGTTGCTGCGCCTGGCGTCGGATTTCGATATCCAGATTGTCGAGGACGATATCTACGGCGAGTTGATGTTCGAAATCGGTCGCACCAAGGCCCTCAAAGCCTACGACCGCCTGGACCGGGTGATCTATTGCTCAAGCTTCTCCAAGACGTTGTCGCCGGGTGTGCGTATCGGCTGGATGATCGCCGGTAAGTACCAGCAGGAAATTCAGCGTCTGCAGATGTTCAGTACCCATTCGGCATGCAGTGTCACCCAGATGGGCGTGGCGGCGTACTTGGAGAACGGCGGCTACGACCGGCATCTGCGCTACATCCGCCAGGAATACCGCAAGAATCTCAGCGCCTTCCAACTGGCAGTGCAGCAGTATTTTCCCGAAGGCACCCAGATGACCCGTCCGACCGGCGGTTTTATCCTGTGGGTCAGTTTGCCCGGACGCGTCAATACCCAGGAACTGCACGTGCGCGCCCTGCAACAGGGCATCAGCATCGCGCCGGGGTTGATCTTCAGTAACACCGAGCAGTTCAACCACTGTATTCGCCTTAACTGCGGCACCCCGTGGAACCGCGAGGCAGAGCGGGCGCTGATGACGTTGGGGATGCTGGCCAGCCAGTTGTGTCAGGAAACCGCGGCAGGATTTTGAGGCGCTGAAAGGGGACAACTCCGATAGCTGGCTAATCACCGCCCTTGTCATGGCGCGCACAACAAGCGAGCATATGGCCCTCTGCCGTTAATGCTGTAGGCGATATGACCTCGATTGTTCGTGCTGTTTTGGTGATTGGCCTGTTAAGCCTGTGCAACGTCAGCACACTGCTGGCGGCGGCACCTGTGACTGAAAACAAGCCTGCTGCCACTACCGAGCAGAACGCTCCGGCAAAGAAACCAAGCCCCGCCAAGCAAGCCTCCGTTACGAAGAAACAAGCCGCCACGGCGAAAAAGCGTGCAGCGAAGGCGAAAAAGTCCAAGTCAGCCCAGGAAGTGGCACAGACCAAGCTGCCACCGGCACAGTTGGATCTTTCGCTGCCGTCGGACATGGTCAGGCACCTGCAGCCCCTCGGCACCATGCCCAAGCCCCAGAGCGTGCCGTTGCTGCCGCCAATGTTTGGCGAAAAGCCCACCGACAACAGTGCCTTCCAGATCAATGGCCGTCTGCTCAGCAATGAGATGAAGCTACAACTGCGGAACGAAGAGCGCCGTGACGTGGAAGGTGCCGCGCTGGAATTCGAGTTCAAGCAATAAACGTTTCCCATCGACGTGACGCAGGCCAATGACCATCTGTCGCAGACTGGTCAGTCATGTTTTTTTTATGCGAAAAACCCCTGTTAGACCATTTTAAAACGGCTGTTTAAGGGCGTACTCTAGCCCGGCCATCCCTATTGAGTCGTCGAGGACCTGCTGGTCATGAATTGCCGTGAAGGCTGTGGCGCTTGCTGCATCGCTCCCTCCATCAGTTCGCCATTACCCGGAATGCCCCATGGCAAACCGGCGGGCGAACGCTGCCTGCACCTGTCGGTCGAACAGCTGTGCCAACTGTTCGGCCAACCGGAGCGCCCGGCGGTGTGCAGTGATTTCAAGGCGGATATCGATGTCTGCGGCACCGACCAAGCCGACGCGATCCGGTTGATCGGCTGGTGGGAGCAGATGACGGCGGCTTGATGGGCTTTACTATCGGAACTTCAACAATAAGGAATACAACAATGGGTTCGCTGAAACGAATGGCTGTGCTGTGCGGGTTTACGGTGTTGTTCGCTGCCACTGCCCAGGCTGAGGATTGGCAAGTCGCGAAGGATGAGGACGGTATCAAGATTTCCCTGAGCGAAATTGCCGGCTCCAAGTACAAGGCGTATCGCGGTGTGACCGTGATCAAGGCCCCCGTGGCCAAGATCCAGGCCCTGCAGGAAGATGTGGCAGGCGCCTGTTCATGGATTCATGAGTGTAAATCCCAGAAGTTGGTGGACAGGAAAGGCGATGAGGCCTGGACCTACACCCAGTTCAAGGCGCCGTTCCCGGTGACCGATCGCGATTCGTATATCCATGTCACCACCACCAAGGACGCCGATGGCAGCGTGACCCGCAAGTTGCAGGGCGTGCCTACCTACAAGCCTGAAGAGAAAGGTTACGTGCGTGTTGCCCAGGTTGAGGGTTTCTGGAAGCTGGTGCCTAAAGGCGCCAATGAAACCGAAGTCACTTATCAGGTTCACACCGAGCCAGGCGGCAGCGTGCCTTCGTGGTTGGCGAACAAGTTTGTGGTGGACGCGCCGTTCAACACTTTGAAAGCCTTGAAAGAACACGCTGAAAAATAAGTGCAGTTGATCAGGTGTCTCCGGACTTGAGCGGAACGTTTTCCGAGCCCTCAAGGTCCAGATAGTTGTAAGCCCAAACACGGGTTTTATCGAGGAGGCACCGATGCAAAAGTGGCAGATTACTTTCGTTGATGATCACGGCGTCCAGTCCGTGGAGCAGTTCACCTGCGACCAAAAGCCCAGCCTCGAAGATGCGGCACACATGATTCGCAACAAGTTGGTCCCCGTCGCAGCAGAACTCGACCTCAATGACCTGGAGGGCCGCAAGCCCGAGCCTACGGTCAAGATCTTGAAAGACCAGAACAGTATCCAGATCCTCGATATCTCGCCCGCCGTCTGAACATTCCCGCTATGCCATCCATGCGCCTCTGGTGGAGGTGATAGCTTCGCGCTACTCTGCAAGTGAGATCAGCGAATGAATCGCTAAGGTCTGGTCTTGTCAGCTACATGCTTGTTTTCCCGCGGTCATGTCATTGCCGTGGTACCCGCGCCAGTAGGGCGCGGGCTTCGGGAAGCACGGAAAGTCTATCCATCAGTTTGAGGAGGACGTTTCATGAGCACAGCCTATCAAGAAGACATCAGCACCAACGTACTGCGCCGCATGAAAGAAGGCGGCTTTGATTTCTCGCGTTTTCACCCCATCGAGTTCTACGCCATTTTCCCGGATGAGGAACGGGCGCGCAGGGCTGCGGGTGAGTTTCGTGGAGAATCACTGAATGCCCAGGTCAGCGCGCGCGACGATGGCGCCTGGTACCTGGAACTGAGCAAAATCATGTTCGCCACCTACGACGGCATAGGAGACTTCGAGCAGGACTTTGAGGCGGTGGTCGAGCCGCTGGGCGGGATCATCGAAGGATGGGGCGTCAAGCAGGAGGTGCGTGGGTTACCCATGTAGCGCAATTGTATGAGTAACGCAGCGTATCGGCTGACCTTAGGGTCGGCCGATTTTGTATGGGTTGCGAGAAAATTCCTGGAACTTGAGCTGCCTTTTCGTGCACCAAAAAAAAAGCCATCCTAAAAGGATGGCTGAAAGGGAAGACCTTAGGAGTCAGTCAGTACACGAGCTGTCACGGTACCGAGTGTGCAAGGGGTAAAGCTGTAGGAAAGATCCTGTTCAGCTGATGGAGGCGATTATCCGCACCCTTCGTCGGGCAGTGAAATCAACTCTGGCTATGCTGTTGATAGTCAAAGCCTGCATTGCGATGAAGCGTGCAGCAATACGACGGGCGTTCTGCGCACCAGGACGGTGCGATCAGCGCTTCGCTTTTATTTAACTCACTGATTTTTAAGTGTTTATGCCGCTGGCACGGGCCTTGCGATGGTTCTTGCGTCCGGGTGACAAGGAGTACGGCATGATCCGCACTTATTACGACGAAATGTACGATGGAGCGGGGCAGGTCCGCCCCCATTACCGCGAGTTCGCCCGCTGGTTAGCCGAGACCCCTGCAGAACTGCTGGCCCAGCGCCGGCGTGAAGCCGATTTGCTGTTTCATCGCGCCGGGATCACCTTCACGCTTTATGGCGACGAGCAGGGCACCGAACGCCTCATTCCTTTCGACACCATCCCCCGCAGTATCCCCGCCAGTGAGTGGCGAATTGTGGAGCGCGGCTGTATCCAAAGGGTCAAGGCGCTGAACATGTTCCTTGCCGACCTGTACCACGAGCAACGCATCATCAAGGCTGGGATCATCCCCGCCGAACAGGTGCTGGCTAACGAGCAATACCAGTTGGCGATGCAGGGCCTGGACCTGCATCGCGACCTGTATTCCCACGTCTCCGGGGTCGACCTCGTACGCGATGGCGACGGCACTTACTACGTGCTTGAAGACAACCTGCGCACACCGAGCGGCGTGAGCTACATGCTCGAAGACCGCAAGATGATGATGCGCCTGTTCCCCGAACTGTTCGCCGCCCAGCGCATCGCGCCCATCGACCACTATCCTAACCTGTTGCTCGACACCCTTAAAAGCTCCAGTCCTTTGGATAACCCCAGCGTGGTGGTGCTGACGCCGGGGCGCTTCAACAGCGCGTTCTTTGAACATGCGTTCCTTGCCCGGGAAATGGGTGTGGAACTGGTGGAGGGCGCCGATCTGTTCGTACGTGATGACCGCGTCTTCATGCGCACCACCGACGGACCTAAGGCGGTGGACGTGATCTACCGCCGTCTCGATGACGCGTTCCTCGACCCGCTGGCCTTCAACCCGGATTCCATGCTCGGTGTGCCGGGCCTACTGGCGGCCTATCGCTCCGGCAACGTGGTGCTGGCCAACGCCATCGGCACCGGGGTGGCGGATGACAAGTCGGTGTACCCCTTCGTTACCGAGATGATCCGTTTCTATCTGGATGAAGAACCGATCCTAAAGAACGTTCCTACCTTTCAATGCCGCAAGCCTGACGAATGGTCCCACGTACTGGCCAACCTGCCGGACCTGGTGGTCAAGGAAACCCAAGGCTCCGGCGGCTACGGGATGTTGGTGGGGCCGGCGTCCACGGCGGCTGAAATCGAAGCGTTCCGGGCGCGAATCAAAGCCAAGCCTCATGCCTATATCGCACAGCCGACGCTCTGTTTATCCACCTGCCCGACCTTTGTCGAAAACGGTATCGCCCCGCGCCACATTGACCTGCGCCCGTTTGTGCTGTCCGGCAAGGAAACCCGTGTGGTGCCGGGCGGCTTGACCCGCGTGGCGCTGCGCGAAGGTTCGTTGGTGGTCAACTCGTCCCAGGGCGGCGGCACCAAAGACACCTGGGTGGTTGAGGACTGAATGCCATGTTGAGTAGAACTGCCTCGGATTTGTATTGGATGTCGCGCTATCTGGAGCGTGCGGAAAACCTAGCGCGCATGCTCGATGTCAGTTATTCGCTGTCGCTGATGCCCCAGGATGGGCGCGGCGATGGCCTGCATGAATTAGCCATGCCGCTGCTGATCACCGGCACCCTGGATGATTACCGCGAGCGCCACGGTGAATTGCATGCCGAACGCCTGCTGCACTTCTTTGCCCTGGACGCGGCCAACCCGGCGAGCATCTACAGTTGCCTCGGCTCGGCGCGGGCCAGCGCCCATGCGGTGCGTGGGCGAATTACCGCCGACATGTGGGAAAACATCAACGCCACTTGGTTGGATATTCGCGATATCGCTCAGCAAGGCCTCAGCCGCTACGGTATGAGTCGCTTCTGTGAGTGGGTTAAGGAACGCTCCCATCTGTTTCGAGGGGCGACCTACGGCACCATCATGCGCAACGATGCATTCCGTTTTATTCGTTTGGGCACCTTTATCGAGCGCGCTGACAACACCCTGCGTTTGCTTGATGCGCGCTATGAAATGGCCGGCGACCGTGCTGAAGCCGTCACCGATGGCACGGCCCACGCCTACTATCAATGGAGTGCCTTGCTGCGGGCGTTGTCGTCGTTCGAGGCCTACACCGAGATCTATCGCGACGCCCCTGGCGCCCGGCAAGTCGCCGAATTATTGCTGTTACGCGCCGATGTGCCGCGCTCGCTGCGCGCCTGCAGTGAAGAAATCGACCAGATCCTTGCCAGCCTGCCCGGCCTCAACGGTCGACCGGCCCAGCGCTTGGCCGCCGAAATGGACGCGCGCCTGCGCTTTACCGCGATCGATGAAATCCTTGAGGAAGGCCTGCACGTCTGGCTGACCGACTTTATCCCCCTGGTCCGCCAATTGGGCGACGCCATCTACAGTTCCTACCTGGAGGCGGCATGAGACTCTCCATCAGCCACGAAACCACCTACCACTACGAGGACCAGGTTCGCGCCAGCATCCAATACCTGCGCCTGACGCCCCATGACAGCGAGCGTCAGCACGTGCTCAGTTGGCAACTGGACCTGCCGCGCCCGGTGCGCGCCCAAGTGGACCCTTTCGGCAATATCCTGCACGTGTTGACTCTGGACGAACCCCATGACGCCATCATCATCGGCGCCCGTGGCCAAGTGGATATCGACGAATTACGCGAAGCCGAGCATGAGAGCCAGTCGGCGTTTCCGTTCCTGCGTTGCACGCGCCTGACTGAACCGGATGACGCCTTGCGTGGCTTTGCCGCACAGCATTGTCGTCAGCGTCGCGATCGCACCGCGCTAATCGATCTGATGCACGCGCTCAACCAAGCGATGGTCTACACGCCAGGCGCTACTGAGGTCGACACCTGCGCCGCCGAGGCCTTCGCTGGGGCTGCGGGCGTGTGTCAGGACCACACCCACGCGTTCCTGGCCTGCGCACGCAGCCTGGGCATTCCTGCGCGGTATGTGTCGGGGTATTTGTACACCGAAGACAGTACGCATCTGGCCAGCCACGCCTGGGCCGAAGCCTGGTTGGATGACGCCTGGTACAGTTTTGACGTGACCAACCAATTGGCGCGCCCGGAGCGGCATCTCAAGCTGGCTGTGGGACTGGATTACCTGGATGCCTGCCCCGTACGCGGCATGCGTCGTGGCGGCGGGCATGAGCAAATGCACGCCAAGGTGTTTGTGGCGCCGACGCCGGTGGTTTCTGTGCAGCAGCAATAAATGATGAGTGGGTCGTGGCTTGTTGGGGGGAGAGAGCTTTCTTTGGTGAGCGGGCTTGCCCCGCGCTGGGCTGCGAAGCAGCCCCAAGACCATCCGCCGCGTAATGCCTGCCCGACAAAATTCTGCTGTATTGGGGCTGCTGCGCAGCCCAGCGCGGGGCAAGCCCGCTCACTACACGAAACTGTCTTTCGAAGGAGGCTGGCTCAGGGCTGCTGCTTACGCCCCGCCATATGCTTCAAATACCCCACCAATAAATCCAGCTCGCTGTCAGGCAATACACTGGCAGCGAACGCCGGCATCTTCGCCTGGGGCCAATGCCTCAAACTCTGCGGATCACGGATATAGCGCTTTAGGAAATCCCCACCGAAATATTCGGTAGGGCTGTAGGGGATATTCAGATCCGGACCCACCTGCGCATCGCCTGCGCCATTGAGGCGATGGCAGGCCAGGCAGTTTTTCTGGAACAGTGCAAAGCCCTGGTTGATGGGATCATTCGCCGCCAGTTCCGGATCGGGTAGCAGCGCGGGGAAGCGCTCGGCTACGGTCTTCAATTGCTTGATTGTCGAGACTTGAAACGGCCACTGCTCGGGGCTGATGTGCCCCGCCTGCGGGTCGGTCCACACCAGATAAAACGGGCCGGCACTGTGTTTGCCATCGGCCAGGGCGGGCCACGGTTTGGCCGGATCTTCCACGGCCAACCACGCGCGCGCGCCGTTTTGTTCCAGCAGCGGTGCGGCGGTCAGTTCTGCAGCGAAGCCATCCAGGGCAACCGCTTGCACATGGCTCTGTGGCGTTAGGCCTGGTAAGAGCACCGCCAGCGGCACCGCGCGATAGGTCATATTGCGCTTGTAGGAAACGTCATCGACGATCTGCACCGTCTGCGCATCCGGATGCTTGAGCAGGTCGGCGGTCTGCCAGGTCTTGCGGGTGTGGTCCAGTTCGATAGTCAATTGCGCCGCGTCTGCGGGCAGAGCAAGCAACAAGGCTAAGAGTGCGAAGATCGGTTTCAAGACAGAGGCCCCGGGTTAAGTGGCGATGGGGCTCACGATACCGGAAAAACGCGCGTAAAAAGGCAGCCCCTGCAACGGGGTCGCTATGCACGAAGTCCCGGCAGGTGCTGCCAAAAAGCTGCAATCCTGATGCACAAAGCGCGGAGGATAGAGGGTCACCCAATTACCTTGGTCAAATTGGGCAGGATCAGAATCAGTGTGGTGGCGAACAGAATAAGTCCCGCCTGACGTACTTTCGAATGCTTGAACATGGCTGACTGCCTTTTGTTGTTATTCCTGAGCGTCAAATACGTGCCGTTTTATTTCAGTATGGCGCTATGACGTGTCACTTTTCTTACAGCTGCTCCAGCAAAACCCGGCAGCAACATCTTACTGATTGAACCTTAGAGCCCTCGTTCTTCGCGGCTTAGATCCATTTCATATCAGCTAATCAGGATTTCAGCTTAAAAAGGCATGAGGCAGAACGCCATCTTGGCGCCAATGCCTTGGCTAGACAGCTAAAACGATTAATCAGCCTATGCGCTTAGGGGCCTACCGTTCGTCCGAGCGTGGGGGTCAAAAGCAATGAGCGCATCCGTCATTGAAACCGTGTCAATCGGGCCTAAGGTAAGGGCACTACTGCGCAATGGTTCGAGGATGTCATGACCCAAGCTTTGATCTTTGATGCGATACGCACGCCCCGGGGCAAAGGCAAGGCAGACGGCGCCTTGCACAGCGTGAAACCGGTAAATCTGGTGGCAGGTCTGCTCACGGCGCTGGCGCAACGCAGCGACCTCGACACCCACCAAGTGGATGACATCGTGCTCGGCTGCGTCACCCCAGTGGGCGACCAAGGCGCCGACATCGCCAAGACCGCCGCCTTGGTAGCGAACTGGGCGATCAGCGTCGCTGGCTTACAGGTCAACCGCTTCTGCGCCTCGGGCCTTGAAGCAGTGAACCTGGGGGCGATGAAAGTGCGCTCCGGCTTTGAAAACCTGGTGGTGGTCGGCGGAGTCGAGTCTATGTCCCGTGTGCCCATGGGCAGCGATGGCGGTGCCTGGGTGCTGGACCCGCAGACCAACCTGCACAGCCACTTCACACCCCAAGGCATCGGCGCGGATCTGATCGCCACCCTGGAGGGTTTCAGTCGCCAGGATGTCGATAGCTTTGCCCTGCAGTCCCAGCAGAAAGCAGCCAGGGCCAGTGCCGACGGTTCCTTCAGCAAGTCGTTGATCGCGGTGCAGGACCAGAACGGTATTGTCCTGCTGGACCATGACGAATTTATCCGTGGCGACTCGACCCTTGAAGGCCTGGGCAATCTCAAACCGAGCTTCGAGATGATGGGGCAAATGGGCTTCGACGCTACGGCTCTGCGGGTCTACAGCCATGTGGAGCGCATCAACCACGTACATACCCCGGGTAATAGCTCCGGCATTGTCGACGGCGCCGCACTGATGTTGATCGGCTCTGAAGCGAAGGGTCGCGAACTGGGCTTGCAACCGCGGGCGCGCATCGTCGCCACGGCGGTCACCAGCACTGATCCCACCATCATGCTCACCGGCCCCGCGCCAGCCACACGAAAAGCCTTGGCCAAGGCCGGTTTGCGCGTGGAAGACATCGATCTGTTCGAGGTCAACGAGGCCTTTGCCTCAGTGGTGCTCAAATTCATCAAGGACATGGGCATCGATGCCGCACGCGTCAACGTCAACGGCGGTTCCATCGCGATGGGCCACCCGTTGGGCGCCACTGGTTGCGCGATCCTTGGCACTTTGCTTGACGAGCTTGAAGTGCGCCGGCAGCGCTACGGCCTGGCCACCCTGTGTGTCGGCGGTGGCATGGGCATCGCCACTATTATCGAACGTCTCTGAGCCTAAGGAATTTCTAATGACCGATGCCATTCGTTACGAAAAAGGCCAGGACCAAATTGTGGTGCTGACTCTCGACATGCCCGGCCAGAGCGCCAACACCATGAACGGTGTTTACCGCGATGCCATGGCCGCTGCGGTTCTGCGCCTTGAGTCGGAAAAGGACCACATTGCCGGCGTGATTATCACTTCTGCAAAGAAGACTTTTTTCGCGGGCGGTGACCTCAATGAATTGATCAAGGTCGAGAAGTCCCACGCCAAGGATTTCTATGAGAGCGTGTTGGTGCTTAAAGCGCAGTTGCGTCGCTTGGAAACCCTCGGCAAGCCGGTGGTGGCCGCGATCAACGGCGCGGCGCTGGGCGGCGGCTGGGAGATTTGCCTGGCCTGTCATTACCGTGTCGCGCTGGATGACAAATCGGTGCAGCTTGGATTGCCGGAAGTCACCCTCGGCTTGCTGCCGGGCGGCGGTGGCGTGGTGCGTATGGTGCGCATGCTCGGCTTGGAAAAAGCCCTGCCGTATTTGCTGGAAGGTAAAAAAGTACGGCCGCAACAGGCGCTCCAGGCGGGGTTGATCAACGAACTGGCGGTGGACCGCGATGGGCTGCTGGCCAAATCCCGCGCTTGGATTCTCGGCAATCCCGAGGCTAAACAACCCTGGGACAGCAAGGCGTACCAGATTCCCGGCGGCACTCCATCGAACCCAAAAGTCGCGCAGATGCTGGCGATTGCACCGTCGATCCTGCGCAGCAAAACCAATGGCTGTTTTCCGGCTCCAGAGAAAATCCTCTGTGCTGCCGTTGAAGGCGCTCAGGTGGACTTCGACACCGCGCACCTGATCGAAACCCGTTATTTCACCGAGTTGGTCACCGGGCAAGTGGCGAAAAACATGATTGGCACCTTCTGGTTCCAACTCAATGAAATCAACGCCGGCAGCTCGCGACCCAAGGGTTTTTCACCTTACGTGACACGCAAAGTGGGTGTGCTTGGTGCCGGGATGATGGGGGCTGGAATTGCGTATGTCAGCGCCTGTGCGGGGATCGAGGTGGTGCTCAAGGACGTCACCCAGGCCGCCGCCGAGAAGGGCAAGGCACATTCGGCCGCGCTGCTGGACAAGAAGGTCAGCCGTGGGCAATTGACCGCCGAGCAGCGGGAAGCCACCTTGGCGCGGATTTACCCTACTACCTCGGATGCTGATTTGGTCGGCTGCGATTTGATCATTGAGGCCGTTTTCGAAGACCGTGAACTTAAGGCCAAGGTTTCGGCCGCCGCGCAACATGTGGTCGGAGCCGACGCGGTGATCGCCTCCAATACCTCAACGTTGCCCATCACCGGCCTTGCTAGAGCTGTGGCGGATCAAGGCAAATTTATCGGCCTGCATTTTTTCAGCCCGGTGGACAAGATGCCTCTGGTTGAAATCATCAAGGGCGCCCAGACCTCGGACGAAACCCTGGCCCGAGGTTTTGATTTCGTCCTGCAAATCAAGAAAACTCCGATTGTGGTCAACGACAGCCGCGGCTTCTTCACCTCGCGGGTGTTCGGCACGTTCACCAATGAAGGCATCGCCATGCTCGGTGAAGGTGTGGCCGCGCCGATGATCGAGACCGAGGCGCGCAAGGCCGGTATGCCGGTGGGGCCGCTGGCGGTGTCCGATGAAGTGTCCCTCAGCCTGATGAGCCATATCCGACAGCAGACGGCCAAGGATTTGCAGGCCGAAGGTAAGACGGTGCCAGGGCATCCGGCAACGGCGGTCATCGATCTGTTGGTGAATGAATACAAACGCGCGGGCAAGGCGGCGGGTGGCGGTTTTTACGAGTATCCCGCTGGAGGGCAGAAGTACCTGTGGCCGGAGTTGAAAGCCCGCTTTGAACGGCCGGGCCAGCAGATTTCGCCACAGGATGTGCGCGACCGTTTGCTGTTTATCCAAGCCATCGAAACTGTGCGCTGTGTGGAGGAGGGCGTGTTGATGTCCACCGCTGATGCCAATGTGGGATCGATCTTCGGCATTGGTTTTGCGGCGTGGAGCGGTGGGGCGTTGCAGTTTATCAATCAGTACGGCTTGAACGACTTCATCGCCCGCGCGCGTTATCTGGCTGAGCAATATGGGGAGCGCTTTGCGCCGCCAGTGTTGTTGCTGGAGAAAGCGGCGAGGAGTGAAGTGTTTCGGTGATTAATGGAGGGGCTTGCCTTGAAGGGGTGTTTCAAGGCAGGCTCTGGGTGTTCAATATTCCCATCGCCGTGTCAGGTATTTTTTATGTCGCTACGCGTCTGCATCCTGGAAACCGATATCCTGCGTCCAGGCTTGATCGATCAGTACCAAGGTTACGGGCAGATGTTCAAGCGCCTGTTCTCCAAGCAGCCGATTGCTGCCGAGTTTGTGGTTTACAACGTGGTGCAGGGCGAATATCCGTCAGACGATGAGGTGTTTGATGCCTACCTCGTTACCGGCAGCAAGGCCGATTCCTTCGGTACCGACCCTTGGATCCAGACCCTCAAGACCTACTTGCTGCAGCGCTATGAGCGTGGCGACAAATTGCTCGGTATCTGCTTCGGTCACCAGTTGTTGGCATTGCTGCTCGGCGGCAAGACTGAGCGCGCCAGCAAAGGCTGGGGCATGGGCATTCATGACTACAAACTCGATGCCAAGGCTCCGTGGATGAGCCCTGAGGTGCCTGAGTTGACGCTGTTGATCAGTCACCAGGACCAAGTCACCAGCTTGCCGGACAATGCCACGGTCATCGCCTCCAGCGATTTTTGCCCGTTCGCGGCGTATCACATTGGCGACCAGGTGCTGTGCTTCCAAGGCCACCCGGAATTTATCCACGACTATTCGCGCGAGTTGCTGGAGATTCTTCAGACAACCCTCGGGGAAACGGTTTACACGAATGGTGTCGCCAGCCTGGAGCGCGACCACCACGGCGCCACCGTGGCGGAATGGATGATGCGGTTTGTGGCGCACAAAGCTTAAAGCCAGCCCGAGCGTTTGAAACTGGCCCACAGGCTGGTGCATCCCACCGCAATAAACCCGAGCACCGCAAAATAGCCATAGTGCCATTGCAGCTCGGGCATGTTCTGGAAGTTCATCCCATAAATCCCTGCCACCGCGGTGGGGAATGCCAGGATCGCCGCCCACGCGGCAAACTTGCGCTGCACCACGCTCTGGCGTGACGCCTCCAGCAACACCCCGATTTCGATCGTCTGGCTGGCGATGTCGCGCAGGGTAGTGAGGTCCTCCATCTGCCGTGTCACGTGGATCTGCACATCACGAAAATAAGGGCGCATGTTCTTGTCGATAAACGGGAAGCTCAGCTTCTGCAACTCCTGGCTGATCTCCACCATCGGCGCCACATACCGCTTGAGCCGCAGCACATCGCGGCGCAGACCGTGGATCTTCTGAATATCGCGTTCGCTCAGTGAACTGCACAGTACGTTGCGCTCCAGTTCATCGATCTCGGCGTGGATCGCCTCGCTGACCGGCTGGTAGTTTTCGGTGACGAAATCCAGCAACGCATAGAGTACGAAATCTTCCCCATGCTCCAGCAACAGCGGGCGCGCCTCACAGCGTTGGCGCACAAAGCCGTAGGACGCTGAGTGACCGTTGCGGGCGGTGATGATATAGCCGGTGCCGGCAAAGATATGGGTCTCGATAAACTCCAGCTTGCCGTTCTCGCGCACTGGTGAATAGGTGACGATAAACAGCGCATCGCCGAAGGTTTCGAGCTTGGGGCGGCTGTGTTTTTCCAGGGCGTCTTCGATGGCCAGTTCATGCAGGTTGAACTGGCGCTGCAGGTTGGCCAGCTCCTGGGCATCGGGCTCTTCCAGGCCGATCCACACAAAATGCCCGGGCTTGGCGGCCCAGGCGGCGCCTTCATCAAGGGTGATATCAGAGACTTTCTTACCGGCGCTGTAGACGGCGGCCGCAACAACTCTACCCATGGTGCTGATCACTTCTTGTTTGGAGGACAGATGTTGGGCAGCTTAGCTTGAATGGCGTTCCGTTGTAGACGTCGTTGCGGCGAGCTTTGTGTGGTGAGCGAGGTTGCTCGCGATGGGGAAGGAGCGCCCAAATAACGTGTTCATGCGGACTGCACTTCGCGGTCCAGTTCTGCAATGCATGCATCCATCTGCGCCTGACACGCCTGCATCAACGCAGGGACGTCATTCGCTGTCAGCCCGGCTGTAGGAACGGGTGGCAAAGAACGTATGAGCACATCACCACTGTTCCAGCGATTAAGCTTCATATGAACGACGTAATTGCTGACGCACACCTGCACGATAGGTACACCCGCCGCAATCGCCATATGAAACGCGCCTTTTTTGAACGGCAGCAGGCCCTTGCCCAGATTGCGCGTGCCTTCCGGGAACACCCAGATCGACGTGTCTTTGTGTTGCAGCGTATGGGTGGTGGTCAGCATCGCACGGCGCGCCTTGTGCGCATTGCCGCGGTCGATCAACACATTGCCTGCCAGCCAGAACAACTGGCCGAACAACGGCACCCATTTCAGGCTCTTTTTGGCAATACACACTGTGCGATGGGGCACTACAGTGCCCACCACGAACAGGTCATAGTTGGACTGGTGGTTGGCGATGACCACGCAGGTGCCGGGCTTGTTGCGCAGCGAGTCGACATCGGCCTTCACGTTCAGTCGCAAGATGCGCATCGCGGGCAGCGCATACAGGCGCGCGCACAGGCGGCTGTTGTCCGGGTTGAACGGCCGGCAGATACCTAGAAGAACCCCGAGCACACCTGCCACCATAAAGTGCAGGCCCATCAACAACATACGCAGCAGAAAAAGCATCGACACGGCCTATCGGGACAAAAGGTGGCGCAGTGTACGGATGTGCACTGACTTCGGCAATTACCCAGGTAGAGGTCGGAGATAGGCGATGTTTAAGCGTATGTTTCAACATGTGCCGACACTGGCTGGCTAGAGCGGCTAGGGGCGTTTCGGATTTACGTGTAAGAAAAAGCCCGACACAAGATCGGGCTCTGGCACAGCAGGTGTAGGGACTTAGCTCAGGTTGTGGCCCTGATCCTGGATAATTGCATCGTCCAAGGCTTCCAAGAGCGCTTTACGCACCTTCAACTTGGTGTGCTTGTGGGCATTCATATTGATCTTCTTCAACTGGCGCGCCGCTTCCAGTGCCGCTGCGTGCAGTTCTTCAGGCGCCACCACCTTGTCGAGGAAACCGGCCTGCAACGCGCCCTGCGGGTCAAACATCTCGGCATTGATCACCGAGCGGTGGAACGCCGACTTGCGCAGACGATCCCGCGCCAGCTCGATCCCTGCGTGGTGCATGGTCATGCCGATTGCCACTTCATTCAGGCCGATGCTGAACGGGCCTTCCACCCCAATCCGATAATCGGCCGACAGCAACAGAAACGCGCCCTTGGCCACGGCATGCCCAGGGCACGCCACAATTACCGGGAATGGGTGCGACAACAGACGACGCGCCAACGTCGAGCCCGACGTGACCAGGCCGATGGCCTCTTTAGGGCCTGCCGTCATCACTTTCAAATCATAACCACCCGACAAAATCCCCGGCGTGCCGGTGATCACCACCACCGCCCGATCTTTCTCGGCTTGGTCCAGCGCTGTATTGAACGCACTGACAACATCCGGAGAAATGGCATTCACCTTGCCGTTGCTCAAGGTCAGGGTCGCGATACCGTCTTCGAGGTGGTAGGCAATCAACTCACTCATGACGCGGTTCCTTGTAGGACTTGTTATAGAAGAATGCAGCAGACGTTACCCACCACGCCCGTTCCGGTAAAGCGCAATGACTGACTGGCCAGTCAGCCTTTTCCCGTATCCCTGGTCGAAAATGGCCTGCAGCCGGGCACAGTACCCAGCGAAGACCCTCTGAACCCTCCCCGAGATTGGCATAATCACCGTCCTCCCGCGGACCCATTCCGGTATAACCGTCTAACCGCATGAAAATTCTGAAAAAAACCTTTGCCATCAGAAAGGCTTTCGACTACATTAGCGCGCCTCGACAGACTGAACTGGTTTGACGAGATACGGTGAAGTGTCCGAGTGGCTTAAGGAGCACGCCTGGAAAGTGTGTATACAAGAAATTGTATCGAGAGTTCGAATCTCTCCTTCACCGCCACATTAAGTAAACACAAACCCCTGATTTTCCTAGAGAAAGTCGGGGGTTTGTGGTTTTTGGCATTCAAAAAAAGCCCCGTTAGCGGGTTTGCGACAGGGTTATCTCGTATGGGCGCTCACGAAGGTCCTGCGTACGGTTCCCATCGCCCCAAAGAAACCCACCCGATCGATAGCTTGCTTTAAATATGTGTGTATCCGTATATTCGGTTATTCACATATAGCAAGTGGCCCACATGATTACGCCTCCAGAAGTGTTTAAGAGCCTCGCAGAGGAAACTCGCGCACGCGCTACTTTGCTGATTGCCTCCCAAGGAGAACTCTGCGTCTGCGAACTGATGTGCGCTCTCGGCGACAGCCAATCGAAGATCAGCCGTCACCTCGCACAGTTACGCAGCAGTGGTCTCCTGAAGGATCGTCGCCAGGGACTCTGGGTTTACTACCGGTTAAATCCGGACCTTCCCACCTGGGTGCACGAGATCCTACAAGTGACGTTACGAGCCAACGTTCACTGGCTGCAGGGCGACACTTCCCGCCTACAGAATATGGATGGACGCCCTGTCCGCGATGTTGCCTGCTGCTAATCCCAACTGTTAACCCTATCGAAGCTGGCGCTGCGCCTAAGTGTTTAATGTCCGCGAAGAGTGGAAGGAGTAATTAATGCGAGTTTTGTTCATGTGCACGGCCAACAGCTGCCGAAGCATTCTTTCAGAAGCCATGTTCAACCACCTTGCGCCGGAGGGTTTCAAAGCGGTGAGCTCCGGAAGCTTTCCCAAGGGGCAGGTGCTACCTCGCAGTTTGACGACTTTGACCCAGTCGGGCATTTCCATCGAAGGCTTGAGCAGTAAGGGCAACGAAGCCTTCGAAGATAACCCTCCGGATATCGTCATTACCGTATGCGACAAGGCAGCAGGCGAGTCTTGCCCGGTCTATTTCGGCCCAGCCGTGAAAGCTCATTGGGGCCTGGAAGATCCTTCCGATGTGATGGGGGACGAAGAAGAAGTTGATGCCGCTTTCCGAGCCACGCTCGCTTGCATCGAAAAACGCTGTAAAGCGTTCTTTGCGCTTCCCTTCAACAGCCTCAGCCGCGATGAACTCAAACGCGAGCTGGATCAAATCAGCAAACACTGAGAAGGAGGACATATGTCAGAGCAACTGCCCAACCTAGACCTCTCTCTGTTCGACCCCCTGCCAATTGCATCTCGCCCGAAAGATCAAAAGCCTCGAATTCTCTTGCTGTATGGGTCGACCCGCGAGCGCTCTTTCAGCCGTCTGCTGGTCGAAGAAGCTGCGCGTTTACTGGAGCACTTTGGTGCGCAAACCCGTGTGTTCAATCCTAGTGGGTTGCCACTGCCCGACGACGCATCGGTGAATCATCCTAAGGTGCAGGAACTGCGGGATCTGATGTTGTGGTCGGAAGGTCAGGTCTGGTGTTCACCAGAACGGCATGGCGCGATGTCAGCGGTGTTCAAGGCGCAGATCGACTGGGTGCCTCTTGAACTCGGCGCTGTTCGCCCCACCCAGGGAAAGACCCTGGCCGTGATGCAGGTCTGCGGTGGCTCACAGTCCTTCAATGTGGTTAATCAGTTGAGGGTACTGGGTCGCTGGATGCGCATGTTCACGATACCCAATCAATCCTCTGTACCGAAAGCCTATATGGAGTTCGACGAGGCAGGCCGAATGAAGCCTTCTGCTTTTTACGATCGCGTGGTCGATGTGATGGAGGAACTGGTGAAGTTCACCCTGTTGCTGAGTGACCAAAAGGCGTTTTTGGTGGATCGTTACTCGGAGCGCAAGGAAAGCGCGGAACAGCTCATGGCGCGCGTGAACCAGCGTTCAATCTGAGTTCAATCAATGTCCATTGAAATCAGAGCGGCACGGCTTGGAGATGCTGTTGCCATCCAGGCTATCTATGCCTCGGTAGTGACCGGCTCGGCTATTTCCTTTGAAGAGGTGCCGCCTAGTATTGAAGAGATACAGCAGCGCATTGAGCTAACGCTGCGGATCTATCCATATCTGGTGGCGGTTCGAGAAGGCAAGGTGGTCGGCATATGCTTATGCAAGTCAGCACCGAGCTTCTGGTTCGGCAGGGCTATCGTCCGGCCTATGCTGGCATTTCTCAGCCCGATTCAGGCAGCGTCAAGTTGCATGAGCGGTTTGGCTTCCAACACATCGGTACCTATCCTCAAGTCGGTTATAAGCTCGGTCAGTGGCACGATGTGGGCTATTGGCACCTTGAGTTAGCGGATAAAAGCCAGCCGATCGGGCGTCTGTTGGTCTCAGAGCCATGCCCATCGCCCCTCAATGCCTGTGCCGATGATGCACATCCGGAAAATGCGCATGGCTGTGCCTCAGCGGACTGTGCACATGCACATGGCTGTGGGGCTCAGCCGGATCCCACTCAAACCCGTGCTCATGTTGGTGATGTTCATCATGCACATGCCGATGTCCGTGCTCCATGGCCTCATGCTGATGATCATGGGCATGCCGTTCCGTCAGGTGCAGCCAAACGCCCATGGCCATCAACGCCGATGCAATCCAGAAAGCCAATGTCATTGACTCACCCAACATCAGCACCGCAATCGCGGCACCCAGAAACGGCGCAGTGGAAAAATAGGCTCCCGTGCGTGCACTGCCCAGTCCGCGCAACGCCAGCACGAACATCACCAGGCTGATGCCATAGCCCAGAAAACCAACCAGCAAGATAGGCGTCAGCTGCGCCATACCCGGGATTTGCGCTCCGAGATAGAGCGCCAACCCGCCATTCACCAGCCCTGCAATCAACCCCTTGGCCCCGGCGATAAACAGCGCGTCCGACGCAGACACTTTGCGCGTCAGGTTGTTATCAATCCCCCAGCACAGGCACGCCACGGCAACCGCCAGCGGCCCCGTCCAGTCATGGCTCGTGCCACCGCCGTCGGCCCATGACAACACCACGCCGCCCAGCACGATGGCGATCATCCCCAGGACGATGCGACGGTCGGCGTTTTCCTTGAACACGACCCAGGCGATGACGGCGGTCAGCACTGATTCCAGGTTGAGCATCAGGGCGGCGGTTGCGCCGGCCGTGCGGGTCAGGCCGAACATCAGCGCGACAGGCCCGAGGATGCCGCCGAATGCGATGGCGCCGAGCAGCCAGGGCCATTCCGATGAGGTCAGTCCGCTGGGTTTCCAGCCACGATCACGGATCAGGCGCACGCCGGCGAGACCGACGCCGCTGCCGAGGTAGAGCAGGCCGGCGAGCAGCACGGGCGAGAGGCCCAGGCCGAGGTTTTTGGCGAGCGGGGTGCTGGCGCCGAACAGGGCGGCGGCGGCGAGTGCGTAGAGGATACTGAGGTTCATGGGTCATCCTCGAAAGGGTGGCCCATGATACGTCGCGGGCTCAGGTGAAAGCCCGAGCGGATTTACTGCGCGGTTTTCAGCTTGATCACATCACCGGAAATCTTGGTGGTGTAACCGCTGAGGACCCAGGCCCAGAACCAGTTTTCCTGCACTTGGGTGTTGATCAGCGCATCGCCGCCTTTTGCTTTGATGGCGGCATCCTGTGCGCGCACGAAACGGCTGTTCTGGCCGATCGGGATCACGCCGAACAGCATAATGCCGGTGGCGCTGGCCTCACTGTGGCCCAGGACGGTGTATTGGCTGCTGTCGTATTGCGGGGATTTGATGGCGGTGCCGGTGCAGCCTGCAAGCGTGAAACCGAGAACGGCTGCTGCAACCACTTTACTGATGTACTTCACTGGGAAACTCCATGGACTAAAGCCCGAGATTCAATTCTCGGGGGGCGTACTTTAATCGCCCCGGCAGGGGATTGAAATCAATCTTCCCGTCGTCAGATGTGCAACCACGCCAGGCTGCCTAACACCACCGCCACACCCGCCGCCGTATACGCCATGCGCTTCAACCACTCCTTCCTTGTGAGCAACGTAATTGCCGCCAGCGAAATCGCGATCTGAATCGCGGTCATCGCCTGGGCCCAGCGGTGGTGCTGGTGCAACGCCTGTTCTGATTTTTCGTCCCATTCCCGCGAGGTGGCCTCAAGCTTTTCTGCCTGCTGGCGCACGTCTTCCTTCTGGCTTTTGTAGCGCTCGATCTCGCCCTTGTAATGCGCAGCGTCTACGCCGGGAATATGGGTGGCCAGCTCCGCCAGGTTTTGGCGGCTGGATTTGGCCTGGTAGTAGTTCCACTGGTTGGCGGCTTCGGTCTTGATGATGGCCGCGTTGTTTTTGTCCATCGCCGCTTCGCTTTCGGTGGAACCGGCCTGGTAGCTGAGCATGGCGCCGAGAGTGGCCATCAGCGCGGTCATGACGGCGATTCGGCTGGCGAAACGGTCTCCTCTTGCGTGGGCATGTTCGGTGGTGTGTTCGATGTGTTTTTCGTGGGGGCTGGGGACTTCGAAGGCTTCGGACATGGCGGCGGCTATGAAGGGACTGAGGGAGTCTGATTCTTCACCCGTGCGGCTGTCTCAAGGCTGTACGTAACGCCGAATCAGCCGCGTATACACCGCGATATTGATCACTAACACCAATGCACCCAGCGCCAGTTGAATCTGCGGAGTCAGGCCAGCCGGATAGATGAGCGTAAGAATGTAGTGTTCGATGAATCCGCCGCCGTAGCCGTCTTGACCGGCGAGATGGCGAAGCAAGTTTTCCCAGCGCGTGAGTGGGCACGGCAGGTGAAAGACCTCGACGGCCACGCCCCACGCGGCAGCTGGCAAGTGAAGCCAGATAACCGGCCGCCACTTAAGGGCCAGCAGCCCGCCGAATAATACGAACAGGATAAAACACAGGTGAAACAGCACGAGGCTGTCGGCAGCTAGACGGTAGAGCATTGTGCGCGCTTCAAAAAGGGGAGGGCGTAGTCTAAGGGTTGCCCGCAGGTAAGCGGGACCGTTATTGTGCTGAATCCTTTTAGTCCTTCCTCCCAAGGATCTGTTGTGATGAATTCGCCACGTACCGTTGCCCCGATCAAGGCTGTGATTTTCGATATGGACGGGTTGTTGCTCGATACAGAAGGCATCTACACCGAAGTCACGCAGATCATCGCCGAGCGCTACGGTCGTACTTATGATTGGGGGATCAAGCAGCATATTATTGGCCGTGGCGCCCAGGACCTGGCCGATTACGTGGTCAAGGCACTGGACTTGCCGATCACACCGGCGCAGTTTCTGGAAATTCGCGAACCGTTGATGAGCGAGCGCTTTCCAAAGGCCCTGGGCATGCCCGGTGCTGAGGCGCTGGTTCGGCACTTGAAGGCACACAACATTCCGATTGCCGTGGGCACCAGTTCGTCGCGCAATTCGTTTGGCCACAAAACCACGTTGCACCGCGAGTGGTTTAGCCTGTTTGGGACCATCGTTACCGCAGATGACCCCGAAGTTGGCGCCGCGAAACCCGCGCCGGATATTTTCCTTACCGCCGCGCGCCGCCTGGGCGTTGCCCCTGAGGATTGCCTGGTGTTCGAGGATTCGCCCTTTGGTGTAACGGCTGCGAAGGCCGCCCATATGACCGCCATCGCCGTGCCCGACGAAGCCATGGCCGACAGCAAGTACCAGCATGCCGACCAGATCATCCGCAAGCTTGCGGACTTTGACCTGGCTGCCTATGGCTTGCCGCCAATCTCCTGACCTTACTCGGTAAAAAATGTGGGAGGGGGCTTGCTCCCGATGGCGGAGTGTCAGTCACCATTGAGCTGGCTGACACTCCGCCATCGGGAGCAAGCCCCCTCCCACATTTGTTTTTGCAGGGATTCAGAAAATTTGGTTTTGCAGGGATTCAGAAAATCAGGCGCTGAACCCACCATCAATGGTCAGGCTGGCACCGGTGATATACCCCGCTTCCGGTCCGGCCAGATAGGCCACGAAACTGGCAATCTCTTCCACATGTCCGTAACGCCCCACCGCCATTAACCCGATCAGGCTCTCGGCAAAATCACTGTTTGCCGGGTTCATATCGGTGTCCACCGGCCCAGGCTGCACATTATTGATGGTGATGCCCCTCGGCCCCAGATCCCGCGCCAACCCCTTGGTCAGGCCCACCAGCGCCGCTTTGCTCATCGCGTACGGGCCACCTCCGCCAAAGGGCATGCGTTCAGCATTGGTGCTGCCGATGTTGATCACCCGACCACCTTCACCCATATGCTTGGCGGCTTCCTGGGTAGCGATAAACACGCTGCGCACGTTGATCGCCAAGGTTTGGTCGAAGTCTTCCAGCTTGAAGTCTTCCAGCGGTGCGATGGCCAGCACGCCAGCGTTATTCACCAGGATGTCCAGGCGGCCAAAGGCTTCCACGGTGGTATTGACCGCGTTGCGGATCGCAGTGGCATCGGCGCTGTCGGCGTGAATCGCCAGGGCTTTGCCGCCGGCGCTGATTACGCTGTTCTGCAACTCTTCTGCCTTGGCGGCCGAGCTGACATAGGTAAAGGCGACCGCTGCGCCTTGGGCGGCGAGGCGCTTGACGATGGCGGCGCCGATACCGCGGGAACCGCCTTGAATCAAGGCGACTTTGCCGCTGAGGTTGAGTGTGGTCATGTCGATCTCCTGGCTGTTCAAGGCAGGCTGCCTTGTTGTTGGAGCCGAGTATCGACTTCACCCAGCCCTACCGGTAGACCGTGATTGCTATAGTCTGTGTAAACCAAAAGTTTAGAGTGGGGCGTGATGGAAAGCTTTGGAAGTATCGAATGCTTCGTGCGCAGTGCCGAAGGTGGCAGCTTTGCCGAAGCGGCGCGGCACTTGAGCCTGACCCCGGCGGCGGTCGATAAAAGCGTCGCCAAGCTGGAAGCGCGCCTCGGTGTGCGGCTCTTCCAGCGCAGCACCCGGCGCCTCACGCTGACTGAAGCCGGCAAGCTGTTTCTAGAAGAGGTCAGCGCCAGCCTTACCACTATCCAGAACGCCGTCGCCAACCTGGCCAGCGCCGAAGGGCGACCGGTGGGTACGCTCAAGGTCAGCATGGGCACGGTGTTCGGCAATCGCTATGTGGTCCCGCTGCTGGGGGAGTTTATGCGGCGTTTCCCGGATATCAGCGCGGACTGGCATTTTGATAACCGCCAGGTGGACCTGATCGGCCAAGGCTTTGATGCCGCGATTGGCGGCGGTTTTGAACTGCCCCAAGGCGTGGTGGCGCGCAAGTTGACGCCCGCGCACCGGGTGCTGGTGGCTTCACCGGGTTACCTGGCGCAACGCCCACCGGTGCGCGAGCCCGAAGACCTGTCGCGGTGCAAAGGTATCCTGATCCGCTCACCGCAAACCGGGCGTATCCGTTCCTGGCAGTTGACCAGTGTCGAACGTGAATGCCGCCCGCTGGTGCTCAAACCCGGCATGACCATGAGCGACTCCGAAGCCGCCTGCCGCGCCAGCGCTCAAGGCTTGGGAATTGCGCTGGTGAGCATGCCCATGGCCGTGCCGTTCCTCGACAGCGGCGAGGTGGTAAGGGTATTGCCCGACTGGTACGTCGATGACGGCAATATTTCCATCTACTACGCCGAGCACAAACTGCTGCCCGGCAAGACCCGGGCGTTTGTGGACTTCATCATTGAGCAGTTTGCCGAAAAAAAACTGGGGCAAAGGTTCAGCGCAATCTAAAACCAGACGCAGCTCGAAATGTGGGAGGTGGCTTGCTCCCACATTTGATTTTCAGCGGCCGAACCGGGTCGGCCAGCCAATGACCTTCTTCGGCCGAGGCGTCGCGTAAGTCCGGATCTTCGACGTCGACAACCCCAGCCGCACCAAGGATTCGGCGATGGTCACCGCCGCCGTCACGCCATCCACCACCGGCACCCCGGTGCGCTGGCGAATCTGCTCATCCAGCCCGGCCATGCCACCGCAACCCAGGCAGATCACTTCGGCTTTGTCCTCGCGAATGGCCAGTTCCGCCTGGCGCACGATGGCTTCCATCGCGGCCAACGGGTCTTCTTCCAGCTCCAAAACCGCCATGCCACTGGCCCGAACTGAAGCGCAGCGCTGGTACAGGCCGGCAAGTTTCAGGCGGTCTTCGATCAGCGGCACGGTGCGGTCCAGGGTGGTCACCACCGAATAGGCATGGCCCAGGAACATCGCCGTGCTGGCCGCCGCTTCGGTGATATCCACCACCGGTACATTCAATAACTCCTGCAAACCTTCCCGGCCGTGTTCGCCGTAGCCGGCCTGGATCACCGCATCGAACGGTTGGTCGTAAGCCATTACCCGGTCCATCACGGCGATGGCGGCCAGGTAGCTCTCAAAATTGCCTTCAACCGATTCCGCGCCGAAGTACGGGGTAAGTCCGACAATCTCAGTGCCCGGCGAGGCCACGGCCCGCGCTTGCTGGGCGATGGTTTCAGTGATGGATTCGGTGGTGTTGACGTTGACCACGAGGATACGCATGGAAGGTCCTTACTCAGTGACTGACGTTATCGACGGCAATGCTTTCGCCGCTGACATCGGCGTAGAACGGCTGGCGCTTGGCGATCAGCAGGTACAGCAACCCTGCAATACCGGCGCCAAACAACCAGGAAAACGGTGAGACGCTGGCAAATCCCGGCAACAGCGCCAGCAGGATGGCGATGATGGCCGCAGGAATAAACGCCGCGACTGCACGCATATTCACCCCACGGCTGTAGTAATAAACGCCATTCGGGTTTTCGCTATACAACTGCGGTACGTCCACCTGGCTTTTACGGATCAGCCAGTAGTCGACCATGATCACCCCGTACAACGGGCCTAGCAGTGCGCCGAGGCCAGAGAGGAAATACACGATCACCAGCGGGCTGTTGTAGAGGTTCCACGGCAGGATCAATACAGCCACGGTGGCGCTGATCAGACCCGCACGGCGGAAGTTCAGGTACTTGGGCGCCAGGTTGCTCAGCACAAAGGCTGGCGCAACGAAGTTGGCCATGATGTTCACCGCCACGGTGACGATCAGGAACGCCAGGCAGCCCAGCACAAGGAAGAAGGTATTGGGGATGGCCGCGATGATTTCGGTCGGGCTTTCGATCACCCGGCCATTGAGTTGGAATTGTCCGCCGCAGAGCAGCACGGTGATTGCGGCAAACACCAGGATATTCACCGGCAAGCCCCAGAAGTTGCCGACCAGGATGGTCTTGCGGCACGGCGAAGAGCGTGCAAAGTCGCAGAAGTTGAGGATCAGCGTGCCGTAGATCGCCAGCCATAGCGCGCCGCCGGCAAAGATATTGCGCCACATCTCGCCACCGCTCAGCGGTTCGCGGATCGACCAGGCAATGTTGCCGCCGGCCTGGAAGTACATCCAACCGGCCAGCGACGCCACAGTCAGCAAAATCACCGGCCCGGCGAAGCCTTCATAGCGCCGTACCATCTCCATGCCGTAGGCCAGGATCACCAGTTGTACGAACCATATCGCCACAAAACACGCCCAGCCAAGGGATGACAGGCCGAGGATTGAGTTGTGGTCATAGTCGGCAAACCCTGGATGAATTGCCGTCAGCAGCACGCGGAAAACCACTGAGGCCAGGTAGGTTTGGATACCAAACCAGGCAATCGCAATGACCGCACGGATCAACGCGGGAATCTGTGCGCCGTGAATGCCAAAACTGATACGGCTGATGACCGGAAACGGTACGCCGGTCTTTTGCCCCATATACCCCGACAAGTTCATGAAGAAGTACACCAGCGCCGCACCGATCCCCAGGGATAACAGGATCTGCCAGCCGCCGAGGCCCAGTGCATATAAGCCAATGGCGAACGAATAGTTGGCGATGTTGTGCACGTCATTGGTCCACAACGCAAAGATGCTGTAGCGCCCCCATCGACGGCCTTCGATCTTGGTCGGCGCCAGGTCTTTATTGTGCAGGCGTGGGCTGAGCACTAACGGGCCGGGGCATGCGGCGTCCGGGTTCAGGGCGGAGGAGGGCAGATCCAGTGCGATATTGTTCGAGAGGCTTGTACGCATTCCGGCAGGCTCCAGCATATCTGCCGGGAAGAGGCAGATGGCAAAGTGTATGTAGGTTTTGTATTTATTGTATACAAAGCGCAATTCACCTTAAGCCACATGCGTGCCAGTTTTGGATTTATGAAAGTCCTGGGTAATTTCGTTTTTATAGGTTGGTTAAATAAATAGCTGAATTTAAAGAGATATAAATTGACCGACTGAACAGCTATTTATTTTTGGGTTGCCAGTATGCGATTCGCCAGGCCAATCGAGGGGAGGGGAGAGGTGTTACGTTATGGTGCGGCCGAATAAGAATTGCACACATAAATGGCACCGATGGTTACATGTATGTGTACATCTCCAACACTCAACACAAGACAAATGTGGGAGGGGGCTTGCCCCCCGATAGCGGTTTTCCAGTCAAACATAGGTTGACTGACAGGCCGCTATCGGGGGCGAGCCCCCTCCCACATTTTCTAACCGCGTCAGCCCTTAGGCCTTGCTGATGATGTTCCCGGCATGCAGCCCGCATTCTTTCTGCGTGGCTTCTTCCCACCACCAACGACCCTCTCGCTCATGCTGGTTCGGCAGCACAGGCCGGGTGCACGGCTCACACCCGATGCTGATAAAACCGCGCTCATGCAAGCTGTTGTATGGCAGCTCCAGCATGCGGATATAGCCCCAGATCTCTTCGCTGCTCATCTGCGCCAGCGGGTTGAATTTGTATAGGGTGCGTTCCGGGGTAGAGAAGGCGGTGTCGATCTCCAGCGCCGCCACTTGGCTGCGGGTGCCAGGGCTCTGGTCACGGCGTTGGCCGGTGGCCCAGGCACTCACGCCCGAAAGCTTGCGGCGCAGCGGCTCGATCTTGCGCACGCCGCAGCATTCGCCATGACCATCCTTATAGAAGCTGAACAAACCTTTCTCCTTGACGAAGGGCTCCAGCTTGCTCTGGTCCGGCGAAATCAGTTCGATGTCGATCTTGTAGAAGTCGCGCACCTGCTCGATAAACCGGTAGGTCTCCGGGTGCAGACGGCCGGTGTCGAGGCTGAACACCTTGACGTTCTTGTTCAGCTTCCAGGCCATGTCCACCAGCACCACGTCCTCGGCGCCGCTGAAGGAGATCCACAGGTCATCGCCGAACTGGCTGAACGCCAGCTTGAGAATGTCCTGGGCGGATTTGTTGGCGTAAGTCGCGGCGAGTTCAGCGACGTCGAAGGCTTGGTTCATCAGGACGGTTCCTACAGGTCAGTGGCGCTGAGCGCTCTATAGGGGAGCGATGGTATCAAAATCCGCTCCGCGTTGCGGCGGCGAGCTTGAATCGCTAGAGTTCGGCAGTCCTTTTGCTCGCTCAACTAACAACATCCAATAGGAGTGTCTTGTGGAAATTGCCTGTCTCGACCTGGAAGGGGTACTGGTACCGGAAATCTGGATCGCCTTCGCCGAAAAAACCGGTATTGAATCGCTACGGGCCACCACCCGGGACATTCCTGACTACGACGTGCTGATGCAGCAGCGCCTGCGCATTCTCGACGAGCACGGGCTTAAGCTCGCCGATATCCAGGCAGTGATCGCCACGCTCAAGCCTTTGGACGGCGCCATCGAGTTCGTCAACTGGCTGCGCGAGCGTTTTCAGGTGGTGATCCTGTCCGACACCTTCTACGAATTTTCCCAGCCGCTTATGCGCCAACTGGGTTTCCCGACTCTGCTGTGCCACCGCCTCATCACCGATGAATCCGACAGGGTGGTGAGCTACCAACTGCGCCAGAAAGACCCCAAGCGCCAGTCGGTATTAGCGTTCAAGACTCTTTACTACCGCGTGATCGCCGCTGGTGACTCCTACAACGACACCACCATGTTGGGCGAGGCCGACCGTGGGATTCTGTTCCATGCGCCGGAGAATGTGATTCGCGAGTTCCCGCAATTCCCGGCGGTGCATACGTTTGAGGATTTGAAGAAAGAGTTCATCAAGGCGTCGAATCGGTCGCTGAGCCTCTAAAGCGGATTGTGGCGAGCGGGCTTGCCCCCGGAATGGGACTGCTGCGCAGTCCAACGCGAGCAAGCCCGCTCGCCACAAGAGGTCTACCTGCTACAACCCTTCCAGCGTTTGCAGCAAAACCCGCACCTTCGTCAGCGACTCCTGATACTCGGCCTCCCACTGCGAATCCGCGACAATCCCGCCGCCGCCCCAGCAGCACACTTGCCCATCCTTGACCAATAAGCTGCGAATGGCGATGGAGCTGTCCATCTCGCCGCGTACGTCCAGGTACACCAGCGAACCGCAGTACAAGCCGCGTCGGGTGGGTTCCAGTTCGTCGATGATCTGCATGGCGCGAATCTTCGGCGCGCCGGTGATGGAGCCACCAGGGAAGCTGCCGGCGATCAGGTCGAGGGCGTCTTTGTCGTCGGCCAGTGTGCCGATGACGCTGCTCACCAGGTGGTGCACGTTGGGGTAGCTTTCCAGGCTGAACAACTCCGGCACGCTCACCGAGCCGGTGCGGCAACTGCGCCCCAGGTCGTTGCGCAGCAGGTCGACGATCATCAGGTTTTCGGCGCGATCCTTGGGGCTGGCCAGCAGTTCCGTGGCGTGGGCGGCGTCTTCTTCAGGCGTGACACCGCGTGGGCGGGTGCCTTTGATCGGGCGGGTTTCGACCTGGCGCTCGCTGACGCGCACGAAACGCTCCGGTGACAGGCTCAATACCGCGCCGTCATTGGGCAGGCTCAGGAATCCGGAGAAGGGCGTCGGGCAGGCTTCGCGCAAGGCGCAATAGGCGACCCAAGGATCACCGCTGCACGGCGCACGAAAACGTTGGGCGAAGTTGACCTGGTAGCAGTCGCCGGCCTGGATGTAATCCTGGATGCGCTCAATGGCCTGCTGGTAAGCCTCGACGCTGAGATCCGGTGCCATGGGGCCCTGCAATTTGAAGGTTGCAGGGGCGGTGGCGGCGTCACCGCTGAACAGCGTGATCAGTCGCTGCCGTTCGCTATCGGCCAGCGCCGGGTGAAATACCAGTTGGCTGGTCTGTGCCAAGTGGTCGCTGATCAGCGCCCAGGCATACAGTCCAAAACGCGCATCCGGCAGGTGCAAATCATCCACCGCCAAGTGCGGCAGCTGTTCCAAATGCCGGCCAAAGTCGTAGCTCAGGTAGCCGATCAAGCCTCCGGCAAACGGCAACTCATAGCCGTCGGGCAATTTCGCTTCACCCAACTGTGAAAGGTTTTTCCGTAATCGCCGCAGGAAGTTGCTGCCGCTTTCGTCAGGATCCACTGCCAGGGTCGCCTCGGGCCAGGCGCTGAGCAGGTCATAACGACCGCGTTCGGCAGCAGGTCGGCCGCTGTCGAGCAGGACCGCGCCGGGTGCATGGCGAATCGCCGCAAAATACTCGGCGGGGTTGGCCCGATAGGGCAGCGGGTGTACTGAACAGGTCGACATGCGAGGGTGGATCAGCCAAGGCGCGGGGGAGGGGATTGTAGTCCCCTGTAGGATTTGCTCCTAGAGGGGATGTCGGCGATAGACAGTTCGAAGACCGGATCAGCCTTCTACGGGGGGTATATGCCCAAACATTTCCTGCACAAACTTCACCCGCTCTTCCGGGGTTTCCGTCACGCCGGCGGCTTTGAGTGCTTCCAGTCGTGCTTCTACCGCGTGGGTGCGCAAGGTCAGGCCGCAATCGTTGGCGATCTGGATGTTCAGCCCTGGCCGCGCATTGAGCTCCAGGATCAGCGGGCCTTTTTCCTGGTCCAGCACCATGTCCACACCGATGTAGCCCAGCCCGCATAGCTCATAGCAGCCGGCGGCCAGCTTCATGAAACCGTCCCAGTTGGGCAGTTGCACGCCATCCACCGCGTTAGTGGTGTCGGGGTGCTTGGTGATGATGTTGTTCAGCCAGGTACCGCGCAGGGTCAGGCCGGTGGCAAGGTCCACACCGACGCCAATCGCGCCCTGGTGCAGGTTGGCCTTGCCGCCGGACTGGCGGGTCGGCAACCGCAGCATGGCCATCACCGGGTAGCCCATCAGCACGATGATGCGGATATCCGGAACGCCTTCGTAGCTGATGCTCTTGAAGATCTGGTCGGGTACCACACGGTACTCGATCAGCGCGCGGTCACGGTGGCCGCCCAGGGAATACAGGCCTGTGAGGATGCTGGAAATCTGATGCTCGATCTCTTCATGGCTGATGATCTTGCCGGACACCGTGCGGTAGCGCCCTTCAAAACGGTCGGCCACCACGAGAATGCCGTCACCGCCGGCGCCCTGGGCCGGCTTGATCACGAAGTCGCTGCGCCCACCGATAATTTCATCGAGCTTGTCGATTTCCTTCTCGGTGGAGATCACTCCATACATTTCCGGCACGTGGATACCCGCCGCGATCGCCCGTTCCTTGGTGATGATCTTGTCATCCACGATCGGGTACAGGCTGCGCTTGTTGTACTTGAGCACGTAATCGGCGTTACGCCGGTTGATGCCCATGATTCCCCGCGCTTCCAGGGCCTTCCAGGTCTTCCAGAAACCGAACATTACTTATCAGCCTTCAAGAACGCCTTGAAACGCACCAACTCGGTCAGGCGGTAGCCACGATAACGACCCATGGCCAGCATGAAGCCCACCAGGATCAGGAGGATCGCAGGGAAGGTGAACACGAAGTACACCAACTCCGGCACGCTCATAATCAAGTGCGCCAGGGAGGCAGCGAACAACGTACCAATCGCCACTTTCAACGCATGGTTGGCACCGCGCTCTTCCCAGGTGATCGACAGGCGTTCGATGGTCATGGTCAGGATCACCATCGGGAACAATGCCACCGACAGCCCGCGCTCCAGCCCCAGTTTATGGCTGAACAGACTGATGGCCGCGATCAGCACCACCACGAAGGTCAGCACCACCGACAGCCTCGGCAACATTTGCAGCTTCAAGTGTTCCAGGTACGACCTGAGTGACAGCCCCAGTGCCGTAATAATGGTGAAAAGCACGATTCCGAAGCCCAATTGCGTCTCGCGGAACGCGAGGGCAATCAGCACTGGCGTGAACGTGCCCAGGGTCTGCAGGCCGATCAGGTTGCGCAGGATCAGAATCACCAGCACGCCAATCGGGATCATCACCATGATCATGAAGGTCTGCTGGGTTTGCAGCGGCAGGCCGTACAGCGAGTATTCGAGGAAGTTGGCGTCGGTGTTTTCATCCGTCAGCTTGGCCAGGCGAATCGCGTTCATTTCGCTGTTGTTCAGGCTGAACGTCACCATGGCTTTCTTGCCGCCGTCGACCGTGATCAGGTTTTCATCGCCGGTCCACCACAGCAAGCGGTCGCTGGGCAGGCCCTGTTCGCCGGTTTCCGGGTTGAAGTAGAGCCAGTCATTGCCATTAAAGCTGCGCAGCCAGAGTTCGGGCGTTTGCGGCTGGTCGGCGACCAGGCGGATGGTGTGGACCTTTTCCACCGGCACGTGGGCGATGGACAGCAGCAACTCGACGATCTTGGCTTTGTGAGGCGTGGACGGGTCGCCGGCCAGCAACAACTTCACATTGTCGTCGTTGAGGTTGTTGGTGCGCTTGATGGCTTCGGTAATGAAGGTTTCGACGTCGGCCGAATGCTGGCGGATCGGCGCCAGCAGGGCTTCGGCGGCGATTTTTTCCGGGCCTTCCACCGCGATGCTGTCGCGGAACGTTGGGCCTTTGATCTTGGTTTTTTCACCGCTGTAACGCTTGGTCAGCACCAGGCGGTAATACAGGGTCTGGTTGCCGTTGGCGCGGCGTGCCGACCAGGTGACCTTACGGTTGCCGTCAATACGATTGACGCTCACCCCATAGTTGTTCGAGATAAAGCTCTCATTAAGGCTGACGAAGTCGCGGCTCAGGGGCGGCACGAACATCTGGATCTTCACCGGGTCCTTCGGATTGGCGACGAACTCGACCTTGGCGTCGATGTTCCACAAATCGTCGGTCGCGTCCTCGGTGACAGGAATGCCCAGCACGAAGATCTGGTAGGCGGTGACCGAAATACCCAGCACCACCAGGATGGCGATCAGGATTTTCAGGTGCAGGGTAAGAGAGCGCATTCGGTTTACTCGGCGGTATGAGCGTCGGCGGCGCAGGCGGGTTTGCCTGCTGCGTATTTAAGACTGGGGTCGACCAGCGCATCAAAGCGTTTCAACGCTTCGGAGCCGATCAGCAGCGGGTATTGGAAGGCGCTGCGGTCAGTCAAGTTCACTTCGATGCTGCGTAAAGCGTTGCCCATGCAGATATCCAGGGCAATCACTGGGCGGGCGGTGTAGTTCTTGTCCTCATCGGGGTCGTAGTCACCGGCGCGGCGCTTGATCTTGCTGACGCGGGCCAGGGGCCGTTCGATGGGGTGGGAATGGGCGGTGTCGATGGCCAGGTAGAAGCGCACCCAGGATTCGCCGTTGCGCTTGAAGCGCTTGATATCACGGGCGCTGAGGGAGGCGGTCTTGGCGCCGGTGTCCAGCTTGGCGGCCACTTCAAGGTCGATGCCAGCCAATTGGGCATATTCATTGAGGCCATACACGGTCTTCTCGGCGGCAACGCCAAGGCCGGGGATGAGCAGTAGGCAAAACAGGGGGAAGGGCTTGAGTCTCATAGATCCTGAGGCGGTGCAGTGCGATGTTCAATTCAAGGCGACTGGCATTGCTGCGCAAACTCCCTCGTGCGCCGTTTCATCAAGCGATGTCAGGCAAATGCGGCGGCATTCTAACATGATGCTTTTTTGGCGCCACCGCTGGCAGGCGGCCATGCTCCGAGCGCGTGCAACAAGGGTTATTAGACGATTGTCGACAATGTGTATTTATTCTTTGACTATCGAGGTCTGATTGGCTAGTTTTTGCGGCATTGCTTTTCAAGGTGTCGACAATATGCTGGTTCAGCCTGAAGCTCCGATAGTCGTGTCGGACGAATCCCAAACGATGTCGGAGAACGTTTTCCGGCGCATCCAGGCCGCCATCGTCAAAGGCGAGATCGCCCCCGGCAGCAAGATCTCCGAACCGGAACTGGCCCGCACCTACGGCATCAGCCGTGGCCCGTTGCGTGAGGCGATTCACCGCCTGGAAGGCCAGCGCCTGCTGGTGCGCGTGCCCCATGTGGGCGCGCGGGTCGTGTCCCTGAGCCACGCCGAGCTGATCGAACTCTATGAAATCCGCGAATCTCTGGAAGGCATGGCCTGCCGCCTGGCCGCCGAGCGCATGACCGACGCCGAAATCGAAGAGCTGCGCCAAGTGCTGCACACCCACGAACGGGATGCTGCGTTCCAGGCCGGCGTCGGCTACTACCAGCAAGAAGGCGACTTCGACTTTCATTACCGGATAATTCAAGGCGCCGGTAACCGCACCCTGACCCAAATGCTCTGCGGCGAGCTGTACCAGTTGGTGCGCATGTACCGCATCCAGTTCTCCACCACCCCCAATCGTCCACGCCAGGCTTTTGCCGAGCATCACCGCATTCTTGACGCGATTGCCGATCGCGACGGTGAACTGGCCGAACTGCTGATGCGCCGTCATATCGGCGCGTCCAAACGCAACATTGCCCGTCACTTCCCGGACGGCGCCCCTGATAGAGGTGAGTCATGAGTTCGAACAATAAAAGCACACCCGGCCAACGTTTCCGTGACGCAGTCGCCAGTGAACAGCCGTTGCAGGTAGTCGGCGCAATCAACGCCAACCACGCGCTGCTGGCCAAGCGCGCTGGCTTCAAGGCGATCTACCTGTCAGGCGGGGGCGTGGCGGCCGGTTCCCTGGGCGTGCCCGACCTGGGCATCACTGGCCTGGATGATGTGCTCACCGACGTGCGCCGTATCACCGACGTCTGCGACCTGCCGCTGTTGGTGGACGTGGACACCGGTTTTGGCTCCTCGGCGTTCAACGTGGCGCGCACCGTCAAATCGATGATCAAGTTCGGCGCCGCCGCGATTCATATCGAAGACCAGGTCGGCGCCAAGCGCTGCGGCCATCGTCCGAATAAAGAAATCGTGTCCCAGCAGGAAATGGTCGACCGCATCAAGGCCGCCGTGGATGCGCGCACCGATGACAGCTTCGTGATCATGGCGCGTACCGATGCCTTGGCCGTCGAAGGGTTGGAGTCCGCCTTGGAGCGTGCCGCCGCCTGCATCGAGGCTGGCGCCGACATGGTGTTCCCGGAAGCCATCACTGAACTGGAGATGTACAAACTGTTCGCCGCCCGTGTGAAAGCGCCGATCCTGGCCAACATCACCGAATTCGGCGCGACGCCGCTGTACACCACCGAACAGTTGAAATCTGCTGATGTTTCCATCGTGCTGTATCCGCTCTCGGCCTTTCGCGCCATGAACAAGGCCGCCGAGAACGTTTACACCGCGATCCGTCGCGACGGCACCCAACAGAACGTGATCGACACCATGCAAACTCGCATGGAGCTTTACGATCGCATCGACTACCACACCTTCGAGCAGAAGCTCGACGCGCTGTTCGCCGCGAAGAAGTGACGAACACGTCTCCCTGAATAACGACAAAATTGGAGAAAAACCATGGCTGAAGCAAAAGTACTGAGTGGCGCCGGCCTGCGTGGCCAGGTCGCCGGGCAAACTGCACTGTCCACCGTGGGCCAGGCCGGTGCCGGCCTGACCTATCGCGGCTACGATGTTCGCGAACTTGCTGCCGATGCGCAGTTTGAGGAAGTCGCCTACCTGCTGCTGTACGGCGAATTGCCGACCAAAGCCGAATTGGCCGCGTACAGCCAGAAGCTGAGCAAGCTGCGCGACCTGCCGCAAGCGCTCAAGGAAGTGCTGGAACGCATCCCCGCCGACGCCCATCCGATGGACGTGATGCGCACCGGTTGTTCGTTCCTGGGCAACATCGAGCCGGAAAAAGACTTCAGCGTGCAGCGCGATGTCACCGACCGCTTGCTCGCCGCCTTCCCGGCAATCATGTGTTACTGGTACCGCTTCAGCCACGACGGTAAGCGCATCGACTGCGTGACCGACGAGCCGAGTATCGGTGGTCATTTCCTGCACCTGCTGCACGGCGAGAAACCGAGCGAGCTGCATGAGAAGGTCATGAACGTCTCGCTGATCCTTTACGCCGAGCACGAATTCAACGCGTCGACCTTCACCGCTCGCGTGTGTGCCTCGACCCTGTCCGATCTCTACTCCTGCGTCACTGCCGCCATTGGCTCCCTGCGCGGTCCGCTGCATGGCGGCGCCAACGAAGCGGCGATGGAAATGATCGAGCGTTTCGGTTCGGCAGAGGAGGCTGTCGAAGGCACCCTCGGCATGCTGGCGCGCAAAGACAAGATCATGGGCTTCGGCCACGCGATCTACAAAGACAACGACCCGCGTAATGAAGTGATCAAGGGCTGGTCGAAAAAACTCGCTGACGAAGTGGGCGACACCGTGCTGTTCCCTGTCTCCGAAGCCATCGACAAGACCATGTGGGAACAGAAAAAACTCTTCCCTAATGCCGACTTCTACCATGCCTCGGCGTATCACTTCATGGGCATTCCGACCAAGCTGTTCACGCCGATTTTCGTCTGCTCGCGCCTTACCGGCTGGGCAGCTCACGTATTCGAGCAACGCGCCAACAACCGCATCATCCGTCCAAGCGCCGAGTACACCGGCGTCGAACAGCGCAAGTTCGTGCCAATCGAACGTCGCTGAAGGCTGACGATCCTGAAGTGGTAATCGAATCAAATGTGGGAGGGGGCTTGCCCCCGATGGCGGTATGTCATTCAACACCTATGGCAACTGATAAACCGCTATCGGGGGCAAGTCGAAACGTCGCACCGCCCCTCCCACATTTGAATCGCATTTCAATTCTGGATCGGCCCAGGTCTTCCTTTTGTAATCACCGTGACCGAGTCCTGACGATGAACACAGAATTTCGCAAACCGCTCCCCGGCAGCCGCCTGGATTTCTTCGACGCCCGTGCGGCAGTCGAAGCAATCACCCCTGGCGCCTACGCCACCTTGCCCTACACCTCCCGCGTACTGGCAGAAAACCTGGTGCGCCGCTGCGACCCGGCCACTCTCAATGCTTCCCTGAGCCAGTTGATCGAACGCAAGCGCGATCTCGACTTCCCCTGGTTCCCGGCGCGTGTGGTGTGCCACGACATTCTTGGTCAGACCGCGCTGGTCGACCTCGCCGGCCTGCGCGATGCCATCGCCCTGCAAGGCGGCGACCCGGCCCAGGTCAACCCGGTGGTGCCGACCCAATTGATCGTTGACCACTCCCTGGCCGTCGAAGCCGGGGGTTTTGACCCCGATGCGTTCGAGAAAAACCGCGCCATTGAAGACCGTCGCAACGAAGACCGTTTCCACTTTATCGAGTGGACCAAAAAGGCCTTCAAGAACGTCGACGTGATCCCGCCGGGTAACGGCATCATGCACCAGATCAACCTGGAGAAAATGTCCCCGGTGATCCAGGTGCGTGACGGCGTGGCGTTTCCGGATACCTGCGTCGGCACCGACAGCCACACGCCCCACGTGGATGCTCTTGGCGTGATCGCCATTGGCGTCGGCGGCCTGGAAGCGGAGAGCGTGATGCTCGGTCGCGCCTCGTGGATGCGCCTGCCGGAAAGCGTCGGTGTCGAGCTGACGGGCAAGCTGCTGCCGGGCATCACCGCCACCGATATGGTGCTGGCGCTGACCGAGTTCCTGCGCCAACAGAAAGTCGTCGGCGCATGGCTGGAGTTCTTTGGCGAAGGCGCATCAAACCTGACCTTGGGCGACCGCGCGACCATCTCCAACATGGCCCCGGAATACGGCGCCACGGCAGCGATGTTTTATATCGACCAACAAACTATCGCCTACCTGAAACTCACTGGCCGTGAAGATCAACAGGTCGCACTGGTCGAGCAATATGCGCGTCACACCGGTCTGTGGGCGGATGATTTGAAAGGCGCGCAGTACGAGCGCGGCCTGACCTTCGACCTGTCCAGCGTCGTGCGCAACATGGCCGGCCCGAGCAATCCCCACGCCCGCGTCGCCACCCGCGACCTGGCGGCCAAAGGTATCTCCGGACAGTGGGATGAAGTGCCGGGGCAAATGCCTGATGGCGCGGTGATCATCGCCGCCATCACCAGTTGCACCAACACTAGCAACCCGCGCAACGTGATCGCCGCCGGGCTGTTGGCGCGCAATGCCAACAAGCTGGGGCTCAAGCGCAAGCCGTGGGTCAAATCCTCCTTGGCACCCGGTTCGAAAACCGTGGCCATGTACCTGGAAGAAGCCGGCCTCGGTCACGAACTGGATAAGCTCGGTTTCGGCGTGGTGGCGTTTGCCTGCACCACCTGCAACGGCATGTCCGGCGCGCTCGACCCGGTGATCCAGCAAGAGATCATCGACCGCGACCTGTACGCCACCGCCGTACTTTCGGGTAATCGCAACTTCGACGGACGCATTCACCCTTACGCCAAGCAAGCCTTCCTCGCGTCGCCGCCGCTGGTGGTGGCGTATGCGATTGCCGGCACCATCCGTTTCGACATCGAGAAGGACGTGCTCGGCCTCGACGCCGACGGCAAGGAAATCCGCCTGCAGGACATCTGGCCGAGCGATGAAGAAATCGACGCGGTGGTCAAGGCCTCGGTCAAGCCGGAGCAGTTCCGCGCGGTGTATATCCCGATGTTTGCGATCCACGAAGACACCGGCCCCAAAGTCGCGCCGCTGTACGACTGGCGTCCGCAGAGCACGTATATCCGCCGTCCGCCGTATTGGGAAGGTGCGCTGGCCGGAGCGCGTCCGCTGAAGGGCATGCGCCCGCTGGCGGTGCTGCCGGACAACATCACCACCGATCACCTGTCGCCGTCCAACGCGATCATGCTCGACAGCGCCGCCGGTGAATACCTGGCGAAAATGGGCCTGCCGGAAGTTGACTTCAACTCTTACGCCACCCACCGCGGCGACCACTTGACCGCGCAGCGCGCAACCTTCGCCAACCCGAAACTGTTCAATGAAATGGTGGTTGAAAACGGCAAGGTCAAGCAGGGTTCCCTGGCGCGTATCGAGCCCGAAGGCCAGGTCACGCGGATGTGGGAAGCCATCGAAACCTACATGGAACGCAAGCAGCCGCTGATCATCATCGCCGGTGCCGATTACGGCCAGGGCTCGTCCCGCGACTGGGCGGCCAAGGGCGTGCGTCTGGCCGGTGTGGAGGCGATTGCCGCCGAAGGTTTCGAGCGCATCCACCGCACCAACCTGGTGGGCATGGGCGTGTTGCCCCTGGAGTTTTTGCCGGGAACCGACCGTCACACCTTGCACATCGACGGCAGTGAAACCTATGACGTGGTCGGCGAGCGCACCCCGCGTGCGCAGTTGACCCTGGTGATCAACCGCAAGAATGGCGAACGTGTCGAAGTGCCGGTGACCTGCCGCCTCGACACCGCCGAAGAAGTATCGATCTACGAGGCGGGCGGCGTGTTGCAACGTTTTGCCCAGGACTTCCTGGAATCGGCGGCGACCGCTTAAGAGGACGACCATGGCACACGTACCGCAAATCAAGATCCCCGCCACCTATATGCGTGGCGGCACGAGCAAGGGCGTATTTTTCAGCCTCCAGGACCTGCCCGCCTCGGCGCAGGTACCGGGCGCTGCCCGCGATGCCTTGTTGTTGCGGGTGATCGGCAGCCCCGATCCCTACGACAAACAAATCGACGGCATGGGCGGCGCCACATCGAGCACCAGTAAAAGCGTGATCCTGGCCAAAAGCACCCGCGCCGAGCACGACGTGGACTACCTGTTTGGCCAAGTCTCCATCGACAAACCCTTTGTCGACTGGAGCGGCAACTGCGGCAACCTGTCGGCGGCGGTGGGTTCGTTCGCCATCACCGCCGGGTTGGTCGACCCGGCTCGCATTCCGCACAACGGCGTGGCCGTGGTGCGTGTGTGGCAGGCCAATATCGGCAAGACCATCATCGCCCACGTGCCGATTACCGACGGCGCTGTGCAGGAAACCGGCGACTTCGAACTGGACGGCGTGACCTTTCCGGCCGCCGAAGTGCAGCTGGAATTCATGGACCCGGCGGCAGAAGAAGAGGGCGGCGGCGGCTCGATGTTTCCCACCGGCAACCTGGTCGATGACCTGGAAGTGCCCGGTGTCGGCACCTTCAAGGCCACGCTGATCAACGCCGGCATCCCGACGATTTTCATCAACGCCGAAGACCTCGGCTACACCGGCACCGAGCTGCAAGGCGCGATCAACGGCGACCCCAAGGCTTTGGCCATGTTCGAGACCGTGCGGGCCTATGGCGCGTTGCGCATGGGCCTGATCAAACACCTGGACGAAGCCGCCCAGCGCCAGCACACGCCGAAGGTCGCGTTTGTGGCCAAGCCTGCGGATTACGTGGCGTCCAGCGGCAAGGCGATCAAGGCTGGCGATGTGGATCTGCTGGTGCGCGCCCTGTCCATGGGCAAGCTGCACCACGCCATGATGGGCACGGCTGCCGTGGCGATTGGCACGGCAGCGGCGATTTCCGGGACATTGGTCAACCTCGCCGCAGGCGGCATTGAACGTAATGCGGTGCGCTTCGGGCATCCGTCCGGCACGTTGCGCGTGGGGGCTGAAGCCACCCAGGTGAACGGTGAGTGGGTGGTGAAGAAAGCCATCATGAGCCGCAGTGCACGGGTGTTGATGGAAGGTTTCGTCCGCGTACCCGGCGACTCTTTCTAAAGTCCAACACCAATCCCTTGTGGGAGGGGCGGTGCGACAATTCGACTTGCCCTTGATAGCGGTGTGTCAGTCGACACATTCATCACTGACCCATCGCCATCGGGGGCAAGTCGAATCGTCGCACCGCCCCCCCACAGTCATAAGCAGGCATTCAGACCTGCGAAACGATCAACCCTGACCCTGAGGATGCAACAACCCTAACTCACTTTGGAGATCTGCCATGAGCACCAACGTCGACCAGAACAACCGCCCCGACTACGACCAGGTTCTGCAGGACATCGCCGACTACGTCCTCACCTACCGGATCGACTCCCCAGCCGCCCTCGACACCGCCCGCAACTGCCTGATGGACACCCTCGGTTGCGGCCTCCTGGCGCTGCGTTTTCCCGAGTGCACCAAGCACCTGGGGCCGATCGTCGAGGGCACGGTGGTGCCGTTCGGTGCGCGGGTGCCGGGCACGTCGTTGCGCCTGGATCCGGTCAAGGCCGCCTGGGACATTGGCTGCATCGTGCGTTGGCTCGACTACAACGACACCTGGCTCGCCGCTGAATGGGGCCACCCTTCGGATAACCTCGGTGGCATTCTGGCCGTGGCCGATCACCTGTCGCAAAAACGTGTGGCCAATGGAGATGCGCCGCTGACCGTGCGTGCGGTGTTGGAAGCGATGATCATGGCCCACGAAATTCAGGGCGTTATTGCGCTGGAAAACTCGTTCAACCGTGTCGGCCTCGACCATGTGCTGCTGGTCAAAGTCGCCTCGACGGCGGTCACTGCCAAGCTGATGGGCGCCACCCGTGAGCAACTGCTGGCGGCCTTGTCCCACGCGTTTGTGGATGGGCAAGCGCTGCGCACTTACCGCCATGCGCCGAATGCCGGCTCGCGCAAATCCTGGGCGGCGGGTGATGCATCAAGCCGTGGCGTGCGCCTGGCGGATATCGCGCTGCGTGGCGAGATGGGCATTCCCGGTGTCTTGAGCGCGCCGCAGTGGGGCTTTTACGACGTGTTGTTCAGCCACACCAACAAGGACCTGGCGCTCAAGCCCGAGGACAAGCGCGCGTTCAGTCTTTCCCAGGCGTACGGCACCTATGTGATGGAAAACGTGCTGTTCAAGATCAGCTTCCCCGCCGAGTTCCATGCGCAAACAGCCTGCGAAGCGGCGGTGACTTTGCATCCGCAGGTCAAACATCGACTGCATGAGATCGAGCGCATTGTGATCACTACCCATGAGTCGGCGATCCGCATCATTTCCAAGGTGGGCCAGTTGGCCAACGCCGCTGATCGCGACCACTGCCTGCAATACATGACCGCCGTGCCTCTGGCGTTCGGCAATCTGGTGGCCGAGCAGTACGAAGATGAATTCCATGCAGCCCACCCGATCATTGATGAGCTGCGCGACAAGATGGTCATTGTCGAAGACCCACGCTACAGCCGCGAATACCTGGAGGCCGACAAACGTTCCATCGCCAATGCAGTGCAGGTGTTCTTCAAGGATGGCTCCAGCACCCAGCAGATGGCGGTGGAATATCCCATCGGCCATCGTCGCCGTCGCGTGGATGGCATTCCGTTGCTGGAAGACAAGTTCAAGGCCAACCTGGCGACGCGGTTTACCGCGCAACGCAGCGCCGAGATCTTTGCGTTGTGCAAGGACCAGGCGAAGCTTGAGGCCACAGCTGTAAACCGCTTCATGGACCTGTTCGTGATCTAGCAGGCGACGCAAAACTAAAAATGTGGGAGGGCGGCGCGACGATTCGACTTGCCCCCTCCCACATTTGAATTGCGTTCATTCGAACCGCAGGATCACCCGGCGATTGTGCTTACTCTTCTTCTCGATCTTTTCGCAGAACACCCGGCCGATTTCCTCAGTGTTGATCACGTGGGTGCCGCCGCACGGCTGGATGTCGATCCCGGCAATTTCAATCACCCGTACCGAACCTTGGATCACCGGGGGGGCGACCGCTTGGGTGCGGGTGATCTGCAACAGGGTGGAGTATTCCGTGGCAGCCATCGACAGGGTTTTCACCGGGTGAGCCTGTTCGATCAGCGCGTTGAGGTCGCGGGTGATGCTGTCTTTGTCGAGGGTCATTTCCGGCAGGTCGAAATCCAGGCGACCTTTGTCGGCACTGATGCTGCAGCCCGTTACCGGTGCATCGATGAGCGAGCACAACAAATGCAGGCAGGTGTGCATTTTCATGTGCTGGTAGCGCCGTGCCCAATCCAGCCCGGCATCCACCTGTACTCCGGCAACCAGTTGCTCGGGGCAGTGTTCAACCTGGTGCCAGATGATCGAGCGCAGTACTTGGTCGCGTACGGTGCCGATCACTTCGACCCGCGTACCATCGGGTAAGGTCAAGTGGCCTGTATCGCCCGGCTGTCCGCCGCCGGTGGGGTAGAACAGTGTGTGCTCCAGGGCAATGCCGTGTTCGCTTACGGCAATCACCCGGGCGCTGAATGCGTTCTGGTAGGGCGCGCTGTCATACAGCGCCAGGGTTTCCATGGAGTGCACGGACATGTTCAACCTCCGACGATCAGTGGGCTGGCTTGCAACAGGTGGCGCACCATTGCACTCAAGCCAGGGGGGGAAAGCAGGGTTATTTCAAATTCCGGGCCGCAGATTTTCAGGTTCAGCGGCAGGCGCGGCAGTTGATTGCCGGCTTCCACCCGGTGCAGACGAAATTGGAGGTGATGACGCTCCTTCACTGTCGGCTCCAGCATCAGCCCAGGCAAAGGGTGGAAGTCGGCGTCCAGCACCGTCACCTTGTGGCTGGCGTTGACCTCGCCGACCACGTGCAAGCGCTCCTCCAGGGCGAAGGCGCCAAGGTAGCTGCTGTGGTCCGATTCATCGTTTTTCTGCAGTTGGATCTGGTTGACCACCTTGACCTTGGTCCCGGCGGGCACGTCCTGGGTGATCACGCAGGACGGGCTGATAAACACGTTATCGCCAATTAACACATACCCCAGCACCCGGGCACCGGAGCCGACTTCGACGTTGTTGCCCAGGCGTGGATGGCGCTTGCCGTCAGGGTTGTTGGCAATGCCTCGAGCGCCGAGGGTCACGCCGCAGAGGATGTAGCAGTCGTTGCCGATCTCGCAGGTTTCACCGATGACCGTGCCGTAGCCGTGGTCCAGTACAAAGCGCCGGCCGATGCGCGCCGCCGGGTGTATCTCGGCGCCGGACAGCACTTTGCCCTGGTTGCTGAGCTTGAGGGCGATGCGCGAGAACACGCCGTTGGTCTGGTCGGGGAAATTCCACACCAGGTGCGCAAGCCGGTAATACAGCACCGCCTTGAACGAGGCATAGGATTCCAGAATCAGCTCGCCGCGACCGCGTGAAGCCGGGTCGCGGTAGGCATAGGCGATCAGGTCTTCGGCCACTGATTGGGCGGCGCTCTGGATCAGCGGCGCCAGGTGCGGTTCCAACTGTTTCATTTGCGCAGGCGTCAGGGTCTTGATGAGTTGGGTGAGCAACTCATCATGCAGGTGTTGCATGTCGATAAAGCCGCCCATGGAGGAACCCCCGCATTCTGGCTGGTTGGAAAACCGGTTATTCGAAACTGGGCAGGTAGCTGTCGGCATTGTCGTAGACCATGGTCAACACCACCGTTTCGGGCGGCAGTTCGGGGGCAAGCCTGGCGACGGCCACCATGTTGGCGGCGGAGGAGAGGCCCAGGCTGATGGCGTCGGTGCGCATGATGCGTTTCATCATGTCGATGCAGTCTTGGCGCGAGACCTTGAGCATGCCGTCAATCACATCGAGGTTGAGGATGCTCGGGATCAGCCCAATCGACAGGCCCTGGATATGGTGCGGCGCGTGTTGGTTTTTCAGCAGGTCACATTCTTCCGGTTCCACGCCCATTACGCGTAGTGCCGGCCAGGCGGCTTTGAGGGTTTCGCCGATACCGGTGATATGGCCACCGGTGCCGATGCCGCTGACAAAGTAGTCCACGCGGCGATCACCAAAGGCTCGGAGGATTTCCGGCGCGGTGGTGTCGCGGTGAGTCTGCGGATTGGCGCCGTTACGTTGCTGGTTGAGCATCACGTAGTTGGGGTTTTCCAGCTGCAACTCCATGCATTTTTCACCGTGGGAATTGTTGCCCAGGCGGCTGTCCGACAGCACCACCTTGGCGCCGTACAGGCGCAGCAGCTTCTGTTTTTCAGGGCTGTAGTTGTCGGGAATCACCAGCACCACCTTGTAGCCCAGTACGTTACCTGCCATCACCAGGCCGATGCCGGTGTTGCCGCCGCTGGGCTCGATGATGGTTTGCCCGGAATCGCGCATCAGCACGCCCCGGCGCTCGGCGTCGAGGATCATGCCGAGGGCGATGCGCGCCTTGTGGCTGCCGCCGGGGTTGAGGGATTCGAGCTTGGCGTAGACCTCAATGCCGAGGTCTTCGGAAAACTGCGCCAGACGCACGATGGGCGTATGGCCGATGGCATCGAGGATCGAGTTATGCAACATCAGTCAGTCCTCAACTCAGTACAAGGGCATGTCGGGTTCGACGTCGCGAACCCAGTGCTTCATGCCGCCTTGCAGGACTTTGGTGTTGGCAAAACCTGCCGCGAGCAGCGTACTGGCCGCTTGCTCGGCGCGGGTGCCGGCGTAGCAGATCAGGTAATGAGTGTTGTCGCGGCTGAGGCGGTCGAGTTGACCGTCCAGCTCGGCGAGGGGGATGTGCACCACCCCCGGTAACTTGCACACCTCCAGTTCGCTGGCGTCGCGCACGTCCAGTAGCACGTCGGCGCTGTGCGGGTGTTCGAGCAATTGCTTGAGAACGCGCGGCTTGATGTAGCGCTCTTCAGCGAGTGACGGTGCGCTGGGCATGGTGTCGGCGCATACGGCTGGCGCGACCGTTTCACTGTGGCGCAGTTCGGAGCAGCACGGGCAGTCGGCGCGGCGTTTGAAGCGGATTTCACTGAATTTCATCGCCAGTGCATCGAAGCGCATCAAGCGCCCGGACAGCGGCTCGCCAATGCCGATCAACAGCTTGATGGCCTCGGTGGCCTGGATCATCCCAACCACGCCGGGCAGTACGCCAATCACGCCACCGGCGCTGCAATTGGGTGCCAACTCTGCGGGCGGTGCGCTGGGGAACAGGCAGCGGTAGCACGGCCCGCCCTTGTAGTTGAGGACGCTGATCTGCCCGTCGAAACGGTAGATGGCGCCATACACCAAGGGTTTTCCAAGCTGTACGCAGGCGTCATTGACCAGGTAGCGGGTGTCGAAGTTGTCGGTGCCGTCGATCACCAGGTCATAGGCACCCACCAACTCCAGGGCATTGTCGGCATTCAGGGCGGTGTCGTGGGCGTTGATCTGGATATGACTGTTGAGGTCTTGCAGGCGTTGCTTGGCGGATTCGACCTTGGGCATGCCGAGGGTGCTGTTGCCATGGACGATTTGGCGTTGCAGGTTGCTGCTTTCCACCACATCGAAATCCACCAGGCCCAGAGTGCCGACACCGGCCGCCGCCAGGTACAGGCTGATGGGGGAGCCCAGGCCACCGGTGCCGATGATCAATACCTTGGCTTTTTTCAGGTTCAACTGGCCTTCGCGGCCGACGCCCGGCAGGGTGATGTGGCGCACGTAGCGCTGTACTTCCTCGTTGCTCAGGGTGTCGAGGTCTATGCCGCCGGACGTGGCGAGCAGCACTTCGATTTTGGCTTGTTCCGGCAAGGGTTCGTCGGCACCGATCAGCTCTTCTTCGGCGGTAAACAGGAAGTGTTCCTTGAGCTGGTTGTTCTTCTCGTGAAACAGGTGTGCACGCAACTGCGGGTGGCTGCTGCAGAGGTTTTCAATGACTTCGCGCAATGTCGATCCGGTGCTCTCAAGGGTCGATTCCGGCAGCTTGGCCACGCGAACCAGGATATCGGGGAAAGAGACAGCGTTCATGGACAACTCCGTGTGCAGGTCGTTGAAGGGTTGAAGGGCGAAATGTTTGCCATCCCAGGCAAATAGCTTGGAACCGAGGGCCTGGCCCTGGCGAACATCCACCACCAGATAGCTCACCGGGTAGATCGGCTCGCCCAGGAACAGCGCCTTGTCCTGGTCCTCGTCGCTGAAATACGCGCCGACGTCCGGGTGGGAGTGGTAGATCACCACCACGGGGTTGTCGCTGCGAAATGCCTTGTTCAGCAGCAGGGTGTCGGCCACCGAGAAGGTGTAGCCGCTGGCCGCGCTGCGCGGGTACATCTCGGGGTTCTTGTGGTGCAATTCATTTTGGATATTGCTGCCCAGGTACACGCTGCCGTCGGCAAAGACGTAGCCACAGCATTCCTCGGGATAGCTGCGGCTGGCGTGGGCGTAGATCTGTTCCAGGGCGGTGGGGCGGAGGACTTCCATGTTTCTCTCGCGTTGGTTGTGGGTCAATTTTTCTTGGCCATGAGTTTTTCAATCGGCAACTTGGTGATCGCAAAGCCAGCCAGCAGGATGGCCGAATACAGCATCAGGTCGCGTGAAATCGCCACGCCTTCGTACCAGGCGCCGATGATCACCGCGAACACCGGGAAGATGATGAACACGAACGACAGGATGATCGGGCTCAAGCGCTTGAGCAGCATGAAGTACACGATGAACCCGCCCACCGAGGCCACCAGTCCGAGGTAGAACAGGGCACTCCAGGAGCGCAGGGTGATGTCTTCAAAGGTGGGTGTTTCAAACCACAGCCCGGCGACGAACAGCATCAGCCCGGCGATGCCGATGGGCAGGGTGTTGTAGGTGATCACGCTGATGGCGCTGCCTTTCTGCTTGGTAATCACGTAGCACAAGGCATGCATGATCGCGGCGGTCAGAATCGCCAGCACGCCGAAGAACTCGGCGTGGTCCAGATGCAATCCCTGGCTCCTGATGATCATGTAGAGGCTGCCGAAGCCGATGCCGATGCCGACCACTTGGGAAAAGTAGATGCGCTCGCGCAGAAATAGCGCGGAGAAAATCAGGATGAATACCGGCATGCAACTGAAGAGCAGGGCGGTCAGGCCGGACGAGACATGCATCTCGCCATAGTTGAGCAAGTAGTAGGGAACGCTGAAGTAGGACAGGGTCACGAACACGAAGAACCAGCGGCTTTCGCGGGGAAACAGGATCGGCTCGCGCCGCACCATGGCAAAACACAGGAACAGCGGGAACGCGATCAGGAAACGCAGGCCGGCAGAGGTCAGTGGCGGCACGCTTTCCACGGCAATTTTGATGCCCAGCCAGGTCGTGCCCCAACTCAGGCACACGATCAGGAACATCACACTGGTGATCAGCCCGGCCAACCACTGTTTTTGGGTGTTGGTTTTGGCGGTGTTTTCTATAGCGGCGGACATTGGCATCGTTTATTGCTTCCCTGAGTCGGAATTGAACTCTATATTGAACTTGTAATGAGTTATTAAATTCGGCGATTGAACCCGTAAAAGCACACTATTAGGGCGAAAGATGGCTGTCAAAACAAATATTGACATGGTGTCAATTATGCGTGAGGGCTTGTCCAACGGTCAGGGCGTGAAGTACAAGCGCCTGTCCGATGTCATGGAACGGGGCATCCTCGAAGGCTTGATTGAGCCGGGACGAAAACTGCCGCCCCATCGGGTGCTTTCCGACAATCTGGGTGTGACCATCGGCACCATCAGCCGGGCCTACGGTGAGTTGGAGCGCCTTGGCTTGGTGGTTGCGCGAGTCGGTGACGGAACATTCGTGCGCAAGCGTGGGATGGAGCGCCAGCGCGATGAAGGCTTTCGCAACGTCAGCGAGGAGCCGCGCCAGTACTTCGATATGAGCCGCAACATGCATATCCCCGGGCAGGAGACGGCGTTCTTGGCCCAGAGCTTCCAAACCTTATCGACCAACGCCAAGTTCCTTCAGGACATCAGCGCCTATACCCCGGACGCTGGCCTGCCGCGCTACCGCGAAGCGGGTGCGCAATGGCTGGTGCAGAGGGATTTTCATCCGATTCCCGAGCAGGTCATCTGCGTCAATGGCGGCCAGCACGGCCTGCTCTGCGCGATGATGGCGCTGCTGCGTGCCGGCGATACGGTGGTGACCGAGCAACTGACGTATCCAGGCCTGATCACCGCGGCGCGCATGCTTGGCATCCGCCTGATCGGCCTGGAGATGGATGACGAGGGCGTGTTGCCGAATGCGCTGGACGAAGTCTGTCGAAACCACCGGATTTCGGCGCTGTACTGCACGCCGACGATCCAGAACCCCACCACCGCCGTGTTATCGGTGGCGCGCCGCGAAGCGCTGGTCAAGGTGTGCCGCGAGCACAATCTGCTGATCCTTGAAGACGAAGCTCATGGTGTATTAGTCGAAGACCGGCCGCCGCCCCTCAGCCATTTCGCACCCGAGCGCACGATTTTGATCAGCAGCCTGAGCAAAGCCGTTTCCGCCGGGCTGCGCGTGGGCTATGTGCATGCGCCGCCGGCGTTGGTCAGCCGTATTTCGGCGGCCTTACGTTCTACGTGCTGGATGGCTACGCCGGTGACCTTAGAACTGGCCACGCAATGGATCGAAAATGGCACGGCCGAGTATCTGCTGCGCCAACAGATAAACGAGATCAGCCGGCGTAAAGCCTTGGTGAGTGACCTGCTGGAAGGCCTGGCATACCGCACCCACCTCAACAGCCCGCACTTCTGGATTGAAGTGCCGGAGCCGTGGCGTGCGTCGGAAATCGAGGCGGAGCTCAAGCAGAACAATTACCTGATCGCCACCGCCGAAGCATTTGCCGTAGGGCAGACGGCGGTCCCGCAGTTTATTCGGGCGAGTATCTGCAATACCTCGGGAGATGATCAGTTGTTGCGAGCGGGGTTTGATGCGTTGGCGACGGCGTTGGGGCAGGGTGGGGGCAGGTTCCATCTGTAGAGTTGAATGTACGCCGACCCAAATGTGGAAGGGGGCTTGCGCCCGATGGCGGTGGATCAGTCAATTAATCTGTCAACTGACACGTCGCCATCGGGAGCAAGCCCCCTCCCACAGGTTATTTGAACCTGCGCTCCACACCTTTCTCCACCAGAATCTTCGCCGAAATCTCTTCCACCGAAAAATGCGTGGAATTGATGTGCGCAATATTCTCGCGACGGAACAGATTTTCCACTTCGCGCACTTCGAACTCGCACTGGGCATAGCTTGAATAGCGGCTGTTGGGCTTGCGCTCGTTGCGGATGGCGGTGAGTCGGTCCGGGTCGATGGTCAGGCCGAACAGCTTGTGGGAATGAGCGCGCAGGGCGGCCGGAAGTGTAAGGTGCTCCATGTCGTCTTCGGTCAGCGGGTAGTTGGCCGCGCGGATGCCGAATTGCATGGCCATGTACAGACAGGTGGGCGTTTTGCCGCAGCGCGACACGCCCACCAGGATCAGGTCGGCTTTGTCGTAGTAATGCGTGCGGGCGCCATCGTCGTTGTCGAGGGCGAAGTTCACCGCCTCGATACGCTCCATATAGTTGGAGTTATGCCCAATGGAATGGGACTTTCCTACGGAGTAGGAGGAATGTTCGCTCAGCTCCTGCTCCAATGGCGCCAGGAAGGTCGAGAAGATGTCGATCATGAAACCATTCGACGTTGCGAGAATCTCACGGATGTCTTGATTGACGATGGTGTCGAAAATGATCGGCCGAAAGCCGTCTTTTTCAGCCGCAAGATTGATTTGTTGTACCATGGCCCGCGCTTTATCCACGCTGTCGATATAGGGCCGCGTGAATTTGGCGAAGGTAATGTTTTCAAACTGCGCGAGCAGGCTCTGACCCAATGTTTCGGCTGTAATGCCGGTGCCATCGGAGATAAAGAAAGCAGATCGTTTCATTTGAGCCCTGGGCCTTAAGCTGATGGCGAATCTTGGATATGATAGGCGCGATTTTGCCGTCCCGCAGTGGGCCGCATTCTCACTTATTTTCCAGGTCCAGGCCACAAGCGCGGGCGTTAGCTCCTACTGAGCCGCCGGCGTCCTGAGCTTTTCCAACACAGAAAGTGGAGAGATCACCTTGGTAGAGTACGTAGTTTCCCTCGATAAGCTCGGCGTCCATGATGTAGAGCACGTGGGGGGCAAGAACGCATCCCTCGGCGAGATGATCAGTAATCTTGCAGGCGCTGGTGTCTCGGTGCCCGGTGGTTTCGCCACCACGGCCCAGGCTTACCGCGATTTCCTCGAACTGAGCGGCCTGAACGCTCAGATCCACGCCGCGCTGGACGCCCTGGACGTCGATGACGTCAATGCCCTGGCCAAGACCGGCAGCCAGATCCGCCAATGGATCATGGACGCCGAGTTCCCCGAGAAGCTCAACGAAGAAATCCGCACCGCCTTCGCCACATTGTCGGCCGGCAACCCGGACATGGCTGTCGCCGTGCGCTCCTCGGCCACCGCCGAAGACTTGCCCGACGCCTCCTTCGCCGGTCAGCAAGAAACCTTCCTTAATATTCGTGGCGTGGAAAACGTGATCCGCGCCGCCAAGGAAGTGTTTGCCTCTCTCTTTAACGATCGCGCCATTTCCTACCGCGTACACCAAGGTTTCGACCACAAGCTGGTGGCTTTGTCTGCCGGTGTGCAGCGCATGGTGCGTTCGGAAACCGGCACCGCCGGCGTGATGTTCACCCTGGATACCGAGTCGGGCTTCCGTGACGTGGTGTTTATCACCGGCGCCTACGGCCTGGGCGAAACCGTCGTACAGGGCGCGGTCAACCCGGATGAATTCTACGTACACAAGCACACCCTTGAAGCTGGCCGTCCCGCCATCCTGCGCCGCAACCTGGGCAGCAAAGCCATCAAGATGATCTACGGCGACGAGGCCAAGGCCGGTCGTTCGGTGAAAACCGTTGATGTGGACAAGGCCGAGCGTGCACGTTTCTGCCTGTCCGACGCGGAAGTCAGCGAGTTGGCCAAGCAAGCGATGATCATCGAAAAGCACTACAAGTGCCCGATGGACATCGAGTGGGCCAAGGACGGTGACGACGGCAAGCTGTACATCGTGCAGGCCCGTCCGGAAACCGTGAAGAGCCGCACTTCGGCCAACGTCATGGAGCGCTACCTGCTCAAGGAAACCGGCACCGTGCTGGTGGAAGGCCGTGCCATCGGCCAGCGCATCGGCGCCGGCAAGGTGCGGATCATCAAGGACGTGTCCGAGATGGACAAGGTCCAGCCAGGCGACGTACTGGTCTCCGACATGACCGACCCGGACTGGGAACCGGTGATGAAGCGTGCCAGCGCTATCGTCACCAACCGTGGCGGGCGTACCTGCCACGCGGCGATCATCGCTCGTGAGCTGGGCATTCCGGCAGTTGTGGGTTGCGGCAACGCCACCCAACTGCTGAAGGATGGCCAAGGCGTGACCGTGTCCTGTGCCGAAGGCGACACCGGTTTCATCTTCGAAGGCGAACTGGGCTTTGACATCAAGCAAAACTCCATCGACGCCATGCCGGACCTGCCGTTCAAGATCATGATGAACGTCGGCAACCCGGACCGTGCCTTCGACTTCGCGCAGTTGCCGAACGCCGGTGTGGGCTTGGCCCGCCTGGAGTTCATCATCAACCGCATGATCGGCGTGCACCCCAAGGCGCTGTTGAACTACGACGGCCTGCCGCTGGATATCAAGGAAAGCGTCGACAAGCGCATCGCCGGTTACAACGACCCGGTGGGCTTCTACGTCGAGAAGCTGGTGGAAGGTATCAGCACCCTGGCGGCGGCGTTCTACCCGAAAAAGGTCATCGTGCGCCTGTCGGACTTCAAGTCCAACGAATACGCGAACCTGATCGGCGGCAAGCTCTACGAGCCGGAAGAAGAAAACCCAATGCTGGGTTTCCGTGGCGCCTCGCGTTACATCAGCGAAGCGTTCCGTGATTGCTTCGAGCTGGAATGCCGCGCGCTGAAACGTGTACGTAATGAGATGGGGCTGACCAACGTCGAGATCATGGTGCCGTTCGTCCGAACCCTGGGCGAAGCGAGCCAAGTGGTGGACCTGCTGGCTGAAAACGGTTTGTCCCGTGGTGAAAATGGTCTGCGCGTCATCATGATGTGCGAGCTGCCGTCCAACGCCATCCTGGCCGAAGAGTTCCTGGAGTTCTTCGACGGTTTCTCCATCGGTTCCAACGACCTGACCCAACTGACCCTGGGCCTGGACCGCGATTCCGGGATCATCGCTCACCTGTTCGACGAGCGTAACCCTGCGGTTAAGAAGCTGCTTTCCAATGCTATCCAGGCCTGTAACAAGGCCGGCAAGTACATCGGCATCTGCGGCCAAGGCCCTTCCGACCACCCTGACCTGGCCCGCTGGCTGATGGAACAGGGCATCGAAAGTGTCTCGCTGAACCCCGACTCAGTGCTGGAAACCTGGTTCTTCCTGGCGGAAGGCCAAGCGTCCGCCTAAAGTCGCTACGTCAAAAGTGCCGGTCACTCGTTGTGGGTGACCGGCATTCTTATCTGTGCAGGGCGGATCTCCTTCCGGACGCCGCCCTTTTTTGTGCAAGAGCATTATGCAAAGCAGCAGCAATCTGTTTCCCGTCGCCCTGATCAGCGCTGAACGTCGTGGCGACCTGAGTGAAGATGTATATCGCCTCAAACCCGGTAATAGCCCCGACGGCACCGTTGAGCTAGCAGTTACCCGTTTGGGCCTTGCCGATGTCCCGGAAAACCGGGGCATCCCGGTTATTTTGTTGCACGGCAGTTTTTCCAATCGGCGTTTCTGGTATTCGCCTAAAGGCATCGGCTTGGGTGCTTTCCTGGCGCGCCAGGGCTTCGATGTGTGGATACCGGAAATGCGCGGCCATGGTTTGTCCAAGCGCAATCATGACTACGCCAAAAATCGGGTCGCCGACTACGCGCGCTATGATTTGCCGGCTATCGGCGCGTTTGTGAGAGAGCAAAGTGCGCAGATCCCCCACTGGATCGGGCACTCCCTGGGCGGCACAGCCTTGGCGGCGGCGCTGGGTGGTGAGCACCTTGGCGCGCCGGCAGTGGCTTCCGTGGCCTTGTTTGGTTGCCAGGTCAGTCGCACCCACTGGCCATTGAAGCTTCCTCCGGTCGAGTGGACCGGTCGATTGCTTCTGAAACGCTTCGGGGAATTGTCCGGCTCGCGCCTCAAGCGCGGTCCGGAGGATGAGCCCGCAGGCGTGCTGATCGAAGCCATGCGTTGGAATGGCCTGTTTGGACGCTTTGGCGAGGGTAAGCAGGACTGGTGGAAAGGCCTGGCAACCGTCGATGTGCCGCTGTTGGCCGTCAGTGCTGCCGGTGATCAACAGGACCCTGATTGGGCATGTCGCAAGTTGTTCGAGCAAATCGGTTCTGAGCATCGGCAATACCTTTGCCTGGGCCGCCAGCAAGGTTTTACCGAGGATTTCGGGCACGTGGAAATGCTGGTGAGCAAGGCCGCCCAGGCCGAAGTGTGGCCGCTGGTGGGGCAATGGTTAAAAGATCCGCTCACACCGTTGCTTGGCGCCCCGGTCGATACAGTGGCGACGGTTTGACGCAGCGCTCTGCCAAGGGCGTTTCGCTTGTGCGAGGTTGCGGCTAAGATATGACGCGCTGAACGCTTCTGGTCATATTCAGTCGCGCAGTGGCTCTTGCGTTGCGGCGAGGCGAAAGGGATGTTCCCCGTCCGCTTCGGCCGGTACTTCTTTGAAAGACACTTCTCTGGCAGAAAGGAATTTTTCGATGAACCATTACGTGACCCCCGACCTGTGCGACGCCTACCCGGATCTGGTGCAGGTGGTCGAGCCGATGTTCAGTAATTTTGGCGGCCGAGATTCCTTTGGCGGCGAGATTGTCACCATCAAGTGCTTCGAAGATAACTCGCTGGTCAAGGAGCAAGCCGACCAGCCGGGCGCCGGCAAGGTGCTCGTGGTCGACGGGGGCGGTTCCCTGCGGCGCGCGTTGTTGGGGGACATGATCGCCGAGAAAGCCGCAAAAAACGGCTGGGAAGGGTTGGTGATCTACGGTTGCATCCGTGATGTCGATGTCATCGCGCAGACCGATCTTGGCGTCCAGGCCCTGGCCAGCCACCCGATGAAGACCGACAAGCGCGGCATCGGTGACTTGAATGTGGTGGTCACATTTGCCGGCGTGACCTTTCGTCCGGGTGAGTACATCTATGCGGATAATAATGGCGTGATTGTGTCGCCAAGCCCGCTGAAAATGCCTGAATAAACCGCAATAACCGACGGGGTGAGGATGTTCGAGGAAGAAAACGCGCAATGGGGGCTGGTGCATGCCCTGGTGCTGGACGGTAAAGGCGGTGCGCGTTCGATTGCCCGGACTGAGCTCGACGACTTGCAACTGCAGCCCCAGGAAAGCCTGTGGCTGCATTGGGATCGCAGCCATCCGCAGACCCAGACCTGGCTGCGTAAATCCAGTGGCCTGAGCGAATTTGCCTGCGACCTGCTGCTGGAGGAGAACACCCGCCCGCGCTTGTTGCCGCTGCCAGAGGGCGAGCTCCTCTTGTTCCTGCGCGGGGTTAACCTCAATCCGGGTGCAGAGCCCGAAGACATGGTGTCGGTGCGTATCTTCGCCGCCGCCAGCCGCGTGATTTCCTTGCGCCTGCGCCCGCTGCGCGCTACCGATGAACTGCTTGTGCAACTGGCGGAGGGAAAAGGGCCAAGAACTGCGTCTGAACTCATCCTTTATATGGCGCAGTACCTGACCAATAAAGTGCAGGATCTGGTCACGGACCTCTCTGAAGTCGTGGATTCCGAGGAAGAAAAACTCGATACCGACGAACGGTATACTCCGGAGCACGGCAGCGTGTTGCAGATCCGTCGACGAGCGGCAGGGCTCAAGCGATTCCTCGCGCCGCAGCGGGACATTTTTGCTCAACTGACGCGGATCAAATTGCCATGGTTCTGCGATGACGATGCCGACTATTGGAACGAATTGAACAACAGCCTGACCCGCTATCTGGAAGAGCTCGAATTGACCCGCGAGCGCGTGGGGCTTGTGCTGGAGGCCGAAGACCGGCGCTTGAGCGTGCGCATGAACCGCACGATGTATCGCTTTGGGATCATCACTGGAATCTTCCTGCCCATGAGCTTCTTGACCGGCTTACTGGGTATAAATGTGGGAGGCATACCTTTCTCTCAGAGCCCCTATGGCTTCATCATTGCGTGCCTGTTGATGGTGTCGGTGGCCCTCGGACAATGGTGGCTATTTCGGCGGTTACGCTGGGTTTGAGCTGAATATCACCTGAATGTAGGAAGGGTCCTATGTGACCCCAGGAATTTTCCCCTCGTCTTTAAAACACTTGCGAGAGGTCTTTATGCACGATCCGTTCGAACAGTCTTTACGTGACATGCTCAATGCCTCGCCGTCCAACCGTGACGACGATGCCTGCCTGGGCCGCGTGTTGAAAACCGCTAACCGCCAGGTGGGCGCGGGTGACCTGTTCGGTCTGCTCGGCCGCTGGGTGCCGGCGTTGATGATGGCCTTGAACAACGGTTCGGCCCACGTTTCACCGGTTTCCCGTCGTAAACCTCTTGCTCGCACTGCTGATAAGGCTGATTGAATATGGAACTTGATCTCTGGACCCAGAGCCTGGTCACTGCAATGACCGCATTGTGGACCAAGGTGGCGAACTTCATTCCCAACCTGTTTGGTGCTCTGGTCCTGGTATTGCTGGGCTTTGTCGTAGCCAAGCTGCTCGATACCCTGCTGTCCAAATTGCTCGCTAAACTCGGGCTTGATCGCCTGATGGCAGGCACTGGCCTGACCAAGCTGCTGGGGCGTGCCGGGCTGCAAGTGCCGATCTCCACGTTGATCGGTAAGATCGTCTATTGGTTCGTTTTGCTGATTTTTCTGGTTTCTGCGGCTCAATCCCTTGGACTTGAGCGAGTTTCAGCTACGCTCGACATGCTGGCGCTGTATTTACCGAAAGTTTTCGGCGGCGCGCTGGTACTGCTGGTAGGTGTTCTGCTGGCGCAACTGGCCAATGGGTTGGTGCGCGGCGCTGCCGAAGGCGTGGGGCTGGATTATGCTGCTGGCCTGGGGCGAATTGCCCAGGGGTTGGTGATCATCATCAGTATTTCGGTCGCGATCAGCCAGTTGGAGGTCAAGACTGACCTGCTCAACCATGTAATTGTGATCGTTTTGATTACCGTTGGTCTGGCCGTTGCGCTGGCCATGGGCTTGGGAAGCCGGGAAATTGCGGGTCAGATTCTTGCGGGAATCTATGTGCGCGAGCTGTATCAAGTTGGGCAACAGGTGCGTGTAGGCGAGGTCGAAGGGCAAATCGAGGAGATCGGCACGGTCAAGACGACGGTGCTGACCGATGACGGTGACCTGGTGTCGTTGTCCAATCGGATTCTCCTGGAGCAGCAGGTCAGTAGCCGCTAATCCGGTAAACCCTGCTAATGTACGCCGCCGCAAGCTCGGCTGACCGGGCTGTAGCGGACATTGACCTGACTGTCGGCACGACTTGTTTTGAATAAAGCCCAAACGCTGTCCACGCGCTATGACCCCCGTGAGCTCTCTGATGAGGAGTTGGTCGCGCGCTCGCACACGGAGCTGTTTCACGTCACTCGCGCGTACGAAGAATTGATGCGCAGATATCAACGCACTCTGTTCAACGTTTGTTCAAGGTATTTAGGGAACGATAGAGATGCGGACGATGTCTGTCAGGAAGTGATGCTCAAGGTGTTGTACGGCCTGAAGAACTTTGAGGGTAAATCGAAGTTCAAGACCTGGCTCTACAGCATCACGTACAACGAGTGCATCACGCAGTATCGGAAGGAACGGCGAAAGCGTCGCTTGATGGACGCTTTGAGTCTGGACCCCCTTGAGGAGGCGACTGAAGAGAAGTCGCCGGCACCCGAGGAAAAGGGCGGACTCGATCGCTGGCTGGTGTATGTGAACCCGATTGACCGGGAAATTCTGGTGCTGCGATTTGTCGCAGAGCTCGAGTTCCAGGAAATCGCTGACATCATGCACATGGGTTTGAGTGCTACAAAAATGCGTTACAAACGTGCTCTAGATAAATTACGTGAGAAATTTGCGGGCGAGACTGAAACTTAGTGCGTGGCAAATATCTCTTACGTGTAGGCAAGTTCTGTTAGACTTGTCGCCGAGTTGTCCCCCGGTTTGTGGGACTGCTTTACAATCACCAGATGGGGATTTAACGGATGAAACTGAAAAACACCTTGGGCTTGGCCATTGGTTCTCTTATTGCCGCAACTTCTTTCGGCGTTCTGGCACAAGGCCAAGGCGCAGTTGAAGGCGAGCTGTTCTACAAGAAGCAGTACAACGATAGCGTCAAGCACATCGAAGACGGCTTCAATCCTGGCGCTCGCATCGGTTACTTCCTGACCGACGACCTGTCCTTGAACTTGTCCTACGACAAAACCAACCACACCCGTTCGAACGACGGTACTGGTAGCCAGAAGATCAAAGGCGATACCGGCAGCCTGGTTGCCCAGTATCACTTCGGTCAAGCTGGTGTTGACAGCCTGCGTCCATACGTTGAAGGCGGTTTCGGCCACCAGAGCCGTGGCAACGTACAAGCTGACGGCCACAGCGGTCGCGATCAGACCACTTTCGCTACCGTCGGTACTGGCGTGAAGTACTACTTCACCAACAACCTGTACGCTCGTGCCGGTGTTGAAGCTGACTACGGTCTGGACAACGGCAAGTGGGACTACTCCGCACTGGTTGGCCTGGGCGTGAACTTCGGCGGTAACGCTGGCGCAGCTGCTCCAGCTCCTACCCCAGCACCAGCTCCAGAGCCAACTCCAGAGCCAGAAGCTCCAGTTGCTCAGGTTGTTCGTGTTGAGCTGGACGTGAAGTTCGACTTCGACAAGTCGGTTGTTAAGCCTAACAGCTACGGCGACGTGAAAAACCTGGCCGACTTCATGGCTCAGTACCCAGCTACCAACGTAGAAGTTGCTGGTCACACTGACTCCGTAGGTCCAGACGCTTACAACCAGAAGCTGTCCCAGCGTCGTGCTGACGCTGTTAAGCAAGTCCTGGTTAAAGACGGCGTTGCTCCTAGCCGTGTAACTGCTGTTGGTTACGGCGAATCCCGCCCAGTTGCTGACAACGCAACTGAAGCAGGTCGTGCTGTTAACCGTCGCGTAGAAGCGTCGGTTGAAGCTCAAGCTCAGTAATTACTGAGTAGAAAAAAGCCCGGCTCAGGCCGGGCTTTTTTTCGCCTGGAATTTGCCTCAGGCACTGGCCGCTGCCGTGATGTAGGCCACTTGGTCGGTGGCGGCAACACTGCCAATCACCAGGATTGCAGGGCTCTTCAAGGCAAAGGAATGAGCATCCTCGTGCATGCGTGACAGCTCACTACGGCATTCGCGCTGCTGGGGCAGTGATGCATTTTCGATCATCGCCACTGGCATATCAGCTGCCATCCCGCCTCCGAGCAATTGCTGGCGAATCTCATCCAGCTTGGCCACCCCCATGTACACCACCAATGTCGTTCCACCTTCTGCCAGCGCGCGCCAATTAACGCTGCTGTCGTCTTGAGTGTGGGCCGTGACCAACGTCACGCCGCGGCTGACACCGCGCAATGTCAGAGGAATCGCGCAGTTCGTCGCACCCGCCAGCCCTGCGGTGATCCCGTTGACCAACTCCACCTCGACGCCACGCTCGCGCAGCCACATGGCCTCTTCACCACCGCGTCCGAAAATGCACGGATCGCCACCTTTGAGCCGCACCACGCATTTGCCTTGGCGGGCGTAACGCAGCATCAGGCGATGGATAAAATCCTGCGGGGTTGAGCGGCAGCCACCGCGTTTACCCACGGTAATCACACGAGCCTCGGCGCAGTGCTCCAGTACGGCCGGGTTGACCAAATCATCGATCAACACTACATCGGCTTCGTTCATTGCCCGTACGGCTTTGAGGGTCAACAGTTCTGGGTCGCCGGGGCCTGCGCCCACCAGCCAGACTTTTGCGTTCATGTGTTTTTCCTCGTCTAGAGCTGACGTCAGCTATGAAAGAGTGAATACAGAAGAATCAGATTGATCAGCATCGAGACCAGGCCCAAGGTGCGCCAAACCTTCAAAGGTTCGCGCTCAAGGAGTGGCTTCGGACGGATGCTCAGCTCTTGGCGATCAGCCTGCTCCAGCACCAGCAGCCATTCCTCGGCAGTCTCGTAGCGATGCGCGGGCTGCGCTGCCACCGCGCGTTCCAGGCTCAGAGGGAGCCAGTCCGGGAGGTCCGGACGATAGCGGCTGGCGGTGACGGATTGGGCAAATCTAGGTCGTTGGAAAGCTTCGATTTCACCGTATGGGTAGTGCCCGGTCAGCAGGAAATACAGCGTCACACCAACGCTATATAAATCCTGTTGTGCTGTAGGACGGTCGCCATTGAACGCCTCAGGCGCGATAAAGCTCGGAGTGCCGGGCAGCACATGAGCGCGATCCTCTGACAGGCCGGAGCAATACGCCAGACCGAAATCCAATACTCGCAATTCTCCGTCGTCCCCCAGCAGCAGGTTTTCCGGCTTGATATCGCGGTGCAGGATCTGCCGTCGATGCAGCATGCCCACCGCGCGCAGCAAGCGCTCGGCGACGGACTGCCATTGCGCCAGGGGCAGTGGGCCCTGGCGCTGAAAGAGCTCGGCGAGGGTCATACCGGGATATTCACGCATCACGTAGTACAAATGCTGACGCCCGCTGGCCGTATGGACTTCCGGAAACGCCCGCCCGGCAACCCGTCGCAGAAACCATTCTTCCGACAACAATGCCTGACCGCCGTCGCTGTCATTATCGCGGCTCAGGGGCAGCGTTTTCAGCAGCCAGGGTTGCTGCTGGGCATCGCGTACCCGGTACAACAATGACTGCCTGCTGTGTGCCAGGACGGCGTCGACCTGCCAACCTTCAAAGTGTTGCCCGGCTTTGAGTGGTGGTGGCAAGGGCCATTGCTGCAGCTGCACCAAGGCGTCACCGAGCGTGGCCTCGCCGACCGTGTCGACACGCACCAGCAGGGCGCTGGCATTGTCCTGGCTACCCGCCAGGTGCGCGGCGTTGATCAGGGTGCTTACCGCCAGGTCGAGGTCGGTTTGTTCACGCAGGATCGCGCTGATGCTGTGATCGGCCAGGGTCGCCCACACGCCATCGCTGAGCAGCAGGAAACACTCACCCTCGCGCAATTGACCGTCGAGAAAATCCAGGACCAGATGTTGATCCAGGCCAAGGGCACGCTTGAGCACATGCTGCATGCCCGGCTGTTCCCACACATGGTCTTCGCTGATGCGCTGCAACTCGCCGTCCAGCCAGCGATATGCCCGGCAATCGCCGACATGGGCCAGGGTGAAGCGCTGGCCGCGAAAGACCAAGGCGCTGAGGGTGGTCAGCAACGGTTGACCTCCCCCATTGGCCTGCAGCCAGCGGTTCTGTGCGATTAGCAACCGCTCCAGTGCCTGTGCCACGCCCCAGGTTTGCGGCGTGGCGTAGTAATCCAGGGCCAGGGCCTGCAGAGTCGAGCGGGCGGCCAGGCCACCGTCTGCACACTGGCTCACGCCGTCGGCCATGGCGCACAGATAGCCTTTGCTCGCCGCCAGTTCCGCAGCGGGGGTAACCACCCGCAGCGCATCCTGGTTTTCCGCCCGTGGGCCGATGGCACTGGCGTGGGCGATGCTCAGTTGCAGGCTCATCAGACGCGCGCGGCGGTCACAGCGGCCGAACCCCAAGTAGTTCTCCAGCGGCGCTTGACGCCATGCAGACCGAACCAGGCCAATACGCCCAGGCTCGCGAACAACCACAAGGCCAATTGATAGCTTCCGGTGCTCTGCTTGATCGCACCCATGCCCGCCGCCAGGGCGAAACCGCCGATGCCGCCGGCCATGCCAATCAGGCCGGTCATCACGCCGATCTCACGGCGAAAACGCTGTGGTACCAGTTGGAACACAGCGCCATTGCCTGCGCCCAAACCGAGCATGGTGCAGACGAAAAGCGCCAGCGCCGCGTAGGAACTGGGCAGGTTGAAACCGACTGCCGCGATGCAAATTGCTGCGACGCTGTACATGCCGAGCAGTGTGCGGATCCCGCCGAAACGGTCGGCCAAGGCGCCGCCCAGTGGGCGCATCAGGCTGCCACCGAACACGCAGGCGGCGGTGTAGTAGCCGGCGGTCATGGGGCTCAGGCCGTATTGATCGTTGAAATAGCCGGGCAGGGCGCTGGCCAGGCCGATAAAGCCACCGAAGGTCACGCTGTAGAAAAACATGAACCACCAACTGTCGCGGTCGCCCAGAGCCTTGAAGTAATCAGCCATGGACTTGGCTTTAGGGCGTTCAGGCGCATTTTTCGCGAGCCAGGCGAACACGATCAGGGTCAGGATCAGCGGAATCAGTGCGAAGCCGAACACGTTGCTCCAGCCAAAGGCCGCCGCCAGTACCGGGGCCAACAATGCAGCGAACACTGTGCCCGAATTACCGGCGCCGGCGATGCCCATGGCCTTGCCCTGGTGTTCGGCTGGATACCACTGGGACGCCAACGGCAACGCCACTGCAAAGGATGCGCCGGCCATACCGAGGAACAGCCCTAGCAACAAGGCTTGTTCGTAGCTGTGAACCCCCAGTTTCCAGGCGCCGAACAACGCGACGATCACAATCACCTGGCCAATCAGCCCGGCTGTCTTTGGCGATAGCTTGTCCGCCAGCATGCCCATCAGGAAGCGCAACACAGCGCCCGCAAGGATCGGTGTCGCCACCATCAAGCCGCGTTGTTGAGTGGTCAGGTGCAAGTCGGCGGAAATCTGTACCGCCAGCGGGCCCAACAAATACCAGACCATGAAGCTCAGATCGAAATACAGGAACGCGGCAAACAGGGTCGGGGTGTGCCCGGATTTCCAGAAGCTTGATTTCATCACGCACCTCAACGGTTGGGAGTCTTGTAAGAAGGCCTAGTGATGGAGCAGCCGACTGAGGCCGCCCCACCGGCCCCGTGCTGCTGGGGCCAAAACGAAAAAACGCCGCCATCGGGTTCGCGAGGGCAAACCGGATGTGCGACGTCTTTGTCGTGGAGGGGCAACCGCCGTTGGTTACCTGTGATGATTGTTTAGCAAGTCCCGCGCCACATCAGCCGAGCAGTTCACTCATGGCGATGATTTGCTCTGCCACTTGGATCAGTTTCTGTTGGCGGCTCATGGCTTGGCGGCGCATCAGTGTGTAGGCCTCTTCCTCATTACAGGCCTTCATTTTCATCAGCATGCCCTTGGCCAGTTCGATGCGCTTGCGCTCGGCCAACTGCTGGTCCCGCGCCTGAAGCTGGGCGCGCAAGGCTTGGTCGCTTTCAAAGCGGGCCATGGCCACGTCGAGGATCGGTTGCAGGCGCTGGGCCTGGATGCCCTCGACGATATAGGCACTGACACCGGACTTGATGGCCTGGCGCATCACGTTCGGGTCGTGCTCGTCGGTAAACATCACGATAGGCCGGGGCTGGTCGCGGCTGACGAGCACCACTTGCTCCATCACATCGCGGCCCGGTGACTCGGTATCGATCAGAATCACATCCGGGCGCACTGTTTCGACGCGTGCCGGCAAGTCGATGGTCAGGCCGGACTCATCGATTACCTCGAAGCCAGCTTCGATCAGCGCCGTACGCAGGCGCCCGACCTTGCGCGGGGTGTCATTGATCAACAGGATTCGCAGCATAGAAGTGCTCCTGTCAGCGCAAGGCTTGGCGGTTGGCGTGGTCGGCGATGGCATGCAATCGGAAACTGCGGGCGTAGCCGACGGGGTCCGAGCCGTCCCACACCTTGCCGTCGATCAGTTGGCTGCTGCGCATGTCCTGGCGTTGCGCATTGATGCCCAGCGCGTCTGCCGCCTGGCGATAAAGCGTCAGTTGCTGGACCTGGCGGGCAACGCCCAGGTAATCAGGGTCTTCGCGCAGCAGGCCCCAGCGTCGAAACTGGGTCATGAACCACATGCCATCGCAGAGATATGGCAGGTTCACTTCGCCATCGGCGAAAAAGCGCAGGGCATGGGGATCCTGCCAGTGGTTGCCCAGGCCATCGTCATAAATGCCCAGCAGGCGGGGTTCGATGCAGTCGAGAGGCGCGTCAAGGTACTCGCGGCCGCTGAGCAACTGCGCGGTGGAACGCCGGTTTTCGATACTTTCTTCAATAAAGCGGCTGGCTTCGAGGATAGCCATGACCAATACGCGGGCGGTGTTGGGGTATTGGTCGACGAAGGCCTGTGTGCAGCCGAGCACCTTTTCTGGATGGTTCGGCCAGATCGCTTGGGTGGTTGCCAGTGTAAAGCCCTGGTTTTGCGCGACTGCGCTGGCACTCCAGGGTTCTCCGACGCAAAAGCCATCAATCCGACCAGCTTGCAGGTGCGCAACCATTTGCGGGGGCGGTACCACGACGCTGTCCACATCCTGTAACGGATGAATGCCCTGACTTGCGAGCCAGTAGTACAACCACATGGCGTGGGTACCTGTGGGAAAGGTCTGGGCGAAGGTCAGTTTTGTTCGGCTTTGGTGCACGTGACGATCCAATGCCTCAGGAGTGACCACCCCTTGTCGTTGCAGGGCGTGGGACAGGTTGATGCTTTGACCGTTCTGGTTCAGTCCCATCAGCACCGCCATGTCGGTGGGTGCGACGCCGCCGATGCCCAGGTGAACGGCATAGATCAACCCGTACAGACTGTGGGCGGCGTCCAGTTCACCGCTGACCAGTTTGTCCCGCAGGTTGGCCCACGAGGATTGGCGCTTGAGGTTTAGCGTCAGGCCATAAGGTTGAGCGAAGCCCTGGGTTGCCGCCACCACCAAGGAGGCGCAGTCGCTCAAAGCCATGAAGCCCAGGTCGAGGCTGCTCTTTTCCGGAGCATCACTGCCGTTGACCCAGGCCAGTGGGTCTCTTGTCGGGCTGCTGCCAACCGAATCGTTCATCAACACCTACCTTTTCTTTCAAAAAAAAGCGCCGTTCCCTCAGATGGCGATGCAAGGCCATTGCGGGTAACGACGCCTTTGTCCGTAAGCTCGCTCCGCCGTTGGAGTGCGCTCTGATAACGAGTGCAAAGCAAGGCACATGCCACGGGCCTGGAAGCGCTGTCGGCCGTCACCTTTCCATCAAGATTGAAAATGGACGGCCTCTCAGTATGGCCGCCTCTCACTGCCAGGCCGCCCAGGAAACCTACGGTGTACGCTGACTTCCCCTTAACGACTCCCTGCCTCTGGCTACTGCTTGCCGCGCTGATGCTGGGAGGTGCCGATGCCCATGGCGAAACCTATCAGGCGCAGGACGAGAGCCTGCATACCGTCTTTACTGCCTTGTCCGTGCCTATGGGCCTGCCCATTGTCGTGAGCAGTGAAGTGGCGCGCACACGCATCAGTGAAGTCATTGACCTCGATACACCTCAACACGCCCTGGAGACGCTTGCATTGCAATACGGCTTGATCTGGTACGGCGATGGGCAGGCGCTCTACCTCTATGACGTCAGCGAAGCAAAAAGCTCGACCGTGACGTTGTTGCATATATCCGTCGACAGGTTTCGCGCCCTCATGCGCCGCTCGGGGGTTGATGAAACGCGCTACCCCCTTAGGATCAGCGGAACTCGGACATTCTCTGTGTCGGGCCCGCCCAATTATGTCGATCAGGTGTTGCATCTGGCCCAATTGATGGACCTTGAACGTGCTGATTTGCGCGTGGGTACCCAGGCGTTTGCTGTCGTCCAGGTACTCAACACCCATGTTGCTGACCGGGTGTACTCCATGGGCCCGGAAAAGGTCACGGTGCCGGGGATCGCGTCGCTGATCGACACCCTGCTGGCGTCTGAGGAGGACGGACCACTGGCCGACCAGAGTCTGGCGGTGATCCCCTATTTGGATACCAACAGCCTGCTGATCAAGGGCGAGCCTGAACAGTTGGGTTTCATCGAGCGATTGATCGCCGAGTTGGACACACCCAAGCGGTCTGTCGAAGTCTCGCTCTGGATGGTGGACGTGGAGCGTGACGACCTGAAAAAACTGGAGCCTGCCTGGGATAAGGAGGCGAAGGGTCAGGCCACGCGAATCCTGGAACCGATTGACGATAACCGCTTGATGGCGCAAATCGCCACGCTGGAGCATCGGCGGCGAGCGAAAGTGATGACGTTACCGGTGATTCTCACCCAAGAGAACGTGCCAGCGGTATTTCAGGATAACCACACCTTCTATCTGCCCGCTCCCGGACAGGATCATGCTGATTGGAAGCCTGTGCATTACGGCTCCCAAGTCAGCGTGTTACCGCGTTTTGCCGAAGCGAATCAGATCGAGATGCTTCTCCACGTTGAGGATGGTCGCCAGATGAGCCAGGCCGGTCGGCGCGGCAAACCGAGCGCGGTCGGGCGAGTGAGTGTCAGTAGCGTGGTGCAAGTGCCGCAGGGCAAGCGCCTGTGGTTGGGGCCGTTTAGCCGTGAGGCCAATGAGCAGGGACGCAACGCCGTATCAAATAGCTCGGCCAAGGTTCGTCTGTTTGTGATTCAGTCCCGGGCCGTGGGTAGCGAGAAGGCGTTACCGGCAGGCGTTGGTGCGCCGCCGTTGACTGCGGCGCAATACGAACGAGTGCAACGTGCGTTTGTGCACCCGGGTCGCGATATCTCTCCGTGAAAAAGGTGCTAACCCGTGCATATGGAAATTCTTCTACAGGAACAACTGGTCAGTTTCAGGCGCCTTTCAGCCTTTGCGCCTGGGAAGGTGCTGCCATTGGCGCCTGGAATCAACCACTGCGTGGAGGTTCGGGTTAACGGCAGGCTATTGGCGTTGGGGGAGTTGGTGCAGTTGGAGGATCGCCTGGGGATTGAATTGCACGAGGTCTATCGAAAAGGGGCATCTGACAGTTGTAAATGAACGGTCTTACAGGGTGATGTTGAAAAGCGGCGGCTGTATGGGTTTTTTCCTAGCGTGGGCTGCAAGGCGGTTTTTTATAGTCATGACGTGGGCACAAGAGCCAGTACTGGAAATAAGGAATGAGTCGGATGCCGAGGTGGATATGGCCGTCGTGAATGATGGGTTGACTGCGACTTCCCTGTATTTCTCCCAGTGGATACTGCATGGCGATGGTCGTCTAAGCGGTAAAGTCAGCGATGTTCAGTTGCCGCCCAAGGAGCTGCATGTTTTGCGGTTGCTGCTTGCCTCTGGCGGTGTCCTGATGACCAAGGATCATTTGCTTGAACTGGCCTGGCCACAAGGGGAGGTCGCGGAGGAGTCACTGACCCGTTGCATTTACTCGCTGCGCAAGCATCTTGGAGCCGACAAGGGTTTTATCAAGACCATCTACGGTCGTGGGTATCGCTTCACCTGTCCGGTGAACGTTGAGCGGCATGGGGCCGGGCATACGGATGCCGCGCAGCACCTGTGTTCGGCCTGTGGCCAGCTCAGGCGTGGCTAAGCTGTGGCGCAGGCTGCTGTTGCTCGGCCTATTGATCAGCGCAAACCAGGCGTTTGCCTACTGCTGGGAGGAAACCGCCAGCCGCTACGGTATCGAGCCTGAATTGCTGCAGGCTATCGCTGCCGTGGAGTCGGGGTTTCGTGCAGATGCGATCAACCACGCAAACCAAAATGGTACGCGTGACATCGGCCTGATGCAGATCAACAGTATCCATTTGCCCCGCTTGCTCAAGCTGGGCATTACCGAGGAGCGGCTGTTGAGTGAGCCGTGCCTCTCAGTGGAAGTAGGCGCTTCCATACTGGCCGATTTCATTCAGCGCTTTGGCTACAACTGGACGGCGGTAGGTTCCTACAATGTTGGCGCCGGCTCAGGCCCCCAGCGCGACGCATTGCGCATGCGCTATGCAGAGAAAATTTGGGCACGCTATGAGTTGCTCGTACAGCAGCGCTATTGATGTTTGGGTAGCACGCCTCGCGTGCACCCCGTCACCCCGGCTATAATCGCCGCCACCTTTCGCCGCCATCCGAGTCTAGCCCGCCCATGTATACCCTGGCCCGCCAGCTGTTGTTCAAACTCTCCCCGGAAACCTCCCACGATCTGTCCCTGGACCTGATCGGCGCCGGTGGCCGCCTGGGGCTCAACGGCCTGGTGTGCAAGGCACCCGCAAAAATGCCGGTATCAGTGATGGGGCTCGACTTCCCCAACCCGGTCGGACTGGCCGCTGGCCTGGACAAGAACGGCGCGGCCATCGATGGCTTCGCGCAACTGGGTTTCGGTTTTGTCGAGATCGGCACCGTGACGCCACGGCCGCAGCCCGGTAACCCCAAGCCGCGGATCTTCCGCCTGCCTGAAGCCGAGGCGATCATCAACCGCATGGGGTTCAACAACCTCGGCGTCGATCACCTGCTGTCGCGGGTTGAGGCTGCGAAGTACAAGGGCATCCTCGGCATCAATATCGGCAAGAATTTTGATACACCGGTTGAGCGAGCGGTGGACGATTACCTGATCTGCCTGGACAAGGTCTACGCCCACGCCAGCTATGTCACCGTCAACGTCAGCTCGCCGAACACACCGGGCTTGCGCAGCCTGCAGTTCGGTGACTCCCTCAAGCAGTTGCTCGAAGCCCTGCGCCAGCGCCAGGAAGATTTGGCAGTGCGCCATGGCAAGCGCGTGCCGCTGGCCATCAAGATCGCCCCGGACATGAGTGACGAGGAAACCGTACTGGTGGCCCAAGCCCTGGTGGATTCGGGTATGGACGCAGTGATCGCTACCAACACCACCCTCAGCCGTGTCGGCGTCGAAGGGTTGGCCCATGGCGACGAAGCCGGTGGCCTGTCAGGTGCGCCGGTGCGGGACAAGAGCACCCATATCGTCAAGGTGTTGGCTGCTGAGTTGGCCGGGCGTTTGCCGATCATTGCAGTGGGCGGTATCACCGAAGGCAAGCACGCTGCCGAGAAGATCGCTGCCGGCGCGAGCCTGGTGCAGTTGTACTCCGGGTTTATCTACAAAGGCCCGGCGCTTATTCGTCAATCGGTGGATGCGATAGCGGCATTGCGTTGAAGGATCGCCCAATAAAAAGGGCTCCTTAAAAGGAGCCCCTGGGCCGAAGCCCGCCGCCTTGAGAGGGCGTGCGTGGTTAAGTCGTAATCTATTCGTGGTGGTGTCGGAATTAAGTGCCCTTGATTAGCCGACGGCGTGAAGTTCGTTGAGTCTGTGGATTCCCGCAGTGCCAGTCATACCGTCCCAGTTGTCGCCTCGTCCTTCTCGCCAGCCGTTGATCCAGGCTTGGCGTACCGACGGTAGAGTAAATGGGCAAAGCTCACGGGATTTGCCATGAACGCCATATTGATATCCGCGTAAAAATGCTCTTTCCAACGGATCACGCTTAAGTCTTCTCATAGGGTGTTTCCCTCACTTGTTGACTGTCTTGATATCCTTCGGCCTCGTCTGAGGCCGGGCAGAGTTTTTCTGCCGTTGGTGGGCTCGCTGCCGGCGTGGCGAGCCTAGGTGTTGGCGTCGTTACGGCGCCAACCTGTGTTGAGTTCTAACCAATAGGTCACACGGATTCAATGATCGTTTTGTCATAAGCACGTAACGATTACGATGCTATAGCCATAAGCTGGGATGGCTTTTCGCCCCTTTTTTGAGGCAAAGCCAGCTATGATGCACCCTGCAAAGAGGATGGGTTTAATCCTTTAGTGAGAATGCTGGCCCGTTGCGGTCGGTTACTATTCGACGAAGGGTCGGAATATTTCTTTTTGTTGCTTAAAAAAATCACTCTGCCCCGTCAATAAAGGCTCAAGGGCCCGTCAGACGGGGTGGGACGGCACATTCGTGCCACGCGAGCACTCTTCGAGAAAAGTGCTTGATTGAAAACCGAACCGGCGATGCGTCGCCCGTTCATTTATTGCTGAAAAGCCTGGAATGCCCCATGTCGGACCGTTTTGAACTCTTCCTCACTTGCCCCAAGGGCCTCGAAGGCCTGCTGATCGAGGAAGCCGTCGGGCTTGGCCTTGAGGAAGCCCGCGAGCACACCTCGGCCGTGCGCGGCATGGCCGACATGGAAACCGCCTATCGCCTGTGCCTCTGGTCGCGCCTGGCCAACCGCGTGTTGCTGGTGCTCAAGCGCTTCCCGATGAAGGATGCCGAAGATCTCTACCACGGCGTGCTGGACATCGAATGGGCCGACCACATGGTCTCCGACGGCACCCTGGCGGTGGAGTTCAGCGGTCACGGTTCGGGCATCGACAACACACACTTCGGCGCGCTGAAGGTCAAGGACGCGATCGTCGACAAGCTGCGTACCCCGACCGGCGAACGCCCGTCCATCGACAAGATCAACCCGGACCTGCGCATTCACCTGCGCCTGGACCGTGGCGAAGCAATCCTGTCCCTCGATCTTTCCGGCCACAGCCTGCACCAGCGTGGCTACCGCCTGCAGCAGGGCGCGGCGCCGTTGAAGGAAAACCTGGCGGCGGCGATCCTGATTCGTGCCGGCTGGCCGCGTATTGCTGCCGAAGGCGGCGCGCTGACTGACCCGATGTGCGGTGTGGGGACCTTCCTGGTCGAAGGCGCGATGATTGCCGCCGACATGGCCCCCAACCTCAACCGCGAACTGTGGGGCTTCACCACCTGGCTTGGCCACGTGCCGGCGCTGTGGAAGAAACTTCATACAGAAGCCACTGAACGTGCCGCCATCGGCATGAACAAAACCCCGCTGTGGGTGCGTGGCTACGAGGCTGACCCGCGTCTGATCCAGCCCGCGCGCAACAACATCGAGCGTGCTGGCCTGAGCCATTGGATCAAGGTGTACCAGGGCGAAGTCGGCACCTTCGAGCCGCGCCCGGACCAGAACCAAAAAGGCCTGGTGATCTGCAACCCGCCCTACGGCGAGCGTCTGGGTGACGAAGCCAGCCTGTTGTACCTCTACCAGAACCTCGGCGAGCGTCTGCGCCAGGCCTGCATGGGCTGGGAAGCCGCGGTGTTCACCGGCGCACCGGACCTGGGCAAGCGCATGGGCATTCGCAGCCACAAGCAGTATTCGTTCTGGAACGGCGCGTTGCCGTGCAAATTGCTGCTGATCAAGGTCAACCCGGATCAGTTCGTTACCGGCGAGCGTCGTACCCCGGAACAGCGCCAGGCTGAACGTGAGCAGGCCGTTTACGACCAAGCCCCGGTCGAGCCACAAGAGCGCCAGTACAACAAGAACGGCAACCCGATCAAGCCAGCCCCGGCTCCTGTGGTCGAGCAGGCGCGCCTGAGCGAAGGCGGGCAGATGTTCGCCAACCGCCTGCAGAAGAACCTCAAGCTGCTGGGCAAGTGGGCCAAGCGTGAAGGGGTGGATTGCTATCGCGTGTACGACGCCGATATGCCCGAATACTCCATGGCCATCGACCTGTACCACGATTGGGTGCATGTGCAGGAATATGCCGCGCCGAAGTCCATTGACCCGGAAAAAGCCTCTGCACGTATGTTCGATGCGCTGGCGGCGATCCCTCAGGCGCTGAACATCGACAAGAGCCGCGTGGTGGTCAAGCGTCGTGAGCGCCAGAGCGGCACCAAGCAGTACGAGCGCCAGAGCGCCCAAGGCAAGTTCACCGAAGTCAGTGAAGGCGGCGTGAAGCTGCTGGTCAACCTCACCGATTATCTCGACACCGGCCTGTTCCTAGACCATCGCCCGATGCGCATGCGTATCCAGAAGGAAGCGGCCGGCAAGCGTTTCCTTAACCTGTATTGCTACACCGCCACCGCCAGTGTGCATGCAGCCAAGGGTGGCGCGCGCAGCACCACCAGCGTTGACCTGTCCAAGACCTATCTGGACTGGGCGCGTCGTAACTTCTCCCTCAACGGGTTCTCCGACAAGAACCGCCTGGAGCAGGGTGACGTGATGGCCTGGCTGGAGGCCAGCCGCGATGAGTTCGACATGATCTTCATCGACCCGCCGACCTTCTCCAACTCCAAGCGCATGGAAGGCATCTT
>PJQF01000042.1_pt1 | contig 87083 bp, 65 predicted proteins | sample 1503741 | NCBI WGS metagenome assembly PJQF01 (sample SAMN07775949, study PRJNA414020) | Biofilm metagenome, whole genome shotgun sequencing project. | isolation source: biomolecule (vanillin) treated reverse osmosis membrane biofilm | place: India: Nagpur | collected 2017-03-21
GTACGTGGCCGATGGTCCAGTCGGTGTAGTGGGAGAGGGCGTTGACGGTCTTGATGGCCATCATCGGCCCTTCGAACGTCGACATGCCGTAGAAGGCCAGGGACACCACCAGGAAGCGCAGAATCGGGTCGCTGCGCAACTTATGCCAGGCGCCCGACAGGGTCATCATGCCGTTGATCATGCCGCCCCAGCTCGGTGCCAGCAGTACCAGCGACATCACCATGCCCAGCGACTGTGCCCAGTCCGGCAGTGCGGTGTAGTGCAGGTGGTGCGGGCCGGCCCAGATGTAGAGGGTGATCAGGGCCCAGAAGTGCACGATGGACAGGCGATAGGAGTACACCGGGCGCTCGGCCTGTTTGGGCACGAAGTAGTACATCATCCCGAGGAAACCGGCAGTGAGGAAAAAGCCTACCGCGTTATGTCCATACCACCACTGCACCATGGCATCTGTGGCACCGCCATAGGCCGAGTAGGACTTGGTCCAGCTCACTGGCAGGGAGGCGTGGTTGACGATATGCAGGATGGCCACGGTGATGATGAACGCACCGAAGAACCAGTTACCGACATAGATGTGCTTGGTCTTGCGCTTCATCACCGTGCCGAAGAACACCACACCGTAGGCGACCCAGACCACGGCGATAAGAATGGCGATCGGCCATTCCAGCTCGGCGTACTCCTTGGATGTGGTGTAGCCCAGTGGCAGGCTGATAGCGGCCAGCACAATTACAAGCTGCCAACCCCAGAAGCAGAACGCGGCAATTTTCGGCGCGAACAGCTGCGTCTGGCAGGTGCGCTGCACCGAGTAGAAGGAGCTGGCGAACAGTGCGCAGCCGCCGAAGGCGAAGATCACCGCGTTGGTGTGCAGCGGGCGCAAGCGGCCAAAGCTGGTCCAGGGCAAGTCAAAGTTGAGTGCAGGCCAAACCAATTGGGCGGCGAGAAAAACCCCGAGCCCCATGCCGACGATGCCCCACACCACCGTCATAATGGCGAATTGGCGGACCACCTTGTAGTTATAGGCGGTACTTAAAGTAGTGTTCATGGTTCCCCATCCACGGTTCAACCCAAGCAAATGCGGCACTTGGGCTGGAGTTATAGGCAGACTAAATAGCGAGGCAAGCATGGGCAAAGAGCACAAGGCCAGTATTGACGGGGATCAATGGGCGCAGTGTGTACGGGAACATGGCTGGTTGTGGGATGCCGCGACGGGGTCGATCGCGCGTGCGCCGGTGACGCTGATCCTGGCTCATGGTGCTGGCGCGCCGATGGACTCAGCCTTTATGAGCGACATGGCTGCACGCCTTGCCGGGCATGGCGTGAACGTGTTGCGCTTCGAGTTTCCCTACATGGTTCAACGCCGTGCGGATGGGGGTAAACGACCACCCAACCCGGCGCCGAAGCTGCTGGAATGTTGGCGTGAGGTGTATGCCGTGGTGCGACGTCATGTCGCTGGGAAACTGGCCATCGGCGGCAAGTCGATGGGCGGGCGCATGGCCAGTATTGTGGCCGATGAGTTGGGCGCCGATGGGTTGGTGTGCCTGGGCTATCCGTTCTATGCGGTGGGCAAGCCGGAAAAGCCACGGGTCGAGCATCTGGCCGGGCTGAAGACGCCGACGTTGATAGTGCAGGGCGAGCGCGATGCGCTGGGTAATCGGGCGGCGGTGCAGGGGTATGAGTTGTCGCCGAGCATCGAGGTGATGTGGCGGGTGGCGGGCGATCATGATTTGAAGCCGCTGAAGGCGTCGGGGTTTAGTCATGAGCAGCATTTGCAGGCTGCGGCGGTGAAAGTCGCTGAGTTTCTGGGTGCCTGTTAGGAGCCCCTTCGCGAGCAAGCCCGCTCGCACATTGGAAATGCATTCCAAATGTGCGAGCGGGCTTGCTCGCGAGAGCGGTTTACCGGTTGAAGCGCTCGACCAGTGAATACTGGGTATTCGCCGTGTGGGTCAGCTCTTCGCTCAACTGCGCCGAGTTCATCGCCTGTTCCGAGGTCTGATCCGCCAACAGCGCAATCGTGCTGATGTTGCGGCTGATCTCTTCGGCCACCGCGCTTTGCTCCTCGGTGGCCGCGGCGATCTGGGTGGTCATGTCGGTGATGTTGGCCACGGCCTCACTGATGCCCACCAAGGCCTGATCTGCCTCCATCACCCGTGCCACACCTTCTTCGGCCTGGCGATGCCCGGCGTCCATGGTTTGCACCGCAGCGGCGGCGGTCTGCTGCAGCTTGGCGATCAGGGCATGGATCTGCCCGGTGGATTCAGCGGTGCGCTGCGCCAGTTGACGGACTTCGTCGGCCACTACCGCAAAACCACGGCCCATCTCACCGGCGCGCGCCGCTTCGATGGCGGCGTTCAGCGCCAGCAGGTTGGTCTGGTCGGCGATGCCTTTGATCACGTCGACCACGCCGCCGATTTCATCGCTGTCCTTGGCCAATTGCGTGACGGTCACACCGGTTTCGCCCACGGCGACCGACAGGCGCTGTATCGCCTCGCGGGTTTCCCCGGCGATGTCGCGGCCGCGTCCGGTCAGGCGATTGGCTTCCTGGGTGGCGTCGGCGGTGCGCTGCACATGGCTGGCGACTTCCTGGGTGGTCGCCGCCATCTGGTTGACGGCGGTGGCCACCTGTTCGGTTTCCACGCGCTGACGTTCCAGGCCACTGGAGCTGTTGTGCGCCAGGGTGTTGGACTGCGCTGCCTGGTCGTTGAGGTGCTCGGCAGTGTCCTGCAAGCGGGTAAGACACGTCTTCAGGCGCGCTTCCTGGCTGAGGATCGACATCTCCAGTCGCGCTTGTGCGCCACGGCTGTCGGTATACATCTGTGCGATCAACGGGTCGGACGTGGTCTGCTCGGCCAGGCGCAGCAAGCGCTTGAGGCCGCGCTGCTGCCAGCTCAGGCCGAGCAGGCCCAGCGGCACCGACAAACCCGCCGCGAGGGCAAAGCCCCAGTGGGAGTTGAGCGAGGCACCGATCATGAAGCTCAACTGGCTGACCAGAATAAACGGCAGCCAGTCCTGCAGCACCGGTAGCCACTTGTCGCGCTGAGGCACGGCCGACTTGCCCTGGTTGATGCGTTGATAGAGCGCTTCGGCCCGTCGGATCTGCTCGGCGGTGGGCTTGATGCGCACCGATTCGTAGCCGATCACCTGGTTACCATCGAAGACCGGCGTCACGTAGGCGTTAACCCAGTAGTGATCGCCCGTCTTGCAGCGGTTCTTAACGATGCCCATCCATGGCAAGCCTTGTTTGAGCGTGGACCACATGTGCGCGAACACGGCCGGCGGAACATCCGGGTGACGTACCAGGTTGTGCGGCGCACGGACCAGTTCGTCGCGGGTGAACCCACTGATTTCGACGAAGGCGTCGTTGCAGTAGGTAATCACGCCTTTGGCGTCTGTGGTGGAGATCAACCGTTGCTGAGCGGGGAAGGTACGTTCGCGCTGGGTAACGGGTTGGTTATTACGCATGATTGTTCAATCCGCAAGGCTTTCAGGGGTTATCGGCGGTTGTAGGTATTTGTTGAGGGAAATTTCCGATGAACAGTGTAGTCGGGGCTACACACTGAAAACCGACAGCTGTTGCGAAGGCTCTAGATCAGAGCTGCGTGTTTTTATCGCGCCTTTTATGAATGTGCGTCGTTGTGTGGGGTTTTAAAAGTGACATGCGCTGGGCGCGCGGGCACTACGGAATGATCAAAAAGGCTTCTGTACGTAGGAATATTCCCTGTTTTTCTAGACATAAATGACAATTTAATTGAGAATGGTCGGGTTATTATGTAAAAAAAATACCATATTTCATCCCCCAGACGCTTCGGCGATTTGACTCTTCTATAGCTGAAAGACTCTACGTCACTTTGTATTCGAATCTGCCGCATCGGAGGGGGCGAGAGCGGCAGTTGAAATGAGGTGGCAGTACGTAAAGGAGTACAATGTGACACTTGTTCCAGTCATTATCTGCGGCGGTGCAGGCAGTCGCCTGTGGCCTGTCTCACGTTCAGCACATCCTAAGCCGTTTATCGAACTGCCGGACGGCGGCAATCTGATTCGCAAAACCTACGGCCGTGCGCTGGCTCTTGGTGCGGTCAGCGAAGTACTGACAATCACTAATCGTGACCTCTATTTCAAAACGCTCGACGAATACGGCGCGCAAGCCCCTCAGTTCACGAATCTCAGTTTTGTTCTTGAGCCGTTCGGGCGTAATACCGCCGCCGCCGTTGCATTGGCAGCTCAAGAAGTTGCGCGGACTCATGGGCCTGATGCCATCATGCTGGTATTGCCAGCTGATCACTTGATCGAAAATCAAGCGGCATTCGCAAACGCGGTTGCGGCTGCGACCGAGTTGGCCAAAGCTGGTTTGCTGGTGACGTTCGGCGTTAAGCCGGAGTACCCGGAAACCGGTTACGGCTATATCCAAAAAGACAACGACAGCCCGGTTGGCAGCGGTTTCAAGGTCAAGCGTTTTGTTGAGAAGCCTGACCTGGAAACGGCTCAAGGCTATTTGGCGTCAGGCGAGTATTTCTGGAATTCCGGCATGTTCTGTTTCCGCGCCGGCACCTTGATCGAAGAAATGGCGTTGTGCGCACCGGATGTGTCCAGCGCCGTTGACTTGTGCCTGGCCGGTTCCGGGACGATGACAGGTAGCAGCCATCGCAGCCTGCACCTGGAGCCTGAAAGTTTTGCCAAGGTTCCCGATATCTCCATCGACTTCGCCCTGATGGAGCGCTCCAGCAAAGTCGCCACTGTCCCTTGCGACATCGGCTGGAGTGATATCGGTTCCTGGAACGCCATGAGCGAGTTGTCGCCGGCAGATGAGCAGGGCAACCGCGTTGAAGGCGAGGCGATTTTTCACGGCGCCAACAACAACTATGTGCGTAGCCCGCGTCGCTTGACCGCCTTGGTTGGGGTTGAGGATCTGATCATCGTCGATACGCCGGATGCTCTGCTGGTCGCGCATAAAGATCATGCACAAGACATCAAAGCGATCACGGCTCAGTTGAAGAAAAATGGTCATGGCGCACACCTTGATCACACCACGGTCCGCCGCCCTTGGGGCGCTTACACGACCTTGGAAGAAGATCAGCGCTTCAAAATCAAACGAATCGTGGTTAAGCCTCAGGCATCGCTTTCGCTGCAAATGCACCATCATCGCAGTGAGCACTGGATTGTAGTGAGCGGTATGGCGCGCGTGGTTAACAACGATCGTGAGTTTTTGCTCAATACAAATGAATCAACCTTCATTCCCGCTGGTCATACACACCGCCTGGAGAACCCAGGGGTTATCGATCTGGTGTTGATTGAGGTGCAAAGTGGCGATTATTTGGGCGAGGACGATATCGTTCGGTTTGAAGATATCTACGGTCGGGCCGGTGTCTGACTGATGCGTCTGTAGAAGTACGGCTGATGACTCGGGTCTCGCGCGCTTAACATCCTGCAGAAGGTGTAAAGCCGGGAGTAGGATTTGCAGTAAGTCAGGCATATGCCTGACTTTTTTCAGGAGTTAGCGATGTTGGGGTTGTTTAGAAGCCTGTGGGAATACCGAGGCTTTGTCTGGTCGTCCATTCGTAATGAATTCGTTGCCCGTTTCGCCCGTAGTCGCTTGGGTGGGTTGTGGATGATTATTAACCCGCTGGCGCAGGTGGCGATTTACGCGCTGGTATTATCCAACGTGCTGGCGGCTAAGTTGCCGGGCATTGATAATAGATACTCTTATGCATTGTACCTGATGGCCGGGATATTGGCGTGGAGTCTATTTTCGGAGATAGTCGGTCGCTGTCTAACGCTTTTTATTGATCAGGGTAACTTGATGAAGAAAATGCGTTTTCCGCGTATTACTTTGCCGGTTATTGTCGTGGGCTCTTGTTTGCTGAACTATGTTCTGCTTTTTGCAGCTTTGTTGCTGGTGTTTGCATTGTTTGGTCAAGAATTAACCATGCAGTTGTTTTGGATTATTCCTTTGACCGTCATTGTTACTGCGTTGGCAGTGGGGATTGGTTTGGTGTTAGGGATTCTCAATGTTTTTGTCCGCGATACTGGGCAGGTCGTACCGATTGTGATGCAAGCGTGGTTTTGGCTGACGCCGATTGTTTATCCGGCTACTATTGTGCCTGAGGACTTTAAAGGCTTTATGGCATTCAATCCTATGTATCCTCTCGTTACGGCATTTCACGATACGTTGGTTTATTCACGGATGCCTGACGTTGAGGGGTTAATTGTTCCTTCTTTGGTCGCTGTTCTGCTCTTGCTGTTAGGGCTCATTATGTTTAGGCGTGCGGCTCCGGAAATGGTGGATGTCTTATGAATCTATTAACCGTTAGCCAACTGGGTAAATCCTACCGAGTCTATGCATCGGAGTTTCAGCGTGTGGGTCGTTGGTTGGGCCTGCCTATTAAACCAACTGAAGAACACTGGGTGATGAAGGATATCAACTTCACGATCCAACCCGGTGAGTCAATTGGTATCGTCGGCCAAAATGGTGCTGGCAAGTCTACGCTATTAAAGATGATTACCGGAACATTGCAGCCGACTGAAGGTAGCGTACAGGTCAATGGTCGCATTGCAGCGATCCTTGAACTGGGCATGGGCTTCAGCCCGGAGTTGAGCGGCCGCCAGAATGTGTTTCATTCTGCGGGCTTGATGGGCTTTAGCGTTGCCCAGATTACCGAGGCTATGAACGACATCGAAGCATTTGCCGAAGTGGGCGAGTACTTCGATGAGCCTGTGCGGACGTATTCCAGCGGGATGCAGATGCGCGTTGCGTTTGCGGTCTCTACGGCGTTTCGTCCTGACCTGTTGATTGTGGACGAAGCCCTCTCCGTAGGGGACAGCTACTTTCAAGCAAAGTGCTTCAAGCGAATCAAACAGTATCGAGAAGAAGGGATGACCCTGATTCTGGTTTCTCACAGTGCCGATGACGTGGTCCGACATTGTGAGCGGGCAATCCTTCTGAAAGACGGCCGAATAAAACTTGATGGGCCTTCGCGGGATGTTACCAATCACTATCTGGATGAATTGTTCGGTAAGAAGAAGACCGATCGGCAGGATCAGATTAGTCAAGGGCTCGCACCAGACGATTTCGATGCTACTGAAGACGTGTTTGCAACGCGTGCAGGATATAATCCTGCTGAGTATCGTTGGGGGCATGGTGGTGCCGCAATTATTGATTATTTGTTGGTAGTAGATAACGAGCGTTTTCCTTCGTATATCGAAAGTAATTCGCACTGTGACTTTTACTTTAAAGTTCGGTTTGATTCCGACTTTGAAGGTGTCGTTCCAGGTTTTCTGATAAAAACCTTGGAAGGTATATTCTTGTATGGAACAAACTCGTTTGTTTCGAGTCGAGGCAAGACCCTGATTTCAGTTAAGGCAGGTGATGTGCGAGTTTTTAAGTTCTCGCTTTCATTGAGTTTGAACGCGGGCGATTTTCTTGTTTCATTTGGAGTCTCGTCGGGCGACCCTTCCGTAGGAGACTTGCTGCCATTAGATCGTCGTTACGACTCGGTAATGCTAAAAGTAAGCCGGGCTGTTCAGTTTTGGGGGATAGCAGATATGGCAGCTAAATTTAACGTGGAATGCCCAAGCGCTTCTGTAGTTGAGGTTGTAAAGCATGATTGAAAGTTTGGTTGCGCAGCTACCTGAGGTCTATCAGCCTATCTTTGGCCACTCGGACTTCGCGGATCACGCCTCTCGTCCCTGCGCGGACAGACTAGAAGTCATCCTGGGCATTTATGATGCGCTTCAGAGCGTCATTGGCCGGCCATTGAGGGTTCTGGACCTTGGTTGTGCACAAGGTTTTTTCAGTCTGAACCTCGCCAGTCGTGGCGCGAGCGTGCTGGGCGTCGACTTCCTAGATAAAAACGTTGCGGTGTGTACGGCGCTCGCTGAAGAAAACCCGCAATTGGATGCAACGTTCGAAGTAGGGCGAGTCGAAGACGTCATTGATCGGCTGCAACCTGGTCAATATGACCTTATTTTAGGGCTCAGCGTTTTTCATCACGTTATTCACGAGCGTGGCATTGATGAGGTTAAGCGTCTTTTCCAATATGCAGCCAGTGTATCGGGTGCTCTGATACTGGAAATTGCGCTGCAGGAAGGTGATCTTTTTTGGGCCGCCTCGCAGCCAGAGGACCCTCGGTCTTTACTCGAATCCTTGAATTTCGTTCGTGAGGTTATTCGTTGCAAAACGCACCTTACGACGGTGCAACGCCCGCTTTATGTGGCTAGCAACTGCTATTGGGTCATCGGGGATAAGGCTGGCCAGTTTGATACATGGAGCAATGAGTCGCACGCGCTGGCCAACAACACCCATGAAGGCAGTCGGCGCTACTTTTTTGGCCCTAAAGAAATTGCAAAGCTCTACCGTTTTACTGGGCCGCGCGAAGAACACAACCGCCTTGAATTTCTTCGAGAAAAAATCTTCTTGAGCAATCCGCCTGCGGGTTATCCGGTTGCTCAATCTCTTGTCATCCTAGAAGGTGAGGAAGAGGGCTGGGTAGTCATGGAGCGTTTTCCTGGCCGTCTGCTGCTTGAGTTACTGGTGGAACCGGCGCTCGACCGGAAAGCCATTCTCAGGGACATTTTGGAACAACTCGTGACGCTCGAGTCCTTCGGGTTATGTCACAGCGATGTCCGTTCCTGGAACATATTGGTCTCTGGATCATCCCAAGCAAGATTGATCGATTATGGTGCCATATCGCAGGAGTTCAAAGACTGTGTATGGCCACACAATGTCTATCTCGCTTTCCTCGTGTTCGTACATGAACTGGCAACGGGGCACGTTGCCGATCCTGCACCCATGAGGCAAGTTTCAATCACGCCGTTCAATTTGCCACAGCCGTTCCGTAGCTGGGCGGCGGGTATGTGGGCAGTGCCTTTGCAACAATGGAGTTTTCGGCTGATGCTGGAGCATCTGGATGCTCTGGTTGAAGACCCGTTAGATGGGAATCCGGAAAAAACGGAAGAGTTTTGGATGCAAGCCATTGAAGAGGCAATAGACCTGCACAGTGGGCGGATCCGAGACTTAGGTGGGCAATTTTTAGGGAAAAGTCAGGATATGGAGTTGCAGCTTGAGAGAGTTCGGGCCCGGGTGGAGCGGGTGGCCGAGATTGCTCTGGATGTTCAGGGGGGGATGAAAGAAACCGAGCGTCGCGCGATCTATGTAGAAGCTGTCGCAGAGCAACTGCGCCTTCAGCTTCAGGACGCGGGCTTGAGAATTCAATCGGCTGAACGGCGCAGCCATGAAACAGAGCTGTCGTTGCGCGAGAGTATCAATCGAGCGGCTCAGTCGGAGATCAAACGATCCGCGGCAGAGTCTGCTAACGACCTGCTGCGCGAGCAGTCACGTCAAGCAACCAGTGAGTTGCTCGACCTGTACAAAATCCATCAAAAGCTCACCAGTCAATTTGAATTCGAACAGCAACAGCGCTTGAATCTGGAGACGCAGATTCTAGGGCTCCAGGCTCGCGCCAGCGAGTTGGAAGCTGAGCGCGACGCTGTGCGGATAGAGGCTATCAGTGCACTGGCTCAGGTCGAATACCTTGAGGGTCATCCGAGTCACTTAGGGCAGCAAATTGAGGCGTTGACTGAGCAACTGTTGGTTGTGGAACAACACAAACAAAATCTCAGTGACGAGTTGGCCAGCCATGCAGGCCACACATTTAGCCTTGAGACACAGTTGCATGACGCCAAGCAACGTCTGGATGCCGCATTGCATGATGCCTATACCTGGTATCAGAAAGCAGGGGCGATCGAGGCTTCCCAGGAAGAGTTACGCAAGTCTCTGGATGACGCTTTGGCCAATGCTCACCATTGGTACGCTCAGGCGATGGCCAATGAAAAACTGGTCAGTGAGCTTCGCAGTAGCACCTCCTGGCGCATCACTTGGCCGATGCGTGCAATTACCCGCGCGCTGCGTTGGACGTTGATGCTTCCGGTCCGTGTGTTGAAGTTGGTCACGCGCAAGGGCACGGCCTTCCTGATTCGTTTCCTGCTGGCTGTGCCAGCGTTGCGTAAACCTGCCAGTGCATTACTTAAGCGTTACCCACGCATTCATGCACACCTTCTGCAATTTGCTCGTCATCGCGGGCTTATTCGCCCGGACATGACCCCTTCTGTCAGTGCGCCTTTTCATCCTCCGCAGAAAAAAAACGAGCAGGCGTCTTCAGCGCTCCTGAGCGATGTTCCGATGGAAAAGATCTCGTCGCTGGACTTTATAGATAAGGACTATTACGGCAAAAAAGTGGCCGTATTAGCACCTACGTCAAGCTCAGGTGTGGCCGGTGGCGCAGAACGTTTCAATTCCGGCTTGCTCAAGGCCTTGCTCGATCAGGGCTGTGATGCAGATCTGGTATGTTTGCCTGTCGATGAGTCTACTTTCGAAGGCATTCAGCAGGGGTATCGGGACTTTGCTGAGCTGGACCTGAGCGCCTATGACTTGGTGATTTCGACCAAGGCGCCTTCCTATGCGGCGAGTCACCCTAATCATGTGCTGTATCTGGTACACACGGTCAGGGTTTTCTATGACATGTTTGCTGATGTCTTCCCTCATGCTGGTGAGGAACTAAAAGCGCAGCAAAGTTGGGTTCATCAACAAGACAACAAAGCGCTTGCCCAGATCAAGCAACGCTTTTCCATTGGTACCGAAGTTTCCAAGCGTCTGGTTGAGTGGAACAATTATGATGCCGAAGTCATTCATCCTCCGATGGATTTGGATGGGCTTTATAACGCGGGTACCGGCGACTATTTCTATATGCCAGGTCGCCTGCATGCATGGAAGCGAGTCGACTTGGCGATCAAGGCGATCAAGTGCTCGTCATTGCCTATGAAGCTGATTATCTCCGGGATGGGGGATGCCGAGCAGCAGCTTCGTGACCTCGCTGCTGGCGACTCACGCATTGAATTTGCGGGGCGAGTCGACGACGAAACGCTCAAGCGTTTGTACGCGGGTGCATTGGCCGTTCCGTTCCTGCCGATAAGGGAAGACTACGGTTACATCACCCTGGAGGCATTTACATCCGGCAAGCCCGTCATCACGTGTACGGACTCCGGCGAGCCTCAGGTGTTTGTCGAGCATGGGGTGTCGGGTTTTGTTTGTGCGCCTGAGCCGCAGTCAGTCTGCGATGCGTTTGAGCGCCTTTGGGAAGATCGCACACTTGCGGCACGCATGGGCAGCGCTGGTCGTGAACGTGTTTCCAGCATCAACTGGAAAACAGTCTCGGGTAGTTTGTTGCGCGCAGGTTTTCCGGAGATAAAAACTCCGGTTGTGAACATCAAAGCACCGCTCAAAGTTGCAGTGCTTGATATGCAACCGATTATCCCGGCGGTTGGCGGCGGAAGACTGCGATTGTTGGGTCTCTACCACGCGTTGGGTGAGGACGTACAGGCTCGCTACATTGGCTCGTATGATTGGCCAGGTGAGAAGTACCGCCGCCATAGCATCACCCCAACGTTTGAAGAGATTGACGTGCCTTTAAGTGCCGAGCACCATGCTGCGGCAGCCGAGTCGGCTCGGCAGGCAGGTGGCAAGACCGTCATTGATATGCTGTTCCCTCAGCAGGGCCATTTGTCTCCAGAGTATCTGCAGGAAGTATTTGACGCAGTCGAGTGGGCCGAAGTGGTCGTCTTCTCCCATCCTTGGATTGCACCGCTTGTCAGCGATGCCCGACTGGCCGGCAAGACGGTTATTTATGACTCGCAGAACGTTGAGTCGGAGCTGCGCTCCCAATTGCTGGATTTGAACCGCCCGTTCGAAAAAAGCGTGTTGGACGAAGTTATTCGTGCCGAAAAGCTGGTGGGTGATCGTGCTGATATTGTCCTCGCGTGCTCGCAGGAAGATATCGACGGTTTCGTTACGCGCTTCGGCTGGCGTGCGAGCAAGCTGAAGCTGGTTCCCAATGGCGTATTCAGTGATGTAATTGAGCCTCCTACCCAACAGCAGAAAGCGGCTGCCCGTCAGGCGCTGGGCCTTTCTTCTGATGAAAAAGTAGCTTTTTTTATTGGGAGCAATTACGCGCCCAACATTGAAGCAGGCTTGTTTATCGTCGAGGAGTTAGCGCGCGAGCATCCAGACTGCTTGTTTGCCATCGGCGGCGGCGTGTGCGGTAAGCTCGCGCAAAAACTACCGAAAAACGTTCGTTCCATTGGCTTTCTTGAAGAAGAAGACAAAGTTCGCTGGTTGCATGCCAGTGATGTTGCGATCAACCCAATGTTTTCCGGCTCAGGTACCAACATCAAGATGTTCGACTTCATGTCGGCGGCCTTGCCAGTGGTTACCACACCTACTGGCGCGCGTGGCATAACATCGATAAGTACCGATGGGATTTACTTGGCCGAGCGTGCAGGCGTCAGCGCCCTGCTTGGGCGCGTACTGAACAACCCCGAGGCATTGGTGGCGGGGGGCGAAGAAAATCGACGCGTAGTAAAAGAGCGTTTCTCCTGGGAGGCTATCTCTCCGGCGCTGGGCGAAACAGTACGCACGACTCACCTGCGTAAACAGGGCGTGGCCCTGCTGTCTTCGACGGACCAAGCCAGTGCAATTCGGGTGGCTCACTTAAGCACTGTAGGTCTCAAGTGCGGGATTGGCGAATACACTAGAAAGTTGATATCGGTTTATCAGGCGCGCGGGGTTTCCAACTTTTTGCTGGCAGCTGAAGCGGCGAATGAAAAACCGACACTTTCCGGTCTTGATATTCCCGTTGATACCGTCTGGTTCTTCGATAACGTTACTTGGAACAGCAGCCGCATTGATCCGCGAGCATTACAGCGATTGCTGGAATGGCAAGCCACTCATCTGGTGATTCAGTATCACCCTGGCTACTATCCGTCTGAAATGCTGATTGATTTTGCCAAGGCCGCTAAGTCTAACGGTGTTGCCGTCACTGTCATTGTGCATAACTTCGTTGATGAGACAGCCGCCGTTATGCGCAGGCTCAATGCGCTGGGTGTTACTTTGTTTTCGCACCGCACCACAGAAGTCCTGCAAGCCAAAGCCGTAGGGGTGCAGTTGGAAAAAGTACCATTGGCCATGGAGTTCAAAGAGGGCGCACGCGCACAGGGCTTGGCGCCTCGGGATTGGAGACTGCAACCGCCGGTTATCGTCACCACCGGGTTTTTGCGTCGACACAAAGGTGTTGTGTCCTTGATTCGCTCAATGCCAGATGTGCTGGAGAAGTTCCCTGGGGCGCAGTTGGTCATTCAATGCGCGCTGTATCCTAGCGAGGATTCCGAAAGCGAAGTGATAGCATGTGAGTCAGAAATTAAGCGGCTGAAACTGGCGGATGCGGTAAGGCTGGATACCCGCTTTTTGGACAAGGACGTGGTGCTGGCCGAGTTGGCTAAGGCCGATCTTGCCGTACTGCCTTATGAGCAGAGCAATGAGGGAGGGAGTGCTACCGCTGCCGATTGTATGTGCGTAGGGCTTCCCTTGATTGTTTCAGATGCTGAGATTTTCGATGAGGTTCGCGCGGTGGCATTTACAGTTCAGCCGAATGTAAAAGCAATATCGGCGGGGATCATTGAAGTGCTCTCCCGCCCTGAGCTTTATGTAACGCTTGAACAAAATTCTATTGCGCACGCCCAAGAAAACTCATGGGGCAATTTTGCCGGCGGGTTCTTGTTGGGGTAACACAGTCGATTCTTTAGTATGCGCACAGCTTGCTGGTGTGTGCATATTTTCGGATAGAGCGGGTGCTGGGCTGTCTTCATCACCACGGTATGAACAGGCCACCGGCCTCGCTCGTTAAGGATTTTATTTTCGATGGGGAGTTTTATGAAAAAAGCAATTATCACCGGCATCACTGGTCAAGACGGTGCCTACCTTGCTCAGCTGTTGCTGGAAAAAGGCTACACCGTGTATGGCACTTACCGCCGTACCAGCTCGGTCAACTTCTGGCGCATGGATGAGCTGGGTGTTACCCAGCACCCTAACCTGCACCTGGTCGAATACGATCTGACCGATCTGTCTTCCAGCATTCGCTTGCTGCAGACCACCGAAGCTACCGAGGTCTACAACCTCGCTGCACAGAGCTTCGTGGGCGTGTCCTTCGACCAGCCGATGACGACTGCCGAGATCACTGGCCTGGGCGCTGTCAATTTGCTGGAAGCCATTCGTATCGTTAACCCGAAAGTGCGCTTCTACCAAGCGTCTACCTCGGAAATGTTCGGCAAGGTTCAAGCAATCCCGCAGATCGAATCCACGCCGTTCTATCCACGCAGCCCCTATGGCGTCGCCAAGTTGTACGCGCACTGGATGACCATTAACTACCGTGAGTCCTATGGCATCTTTGGTGCCAGCGGTATCTTGTTCAACCACGAGTCGCCGCTGCGTGGCCGTGAGTTCGTAACCCGCAAGATCACAGACTCCGTGGCCAAGATTACTCAGGGCAAGCTGGACGTCCTTGAGTTGGGCAACATGGACGCCAAGCGCGATTGGGGGTTTGCCAAGGAATACGTTGAAGGCATGTGGCGCATGCTGCAAGCCGATGAGCCGGATACCTTCGTTCTGGCGACTAACCGTACTGAAACCGTACGTGACTTCGTGTCGCTGGCATTCAAGGCAGTTGATATCAACCTCGACTGGAAAGGCGAGGGTGACCAAGAGCACGCTATTGACGCAGCGAGCGGCAAGACTGTGGTTCAGGTCAATCCGAAGTTTTACCGCCCGGCTGAAGTTGAGCTGTTGATTGGCGATCCTGCAAAAGCCAAGGCAGTACTGGGTTGGGAGCCAAAAACCAGCCTGGAAGAGCTGTGCCGAATGATGGTTCAGGAAGACTTGCGTCGTAACGAGCAAGGCTTTTCGTTCTGAGGCCAATAGGACGCCATTATCAGCGTCCTAAACGAGCGGGTTCTTGTTAGAGCCCGCTTCGTCCTATTTATGTTGTTCAGGACAAAGGTGGTAAGCGTTGAAACATGTTCTGTTGACTGGAGCTAACGGCTTTGTCGGTAAAGTACTGCTGGATCAGCTTCTCGCAGCAGGTTATCGAGTAAGTTGTGCCTGTACTCATGCCAGCCCGTCACCGCGTGCGGGTGTCGAACAGGTTGTGTTGGATATTCGAGATGCCAGCGCCTGCGCCACTACGCTCGGACAAATTAAACCTACCCATATTATTCACCTGGCCGCCATTTCCCACGTGCCGACCAGTTTTCGCGACCCGTTGTTGACTTGGAATACCAATGTCATCGGCAGCCTGAATTTGCTCGAAGCGATCAAGCAACAGGCCCCTGACGCATTTGTGGTGTTCGCCAGTTCTTCCGAAGTTTATGGTGAAGCTTTCAAGGCTGGCGTTGCGTTGGATGAAAGCAGCCCGTGCTTGCCGATGAATCCTTATGCGGCCAGTAAGTTGGCGGCAGAGCTCGCGTTTGAACAGTATTTCAAGCAAGGCGTACGCGGTGTCATTGCGCGCCCGTTCAACCATATTGGGCTTGGACAATCGCCGGACTTCGTGACTGCCTCGTTTGCCAGGCAGATCGCTTTGATCGAAAGTGGAAAGCAAGCGCCGGTCATGCAAGTAGGAAACCTCGATGCCTGTCGCGATTTCCTGGATGTGCGAGACGTCTGTGCGGCGTATGTTCAGTTGTTAGAGCTCAATGACGTTCAAGGGCATCCGCGACTTTTTAATATCGCATCCGGGCAGGCACGTAAAATTCGCGACATTCTGGACGAAATGATCAGCCAAAGTGCCGTCAGCATTACGGTAGAGTTGGATCCGCAACGTCTGCGACCTTCGGATATTCCGTTTGCCGTCGGTGACTGTGAGCGTATCCGTGACGTATTGCACTGGCAGCCGAAGATTCCTTTGAAGGAAACCTTGATGTCGCTGTTGGTTGACTGGCGTATCCGTGTGGCAGCCGAGCAGTGAAAGTACTGATGGGAAGCGAGTCTCTGCGTCCGCCATTGACCGGCATAGGCAACTACACTCTCAATCTTTTGCGTGAGTTTCAGACACTGTCGGATATTGAGGCGGTGGATTGTTTTAACGGCGATCGGTTTTCAGACTCGAAGGAAGTTTTAGCCAGTATGGGGCAGGCGCCTGAGCCTGTGCTGCATAGCGGTTCTACCCGCTTATGGAAGGCTCAGTTGCGCAAGGTGTTGCGTTCTATGCCTTTGACTTACCGGTTGAAGTCGACCTGGTCAAATACACGCTTCAAACGGGGTTGCCGGAGTCGTAAAGACTTTATATATCACGAACCCAACTTTATCTTAAAACCCCATGATGGCCCTAGTGTGACCACGGTGCACGACTTGTCGTTTATCCGGCACCCGGAGTTCCATCCTGCGGAACGGGTGGCATGGCTGAGTCGGCAGCTACCACGAACCCTTGATCGAGCCGATTTTGTGATTGCCGACTCAGAGGTGGTGCGCGCAGAACTGATTAAGCAGTTCAGTGTGCCTTCAGACCGGGTCAGGGCTATTTATTTAGGGGCCGATGCTCGGTTTATGCCGCGTGCAGCAGATGACACTGTATCGGTGTTATCCAAGTATGGATTGGTGCATGGTCGCTATCTGGCATTTGTCGGCACTATCGAACCGCGCAAAGGTCTATCAGTGTTGCTGGATGCATGGGAGCAGTTGCCATCAGCCGTGCGTAATCACTGGCCATTAGTGATCGCAGGTGCACCAGGTTGGCGCAATGCTGAATTAATGAGTCGGGTCATGGCGATGCAAGCTAGAGGTGACGTGAAGTTTCTACAATTCGTCAGCTCGCACGATTTACCCTTTATATACGCCGGGGCGGCAACCTTTGTTTACCCCTCAATATATGAAGGTTTTGGGTTGCCAGTGCTGGAGGCGATGGCCAGCGGTGTGCCTGTTATCTGTGGCTTAGGTACCTCGATGGCTGAATTCGCCGAAGGGGCGTGTAAGCTTTTTGAGGTGGGTAACTCTGAAGCACTGGCACTGGCAATCTTGGAGTTACTTGAGGATCCGACCCAGAATGCGCAGATGGCCCATTTTGGCACTATTCAAGCAAATCGCTTCTCATGGGCTCGCTGTGCGCGAGAGACTGTTCAGGTCTATGTGGAAGCTGGAAAAAATCACTCACAAGGTAGTTATGATGAAACTAGGTAAGATTGTATTGGCAATGACATGTGTAGCCGCACTGAGCGCATGTGATAATAGCAAGCCTGAAACCATGTTCGCCGCGCAATATAGCGTGCCGCAATCGACATTGGACGTAGCAGCTGGCAGCACTTTTGCTGTGCCGTTGACCGTTAAAAATACGAGCACGGCCACTTGGGACTCCAAAGCAGCTAAAGATCCTGTCGTGGCGGCTTACCACTGGTTGGATGCTGATAGAAAATTGGTGGTTCAAGACGGTGATCGGACGTTGTTTGCTGAGCCTTTAAAGCCGGGTTCGCAAGTAACGATGCAATTGAAAGTCGAGGCGCCCAAAGCAGCAGGTACTTACGTCCTTCAGGCGGGCCTGTTGCAAGAGGGTGTGGCGTGGTTTGAGACTAAGAATGTCAAGCCGCTGGAAATAAGTGTAAAGGTTAAGTAGTCGTTGTCGGTTAATTAGTATTCGAGTAACGGTGGAGGCATGCGCTATCTCTTATTTTTTAATAAGATCCACCGTTCTCTAAATAGGTGTTTTTTTGAAGATATTACATTTTTACAAAACCTTTGCCGCCGACCAGCATGGCGGTGTTGAGATGTTTATCCGTCACTTAACTCATGCTACGAGCAAGCAAGGGTGTGAAAATGTGGTGCTTTCGTTAGCCAAAGAAAGTTCGTCTTCTACACAAGAGCTAGATTATGACTTAGTGCAGGCAAAAGAAAATTTTAACCTGGCGTCCACCGGGATTTCTTTTTCGGCCTTCAAGGTTTTTGCACGTCTGGCTAAATCGGCCGATATTGTGCACTATCATTTTCCCTGGCCCTTTATGGACCTGGTTCATTTTGCAACGCGTTCCAAGAAACCGTCAGTGGTTACGTATCATTCTGACATTGTTCGGCAGAAGTTTCTGAAGAGTGTGTACAGTCCGCTTCAAAGTGCTTTTTTAAAAAGTGTAGATGCGATTGTTGCGACAAGTCCAAATTACCTCGAAAGCTCACCTGTTTTAGCAGGGTATCGAGATAAGTCGACGGCCATTCCTATCGGCTTGGAACAGTCGATGTATCCGGAGTCTGATGCGGGCGAAGTGGCAAAGTTACGCGAACGTTATGGGCGCTTCTTTCTTTTTGTTGGTGTGCTGCGTTACTACAAGGGCTTGGAGTTCTTGCTTCGTGCCATAGAGGGTACCGAGTGGCCTTTATTGGTGGTTGGGGCAGGGCCGTTGGAGCAAGAGTTGATGCAGATGGCTGCCGACAAACAGTTGCACAACGTGCATTTTATCGGGCAGGTTTCCGAGCAAGAAAAAGTAAATTTGCTTGAAGCATCGTATGCTGTGGTATTTCCGTCACATTTGCGATCTGAAGCATTCGGTATCAGCCTGCTCGAAGCGGCTATGTTTGGAAAGCCGATGATATGCAGCGAAATAGGCACAGGTACTAGTTACATTAATAAGCATCAAGTTTCTGGTCTGGTAGTCCCTCCGCGTGATGCACTTGCCATGCGACTTGCAATGAGTATGCTGTGGGAGTCGCCGTCTCTGGCTACGCGTTACGGTCAGGCTGCCAGAGAGCGCTATTTGCAGGTTTTTACTTCTCGTTCGATGGGAGAGGCCTACGTGCAACTGTATGCTGAGTTGCTTAACCGCTGATTGACTGTTAAGCAACAACGTACTGGGCATCTCTCACCTGCCTGCTTCTCGATGTTATGACATGGGAAAGGCATCCACCACGGAGCTTTTGTGAAAATCTCCTGTCTCGATATGACTCTAAAGCCGTGAGGACCCGAGGCGATAGCGTGGCACTATTAGCCGGTTCAACGTTGTCCCCTTCATGACTGATTACGATATTCAGATAATGCTGAAGCTGTAGGTAAAACTTCGTCAAAATACGACGGGAGCCGGCGGATGTTGGGGTGAACATCCACCTTCTTTAGGTCGTCGGTATCAGAGCACGTCATAAAGAATAGGGCTTCAAGGGAACGTTCCCAGGGACTGAACCCTCACGGGATAGTTTTTTCTTCAGTAATGAGTGTTTGATATATTCGGACAGTCCACGCTCCAGCAGTTTGTAGGAAGCCGTTGCTAAGAGTATCGAAGCGAGCGTCGTTAAAAATAGAAAAAAAGCCGCTGGTGAAGTTTCCATAACCCATTTTGTCATCAGGTTTGGAAGGTATTCTTGAACAAAGGGGTGCCATAAGTACAAGGAAAACGAAATGTCACCCAGGAAAATAGTCCAGCCCGGTACCGGAAGATTAATTCTTTAGCTGGCGATCATTAGAATCAGCATCATCGGAATCAAGCTGAGGCCCCATTCTGATATACCGTGACTCATTTTGAAACGCGCCAGGTATTGCCATATGGCCAGCGAGAACGCTGTAAAAATCAAAAGCTGAAGGGTCTTAACGCTTTTTATTTCTATTCGAGACTTGTAAACAAGCCCTATCATTACGCCGACAGCGAACAGCCAGATAATGGGGGATGTGATCAGGTTTAGGTACACATAGCTGAAGCCATAGTTGGTTGTTGTGCTGAGGGTCACCGCACCGTGTAAGTAGGGTATCAGCAGCAGTGTTAAGCCAATCCAAGAAAAAATGCGATCCATCGTGCGCGTCCAAAGGGCATGGACAAGCCAAACACGACATAGAAGTACATCTCATAACTCATCGACCAGCCGACGGACAGCACGGGAAGCCAAACACGGGGGCACCATCACTATCGCTCGGTGGTAGGAACAAGACTATAGAAAAGACTTCTAAGATGGGTCGGGTCGCTAAAGAAGTCAAAGCCATATCGAACGATGAATACAAATGCTAATGACGCAATGATATAGGCCGGCCATACCCGAGAAAAACGTTCTATTAAAAAACTCCTTCACGTAACTGACGGAGCCGTCAGATTTTGTGGTCGTGATGGTCATGATGATGCCGCTGATAATAAAAAATACCAATACGCCCAGTTAACCCATTTCACCAAAAAGTTGGTCGCGCAGGCCTGTTCCATAGGGGCTGATAAATCGGCTCCTGTGGAAGATAACCACGATCAAGGCAGCAAAACCTCTAAGGGCTTGGATGAATTCAAGTTAGTCTGAGGGAGGGGCTGTCCTTAAGCTACTAGCATAACAAGATTTAATTGTTGTCATGCATAAGTCTTTTAGTGGTGAATCATAAAAAGGCTACTGGCGGTAGCGCGTAGGATCTAGTGTGGAACTGTCACTCGCACTCGAATGTATCTATCCAGCAACAGGTTTTGGAGGCCCTGATACTTTACCTAGTACGAAGGCCGCTGAGCGAGATACGCTTTCTCGATCACGTCGTGCTGCCCCAGGCCACTCATTTGTACAGCAGTGTTCGAGTCAAGGCGCAATCGTCGCAGCTTGTGGTGTGATTTGGAATGTTTCTTGCGCGCCGTGCTTGTTTACAAGAACCGTCAATCATGAGTCTTGATCTCATCCCAGCATCGGGTAAGTAAACAACGCAAAATGAAGCAAATTCAAACCAAAATGCGTAGCGATCGCAGTCCCCAGCCCTCCAAAACGATAGGCCAACCCATAGCCCACTCCCGCAATGGCTGCCAACAATGTCCACTGCCAGCCTGCACCGACATGAACCAATCCGAACAGTAGGGATGCCAGTAACAGCGCGAGGTTTTCCCCGTAAGGCAGCTGTTTAAAGCGTCGACTCAACCCGCCTTGGATATAGCCTCGAAACAGCGCTTCCTCTACCATTGTTACCAATAACAGGTTATTCAATACCCATAACCACGCCTGTTCCGGCCATTTCGGTGCCCAGTGGGTAATCCCCAGCAACACTGCGCCACCCAATGCTGCCACGGCTGTGAGAGTCAACGCCAGTGCGGTGACGCACAGCGTCAGACGCAACGAACGCCGCGCCACGATCCATGGGCAGGCCAGCAGTAACCAGAAACCAATCAGCGGTTTGTCTTGGTTCAAGTACAGCGAGAAGGGTACGGCGTCAGGTGTAAAACGCTGAGGATCAATCCCGCGTCCGTTGTAGAAGCCCGGCAACCAATGCATCGCCAGGCCTAGCGCCATCACGATGAACAAGCCGTGGCCGAGGTAGCGCGCCCAAGGTGTGCGTTGCTGACGGACGGCATAACCGGCGATCAGCAGCAGGGCGACCGAGATCGCTGCCAGTACGCCCAGTTGTCCATAGCTCAAGGCGATTACATAGCCAATGGAAAGAAGCGCCAGGTACAGCCAGGGCAGAGCGAGCATGTGTAATCCTTGGAAAAAACTGGTCGGCATTATAGCGATCCTACCTTCGCCTTAAAATGAAAAGTCATCCACGCGCCCGGCTCAGGTCATGATGATTGCAAAACATGCTGGCGGCTGGTTATAGTCGCGGCTTGTTCATTCCTTCATACAAGATCAGCCCATGCCAGCTTTCCCTTGCATAGCGGTAATCGATTCAGCGCTCAACGCTGTGGTCGTGCCGTGCGGGAACAAGCAGCCTGCGCAGATCAGTCACTACCCCCCACCTGTCAGTATCACGCCGGTTTACGCAGTCGTATCACCGCCGAGTGTTGGCATTTCGGGCTGATCAGCGAATAGATCTTCCCCTGTGCCCGCCTGAAAAACCTACTGAGTTTCAGCCTTAGCTGAATTGGCTTTTTTGCTTGATGACAGGTCGTAACCATGTCTGTTCTTTCGAAACAATCCGTGGCCGCGGCGGCCACGACGAGCCTGTTTGTCTTGCTGTGGAGCAGCGGAGCGATTTTCTCCAAGTTGGGCCTGGCGCACGCTTCACCCTTTGCCTTTTTGTTGGTCCGTTTTGCTATCGCTCTGGCGGGGCTGGTGATCCTGGTGCCGATCCTCAAGCTCAAGCTGCCAGGCCCCGGCAAACCCATGCTGTATGCAGCAGCGACAGGTTTGGTGTTGTTGGGGGCCTATCAGGTTTTCTATCTGCTGGCCCTGGATCTCAAAGTAACGCCCGGTATGATGGCAACCATTATGGGGGTGCAGCCGATACTCACTGTGGTCTTGATGGAGCGTCAGCGTTCCTGGCACCGGATGTTCGGCTTGGGGTTGGGGTTGGCCGGGTTGATCATGGTGGTCTTCCAAGGCATCGGTCTGTCCGGCATGTCCTTGGCGGGGATCCTGTTCGGGCTGTTGGCACTGGCGAGCATGACATTGGGTTCCATCATGCAGAAGCGCATCACCGATAACCCTTTGGGTACGTTACCTGTGCAGTACTTGGCCGGGTTGGTATTGTGCTCTGTGTTTATGCCGTTCCAGCCATTCCATATTGAATACAATGTAGGCTTTTACCTGCCCGTGCTTTGGATGGGGCTGGTGGTGTCAGTGTTGGCGACGCTGTTGCTGTATCGCCTGATCGCCCGCGGTAACCTGGTGAATGTAACCAGTCTTTTTTACCTGGTGCCAGCGGTGACGGCGGTCATGGATTACCTGATCTTTGGCAACCGACTCGCGTTTTTGAGCTTGGCAGGTATGGCGTTGATTGTCGTTGGGTTGGGGGTTGTCTTCCGAAAACCTTGACTGTCTGCTTACTTGGCCGGCGTCGTGGAGGCGGCGCCGGTGCTTTTGCTGGAAGATGCCCACGTCTTCTTGTCTATTTTTTCTGGCGTCAGCCGTATGAATGATTTGCTGGGTTCGATCAAGGGGATATTGGCGCGCAAAGGCGAGCTGCAGGTAGCAAAGTTTTGGTGGTAGGCCATACTTTCCTATAGTGCGGTTATATACTGTCTTCGGACTCAGTTGCTCGTTGATGTAGGCACAGTGCCAAGTGTTTCCCCAGTTCCCCCCGCAGTGTTCTTACTGCTTGACCGCTCTTGAACAGCGTCCGTTAACCCTACTGAAAAAGATTTGATTCAATGACTATCTTAGTAACCGGTGGTAGCGGCTTTATCGGTGCAGACTTTGTATTGGGCTGGCGCGAGAGCGACTGCCGCGAGCTTTCGGCATGAAGATTCTATTGCTGGGTAAAAGTGGCCAGGTCGGCTGGGAGCTTCAGCGTAGCTTGGCACCTTTGGGCCAATTGCTGGCGCTGGACTCCAAAAGCCAAAGCTACTGCGGTGACTTTAGTGACCTGACAGGGTTGGCCGCCACTGTGCGGGGCTTTAGACCCGACGTCATCGTCAATGCGGCCGCTTACACTGCTGTCGACAAAGCCGAAAGCGAACCCGATCAGGCACTGCGCGTCAACGCTGAAGCCCCCTCGATATTGGCCGCCGAGGCGTTGAAGCTGAATGCCTTGCTGGTGCACTACTCCACCGACTACGTATTTGCTGGTAATGGCGATACACCTTGGCAGGAAACTGACCCGGTAGGGCCGTTGAGCATCTACGGTACGACCAAACTGCACGCCGAGCAGGCCATTCAGGCCAGTGGCTGTGCGCATCTGATCTTTCGCACGAGTTGGGTGTACGCGGCACGAGGCAATAACTTCGCCAAAACCATGTTGCGCCTGGCCCAAGAGCGAGACAGCCTGAACGTAATTGACGATCAATTTGGTGCTCCCACCGGCGCTGAACTGCTGGCCGATGTCACCGCACACGCGATCCGTGCGACGCGCCTGAGCCCGCAATTGCAAGGGCTCTACCATCTTGCCGCGGCTGGCGAAACAACGTGGTACCGCTATGCTCGTTTTGTGCTTGAACATGCGCAGGCGGCTGGTGTGCAGCTTAAGGTCGAACCGGTGAACGTGGGCGCGATTTCTACCGCAGCCTACCCCACAACCGCCAAGCGCCCCGGCAACTCCCGACTCAATACTCAAAAACTGCAGAATGCCTTCTCACTACGCCTGCCCCAGTGGGAGGACGGCGTGGCACGAATGCTTACAGAGATTCTCGAAAAATGAACATGCTTAAACGTAAAGGAATCATTTTGGCCGGTGGTTCAGGCACACGCCTGCACCCTGCAACCTTGGCAATCTCCAAGCAATTGCTGCCGGTTTACGACAAGCCGATGATCTACTACCCGCTGACCACGCTGATGCTGGCGGGGATTCGCGACATCCTGATCATTTCCACCCCACAGGACACCCCGCGCTTCGAACAGCTGCTGGGTGACGGCAGTCACTGGGGCTTGAATCTTTCCTACGCCGTACAGGCCTCCCCGGATGGCCTGGCCCAGGCTTTCATCATCGGCGAGGACTTTATCGGCAACGATCCGTCGGCGCTGGTGCTGGGCGACAACATCTATCACGGCCACGATTTCAACGAGTTGCTCAAAAGCGCCATGCAGCGTCAGGACGGCGCCAGTGTGTTCGCTTATCACGTCAACGATCCCGAGCGTTATGGCGTGGTTGAGTTCGATGCCCAGGGCAAAGCGATCAGCCTGGAAGAAAAGCCACTGCAGCCCAAGTCGAACTACGCCGTCACCGGTCTGTATTTCTACGACCAGGACGTGGTTGAAATTGCCAAGAGCATCAAGCCGTCGCCGCGTGGCGAGCTGGAAATCACCGACCTCAACCGCATCTACATGGAACGCGGCAAGCTGTCGGTCGAAATCATGGGCCGTGGCTACGCCTGGCTGGACACCGGCACTCACGATTCCTTGCTCGAAGCCAGCAGCTTCATTGCCACGCTTGAGCACCGTCAGGGCCTTAAAGTGGCTTGCCCTGAAGAGGTCGCCTTCCGTCAGAACTGGATCGATGCAGAGCAACTGGAGCGCTTGGCCGCACCGCTGCTCAAGAACGGTTATGGCCAATACCTCAAGCGTGTGTTGCTTGAGAAGATTTTTTGATGGGCCTGTCGTGAAGAATCAAGCCGACCTGGAGACCACAATGAGCAGCACCAAGCACTTTTTCGTCCACAGCCATGCGCTGTGCGAATCCGAAAATATCGGTAAAGACACGCGTGTCTGGGCCTTCGCGCATATCCTGCCGGGCGCTACGTTGGGCAGTGAATGCAACGTGTGCGACAACGTTTTCATCGAAAACGATGTGATCATCGGCGACCGCGTAACACTCAAGTGCGGCGTGCAAGTGTGGGATGGCATCACCCTTGAAGACGACGTTTTTATTGGGCCGAATGCGACCTTTACCAATGACCTGTTTCCGCGCAGCAAGGTCTATCCGCAGACCTTTGCCCGTACGATCGTTCGAAAAGGCGCGTCGCTGGGTGCCAACTGCACCATCCTTCCAGGCCTGACGATTGGCACCAATGCCATGATTGGTGCCGGGGCCGTCGTCACACGGTCTATTCCGCCCAACGCAATCGTTGTCGGTAACCCCGCCAAAATCATTGGTTATGTTGATACTAAGCCCGTCGATGCAACCCAGGATGGGGCTGAAAGGGTCGCCAGCACGCCGGGGGCGGTCGCCACTTCTGTCAACGGCGTCACCTTGCACACCATGACGGAGGTCGCCGACATTCGCGGCAGTCTGTCTGCGGGCGAGTTCGAGCGGACAGTACCGTTCAAGTCAGAGCGTTACTTTCTGGTGTATGACGTGCCGACGGCAGAAACACGCGGCGAACATGCACATCGGGTCTGTCATCAGTTCCTGGTGGCGGTAAAAGGTTCGGTGCACGTGGTTGCCGATGATGGCAAGAACCGCGAGGAATTCGTGCTGGATCGGCCGAACAAGGGCGTGTATTTACCGCCGATGACCTGGGGGATTCAGTACCGCTATTCCCAGGACGCGGTACTGATGGTGTTCGCTTCACACCGCTATGATGCAGCCGATTACATTCGCAATTACGACGAATTCAAAATGCTCATCACCGGCGCTTGATGGCCATAACTGCCTGCGGTCCATCCATTACTGCCCGTGAGTCACGCCGCTGAGGTTGCCAACGCAATCAGCGGCGTTTCCCTGCCAATAATGTCCCTGGCCGCAACACCAGCCACAGTGCCCCCGCAATCAACACCCCGCCATACACGTGCGCCATCGACAACGGCTCATCCAATAACAACGCCCCCCACAACACCCCGAATGGCGGAATCATGAAGGTCACCGTCATCGACTTGACCGGCCCAATGGATGACAGCAAGCGGAAGTACAGGATGTAGGCAAACGCCGTGCACACCAGTCCCAACCCCAGCAGTGACGCCCACACCTGCCAGCCGCCCCAGCTTGCCGGAGGGTGGCTGATGGCGCTGTAGGCGAAGAACGGCAGCAAAAACAGGCTAGCGCCCAGCATGCTGCCCAGCGCCGCGAGTCGGCTGTCCAGGCCACCACGTTGATCGAGCCAGCGCCGTGCGAGGAAGCCGGCAAAGCCATAGCAGGTGGTGGCCAACAGGCAGGCTAATGCGCCCATCAGTAATTCCAGATCAAACGCCACCGGGCCGGCGCGCGTCAGCACACCTACGCCAAACAAGCCCAGGCTGACCCCGGCGATTTTCGACGGCGTCAGGCGTTCACTGAAGAACAACCCGCCAATCAACACACCCATCAACGGCGTGGTGGCATTGAAGATCGCCGAATAACCCGCCGGCAGCACCTGGGCTGCCACCGAGTACATGGTCGCGGGAATCCCGGAGTTGATCACGCCCAGCAGCAGGACGGTCTTGAATTTTCCCTGGAAGTCCCAGTTCACGCGCATCAGCGTGAGGATCACCAACAAACCCGCCGCTGCAATCGAGACGCGAAAAAACGCCGTCGGCAGCGTGCCGATTTCCGGTGCGATGATGCGCATGAACAGGAAGCTCGCGCCCCAAATGGCGGCCAGCCCCAACAGGTACAGGGTGTCGACAGGTCTCACGGAACACTCCTACATCAATAAGGCGGCGAGTGTTGCCTAGAGGCCTGCCCGACACAATCGCTAATTACAGGGCAAACCGCGTGACCAGGCCGTTGAGGTCCACGGCCAGGCGTGACAGTTCCTGGCTGGCCGCCGAAGTCTGGGTGGCGCCGGCGGCGGTCTGGGTGGACAGGTCGCGAATGTTCACCAGGCTGCGGTCGACGTCACGCGCGACCAGCGCCTGTTGTTCGGCGGCGCTGGCAATGACCAGGTTGCGCTCGCTGATCTGCGAAATGGCGGCGGTGATTTTATCCAGGGCGTTGCCGGCGCTGTTGGCCCGCTGCAGGGTCTGGCCGGCGTGTTCGGCGCTGCTGTTGAGCGCCTCGACGGTGTCCTGGGTGCCTTGCTGGATACCGTGGATCATCTGCTCGATTTCTTCGGTGGAATCCTGTGTGCGTTGCGCCAGTGACCGCACCTCGTCGGCGACCACCGCAAAACCACGCCCGGCTTCGCCTGCGCGGGCAGCTTCGATGGCGGCGTTGAGCGCCAGCAGGTTAGTTTGCCCGGCGATGCCGCGAATCACTTCCAGCACTTTGCTGATGTCCTGGGCCTGGACCGCGAGGCCCTCGGCCTTGTTCGATGCACCGAGCACTTCGTCGACCAGGTTCTGGATTGCGCTGATGGTTTCGCTGATCTGGTAGTGGCCGTGCTTGCTGTCTTCGTCGGACGCCTTGGACGCCTCGGCGCTGGACACCGCATTGCCTGCCACTTCGTCCACGGCTGCACTCATCTCGTTGACGGCGGTCGCGGCCTGTTCGATTTCATCGTTCTGCGCCTGCAGGCCACGGGTGCTTTGTTCCATCACCGAGCTCATCTCTTCGGCGGCAGAGGCCAGTTGCTGCGCCGACTCGCTGATGCCGCGAATGGTCGATTTAAGCTGGTCCTGCATCGTGGCCAGGGCCGTCAGCAACTGCGCCGGCTCGTCGCTGCCCTTCACCATGATCGGCCGGCTCAGGTCGCCACCGGCAATGGTGCGCGCCACCGCCAGGGCCTGGCCGAGCGGTGCAGTGATGCTGCGGGTCAGTAGCCAGGCCAGCAATAAGGTCGCAATCAACGCGCACACGATGATCAGGCCGACCACCCATTGCGCGCGGGTGTACATCTGCGCCGCCGAATTGACCGCGGCTTCCACGCCTTTCTGGTTGAAGGTGATCATGTCCTCCAGGCTTTTATTGAGGACTGTGCCCTGAGGGCCGAGGCCAGTGGTAAGCAGGTCTATCGCGTCTTGCTGCTGGTCGTTGTCGACCCGTTCAACCAACTGGCTGACGATGCTGTCGTAGGTGTTCACGTTGACGTTGAGCTGCTTGAGCATGGCCCGTTCTTCGTCACCGCTGAGCAGGCTTTCGTGGTGCTCAAGCAGGGTTTTGAGTGCTTTGCGCTGGCTGGCGATCAGGTTTTTGCTGTTGTCGCGGATGCGGGACTCGTCGGTAGTCGCCATGCGCATGGATTCCAGGCGGATGCTGGCAATACAGGCAGCAGCGTCGTGGATATTCTCGATGCTCGGCATCCACGAGGCTTCGATGATCAGCGCGCTTTCACGCAGCTTGGCCATCTGGCCCAGGCCAAACAGGCCGACAATCACCAGCATGGCGGCCAAAACCCCGAAACTCAGACTGGCGCGTAGACCGATTCGCATATTCCTCAATGACATCCTGGTGCTCCTTAGGCGATTAGCTTCTGTTCCCGGACCGGTCTTCGGACCTGATTTGAGTGGGAAAGGGCGCGCTGTATATCAAAGTGCCATCAAGGTGGTAATCAGGGTTTCCCTTACGGTGCATCGAGGCGGTGACCTGTGCTGAGAATCGGCGACAGCACTGGTTTTCGCTCGCGCCAGCGCCACGCCATGCGGTTGTGGGGCTGCAGGCGTGCGCAGTGAGACTTTTCGGTGCGTTTATTGACCGCTTGGTCGAGTTGAGAAAATTGAAAGTAAATGTACAAACCGCGCGAAGGTGTACAGATAAGCTCGGAAAATCATCCTTCTCCTGCTTCGTTTCACTGGCTAAGCTCAGGGCTTCCAGATGCCCGTTCGAGGTTTCCCGCATGTCGCAATCCGCCCTCGCCATCGCCCGCATGATCCTCGATGGCTTCGACGATTACCGTGAGCACTTTCGCCAGATCACCGACGGCGCCCGCGAACGTTTCGAAAAGGCCCAGTGGCAGCAGGGGCAGGCGGCTTCGGCGGCGCGTATCAACCTGTATGAAGACAAGGTGGCTGAAGTGACGGCGCGCCTGCGGGCCAGCTTCGACGAGGCGGCCTTGCTGGACATCGACACGTGGCCCCTGGTCAAGAGCGCGTATATCGGCCTGATCGACCTGCGCTTTGACGATGAACTGTCGGAGACCTGGTACAACTCGATCTTCTGCGGCCTGTTCAGTCATGACCTGATCAGTGATGGCTGCATGTTCATCCACACCACGCGGCCCAGTCTGCGCCGCGCGCGCGCGGCGCAGACCCGGACCTATAAGCCGACGGGCGACCTGGCGTCGACGCTGGCGCAGATTTTCGCCGATTACCGTTTCAGCGAACCCTACGCGGACCTCGCGGCCGACTTGCGCCGGCTCGAAGCCCAATTGCGCGAGAACCTGCCGGACTGGGTGTGCAAAGACCCGGACCTCAGCGTCGAGCTGTTTTCCTCGGTGCTCTACCGTAATAAAGGCGCCTACCTTGTAGGGCGCATCTATACCCGCGATGAACAATGGCCGCTGGTTATTCCGCTGTTGCACCGCGAAGGGCGCGGCATCCAGATCGACGCGCTGATCACTGACGAAGCCGACGTGTCGATCATCTTCTCCTTCACCCGCTCCTATTTCATGGTCGACGTGCCGGTGCCGGCGGAATTCATCGGCTTTCTCAAGCGTATCCTGCCGGGCAAGCACATTGCCGAGTTGTACACCTCCATCGGGTTTTACAAGCATGGCAAGTCGGAGTTTTACCGCGCGCTGATCAACCACCTGGCGACCACCGATGATCAATTCATCATGGCGCCCGGCGTGCGTGGCATGGTCATGAGTGTGTTTACCCTGCCGGGCTTCAACACCGTGTTCAAGATCATCAAGGATCGTTTTTCGCCGTCGAAAAACGTCAATCGCGCCACGGTGATCGAGAAGTATCGCCTGGTAAAAAGCGTCGACCGAGTCGGGCGCATGGCCGACACCCAGGAGTTTGCCGACTTCCGTTTTCCCCTGAGCAAGTTCGAGCCCGAGTGCCTGGCCGAGCTGCTTGAAGTCGCCGCCGGTACGGTGGAAGTGGAGGGCGACAGCGTGCTCATCCGCCACTGCTGGACCGAGCGGCGCATGACCCCGCTCAACCTCTACCTCGACAACGCCAACGCCGCTCAGGTGCGCGAAGCCCTTGAGGACTATGGCCTGGCCATCAAGCAATTGGCGGCGGCGAACATCTTTCCCGGTGACATGCTGCTGAAGAACTTCGGCGTCACCCGACACGGTCGCGTGGTGTTCTACGACTATGACGAAATCTGCTTCCTCACCGAGGCCAACTTTCGCCATATCCCCGCACCGCGTACCCCCGAGGATGAGATGGCTTCGGAGCCCTGGTACTCGATCGGCCCGCTCGACGTGTTCCCTGAAGAATTCCCGCCTTTTCTGTTCGCCGACGCCGGCCAGCGCAAGCTGTTCGACGAGCTGCATGGCGAGTTGTACAACGCCGACTATTGGAAAGGCCTGCAGGACGCGATTCGCGCCGGCAAGGTCATCGACGTGTTCCCGTACCGGCGCAAAGACCGTGATAACGAATGAGGGGCGCGCGCGTTGGCGGTTTTCTGCGACAATCCGCCCCCTGCATAAATAGACGACCCAAACGCATCTGATGACTGACCAAGCGCCTGCTATCGACCAACTGCTGAAAAACCTCGATCACGCCATGCTCGCCGACCGCCACCGCTTGCGGCGTCAGTTGCTCGAGCTGCGCAAGAAACCCGATGAGGAGAAGCTGGCGCAATGGGTTACGCGCATGCAGGCGTCCTGCGCCCAAGTGACCGCGCGGCGTGCCAGCCTGCCGGTGATTCGTTATGACGACAGCCTGCCCATTGCGGCCAAGCGCGATGAAATCAAAGCGGCGCTCCTCAAGCATCAGGTGCTGATCATTGCCGGCGAAACCGGCTCGGGCAAGACCACCCAGTTGCCGAAGATCTGCCTGGAAATCGGTCGCGGCCAGCACGGTTTAATCGGCCACACCCAGCCGCGTCGAATTGCGGCGCGCAGCGTTGCCAGCCGCGTCGCGGAAGAACTCGCGACGCCGCTGGGCGCGCTGGTTGGCTATCAGGTGCGCTTTGAAGACCAGAGTGATTCCAACACCCTGATCAAGCTGATGACCGACGGTATTTTGCTGGCCGAAACCCAGAACGACCGCTACCTGGAACGCTACGACACGATCATCGTCGACGAAGCCCACGAGCGCAGCCTGAACATCGACTTCCTGCTCGGCTACCTGAAAACCCTGCTGCCGCGGCGTCCAGACCTTAAAGTCATCATCACCTCGGCGACCATCGACCTGGAGCGCTTCTCCAAGCACTTCGACGATGCGCCGATTGTCGAGGTCTCGGGGCGCACCTTCCCGGTCGACACCTGGTATCGCCCGCTGACCCTGGAGCAGGACGAAGAGGGCAACCGTGTCGAGGACGACTTGACCGTTGACCAGGCAATCCTCGCCACCCTTGATGAGATTGCCGCCTATGAGCGCAGCGAACGGTGCAGCCCCGGTGATGTGTTGGTGTTTTTGCCGGGCGAGCGCGAGATTCGCGACGCCGCCGACATGCTGCGCAAGGCCCAACTGAAACACACCGAAATTTTGCCGCTGTATGCGCGCCTGTCACCGGCCGAACAGCAGCGCATTTTTCAGTCTCATCCGGGCCGGCGCGTAGTGCTGGCAACCAACGTGGCGGAAACCTCGCTGACCGTGCCGGGTATTCGTTATGTGATCGACAGCGGCACCGCGCGTATCAGCCGCTACAGCTATCGCGCCAAAGTGCAGCGCCTGCCAATCGAGGCGATTTCCCAGGCCAGCGCCAACCAGCGTAAGGGCCGATGCGGCCGTGTTGAGCCGGGTATCTGCATCCGCTTGTACAGCGAAGAGGATTTCATTGGGCGCCCGGAATTTACCGACCCGGAAATTTTGCGCACCAACCTTGCTGCCGTGATTCTGCAGATGCTGCACCTGCGCCTCGGCGAAATCACCGACTTCCCGTTTATCGAGCCGCCGGATGGCAAGGCCATTAGCGACGGTTTCAACCTGCTGCAAGAACTCTCGGCGGTCGACCGTAACAGCCAACTGACGCCGTTGGGGCGCCAACTGGCGCGTCTGCCGGTGGACCCGCGTATGGGGCGCATGTTGCTCGAAGCCGCCAAGCTCGGCAGTTTGCAGGAGGTGTTGATTGTCGCCAGTGCGATGTCGATCCAGGACCCGCGCGAGCGCCCGCCCGAGCGTCAGCAAGCCGCCGATCAGGCCCACGCGCAGTGGAAGGATGTGGATTCCGACTTTGCCGGTTTGGTTAACCTGTGGCGTGGCTTTGAAGAGCAGCGCCAGGCCCTCACCGCCAGCCCGTTGCGTAACTGGTGCCGCAAGAACTTCCTGAATTACCTGCGGCTGCGTGAGTGGCGTGATTCCCATCGCCAACTGAGCCTGATTTGCCGCGATATGCAGCTGACCCTGAACAAAGAGCCAGCGGACTTTGCCAAACTGCACAAAGCCGTGCTGTCCGGTCTGTTGAGCCAAATTGGCCAGAAAACCGAAGACGGCGATTACCTCGGCGCGCGCCAACGGCGCTTCTGGATTCATCCGTCCTCGGGCATTGGCAAAAAGCGCCCGCAATGGCTGATGACCGCTGAACTGGTGGAAACCACCAAACTGTATGCGCGCATGGTCGCCAAGATCGATGCGGACTGGATCGAGCCGCTGGCCGGGCACCTGATCAAGAAAAACCACTTCGAACCGCACTGGGAAAAGAAGCGCGGCCAAGTGGTGGCGTTTGAGCAGATCACCCTGTTCGGGTTGATTGTGGTCGGACGGCGGCCGGTGCATTACGGGCCGATTGACCCGGTGGCGTCCCGCGAGCTGTTTATCCGTGAAGGTTTGGTACGCGGCGAGATTCAATCCCGGGCCAAGTGCCTGACGGCGAACCAGCAACTGCTGGAGCAGCTGGATGAGCTGGAAGCCAAGGCGCGGCGTCGCGACATTCTGGCGGACGAAGAAACCCTGTACGCGTTCTACGACGCGCGGCTGCCGGCAGAGATCCACCAGACGGCGACCTTCGACAGCTGGTACAAGGTCAACAGTCAGAAAGACCCGCAATTGTTGATCATGCGCGAGGAAGACGTGCTGGCCCGCGAGGCCAGTGAAGTCACCGCCGCGCATTATCCGGACACCCTCCACCTGGGCGACTTGGCCCTGGCCTTGAGTTATCACTTTGAACCCAACCACCCGCGCGACGGTGTGACCCTGCGCGTGCCGGCGCCGCTGTTGCCAGCGCTGCCGCCGGAGCGGCTGGAGTGGCTGGTGCCGGGGGTGATCGAAGCCAAGTGCATCGCGCTGGTGCGCAACCTGCCCAAGGCGCTGCGCAAAAACTTTGTGCCGGTGCCGGATTTCGTCAAGGCGGCGCTGCAACGTATCGAATTTGGCCAGGGCTCGCTGCCCCAGGCGCTCGGGCGAGAATTGCTGCGCATGACCGGCGCGCGTGTCAGCGATGAAGCCTGGGCCGAAGCGGCGCAGCAGGTGGAAAACCACCTGAAGATGAACCTGGAAGTGGTCGACGGCCAGGGCAAGTTCCTCGGCGAAGGCCGCGACTTGGCCGAGCTGACGGCACGCTTTGCCGAGGCTAGCCAGGCTGCCTTGGCCGTGCCGCAAACCGCGAAAAGCCAGCAGCCGGTTGAGGCCAAGGTGTTCGCGCCGGTGGCGGAGACGACCCAGCAAAAGATCGCCGGCCTGTCGATGACGGTATACCCGGCGCTGGTCGAAGAGAACGGTACGGTCAAGGAAGGGCGCTTTTCGACGGCCGCCGAAGCCGAGTTCCAGCACCGCCGCGCCTTGCAACGGCTGCTGATGCAACAACTGGCGGAACCGGCGAAATTCCTGCGTGGCAAATTGCCCGGCCTGACCGAGTTGGGCCTCATGTACCGCGAGTTGGGGCGCATTGACGCGTTGGTGGAAGACATTTTGCTGGCCAGCCTCGACACCTGCGTGCTGGACGGCGAAGCCAGCCTGCCGCGAGACGGCGCGGGCCTGGCAGCGTTGGCCGAGCGCAAGCGCGGCAGTTGGACCGAACACGCCGAGCGCCTGGCGCGCCTGACCCTGGAAGTGCTGAAGCTGTGGCACGGCTTGCAGAAGCGTTTCAAAGGCAAGATCGACCTGGCCCAGGCGGTGGCGCTGAACGACATCAAGCAACAGCTCAGCAACCTGGTTTATCCCGGTTTTGTCCGGGAAACGCCGGCGCAGTGGTTCAAGGAGTTACCGCGTTTCCTCAAGGCCATCGAGCTGCGCCTGGAGAAGTTGCCAAGCCAGGTGCAAAAAGATCGCGTATGGAGCTCGGAGTTGGGCGGCCTGTGGGCGCAGTACCAGAACCGCCTGAACAAACATGCCCAGGAAGGCAAGCGCGACCCGCAGCTGGCGCTCTATCGCTGGTGGTTGGAGGAATATCGGGTGTCGTTGTTTGCCCAGCAGTTGGGCACCAAAGTGCCGATTTCCGACAAGCGTTTGAGCAAGCAATGGAGCCAGGTAGAGGCTTGATCACAGGCATGGGTAGGGGCGCCTATCCGGGAGATGGCGCCAAAACCGTGGGGTTGTGGCAAACTTCGCGGTTATAAATGCCGGGATCGTCGTGATGGGCTGGTGCGCAGCCGCGGCGCGATGGAATAAAGCGTTGCCAGTTTGATGCCCGCTGGACGGGATCGAACGACTTAAAGTTTGGTACGACGGTACCAATATCTTCTGCCTGACAGATTTAGAGGAACGACCGTGCATAACGTCGTCATCAGCGGCACTGGCCTGTACACCCCGGCCAACAGCATCTCCAACGAAGAGCTGGTGCAGTCTTTCAATGCCTACGTGCAGCAGTTCAACAGCGACAACGCTGCCGCCATCGAGCGCGGTGACGTGCAGGCGCTGACCGAGTCCAGTGCAGCCTTTATTGAAAAGGCGTCGGGCATCAAGAGCCGTTTTGTCATGGACAAGGACGGTATCCTCGACCCGCGGCGCATGGCGCCGCGCCTGCCCGAACGTAGCAATGACGAGTGGTCTGTACTCTGCCAGATGGCGATCGGCGCTGCCGAGCAAGCCCTGCAGCGCGCCGGCAAGACAGCTGCCGACATCGACGGCGTAATCGTTGCCTGCTCCAACCTGCAACGCGCTTATCCGGCCATCGCCATCGAAGTCCAGGAAGCCCTGGGCATCGCAGGCTTCGGTTTTGACATGAACGTGGCCTGCTCCTCGGCCACCTTCGGCATCCAGAACGCCGCCAACAGTATCCAACTGGGCCAGGCGCGGGCGATCCTGATGGTCAACCCGGAAGTCTGCACCGGCCACCTGAATTTCCGCGACCGCGACAGCCACTTCATCTTTGGTGATGCGGCCACTGCGGTGATCCTTGAGCGTGCCGACCTGGCGACCTCCGCGCATCAGTTCGACGTGGTGAGCACCAAGCTGCTGACCAAGTTCTCCAACAACATCCGCAACAACTTCGGCTTTCTGAACCGCACGGCGGAAGAGGGGATCGGCGCGCCGGACAAACTGTTCGTGCAGGAAGGCCGCAAAGTCTTCCGTGATGTCTGCCCGATGGTCGCCGAACTGATCGCTGTGCACCTTGAGGAGAACCAGCTGAATGTCTCCGATGTGAAGCGCTTCTGGCTGCACCAGGCCAACCTGAGCATGAACCACCTGATCGTGAAAAAGCTGCTGGGCCGTGAAGCCTCGGTGGAAGAGGCGCCGGTGATTCTCGATACCTACGCCAATACCAGTTCGGCCGGCTCGGTGATTGCGTTTCACACCTATCAGGATGACCTGCCGAAAGGCTCCGTGGCAGTCCTCAGTTCGTTTGGTGCGGGCTATTCGATCGGCAGCGTGATCCTGCGCAAGCGCTAAACAGGGTCAAGGTGGCATCGGGTTTGCCACACTGATTGGGTTTGCACTTTGAAATCGAGGTTCTAATGGCGGCAGCGGACGACGCGCACCTGCTTGAACGGCTGCTCAAGGGCGAGCAACGGGCCTATAAAGAATTGGTCACGACCTACCAGAGCGCCATGCGCGCGGTGGCCTATGCGATTGTCGGGCAGCGTCACGCCGACGAAATCGTGCAGGACGCCTGGCTATCGGTGGTGCGCAACCTGGCCAAATTTGAAGGGCGCTCCAGCCTCAAGACGTGGCTGCTGACCATCACGGCCAACTCTGCCAAGGGTCGCTATAAACAAAATCGCCGGGAAGTATTGCTCGACGATTTGCCCTCGCCCCATGGCACCCTCGGTGACGATCGCTTCGTCCCCGACGATGGTCACTGGGCGGTCGCTCCCTATGCCTGGCACCAGGACACCCCGGAAGCCCTGCTGACCGAGGATGAGCTGCGCAAATGCCTGGAGCATACGTTGCTGAGTTTGTCGGAGTTGCAAAGCAGTGTGCTGGTGCTGCGTGAGCGCCAAGGTTTGGAATTGGAGGAGATTTGTAATCTTCTGACGCTCTCGCTCTCCAATGTTCGTGTGCTGTTGCATCGAGCACGGCTTAAAGTCTTCGCTACGGTGGAGCATTTTGAGGAAACGGGCGAATGTTGACCTGTAAAGAGCAAGTGGCGCGGTCCAGTGACTATCTCGATGGGCAATTGACCCTTCGTGAGCGTCTGCTGGTGCGTCATCACTTGATGTTCTGCCCTAATTGCCGGCGATTTATCCGTCAGATGCGCCTGATGCAGGCGACGCTGAAAATCATGCCGGAAGCGCCGGTGAAGGATGCTGATGCATTGGCTGAACGGCTCGCCGCCGAACGGCTGAAGGATCAGTAACGGCGGGGCAGAGGCAGACTCGCGTGGGTGAGTCGAACGGATGAGGGGGATCGCCCCACCCACGCAAAGCTGTTGAAACCACCTCGGGCCGTCCTGGCCCAAGGCTTGTTACACATATTTAGAACTTGGCTTCAGCATCCAACTGCAGGGTGTTGGTGTTGGCATCACGCTGGGTGCGGCTGGCGTAGTCAGCCTTGGTCAGGAAGTACGTGGCGCCAAGGGCAAAGTTCTTGTCGATGTCGTAGCTGATCTTCATTTTGTGGCCGCGCGAGCCGGTGGTGCCGTTGGCAAAGTCCGAATCGGTGAAGGCACCCACCACGGCGTTACGCTGGATATCGCGGTAGTTGTAGTCCAGGTTGAAGCCGAACACCTTGGACTTGGCACCGATCAACCACGCGGTGTCCTGATCGGTCACGGCATCGTTGTTTTTCACGTACTGGCCGTAGAACGCCAGGGGCACTGCCAGGCCGCCGATGTCAGCCTGGGCGAAACCTTCATACAGGCGGAACTCGTTGTCGGCCGAGTTACCGTTGACTGCCAGTGCGCACGGCGTGGTGGTCGTGGTGCAGCGGCTGTCCTTGTCGTTCTGGTAGGCGTAGACACTGCCGCCCAGGGTCATTTTCAGGTTGTCGGTGACCGAGAAACGCGTCCCCAACTGGCCGGATGTCAGGCGCAGGTCGTGGCGAAATTGCACGCCGTCGCCGTCGACGTTGTCCTTGAGGTTGTAGTTACCCAGGCTGCCGAACAGCTCTGCGCTGCTGCCCAGTGGGTATTTGTAGGTGAGGGCCAGGCCTTCCGGGTTGATGTCGCTATCCCAGATCACATCGCCCATGTTTACCCACGGCTGCAGCATCTTGCCGCCGATCACGTGCAGGTTCTTGATCTGGTCCGGGTGGTAGTCGATGTAGCCCAGGTCCAGCCAGATCGACTTCTTGTCGAAATAGTTGTCCTGGTCCTGGTTGGTCGACCGCGCGTCGTCGCTGCTGCCGGTGGCAATGCGAATGCCGGTGTCCACTTGCGAGTTGACTTCGGTGTACGCGCCGAGGCGGGCACGGATGCGCTGACGGTCCTTGTCACGGCCACCGTTGTTGGATTCGCCCTGAATCTTCACGGTTTCCTGACGGAAGCGCACGTCACCCTTGAGTTGGGTACGGGCGGCCCAAGCGAGCTTCTGGTCGAACACGCTCAGGTCGTTGGTTTTTTTCGCGGTGGCCGCGATCTGTTCGTTGGTCTCTTGTTGAGCTTGCTGTGCGATCTGCTTTTCTTTCTGGTCTTTGGCCAATTCCGCTTGCAGTTCGCTGTACTGCGCCGCAGTGATCTGACCGTTGGCCTTGAGCATGTCGAGCAATTTAGCGTCGACTGCAGCGCTGACCGGAACGCTGAGGGCGAGCAACAGGCCGCCACACAGGACCGCCGCAGTTTTAGTGGAAGCAAGACGCATATCAATCTCCGAAAGTGAGGAGGGATGGCAAACCATCCAGGACACAACCGACCGATGACGGACGGAAAATAGCCGCCTGCTAGAACCAGGCGCTCTAAAAAACAGGCGTCAGTATCGCGATCACTTATGACGGGGGAGTGGCGAAGTGATGTCATACAGATGACAAATTATTTAATAACGGAACCAATTGTTTCTGGGTTTGTCGGGCTTGGTTTGAGGTGTGCCCGGCGCTGTGATGGGCGATACTCGCGAGGCTTTCACGCCAACCAACAGTGAGGATGCCGATGCCGTTGCAACGCCTGGACAAGCTGTCCGAAATCGCCCCCCATGTTTGGGATGCCCTGGTGCCGCAGGCTCAGCCCTTTGTGCGGCATGCGTTCCTGAGTGCCCTGGAAGACAGCGCCAGCCTTGGCCCGCAATCGGGCTGGCAACCTGAGCATTTGCTGCACTGGGAGGGCGATCACCTGGTGGCGGCACTGCCCAGTTATCGCAAGTGGCATTCCTACGGCGAATACGTGTTCGATCACGGGTGGGCAGATGCCTGTGAGCGCGCGGGCATTGATTACTACCCCAAGCTGCTGACGGCGGTGCCGTTCAGCCCGGTCAGCGGGCCACGCTTACTGGCGAGGAACGTCGAGGACGGTTTTGAGCTGCTGAACAGCCTGCCGGGCTACCTGGAAATCGAAGGGCTTTCCAGCGCCCACATCAATTTCACCGACCCGCTGGCCGACGATGCGTTGTCTCGACAACCGGGCTGGTTGCACCGTCTGGGCTGCCAGTTTCATTGGCAAAACCGCGGCTATCGCGACTTCCAGGACTTCCTCGACGCGTTGAGTTCGCGCAAGCGCAAACAGATGCGTAAAGAGCGCGAGCAAGTCGCGGGGCAGGGTATCGACTTCGAATGGCTGCAAGGCCATGAGTTGAGCGAGGCGCAGTGGGATTTTGTCTACGCCTGTTACGCCAACACCTACGCGGTGCGCCGCCAATCGCCCTACTTGACCCGTGCATTTTTCAGCCTGCTGGCCGAGCGTATGCCCGAGGCGATTCGCGTGGTGCTGGCCAAACAAGGTGCACGCCCGGTGGCCATGGCCTTCAGCTTGATCGGTGGCGACAGCTTCTACGGGCGCTATTGGGGCTGCCTGGCGGAGTTTGACCGCCTGCATTTCGAAACCTGCTTCTACCAGGGTATGGATTACGCGATCGCCGAAGGCCTGCAACGTTTCGACGCGGGCGCTCAGGGCGAGCACAAATTGATTCGCGGGTTTGAGCCGGTGATTACCCGCTCATGGCATTACCTGCGCCATCCGGGGTTGAAGAGTGCTGTCGAGGATTTTCTGGAGCGCGAGCGCGTGGGGATTCTGGCGTATGCCGAAGAGGCGAGGGCAGCCCTGCCTTATCGGCAGGGCTGAACTCGTTCAGAGGGGGGCTTGCCCGGGCCCCTGCGCATTAATCGATACCGACAAAGCCGCCAGTCTGGTGCTGCCACAGCCTGGCATACAGCCCACCCTGGACGAGCAACTCGGCATGGCTGCCCGTCTCGGCGATCTGGCCTTTCTCCAGCACGACCAGCCTGTCCATCCGTGCAATGGTCGACAGCCGGTGCGCAATTGCAATCACCGTCTTGCCCTGCATCAGGGTTTCCAGGCTTTCCTGGATCGCCGCTTCCACTTCCGAGTCCAGCGCCGAAGTGGCTTCATCCATGATCAGAATCGGCGCGTCCTTGAGCAACACCCGTGCGATGGCGATGCGCTGGCGTTGCCCGCCGGAGAGCTTCACGCCGCGCTCGCCCACGTGGGCATCCAGGCCGGTACGCCCTTCGGCGTCTGACAGCAGCGGGATGAACTCATCGGCGCGGGCCTTGCGGATGGCGGCGGTGAGTTCCTCGTCGGTGGCATCCGGCTTGCCGTACAGCAAGTTGTCACGGATCGAGCGGTGCAGCAGCGAGGTGTCCTGGGTGATCATGCCGATCTGTGCGCGCAGGCTTTCCTGGGCGACGTCAGCGATGTTCTGGCCATCGATCAGGATGCGCCCGCCTTGCAGGTCGTACAGGCGCAGCAGCAGGTTGACCAAGGTCGACTTGCCTGCACCGGACGGGCCGATCAAGCCGATTTTTTCCCCGGCCTTGATGTTCAGGTTCAGGCCACCAATGATCCCGCTCTGCTTGCCGTAGTGGAAATCCACATGTTCGAAACGCACTTCGCCATGGGGCACGTTCAGGCGTGGGGCGTTCTCGCGGTCGGTCACCGCCAGCGGCGCCGCGATGGTTTTAAGACCGTCCTGCACCATGCCGATGTTTTCGAAAATACCGTTGACCACCCACATGATCCAGCCAGACATGTTGACGATCCGAATCACCAGGCCGGTGGCCAGGGCAATCGCGCCGACGGAGATCAGTGACTGCGTCCACAGCCACAATGCCAGGCCGGTGGTGGTGACAATCAACAGGCCGTTCAAGATGGCGATCGTCACGTCCATGCTGGTGAGCACGCGGGCGGCCAGTTGGGTTTTTTCGGTTTGCTCGATGATCGCTTCCTTGGCGTATTCCTGCTCATTCTGCGTATGGGCGAACAGCTTCAAGGTTGTGATGTTGGTGTAGCCATCGACAATGCGGCCCATCAACTTGGAGCGCGCCTCGGAGGAAATCACCGAGCGTTCCTTCACGCGGGGCACGAAGTAGCGCAGTGCAACGCTGTAACAAATAATCCAGGTGATCAGCGGGATCATCAGCCGCCAGTCGGCCTCGGCAAACAATACGAGCGAACTGATCGCATAGATCGACACGTGCCAGATGGCTTCCGCCGTCGCCACCGCCGAGTCACGCAAGGAGTTGCCGGTTTGCATGATGCGCTGGGCGATGCGCCCGGCGAAATCGTTCTGGAAGAAATTCAGGCTCTGCTTGAGCACGTAGCTGTGGTTTTGCCAACGGATCAGGCTGGTCATGCCCGGGTTGATGGTCTGGTGCACCAGTAAGTCATGCAGGCCGTTGAAGATCGGGCGCAGCAGCAGGGCGACCACGGCCATCCAGATCAACTCGGTGCTGTGGATCTGGAAGAAGTTGGCCGGCGGCGTGCCCTGGGCCAAGTCAATGATGCGGCTCAGGTAGCTGAACAACGCCACTTCGATCAGCGCGCCGATCAGGCCCACCACCAGCAAGGCAGCGAAGCTTGGCCACACCTGGCGCAGATAGTAGAGGTAGAAGGGCAGGACTTTGTCGGGAGGGGCGGCGCTGGGGGCGTCGCGGAAGATATCAATCAGTTGTTCAAAGCGACGATAGAGCATTAGGTTGACGCCCGCCTGGCGGGCTCTCCTGTTCAAATATGCGCGGTGCCTTGTGAGCACCGCACGGAGCTGCCTGCAGACCTCAGTCGATGCGTTTGGCCGACTTGATCAAAACAGGATCGATAGGCACGTTTTGCATGCCCTGCTTGGTGGTGGTCTGCGAGTTGACGATGACGTCTACCACGTCCATGCCTTTGACGACTTTGGCGAACACGGCATAACCGGCGTCACGGCCCGGGTCGAGGAACGCATTGTCGGCCACGTTGATGAAGAACTGGCTGGTGGCCGAGTTCGGTTCACTGGTGCGCGCCATCGACAGGGTGCCACGCACGTTATGCAGGCCGTTGCTGGCTTCGTTCTTGATGGGTTCGTCGGTCGGCTTCTGCGACATCTGCGCGGTGAAACCGCCGCCCTGAACCATGAAGCCCGGGATTACCCGGTGGAAAATCGTGTTGGTGTAGAAGCCCTTGTCGACATAGGCCAGGAAGTTCTTGGTGCTGATCGGCGCCTTGACCGGGTCCAGTTCGATTTCAATGTTGCCATTGGTGGTGGTGATCAGAACGTGTGGCGCCTTGGCCGGCTCGGCGGCCATCAGGTTGGCGGCGAACAAGACAGAACCGGCAAAGAAGGCGATTTTTTTCAACATGGGTCAGTGATCCTGGGTAGTGGTTTCGACGGTCTTTAGAAAATCGAGCAAGGTAGCGTTAAAGACATCGGGTTGATCCAAGGGCGTGGCATGGCGGGAATCCTCGATCACCACCAGCCGCGCATCGGGCAGCAGTTTTACATAGATTTCTTTCTGCGCCACGGGGGTGTAGTCATGGTCGGCGCTGATGACCAGGGTTGGACAGGTAATTCTGGAAAGTTGTTCCTGCACGCCCCAGCCCACAATCGCGTCGAAGCTGGCGAGATAAGCACGTTTGTCGTTCTTTGCCCAGCGCTCGGCCATCTTGCGACGCAGGTCATGTTGCTCCGGCTTGGGGAATAATCGGTCACCCAACGCCTTGCCGATGGTCGACAGGCTAAGCAGTCGCGCCAGGCTCCAGCGCTTGGCCCATTGCCAATAGTCATCGGCACTGCGCACTTTGACTTCGGGTGCGCTGTTGACGATGCACAGGCTCTTGACCTGGGCGGGTTCATCCACGGCGAACTGGAAGGCAATCATGCCGCCCATGGACAAGCCCACCACATGGGCCGGTGGCAGGTTCAGGTGTTCGGTCAAGGCGCTCAGGTCGGCAGTGAAGCCTTTGATGCTGTAGCGCTCGCGCGGTTTGTCGGAACGACCATGGCCGCGTACATCCACTACGATCAGGCGGTAATGCCTGGCCAGCACTGGAATTTGCAGCTCCCAATCCAGGCTGCTGGAACCCAGGCCGTGGATCAGAATCAGCGGGTTGCCGTGGCCATATTCCTCGTAATGCAGGCTGCATCCTTCATGGTCGAACCAGGCCATGCACGAACTCCGTTTCAGGCTTGCTGGGGGGCGGCGAAAGGCGCGTCCAGAGGGGCGGTGTCAAAGGTGCGCAGCAACTCCACAAGAATCTGCGTGGCCGGGCCCAGGGGTTTGTCCTTGTTCGCATACAGGTAGAACGTCGGGTTGCGGCTGCCGCCCTTTTCCAAGGGTAGCTGCTTGAGCAGGCCTTCGTTGAGTTCGCGCTCAATCATGTGCCGGGGCAGCCACGCAAAGCCCAGGCCGCTGCTGACAAAGGCGGCGGCGGTGGCCAGGCTGCCGACGGTCCAGCGTTGTTCGGCGCCGAGCCAGCCGACGTCTCGCGGCTGCTGGCGGCCGGAGTCGCGGATCACCACCTGCATCTGGCTTTCCAGGTCCTGGAAACTCAACTCGCGGTTCAAGCGATGCAGGGAATGCTCGGGGTGGGCCACGGCGATAAACTCGACATCGCTCAGTTCTGTGCCCAGGTAGCCCGGGATGACGAAGCTGCTGATGGCCAGGTCGGCCACGCCCTCCATCAATAGCTCTTCAACGCCTGACAGCACCTCTTCACGCAAGCGCACGCGACACCCACGGCTTTGCGGCATAAAGGCGGTCAGCGCGCGTACCAGGCGCGCATTGGGGTAAGCGGCATCCACCACCAGCCGCACTTCGGCTTCCCAGCCTTGTTCCATATGGTGGGCGAGGTCTTCCAGTTGGCTGGCGTTTTTCACCAGTTGCCGGGAGCGGCGCAACAGCACTTCACCGGCTTCAGTGAGCACCGCCTTGCGCCCGTCGATGCGCAGCAGCGGCACGCCGAGCTGGTCTTGCATGCGCGCCACGGTGTAACTCACCGAGGACTGCGAACGGTGCAGCGCTTCAGCCGCTTGGGCGAAGCCACCATGGTCGACCACGGCCTGCAGCGTGCGCCATTGATCAAGGGTAACGCGGGGCGCTTTCAAGATGAGCTCCTCTTGTCCTAAGCTGGCAGTCCTTATTGGAGACTGCCGAATGAGAAAATTCTGTTGTGTGCTGCTGGCGCTGCTGCCATTGACGGCGTTTGCCTATACCACCGATGTTTCCAAAGATATTCAGGGGGTGAAGATTGATTACAGCGCGTCCGATATCGACAGCACTATCAGCTCGATTCGGTTGACCAACTACGGGGCCAACGACGCGGTGTGCAAAATGGTCTTCACCAACGGCCCGGAGGCGCCCCGTGCGCGTAAAGTCACGGTCGAGGCGGGCAAAAGCACCAACACCACGGTCAATTTCAGCCGGAGCATTATCAAAATGCGCATCAAGCTGACGTGCGCTCCAAAATAACGCAGCAGCGGAGCATGCCCACAGCAATACTCCGCTTATAAACAAATTTCTAGATGGGTTGTAGCAGTTTTTTGCGCTTTTTTATCGAATCGGCCCTGGCTAATCTTTTCTCCATCGCCTTACAGCATTTGCAGATGGAGCCTACCGAGCCATGTCCAACGTTCTGATCATCGAAAGCAGCGCCCGCCAGCAGGATTCGATCTCTCGCCAACTGACCCAGCAGTTCATCAGCCAATGGCAGGCGGCTCACCCGGCGGATCAGATCACCGTGCGTGACGTGGCGCTGAACCCCGTGCCGCACCTGGACACGCATCTGCTCGGCGGCTGGATGAAACCTGCCGAACAGCGTAGCGCGATCGAACAGGCTTCCCTGGACCGCTCCAACCAATTGACCGACGAATTGCTCGCCGCCGACGTGCTGGTGATGGCTGCACCGATGTACAACTTCGCTATCCCCAGCACCCTCAAAGCCTGGCTGGACCACGTGTTGCGTGCCGGTGTGACCTTCAAGTACACCGCCGCCGGCCCCCAGGGATTGCTGCACTGCAAGCGCGCGATTGTGCTGACCGCTCGCGGCGGCATTCATACCGGCGCCAGCTCCGATCACCAGGAACCGTACCTGCGCCAGGTCATGGCCTTTATCGGGATTCATGACGTCCCGTTCATTCATGCCGAAGGGGTGAACTTGAGCGGTGACTTCCAGGAAAAAGGCCTTAACCACGCCAAGGCGTTGCTGGCGCAACTTGTGGCATGAACCGAGTCAACGGTTAATCGTCACATAATCGCCGGGTGTTTATATCGCTTCACGCAAACCCTTCAAGTACGCGTATCGAACCTCCCTTTGCACTTGTTGCTCCTGAGTGCTCCTACCCGACTGCCGCTATAGCGAGGTCGGGTTTTTTTTGCCCCGAGTTCCGTCAAACACCGAAAACCCTTAAAGTCGCGCCCATTCGAAACGAGGCGCGCATGGGCTATCTACTGGTTGTCACCCTGATTCAGGCATTTTCCTTCAGCTTGATCGGCGAATACCTCGCCGGTCATGTCGACAGCTACTTCGCGGTGCTGGTGCGCGTGGTGCTCGCCGGGCTGGTGTTTATCCCGCTGACCCGCTGGCGCTCGGTAGAACCCAGGTTCATGCGCGGCATGCTGGTGATTGGCGCGCTGCAGTTCGGCGTGACCTATGTGTGCCTGTACCTGAGCTTTCGCGTGCTCACCGTGCCGGAGGTGTTGCTGTTCACCATCCTCACGCCGTTGCACGTGACCCTGATCGAAGATGCGCTGAATCGACGCTTCAATCCTTGGGCGCTGATCGCGGCACTGGTGGCGGTGGGCGGCGCGGCTGTGATCCGTTTCGACCAGATCACCCCGCACTTCCTTGGCGGCTTCCTGCTCCTGCAACTGGCCAACTTCACCTACGCGGCCGGGCAAGTGATGTACAAGCATCTGGTGGCGCGTTATCCGAGTGATTTGCCGCACTACCGGCGGTTTGGCTACTTCTACCTGGGCGCGTTGATCGTGGTGTTGCCGGCATTCCTGCTGTTCGGCAAAGCCGACTTCCTGCCACAAGCGCCACTGCAATGGGGCGTGCTGGTGTTCCTCGGATTGGTCAGCACCGCGCTGGGTATGTACTGGTGGAACAAGGGCGCTTGCCTGGTCAATGGTGGCACCCTGGCGGTGATGAACAACCTGCATGTGCCGGTGGGGCTGTTGCTGAACCTGTTGATCTGGAACCAGCACGAGCCGCTGGGGCGCTTGGCGTTGGGCGGCTTGGTGATTCTGGGGGCGGTGTGGATCAGTCGGTTGGGCGCACGCCAGGAGGCGATCCTGCGCTGAATGCCTGCGGGGGCGGGCAAACCCGCTCCCACAGGCGAAGGGTGGCCTTATACCGCGCTGCGTTCGAGCGCAGGCACATGACTGGCGCCCAACACCGCGGGCAATACGCCTGCGCGTAAATCATTGCCGCTCGGCTGTTGATACACGCTCAAGCCGAACTCCGGCAACACCGCCAGCAGATAATCAAAAATATCCCCCTGGATACGCTCGTAGTCGGCCCACGCGGTGGTGCGGGTGAAGCAGTAGATTTCCAGCGGCACGCCCTGGGCGGTGGTTTGCATCTGGCGCACCATGCAGGTCATGTTCGGCTGGATGTCCGGGTGGCTTTTCAGATACGCCAGGGCATACGCGCGGAAAGTGCCGAGGTTGGTCATGCGGCGGCGGTTAGCCGACAGTTGCGCGCTGTTGCCTTGGGCTTCGTTCCAGGCCTTGAGTTCGGCCTGCTTGCGGCTGATGTAGTCAGTGAGCAGGTGCACCTGGGTCATCCGCACTTCTTCATCGTCGCGCAGGAAACGCACGCCGCTGGCGTCGATGTGCAGGCTGCGCTTGATACGGCGCCCGCCGGACGCCTGCATACCGCGCCAGTTCTTGAACGACTCGGACATCAGGCGCCAGGTCGGGATGGAAACGATGGTCTTGTCGAAGTTCTGCACCTTGACCGTGTGCAGGGTGATATCCACCACGTCACCGTCGGCGCCGACCTGAGGCATTTCGATCCAGTCGCCGACCCGCAGCATGTCGTTGCTGGTCAGTTGCACGCTGGCGACGAATGACAGCAGGGTGTCCTTGTACACCAACAAAATCACTGCCGACATCGCACCCAAACCGGACAGCAGCAACAAGGGCGAGCGGTCGATCAGGGTGGCGACGATGATGATCGCGGCGAACACGAATAGCACCATTTTCGTCAGTTGCACGTAGCCCTTGATCGAGCGGGTGCGGGCATGTTCGGTGCGTGCGTAGATATCCAGCAAGGCGTTGAGCAGGGCGCTCACCGCCAGCGTCATGAACAGGATGGTGAACGCCAGCGCCACATTGCCGATAAACAACGTGGCAGTTTTGCTCAGGCCAGGTACCAGGTACAGGCCGAACTGAATCACCAGGGATGGCGTCATCTGCGCCAGGCGATGAAAGACTTTGTTGTGCCGCAGGTCGTTGAGCCAATGCAGCGCCGGTTGCCGGCCGAGCAATTTGACGGCGTGGAGAATGAGGTAACGCGCTACCCGTCCGAGCAGCAGGGCCACCACCAGTAGAACCAGCAAACCCAGGCCGGAATGCAGCAACGGGTGTTGGTCGAGGGTGCCCCAAAGGTCTTGGAGGTTGAGCCAGAACTGTTTGATATCCATGTGCGAAACCGATTCTTCTGTAAGACAACACGGGCCGATTAGAGCATTTAAGTGCGACAAAGTTGGTTTTACGGACAAATGTCTTAACAAAAAAGCAGCTGATTCACGCCGTTCGCGTAAAGAAACTCGGTTTGGACGCCCGAAACCGTTACCCTATGCAGCTGATATTTTGTATTTCTTCGAGGTAGCACCCGTGTTTTCCCAATTCGCCCTGCACGAACGCCTGCTCAAAGCCGTGGCCGAGCTAAAATTTGTCGAGCCTACGCCTGTGCAAGCAGCGGCCATCCCGCTCGCGCTCGAAGGGCGTGACCTGCGGGTGACGGCTCAAACCGGGAGTGGCAAGACCGCCGCTTTCGTTCTGCCGATTCTGCACCGCCTGATTGGCCCGGCCAAAGTCCGCGTCAGTATCAAGACCCTGATCCTGCTGCCGACTCGCGAGCTGGCCCAGCAGACCTTGAAGGAAGTGGAGCGTTTCTCGCAGTTCACCTTCATCAAGTCCGGCCTGATCACCGGCGGCGAAGACTTCAAGGTCCAGGCCGCGATGCTGCGCAAAGTGCCGGACATTCTGATCGGCACCCCAGGCCGTATGATCGAGCAACTCAACGCCGGCAACCTTGACCTCAAGGAAGTCGAAGTGCTGGTGCTCGACGAAGCCGACCGCATGCTCGACATGGGCTTTGCCGACGATGTGCAACGCCTGGTGGCCGAGTGCGTCAATCGCCAGCAGACCATGCTCTTTTCCGCCACCACCGGCGGTTCGACCCTGCGCGACATGGTCGCCAAGGTCCTGAACAACCCTGAGCACCTGCAGGTCAACAACGTCAGTGACCTGAACGCGACCACGCGTCAGCAGATCGTCACTGCCGACCACAATGTGCACAAAGAACAGATCCTCAACTGGCTGCTGGCCAACGAGACCTATCAGAAAGCCATCGTGTTCACCAATACCCGCGCTGCTGCTGACCGTATCTACGGTCGTTTGGTCGCGCAGGACTACAAGGCCTTCGTGCTGCACGGTGAGAAAGACCAGAAGGATCGCAAGCTGGCCATCGACCGTCTCAAGGCCGGCGGCGTGAAAATCCTGGTTGCCACCGACGTGGCTGCGCGTGGCCTGGACGTGGATGGCCTGGACATGGTCATCAACTTCGATATGCCACGCAGCGGCGATGAATACGTGCACCGTATCGGCCGTACCGGGCGTGCCGGCAACGATGGCCTGGCAATCTCGCTGATCTGCCACGGCGACTGGAACCTGATGTCGAGCATCGAGCGCTACCTGAAGCAGTCGTTCGAGCGCCGCACCATCAAGGAAGTCAAAGGCACTTACACCGGGCCGAAGAAGGTCAAGGCGTCGGGCAAAGCCGTTGGCGTGAAGAAGAAAAAAGTCGACGCCAAGGGCGATAAGAAGAAGGCCGGCGCCAAGTCGCCAACCAAGCGAAAGATCGCCAATCGGCCGAAGACCGACAACCTGTCGCTCGTGAGCAAGGACGGCATGGCGCCGCTCAAGCGCCGCAAGCCAGAAGCGCCTGCTGCCGAGTAAGGCTGCGCTGCTATAAAAAAACCGGACGATGTCCGGTTTTTTTTGCGTCAGTTTTTGGTCTCGGCAGCGGCTTTAGCGAGGTCTTTCAGGCGTTGATCGATCAATTGGCATTTGTCGGGTAGATCGGCAGCTGTTGTGTCCATGTCCATTTTCTGCAGCTCAGCATTTATTTCTTTGGCCTTGGTGGGGTTTTGCTTGGTGAGCTTGGTCACTTCCTGGGCCAGTTGTTCGCGTTTCGCTGTAGCTTCTTCGGGCGTGCACGCCCAGACGGGCAGGGCGGTCATCAACATGGCGGTTAGGGCCAGGTTCTTCAGGGTTTTCATGGTTAGACGTCCTTGGCAGTGATGTTCAGTTGAGGGGGCGAACGTCTGGAAAGTTCAGAGAAATGACGCCCGTCCATTCGGCTGAACGGCCAGTGACGGGGCCTGTCACACCTTTAGACGGGCTGCTTTTCCAACGGCCTGCAGGAGGAATCAGGATGACGACTTACAACTGGGATTTGATCGAGCGTCTGCTGCATGAAGTGCAGAATGGCGAGGGCAGCTTTGCACCGCGTAAATACGCCGAGCAGGAAGCGGCCGAAAAGGCCACGGCGGGCGAGTCCACCGGCAATCTGGACACGCTGAAAAAGACCGCTGCCGATTACGAAGCGCTGCTGTTCAAGCGTGGGTTTATTGAATCGCGGCCGGAGGAGGAGGGCGGCAATGGTGAAAACTTCATCTTGAGCGCTCGCGGCGCACAGCTGCTGGCGTTGATTGACAGCTCCATACCGGGCAACGATCACCCGCGCCAGGTGCTGGATGATCAGGCGGATGCGTTGGAGCCGGCCACGTTTGATGAAGTGGCCTCAAAGGCGCAGATTGCTTGATTTAACAGGCGCTGTATGACCCTGTGGGAGCGGGCAAGCCCGCTCCCACATTGGGTTGTATGCAGATCAGGTATTGCCGACGGCCTTTAGGCATTTAAGTGCCTTGAAATCGCCACGCACACCCTCAATCTTCTGCGTCAGCTTAATGCGCTGCTGCACCGTGCTTTCGGCCATCAGGTCGACAATCAGGCTGCGCGCCGCCGTTTCCGTCTGGGCATAGGCGACCTTGTATTGCGCGGTCCACAGGCTTTCTCGAGCCATCAATAGCTGCTGCATCTTCTGTGGGAAGTCCGCGCTCTGACGCTGTTGCACCGCGGCGATAAATTGCGCCTGCCAACGGGCGCGGTTGCCGATCCACTGCTCGTTTTGCTCACCGAGGCTAATGGACCAAGCGGTGACTCGACTCTGCTGGCTCGCACTGAGCGGGCCCATCCAGGCGTCCAGGCGCTTGCTCATGCGTCGGGCGCGCTCTTTGATCTGCTGTTCCAGTGGCGGCTTAAGGTATTCATCCTGGCGCTTACGCAGGTCTTTGGCGAGGGCGTCGCTCATGTCCTTGACCTGCTGATCATCCAGGCCTTGAAGCAATTGGATGGCCGACGGTGTGATTTCTTGCGCCACCTCGGCAATCGCCTGCTTGGCTTCGACGGTGCGGGCCTGCAGCGCGGCATCGGTGACCTGGTTGTTGTCGACCATCTGTTGCAGGCGATCAAGCCAATCCAGGTAGCCTGGCAATTGCGTGGTGCAGTGCCAGGCCAGGTGTTGCTTGAGGGTGTCGTTGAACCAGCTCTTCTGCCCGGCATTCATGTCCAGGTAGTCGCTGAGGGTCCAGGGGATAATCACGTCCAGGTTTCGGTAGGCGAGGCCAACACGATTGCAGCCGGCGAGTACCAGGCTCAAGGTCAGCAGTACCACCAGAAGTTTGAGCCGACGCAGCATGGGCAGGTCCTTGTGCAGATGGGGTTCATGCATGTGAACCTGCGCTGGGCGCGACAGTTCAGCCCATCAATAAAACGACCGCGCGGCCTTCAAGGTCAACAGCCCATCGCATTGCGAATTATGTCCTGAGTAGGCTGAGCAGCTCCCACCGCTGAGGCTGGAGTCGCTGTAGATCAGGTCCAGGTCGACGCCTTTCCAGGCGCGGGAGAACTGTACCGACCAGTCGCTGAAGCTGCTGATGGAACCGCTTTCCACCGAGGCCGGGGTGCCCAGTTGATGAGTGGTGTACTTCATGCTGACGCCGATGCCGAACGGTTGCGTGCCGCCCAGGTCGGCAAAGAGCGTGCTGTCCTGGCGATCCGGGTCGTTGCTGAAGGAGACGCCGAAGCGATTGCCCAGCAGGTTCAGGCCGCCATAGAACTCCTGGCTGTCCAGAGGGCTGAGCTTGGGGTAGCTGTAGTGGATCATGCCCACTTCGTAGCCCAGGGTTTGGTCGAAGGGATGTTTGAAGCCCAGATAGGAATCGACTTCGAGGTTGTTGGCGGATGAAAGCCCCATGTTCGGTGAAAATTGGCCGAAATACAGACCGCTGTCGTGGCTCAGGTCCAGCCCGCCGTGGAACGAATCGCTACCGGGCGAGGTGGGTTTGACCAGGCCCTGAGCCATGCTGCGACTTGGCGTGGTGCCCAATTTCAGGTCGAAATCGCCTAGTTCGCGCTGAAATATCTGCGCCTGCGCAAGGGGGCTGGCCGCAAGGGCAACGATCAGAAAAAAGCAGGGCTTGAGCAAGCTTCACTCCATGAAAAGCGAGGAGCAGTGACAGGGGGAATCGGGCAGATGCCCGTACTAGACGTGTGCAAGCATACCGGCGAAAGCTGGGCGGTGAGCCCCGTTCGTCGATTAGCGCAATACTGTGTGATGCAGAGAGGGTGTCTCGGGCTCTAGTCCTAGCGCCTTGAAGACAAGACGCTTAGGGACCAGGTGTAATGCGCGGGTGTTACTTCTTGCCCAGGCTGATCTGCTTGGACGGGCCGAAAGTCTGGCCGCTCACGCCCTTGGCAATTTGCTGGATTTCGCCGCCGGACTTGAGGAACGCAGCAATCTGGCTGTTGATCGATTCGCTGGTTTCAACGGCTGGAGCTGGCTTTGCTTTGCTGTTGGATGCTTTTACGCGCATGGCGGCCACTAACCTGTAGAAAATTAACTTGGCCAGGTATCGTACAGGAAATACTTGACAATTGCTTGGTAAATATCCCCCGGGAATAAGCGAGGCGCTCATATTCAGCCGAAGTTTGGCGTTGAAATAACCCGCTAACTTACTGTTTTAACTGGAAACCATAGGGCGGATGGGCACTCGTCGCCGGTAAAATTGAATTGACTGATCTGACGAGCGGAGCGCTGCCAGTAAAACGCCACGCCAGCCCTTGATTTTTCAGGCGGGCGCGCGTGCCGAGCGCAACTCGGGTAGAATGCTGCCCACGTAACGAGGGTATTTGGAAATGGCTTTAGTCGGGCGCTACAACAGCTTGCAAGTGGTTAAACACACTAACTTTGGTTTGTACCTGGACGGTGCGCAAGATGGCGAAATCCTCTTGCCCAATCGGTATATCCCAAAAGATATTCCCAGTGAAGATGAAGACTGGCTTAACGTTTTCATTTATCTGGACAGCGATGACAAACTTATCGCGACGACTGAGAAGCCGAAAGTTCAAGTCGGCGAATTTGCCAGTTTGAAAGTAGTGGAAGTCAACAGTATCGGCGTATTCCTTGACTGGGGTTTGCCCAAGGACCTATTGCTGCCGTATTCGGAAGAAAAACGTCAGCTGACCGCCGGGGAATACTGTGTCGTGCATGTCTACCTCGACAAGCACACCAAGCGCATTACCGCCACTGCGCGGCTGGACCGCTACCTGGACAAGACGCCTGCCAACTACGAGGTAGGCCAGGAAGTCGACCTACTGGTGGCTGAAGCCACGGACATGGGCTTCAAGGCGATCATCAACAACAAGCACTGGGGCCTGATCCACAAGAACGAAGTGTTCAAGTTCCTGCGCCCGGGCAAGGAAGAGAAAGGCTTTATCAAAGAGATTCGTGCCGATGGCAACATCAGCCTGAGTCTGCAGCCGGTCGGCCAGGAAGCCGCCTCCAGCCTGAACTCGAAGATCCTCGCCAAATTGCGTGAAAACAACGGCACCTTGCCGGTCAGCGATAAAAGCGACCCGGCGGTGATCAGCAACTTGTTCGGCGTCAGCAAAGGCAACTTCAAGAAGGCCATTGGTGCGCTCTACAAGCAGGGTCAGATCGTGATTCATGCCGATCGCATTGAACTAAGCTAAAGGTGGTTTGCTCTTCTGTAGGAGCAAATGTGCTCCTGCAGAGGTGGTGTGAATGTCCAAAAAATCGTTGTTCGCCTATCTCGGCACCTTGCTGGCTTTCCTGGTGCTCGACGGCCTCTGGCTCGGCGTCCTCATGGGCCCGACCTACAAGTCCCTGCTGGGTTCGCTGATGCTTGATCAGCCGCGCCTGTTGCCCGCCGTGTTGTTCTATCTGCTTTATGTCAGCGGTTGCGTGGTGTTTGTCGTCCTGCCAAGCGGCAGTTGGCAGCGTGCTGCGCGCCTCGGTGCCTTACTGGGGTTGGTCGCCTATGGCACCTACGATTTGAGCAATTGGGCCACGTTGCAAGGCTGGTCCGCAGGCCTGGCGATCATGGACATGGCCTGGGGTACGTTTCTGACGGCCGCGTGCTGCACTGTCGGCTATCTGTGTGCACATCGGGTGCGCGATTGATTGTGTACAGGATTTATGTGCACCGTTGCTGAGCGTAATCCCCGTTTTTAAATGGTTGTGAAGCCCTTTGGAACATAGTTTCAAGGGGATTGTGTGCCATTGGCACGCATTCTGCTGAATGCCTCGTATACAAACCATGCCGCCTCCCGTATGCACCCTGTTACGGGAGCGCAGGCCGGTATTTCGAGGAGCCAAGCGATGACCGAACAATTGCCCAAAGGCTACAGCCCGCGCCTGTACAACCAGGACTTGGGCCCACTGCCGCAAAAATGGACGTGGTACAACATTTTCGCCTTTTGGATGAGCGACGTGCACAGCGTCGGCGGCTATGTATTCGCCGCCAGCCTGTTCGCCCTTGGGCTGGCCAGCTGGCAGGTGCTGATCGCCTTGCTCGCGGGTATTTGCATTGTGCAATTGATCGCCAACCTGGTAGCCAGGCCGAGCCAGCAAGCTGCGGTGCCGTACCCGGTTATCTGCCGGCTGGCTTTTGGTGTGTTCGGCGCAAACATACCGGCGGTGATTCGCGGTCTGATCGCGGTGGCGTGGTACGGGATTCAAACGTACTTGGCGTCGAGCGCCTTGATCATCGTAGTGCTGCGCTTCTTCCCTCAAATGGCGGTGTATGCAGAACCGCATTTCGCAGGCTTGTCCTACTTGGGCTGGTTTGGTTTCCTCAGCTTATGGGTGTTGCAGGCTGCCGTGTTCTGGGCCGGCATGGAATCCATCCGCCGCTTTATCGACTGGGCGGGCCCGGTGGTCTATGCGGTGATGTTTGCCCTGGCCGGCTGGATTGTGTGGAAGGCGGGCTGGGCGAATATCAGCTTTACCCTTGCGGAAAAATCCTTGTCGGGCTGGCAGGCGGTTGGCCAGGTGATAGTGGCGACGGCGCTGGTGGTGTCTTACTTCTCCGGGCCTACGCTGAATTTCGGTGATTTCAGCCGCTACTGCCGCAGCATGCAGGACGTGCGCCGGGGCAATTTCTGGGGGTTGCCGGTGAACTTCCTGGCATTCTCGCTGGTGACGGTCGTGATCGTTTCGGGCACCTTGCCGGTGTTTGGCGAAATGCTGCACGACCCGATTGCCACCGTTTCGCGCATCGACAACAGCATGGCTGTGTTGCTCGGTGCCTTTGCCTTTGTGACGGCGACCATCGGCATCAATATCGTCGCCAACTTCGTGTCACCGGCGTTTGACTTCGCCAACGTCGCGCCGAGCAAAATCAGCTGGCGTGCCGGTGGCATGATCGCCGCAGTGGCCTCGATCTTTATCACACCGTGGAACCTGTTCAACAACCCACTGATGATCCACTACACCCTGGATATCCTCGCCGCCTTCATCGGGCCGCTGTTCGGAATCCTGTTGGTGGATTTCTATTGGGTCAAAAAACAGAAAATCGATGTGGATGCGCTGTTCGATGACAGCCCGAGCGGGCGCTATTACTTCGATGGTGGCGTGAACTGGACGGCGGTCAAAGCGCTGCTACCGGCGACGCTGGTGGGCGTCGCGATCACCTTCACCCCGGCGTTGCAGGGCATGGCCAACTTTGCCTGGTTTACCGGTTGCTTTCTGGGTGGGCTGTTTTTCCTGATCCTGGCGCGGCGAGAACAGGTTCGCGTACCCGCGCCGATGGTTGCTGGCTGATAGCAGTGGCAGGGCGCAGTAACACCGCGCCCGCCACCAACAGGCCTGTACCTGCAATCACCAGGGCCGGTTGCAGGCCGCCGCTCAGATGACTGCTCACCGAGGCCAGCAGCGGCCCGCCCAATTGGCCGATGGCGAAGCTCGCCGTCAACAAGCCGGTGCTGCGTGGGTAGCCGTGGGGCGCGACGTCCCGCAAACGCTTCATCACCAGCATCATGCACGCCAGGAACGGCGTCCCGCACAACAACACCCCCAGGGCCAGGCCCCAGCCGCTGCCGAGTAAGCAGGCGAACACGCCGGCCGCTTGCAGCCACAGGGTTGTCATCAGCCAACGACGGGTGGTGTGTGGGTGATGGCGGCGCAAGCTCACCACCACGACCCCGATTGCGGCAGCGAGGCCGAAGCACGGCCAGAACAGATCGGCTTGCCAAGCCCCTTGGAATTGCGCGCTGGCCATCTGCGACAGATAGGTCGCCGGGATGATGTAGCCCAGACCGTACAGGCAATAAATCCAGCACAAATGCACGACGCTTTCGTTGCTGCCCGTGCGGGTGGAAGTCGGTGCAACCATCGTCGTCGGTTGAGGCAAGAACGGCAGGATTGCCAGCAGCATGACCAGTGCCACCATGCCATAGACGAGCCACAATGTGGCAGAGCTTTGCCCCAGCAGGTTCGAACCCAGGGCCAGCAAACCGGTCAGCACAATCCCCAGCCCCGGCCCGGCAAACACCAAGGCCCCCAGGCGTGGGCGCCCGGCGTCAATCGCCAGCGGCTGGCTTAAACTGGTAATCATCACCAGCGCCCAGGCACTCGCGACGCCCGTTCCGAAGCGCAGCAGCAGATGGGGCCAGAACCCCTGCGCCCAATACGACGCCAGCGTCAGCAGTACGCACAACCACAGCCCGCCATACAGGCGCCCGCGCACATGATGATGGCTGCGGGCAAACATCGAATCCACCGCACCGACGAAGTAGCCGAGGTAGTTGGCAGCAGCAATCAGCCCGGCGCCGGTCAGGTCGATCTGCCCCTCGCTGAGTAAATGCGGCATTTGCGGGGTGAGGGCGAAACGGCCAATGCCCATGGCCATCATCAAGGCGATAAAGCTGGCGAGTAAGCGAATCAGCGGTGACATGTTCAGGTTTCCTGCACGCAAGCGAAGACCTTCAGGCTAAAGCGGATTGACTTTCTGTAAAAATGAATAATAGTGAGTAACTTGTTCAGTTTTGGAGAAAGGTATGGAGTTCAGTCAATTGCGCATTTTCCAGGCCGTGGCGGAAGAGGGCTCCATCACCCGTGCGGCCGAGCGCCTGCACCGGGTGCCTTCGAACCTGTCGACGCGGCTCAAGCAAATGGAAGAGCAGCTCGGTGTGGAACTGTTTGTTCGCGAGCGTCAGCGGTTGCAGCTTTCTCCGGCTGGCAAAGTGTTGTTGGACTACAGCACCCGTCTGATCGCGCTGCACGATGAGGCCCATGGCGCGGTTCAAGGCGGTCAGCCGGCCGGCGATTTTGTGTTGGGCAGCATGTACAGCACCGCCGCCATTCATTTGCCAAAATTGCTGGCGCGCTATCACAAGGCTTATCCCATGGTGAACCTGCAAGTGCAGTCGGCGCCCAGTGGTGAACTGCTGGAAGGCCTGATTACCGGGCGCTTGGATGCGGCGTTGGTGGATGGCCCGCTGACCATTGCCACGTTGGACGGGGTGTCGCTGTGCGAAGAACGCCTGGTGATCATTTGCGAAGCCGATCATCCGCCGGTACGCGGGCCCCAGGATGTTGCCGGCCGCTCGGTGTTCACTTTCCGACGCAGTTGCGCCTACCGCACACGCCTGGAGACGTGGTTTTCCCACGAGCGGGTGGCCATGGGCAGGGCGATTGAGATCGAGTCCTACCAAGGCATGCTCGCCTGTGTGATCGCAGGCTCCGGTGTGGCATTGATGTCCGAATCCATGCTCGACAGCTTGCCAGGCAAGGACAGCGTGTCCGTTCATCCGCTGACAGGGCCTTTTGCTACTGCCACCACCTGGCTGATGTGGCGAAAGGGTATGCTCGGCGCTAACCTCAATGCGTGGATTGACCTGCAACAGGCAGGTCAAACCGGGTTTTTGCAGGACGCGCGCGCCATTGCCTGAACGATCCGGACTGATTTGGATCAATTCAGTAATAGTTCGTTGTGGTTTCGTTCAAGCATTACGTAGGACTTAGAGCTACTATCACTGTAGGAAAAGGCGACAGAATTCCCGCCGACCCGCATTACCCGCAAAGGGGGCAACCATGAAAGAGAAAATCCAGAACTGGCTCCATGACCTCGGCGTTGCGCTGGGCCTGATTGAGCCCCCGCTGCAACCGGTGCCGATTCGCACGGATGACGAGCAGCGCCGTCCACGTCGCCGCTAAGCGTACGGCTGATTCAGTTTAAATGTGGGAGCGGGCTTGCTCGCGAATCCGGTGTATCAGTCGGTAAAAAGTTGACTTGTACCCTGCATTCGCGAGTGAGACCGCTCCCACAGTTTTTTTGCGCAATGCAAAGAAACTGGGTGCGACATCCGACGGCGCGCCTGCGGTAGAAATCACTCTAAATCCCCTATCCCCTTGGTCGCCTGCGCCACCGACACGGCTGCCGGCGCGACAACACATTCGCCAATCCAACCGCCAGAATGATTTACACAATCGTCCAATGCTCGCTTGTCAGTTCGGCATTGCGTTTATGTGTAGGAATTGGACTGCCTAGCTATCAGAAACGGCTGGCTTATCTGGTTCTAAACATAGGCGTAGGTTGATTTCCGACAGGGAAGGGTTTGGATCTTTTGCGTTTCTACCCTCTCCTGAAAAGTACCCAAGCATGAATAGCAAACTTCACAGGTTTTTTACCTGTGAAGATCCAGACGCTCGAGGCGCCAGGTCAGAATTGTCGGAGACAAGCTATGCGGCTCTCTTCCGTTCCGCCAGTTACTACGTCGCTCATCGCCACCACCGAGATTATTTTACATATCGCACCGGTGTCGAAAGGTTGGCGGGCTGACGCCCCTCACAACGTAGTGTTCTTCCCAGCAACATTAACCAAGCAAGTTCTGCTCTTACAGATCGCGCTCCTGCGGCCATCCATACTCATTGTCGCTGACCACACTATCGATGCAGATGTCATTGACCAATGGCGTACATCCCACCCTTTTGGGGAACTCTATCTGGTCCGCAGAGGTACGAGTCTGGATAAGGTGCGCCTGGACCTTTGCCACTCCAATAATATTCGAGTGGTTAATACGCCCGGGGTCAACGCACCGCATGTGGCTGCGTATCTCGCACGCTGGCTGACCATGGCCGATGGCGCCATACCCCGTGAAGTCTGTGTGCTGGGCTACGGCAATGTGGGAAAGGCGTTGGTCAAGTTGTTACTTGATCGAGATCCGGATGTTCGGATTAAGGTGCTGAGTCGATTCGGTCGAATGCCAGACACTCTCGGCAACACCTGCTCCGATTCCAGAGTGTCGTTTTTCGTAGACTGGCTTGAGGCGCTGAACGGGGCTTCTGCTGTCGCCCTCTGCGTATCCCTGAATGACGAAACCGTTCATCGTATTGATCGAGCCCTGATCCAGTGCCTGCACAAACAGGCTCGCCTGGTCTGTATCGCCAAACCGGATGTCTTTAGCGATGCTGCTTTGCAGACCCTGGCAACGGCGCCAGACATGCAGCTCGTATTGGACTATGGGCCTGCAACATTGGAGGCGTTTCGGATTCGCACACAGGCGCTCGGGTGTAGTGTCTCCACGTGGTGCAAACCGGCGACACTGACTACACAGGCTGCAACCACCGAAGCCTGTCATCGCGACCTTGACTATGCAGTCGCGGTGCAGCTGAGCCTGATCGCCCTGCATGGCCTGGTCAGGCGCAAACTTGCACAGTCACTGACGATCCCCCCTCAGCCGGTGCATGCCGGTGCGCCGCGCGTGTCGATCGTCGGCAGAGGTATCAACGGCCTTCTCCAAGCCGTGATGCTTCGCCTGGCCAATTATCAGGTCACGGTATACGGAGGGAATCAGCAGCGCGATGGCGCGAGCCATAAGCAGGTGAACATGCGCCATCTTTGCGCAACGGAGACCACTGCAAAGCCGCTCAATAACGATTATCTAACGCCCGGTAATCAGTATTTGGCTGTCGAGTGCAATCGCGCAGGCATCGAGTTGTTTGAAAAGCTCCTGGCCGACAACCCCTCCCTGGCACGATTTGCGCGGTCGCGGATTGTGCGAGCTTATCGGCACGACGCCGCTGGCATAGAGGATACGATCCGTGAGCAGCGCGATATTGAAAACAGGCCCTGGCCGAGTGGCAAGCCGGGAGGTGAGCTTGCACAGATCAATCAACTGCAATTTCAGGCACGTTACGCAATCCCTGGAATCGGTCGAGCGATTGAGGTATCGGGTTACGATCTGGAATTTGTCCATCTCAAGGATGAAGTCGAGGCACTGTTGCAGCGCTCGGGGGTTCAGTTCCTGCCCCAGCGCCTCAACCCGATTCAAATTGCTGATCTGAGCCGAGAACACTTCGTCGTCACTGCCATGGGCGTAGAAGAGCTGGAGGCAGTCGCGATCATTGGCTGGTTTTTCAAGCTGCGCGCGGTGGGTAATGAAGGTGCCGACCTGCGCGGGCTCAAGCTGCAATACGACCTGCCAATCGGCGTGATGAATTGCCGCTTGGACGGGGATTTCATTCTGATTTCCGGCGGGCAAGTGCCGCCCGATTCTTCACCGGAGAATAAGGCGTCAATACTGGCGGCGTGTCTGGCCGCTGTTGCTCGGCACTTTCCAGAGGCCTACCGCAGGGCAATCGAACGTGGCGACCTGCACGTTATCGAATGTGCCAGGCCTGGCACTGCCGATGGACTCTCAATCGTTTACTGGTCCGCATACAATCGAATAGTGGCCGGGGCAACGAATGCCGCAGGCACAACGCAGGGACTGGTATGGGCCTCTTTGGTCCAGGAGCTCATCCGTGCAAGAGCGCTGGCGTGAAGGCTGGGATAGCTAAAAGTTGAGCGTTGAACCATAAAAAAACGGGTGCGACATCCGACGTCGCACCCGCTGAAGAAACGGCGCTAAGTTGCTTTATAACTCAAACCGCGCGAGCCACCGATGCGTCCGGCCGTGGCGACAACACACTCACCACGACAAAACTCACCAGCCCTGCCGCCAGGCTGTAGTAGATCGGCGTGTTCGCATCCAACCCGTCCTTGAACATAAACACCAGCGCGGTCAGGAAGCCCAGGGTCATCGACGCAATAGCCCCCGAGGTTGTTGCCCGCTTCCAGAAAATTGCGCCCATCAGCGGGACCAGCATACCGCCCACCAGCAGGTTGTAGGCCAGGGTCAGGGCGCTGATGACATCATTGACCACCAGTGCGATTCCCAGCACGGCAATCCCCGTCAACATCGTGAACAGACGGTTGATCTTCAGGCTGGACTGCTTGCCACCGCGCAAGCGCGGCAGCAGGTCTTCGGTCAATACCGTCGACGCTGCAAGCAGGCCGGCGCTGGCGGTGGACATCATCGCGGCCAGTGCGGCGGCAATCACCAGGCCGCGAATACCATCCGGCAACGACGCTTTGACGATAGCGGCAAACGCGTTGTTGACGTTGTCCAGGTTCGGCAGCAGCACATGCGCGGCCATCCCAATTAACGCGCACGCCAGGCCGTACAGGATGCAGTAGAAGCCGGCGAACGTTCCTGCGTACTGGGCGACCTTTTCGTCACGGGCGGTGAACACCCGTTGCCAGATGTCCTGGCCGATCAGGATGCCGAAAAAGTAGATCATGAAGTAGGTGATGATCGTGTCCCAGCCGATTTCGGTGAAGCTGAAATTCGACGCAGGCAACTGGGCCACCAGTTGATCCCAGCCGCCGACGCGGTACAGGCAGATCGGCAGCAGGATAAACATCAGGCCGACGGTCTTGATCACGAATTGCACGATGTCGGTCAGGGTCAGCGACCACATGCCGCCGATGGTCGAATACACCACCACCACGCCACCGCCCAACAGCACCGACACCCAGAACGGCAGGCCGAACAACACTTGCAGCACGGTGCCGATGGCCAGGATCGAGGTCACGCCAATCATCAGCGCGTAGGCCAGCATGATCACCGCGCTCGCTTGGCGGGCCATGGGGTTGTAGCGTTTTTCCAGCACCTGGGTAACGGTGAAGATCTTCAGCTTCAGCAACGGTTTGGCCAGGAACAGGTTCAGCGCAATGATCCCGGCGCCCAGCGCGGCGCAGAGCCAGAAGCCGGAAATACCGTGCACATACCCCAGGCGCACCGTGCCGACGGTGGATGCACCGCCCAGCACGGTGGCAGCCATGGTGCCCATGTACAGCGACGGGCCCAGGTTGCGACCGGCGACCAGGTAGTCTTCGTGGGTTTTCGCGCGGCGCATGCCGTAATAGCCGAGCACGAGCATGCCGGCGGCGTAGATGAGTACGACGAATAAATCCAAAGCCATGACGGCGGGTCTCCGATTATCGTTTTTATGGGCGATCAGGCGGCTGGTTGCAGCGCCGGTTTAACGCGCGCATCCGTGCGCTTGCTGCGAGGGTCGGCTGGGCCGTAGACGGCCGCCGGTTCCGGGAACATGCCAAGCAAGCTCAGGTACACCACCGAGGCCAGCCCCAGCGTCACCGGCAAGCTGATGTCGATGCCATCGGCGAGGTTGCCCAATGGCCCGACAAACTGCCCCGGCAGGTTGACGAAGCACAGGCCCACCACCGCACTCGGGATCCAGGCGCCCAGCCCACGCCAGTTCCAGCCATGGCTGAACCAGTAGCGGCCGCCGGTTTCCCCGCGGGTAAACACCTGCAGGTCATCCGGGCAGTAGAAGCCTCGGCGCACGATCAGGCCGATGATCATCATCACCATCCACGGTGTGGTGCAGGTGATGATCAGCACGGCAAAGGTCGACACGCTTTGCACCAGGTTGGCGGCGAAACGTCCGATGAAGATGAAGGCAATCGACATCACCCCGATCAGCAACGTGGCCTTGACCCGTGACAGCAGGCGCGGGAACACGCTGGACATGTCCAGCCCCGTGCCATACAGCGACGTGGTGCCCGTGGACATGCCGCCGATTACCGCAATCAGGCACACCGGCAGGAAGAACCCGCTGGGCGCGACTGCCAGCAGCCCGCCGACGTAGTTGTTGGCCGCGATGTAGTCCGGCGCCTTGATTGCCACGATGGTCGCGGTGGCGAGGCCGAACAGGAACGGGATCAAGGTGGCGATCTGGGCGGCAACCACGGCCAGCATGATGCGCATTTTCGGTGTTTCACGCGGGATGTAGCGCGACCAGTCACCGAGGAACGCGCCGAAGGAAATCGGATTGCTCATGGCCACCAGTGCTGCGCCGATGAACGCGGCCCAGAAACCGGTCTGGCCCAGGGCGACCGTGCCGGCGAAGTGGCTATCGAACGCCGGTGCAAAGGCGAAGATCCCCAGCAGGAACAGCAGGCTTGCCGCCCATACCGCAATGCGGTTAACCCACAGCATGAAGCGAAAGCCGTAGATGCACACGGTGAGTACGAGCATGGCGAACACGCCGTACGCCAGGCCCAGGGTCAGGTCGTTTTCCGGCAGGCCGATCAGACGTTTCGCACCACCGACCAGCGCATCGCCCGAACTCCACACCGACAGTGAGAAGAAGGCAATCGCCGTCAGCAGCGACAGAAACGAGCCAACAATCCGCCCGTGCACACCAAAGTGCGCACCGGAAGACACCGCGTTATTGGTGCCGTTGATTGGCCCGAACAAGCCCATCGGCGCCAGGATCAGCGCGCCCACCAGCACGCCCAGCACAATCGCCCAGACGCCGGCCTGGAAAGAGAGGCCAAACAGCACCGGAAATGCGCCCAGCACGGCGGTGGCAAAGGTATTGGCACCGCCAAAGATCAGTCGGAACAGATCCTTGGGGCTGGCGCTGCGTTCGTGGTCCGGGATCTGTTCGACCCCGTTGGTTTCTATTTTGCGAATACTGTTTTCGTTGTTTTTATTATTCATGATCAGCTCCGATCACATTGGCTAATGGGGCGGCAGCCCTTCCGGCATAGCGGACAAATGTTCGTGACAGGCCAGCCACAGGCCTTCTTGTTGTTCTGTGCGCAGCCCTTGCCGTGTGAAGACAATGGTCTCGCGCTCCTGGCTAAAAAATTGCTCCCCGTTCATGCGCAACTCGGTGGCCACGTCATGAATCAATACCGCCACGTCGCCCTGCAGGCTGACAAAGGCGTTGCTTGAGGTGCAGGACAGCACCTCAAACCCCTCGTCCCGACGCCAGCGGTCCCACAACACCTGGTAGGCATCGCGGCTGAGCAGCGGCTGGGGGAGGGTGTAAAACACAAAGCTGGCATCGGCGGTGAACGCGCCGAAATAGGCGGCGCGGTCATTGCGCGCGAAGGCCGACACCAGGTCGGCCGCGGCTCTCAGCACGGCTTGCGCGCTCATCAACGATGCGCCACGCCGGGCAGTACGCAGAGCATCTCGTACAGCAGGTTGGCACCCAGCAGCGAGGTGTTGCCGGTGGTGTCGTAGGGCGGCGAAACTTCTACCAGATCGCAACCAATCAGGTCGAGGCCCTGGCAGCCACGGATGATCTCGATCGCCTGGATGGTGGTCAGCCCGCCGATTTCCGGGGTGCCGGTGCCGGGCGCCCAGGCCGGGTCGATGCCGTCGATGTCGAAGCTGAGGTACACCGGGCCGCCGCCGACTTTTTCACGCACTTCGGCCATCAGTGGCGCGAGAGAGTGGTGCCAGCATTCTTCGGCCTGGACCACACGAAACCCCTGTTTGCGGCTCCAGTTGAAGTCTTCGGCGGTGTAGCCCTGGGCACGCAGGCCGATCTGCACCACGCGGTCGCAATCGAGCAAGCCTTCTTCCACCGCGCGGCGGAAGGTGGTGCCGTGGGCAATTTTCTCGCCGAACATATGGTCGTTGACGTCGGCGTGGGCATCGATATGCACCAGCCCGACCTTGCCGTGTTTCTTGTGGATCGCCCGCAGGATCGGCAGGGTGATGGTGTGGTCGCCGCCCAGCGTCAGCGGGATCACATTGTGCTCAAGAATCTCGTCGTAGGCTTCCTCGATGATGCGCACGGCGTCGAGCAGGTTGAAGGTGTTGATCGCCACGTCGCCAATGTCCGCCACCGATAACGAATCGAATGGCGCGGCGCCGGTGGCCATGTTGTAAGGGCGAATCATCACCGATTCGGCACGGATCTCACGTGGCCCGAAACGGGTGCCGGCGCGCAGCGAGGTGCCGATGTCCAGGGGCACGCCGATAAAGGCCGCGTCCAGGCCTTTGGCCGTTTGCAGGTGGGGCAGTCGCATCATGGTGGCGATGCCGGCGAAGCGCGGCATTTCGTTGCCGCCCAGTGGTTGGTGGAAAATCTTGTCCACGGGATTGCCTCATCATTGTTTTGTTTATTAGGGGCCGATTCTGCGAAAAGCCCGGGGCAGGAAGAATCGGCAGGCGCAAATACTTAGTTCAGATTTTTCTAAACTAATGCGGGCAGGTAGACTGCTGCGATCAAACATCGGAGCCGACCATGGCCAACGCCTTGCCCGACCTGAAACTCCTGCGCATTTTCGTCAGCGTCGTGCGCCATCAGGGGTTCGCCAACGCCCAGCACGAACTCAACCTGTCGACATCGGCCATCAGCACGTATATGAGTCAGCTGGAGTCAGCGTTGGGGCTGGTGTTGTGCCATCGCGGGCGTGGCGGGTTCAGCCTGACCAGCAAGGGCGAGCTGTTCCATCAGGAAACCTTGCGCCTGCTCGGCGAGCTCGAAGGCTTCGAGCAATACGCCGCCGCGCTCAAAGGCGAGTTGCGCGGCACACTCAAGCTTGGGGTGCTCGACTCCACTGTCAGCGACAAGGCGTTGCCGTTCGCCGAAGTCATTGGCGCCTACAGCCTGGAACACCCGGCCGTGCATTTGCATTTGTCGGTGATGAGCCCTTACGAATTGCAGCTGGGCGTGCAGGACAACCGCCTGGACTTGGCCATCGGCGCCTTCTCCAACCGTATGAGCGGGTTGATCTACATGCCGCTGTACCGCGAGCAGCATTGGCTGTATTGCAGCACGCGACACCCGTTATTCAACGAACGGCGAATCCCCGAACAAGTGATTACCCAGCAACGCATGGTCGGTCGCGGTTACTGGAGCCAGGCCGAACTGGCGCGGCATGGTTTCAAACACAGCGCGGCGACCGTGGAAAGTATGGAGGCGCAGCTGATTCTGGTGCTCTCCGGCGCTTACATTGGCTACCTGCCCGAGCACTACGCCCAGGCCTGGGCCGACAAGGGCGACCTGCGCGTATTGCTGCCGGCAACCTTCGGCTACCAGGCGCCGTTCTCGATGATCATGCGCCGAGGGCGTAGCCGCGAGCCGCTGATCCAGACCTTCCGCGATCTACTCAAAGCGCAGCTCAATCAGGCCTGAAAACCATGTCCAGACCCCAGTGTTCCCGGTGCCTCAGGCCCATCACCCATTGCCTGTGCCCGCTGATCCCGAGCCTCGACAGCCGCACCCGCGTGTTGCTGTTGCAACACCCGAGCGAGGTCAACCACGCGCTCAATACCGCCCGGCTGGCGGCGTTGGGGTTGAACAATGCGCAGTTGGTCGTGGGCGAGGTGTTTGAAGACCTGGCCACGTTGTTGAACCCGCCGGGTTATCAGGCTCGGCTGTTGTTCCCGGCTGACGATGCCCAGCCTTTGCAAGGTTATACGCCTGGCGATCAGCCGCTGTTGCTGGTGGTGCCCGACGGCACCTGGCGCAAGGCGCGCAAGCTTTTGCACCTCAACCCGTTGCTGGCGGCATTGCCGCGCGTGACGTTGGCCGAGGGTGGCGTTTCCCGCTACAGGCTGCGCAAGGCCCCAGGCCCAGGCGCCTTGTCGACGGTAGAAGCCATCGTGCAAGCGTTGCAGGTACTGGAAGCGCCGACTTCATTTGAAGCCTTGCTCAAGCCCTTCGACGCATTGATCGAAGGCCAGATTGCGGCAATGGGGCCTGCGGTTTTCGAGAAAAATCACGGCTGACGCAAGGCGTTATATAGCTACCGGAATAACTGACGGCGACGGGGTAGGCTGACCTTTTCAGGAATACGGAAATGGTCGAACCGATTACCAGCAGTGCGCCGCAGGACGAGTTGTCCGCATTCATGGCCGCGCAGCAAGGGCCTCTGATGGCGGGGCAGGAGTGGTCAGCCTTACAAGCCCTGGACGCTATACGCGAGGAACTCGGCGAGTTTTTCGGTGCGCTCGATGAAGCGGAAAAGCTTGAGTACGTGCGCCTGCAGAGGGCTTGTATTGATACTCAAAAAGCCTCTGAACTGTGCATTCGCGAGCTTACTCAAGCGTTTGAGCAGGAGGCGAAGGCGCAGTTGCGTGCCGAGTTGAAAGCCCTGACCGGCCAGGATATCGACCCCGCGGTTACGAGTATTCATACGCGCTATGTTCAAACGACAGAGCGTTTCCGGCGCGCGGCCCAGGGGGCGGACGGGGTAGAGAAGATCGCCAGCCTCAAGCTGTGGGACGCCGCCTGCATAAACTATGACGGTCTGACCGGCTGGAGTTTCCCCGGGCGGACTGGCTTGGCCGATGCCAGTTATCTGGATGAAGGGGTCAAAACGACTGCCGGCGATTTCATTACCCTGATACGCCGGCTCGATATCGGGCGGCGCCTCAAACGGCATCTGGAACAGGCGCTGCAGGCCAACAATCCGCTGGGCCAGCATCTCCTGGAAACGGCCACTGCCGAGTTCGAGTTTGCGTTGATAGAGGCTTTGAAAAACACCACGGCCAGTCGCGTCGACAGGGACAAATACCAGCATGTGAAACGCGCATTGGCCGGCGAGGCGAGCTGGGGACGTGTTGAGGAAATGCTTCTATATGTGCCCCACGGTGTGGACAACACCAGCTGGTTGCCTCAAACAATCGGCCTGACGGGGCTCTATATCGGCCCGCCTCCGGGTGACAGCCTGAAGGTTCCCCATATCGTTTTTGCTGTCGAGGGATGCAAAGGTGCCTTCAGTTTCTTCCCGAACCGGCCCGGTGGCTCGCTACGCCATCATGACAGTCACCGCGAGGCCTGCGAGGAGTTTCATGTGGCGTTCCATGGCTTCTACCGCCAGGGGAAGGTGGAGTGGCTGTATCAGATCATGTCATTGCGTGACTGCGCGCGGCTCAAGCAAATCGCTGCAATCACACCGCCACCTCCCGACCTTGAATGGCACGCCCGGCTGCTTTATAGGTTGGCAAAATCCATTCCTACCCTCAGCAATGTTGAAAAGATCGGCTATGTGCGCAACGTGGTGCAAAAGGTGCCTGTCGTCAGTCTGAAGGATGTCTACATCAGGCGCAGTCGAGACAGCCTGCAGGAACTGGCCAACGAAACGGCGGGTTTCATGTCGACGCTCATTGAGCTGGCACAGACCGTGATCAATGAGGTGATCAGCTTGCTACTGATCCCGGTGCCGGGGGCGTTGAAGGGATTGGGGCGAATACGCAATTTTGCGATGTTCGTCGCGTTGGAAAAGGCACTGGTCGAGGGCGGCTCCCAAGCGTTGCGAGGTGATCCTGGGGCGCTGTTGCAAGGTTTTGTTGATTTGGCCGATTTACTGATCAGTGGCCGGTTGCATACCCGGCTGGCCAAAAGCGTGAGGCGTCGCCATCAGCGCATCTATCAACACCTCTCGCAACCGCGCGGCGCTGCTCCCGATCATCAATCCCTTACAAGCCCCCAATTGCTGGAAAGAATGCTCGGCTCCCGGGATATGACCACTCGGGAACTGCAGTCTGTGCTCGACTCAAGCGCCACTTCACGACACACCTTGAACGAGGTGTGGGACGGTGCGCCTGCGCCGGCCTCTCTGGTCGATGCCGTACAGCGGTTGCGGGCCGACAGGCTGATCAAGTGGGTTGCGCAAGAAGCTGACCCTGGTCGCCCGGCGCCGGTGGAGGCCATTGAAGTCATGGCGCCCTTGCTCACCCAATTAGGCGACTGGCCGGTGGACACGGCGTTGAGCATTCGAAACCATCAAGGCCAAGAGACCCATCGCTACAGCAAGGATCCAGCGCAACCCACCACTGCGGTGGTGGCGGTGACGGTGTTGGAAAACGTTCAATTTGCCTACGCCACGCCGCGCCGCCTCACCGCCCATTTACCCCAAGCCATCGCAGGGTTGTTGCCGACGATTTTTGCCGGTGGGGAGCTGCTGCTTCGCCAGCAGTTGTCGGCGCTGGCCAAACGCCTGACATTCGATTTGTTTGACGCGCTCACGCAGTTCCCACAGTTCAGTCGGGCGATGGCGAGTGGCGCCAGGGCACCTGTGCGCAAGCTGTTGCCGGACATCATCGGGGCTCAGGGTCCCATCCCGGCGGTGATTACGCAGTTACAGACCCTGCACCCGAAATTGAGCCGGGAGCGCTTAGTGGCAGCGTTGTGCGAACATCCGTTATCGCCGCATCAGCACACACAGCTCCTGCGCTCCCAACGGCAACCCGAAGCGCTCCACAGCGCGTTGCGTGATGCCCGTAACACGGCACGCCGAGAGGCGATCATCGACGGTCTCTTCCATCCACGTCGGTTCAACCGGCAGACGCAGAATTGGGCCGCAGAATATGCGGGCGACGTGCTGCATAGCGTTAGCGGCCAAAGGGTGGTCACCAGCCCTGCTCAGCAAGCCGTGCCTTATGTTTCGCGCGGGGCTAAGGATCGGACGCTGGTCGTCATTGATCATGGGCAAGGGCGCTTCGCACCTTACAACCATCATCAGGCGCGCCTGGGCGAGACACTGACCGGCGCCGACAGTTTTTATGCGGCTGTCGTCAGCCAGATAGCCGACCTTGATCTGTCTGCACTGGGGGCGAATGCGCAACAGGCCATCAGCGAATTCCGTTATAGGCTTGCGCAGGCCATGTTGCATAACCGCGCGCCCGATGGTTCGTTTTATCCCAGCCGGCGTGATTTTTCGCAGTATGTGCATACCGTCGATACCTCGCGCATTGCCATCGCGCCCGACGCGCTTGGGCTTTACCACAAGGGGAAGGATCGTTACCTGTTCCTGGAGGGTGAATATTTCAAGCTCGCCCAAGCTGCGCCCGCATTGTCATGGCGGGCTGAGCATCCGTCGTTGAATGACGCCTACACACCGGTGTTGGCCCATAACGGCGCCGGCGCCTGGCGTCATGAATGGGAAACGCCGCTGAGCTGGGAGGGGCTGAAGCCGTTTTATCGCCTCGGGCCACTGGCGCGCGCGTTGTCGCCGGATGCCATTGGGCAGATACAGCAAATCAGCGGGGTGACACCGCAGGTTCTACGGCGGGTGCATGTGCGTAATGAGCGCGCACCGGTGTTGCTGCTGGAGACCGTCGAGCGTTTCAACGTTCAGCAGCGGGTGAAGGCGGGTGTGGAGCTTGGGCGCGACTTTTACCATCAAGTGCTCGCTGAGGTCGGGACTGAGGCCGCCGACGCGCTGGTCGGGAGGGCGGGAGCGTCTCGTGCCGATCAAATCACGGTGCTGGAGTCCAAGGTCGAAATAGATAAGCCTCAGATGGAACGGCTTTTTTTCAAGGCGCTGTGCCAGAAGCGCGCGCCGTCGAGCGACCCCTTGGCGCAAGTGCTGCAGCGTGATTTCCCCGGCCTGACCGCGGCCGTCGCCGAGAGCCTGGTGCATCAAGCCTCGCCTGATGAGGTGAAGCGCCTGACGTCTGGCCGCGTACCCCTCAGCCTTTCCCCTTGCATTCGTTGGTGGCTCAAGCAGTTGCGCAGGGCCAGGGCTTTGGAAGGCGTGTACTTGCCCGCCGCGATGAATGAAGACAGCGCGAAGTTGATCCTGCATGCATTGCCGGCTATCGCGGGTTGGCCGCAGCACGTGCGGGTAGAAGTGTGGGAGCGGGGGCAACGGATCGACAGCATCGGCCCAATCGATGGGGTACTCAAACGCCTGCTGGAGCCGACGGCCGGTCACTATCAAGCGTACCTGCCGCTACCGAACGGCGACCGGCGAACGCTGGGAGCGCCGGGGGCTTTCCTGACTGTTTTACTCGGCGCGCTGCCGCCCCTTGAACGCCAGGCGTTTGGCTACACCCATGCGGGCGGGCTTGAAGAGTTGATGCAGGAGATTGGTCATCTGCAGGGCGCTGAGGGGGAGTTGGCGGACACACCCCTTGGCATAGGCTCGCCCCTATGGTTCAACCCACCACGACGCTTGGCTGACGGGAGGATTGGTTATCCGCTGAGTGGCGGTGAACACCTGGGGCCGACGGATCGCGAGCAAGTAGCGCGCATGCGTCAGTTGTTTCCGGTTAAAACCGATCAAGAGGTGTTTGACCTACTGGCGGACCTGAGTGATTCCGTCCGTGAGCGAGAGGAGGCGATCAATACCTTGTTCAGGGAGCGGGATGCCTTGAATGGGGTGCTTGAGCGTTGGTCTGCGCAAGAGGGTGAGGCGGCTCAGCACGCTGCACGCAGCGAGGCGGCTGAGCGCATTCGGCGGTGCTGGCGTAAAGAGGACTCCACTCAAGGGGTGATGTTCGAGCTTTACCTGGACGATTTGGCCCTGGATAGCCTGCCTCTGATGAGCGCGCACTTTGGTCATGTGAAGCAACTGAGCCTGAGAAACAACCGCTTGCAAACCTTGCCGAGTGACTTTTTCAGGCAGTTTCCGGCGCTGCATACACTGCTGCTCGACGGTAATCGTTTGGTGCATGTGCCCGAAAAATTGTCGGAGCTTCAGCATTTGCAGCGGTTGAGTGTGTCGAACAACCTTATCCGCCCCGATTTAGGCGATGTGCAGCAGCTGCAAGCCCTGACGCGCCTGACCGGTCTGGACCTGTCTCGCAACCCCTTGGGCAGGGGCAAACGGCTCAGCCTGTATGGGCTGGAGGCCCTGGCAGTGCTACTGCTCAGGAATACACAGATAGACCTGTTGCCAAAAGGGGCGGTGACCCTGCGAAGCCTGCGGATCTTTGATCTGCGCGACAACCTTATCAAGGTGCTGACCGCGTCTGATCTCTATCTTCATGAAAGCGTGCACCGCGCTATGAACCTGCATGGCAACGCACTTTCCCAGGCGACCTTGCAACTGCTCGGCGGCTACCGGGCACAGCCGCGCTATCAGAACATCGACTTTGGCCTGTGGCGCGACGGTGCACTCCCGCGGCCATCGGTTGAGCGCTGGTTGGTGCCCGTCCCACTCAGTGAAGTGTCGCGATGGCGGGCTGAATGGGCGCTGTTGGCGGGTGAGCAGATGGCGGATCGCTTTTTCGGCCTGTTGTGGAACCTGTCTTCTTACGCACCGCTGATTGCCCCGGAGCACCAAGCCCTGCGCCAGGCCGTTACGCAGCGCGTCTGGCAGGTGATTGAGGGGGCCAATCACAATGGCCGCTTGAAACAGATCCTGTTTGAGGAGCCTTTGCGCTTTATGTACGGGGGCATAGACGGTTGGCTGTTGTGCCTCAACGACATCGAACTGGCTATGTTGCCGGTGCAGATGCTCGCCGCAAACGTGGACGCTGCCGGCGCGGACTTTGTGAATTACTTCCGAGCCAAGCGACGGCTGGATTCCATTGGTCATCACCTAATGGCAGTTGCTCAGCCGTCCGGCCCAGAGACCTGCGCTCGAATCCTTGCCTATCGAATCGCCCTGGCCTCTGGTCTGGACTTGCCCATTGCACTGCCTGGGCGGTTTGATACGAAGGCCTCCGTACCAGACGCCAACTCCGTGAATGCATTACGTGAGCGTATTGTGCGTGAAGAGGTGGACTTCAATTGGCCGCAGAGACTCGTGGTTGAGGAATATTGGGAGGAGTTTCTGGAGCGCAAGTACCCGCAGCGTTTTGAGGCCGCGCTCAGGCAGTACCGGCGTGCGCTGGAACTGGCCACCGATAAAGTGGGCAGTGAAGACATGAGCGAAGGGGAGTATAAAAACTATCTTGAAACCCTTGCCGTGCTAATGCGCAAAGCCAGGACCAACCTGATCGGTGAGTTGACTGCGACGGAGTGGACCTCCTTGGAAATCGCCTGATTAAAGGCTTATGCCTTTTAGCCATAAACACCGCACTTTGCGTGATATGGCCCGCCGGCCTTTCCCGGTATGATGTTCGCCCCCGCAGTCTGGATTGCGAATACGCCATGACCTTGCAGTACCCTACAATCGCCGATTGCGTCGGCAACACGCCCCTGGTCCGCTTGCAACGCATGGCGGGTGAAACCAGCAATACCCTGTTGCTCAAGCTCGAAGGGAACAACCCGGCCGGTTCCGTCAAGGACCGCCCGGCGCTGTCGATGATCACCCGCGCCGAGCTGCGCGGGCAGATCAAGCCCGGCGACACCCTGATCGAAGCCACCTCGGGTAACACCGGGATCGCCCTGGCCATGGCCGCGGCGATCAAAGGCTACAAGATGGTGTTGATCATGCCCGACAACGGCAGCGCCGAGCGCAAGGCGGCCATGACCGCCTACGGCGCCCAGCTGATCCTGGTTACCCAGGAAGAAGGCATGGAAGGCGCGCGTGACCTCGCCGAGCGCATGGCCGCCGAAGGCCGTGGCGTGGTGCTGGACCAGTTTGCCAACGGCGATAACCCCGAGGCGCACTACACCAGCACCGGCCCGGAAATCTGGCGCCAGACCCAGGGCACCATCACCCATTTCGTCAGCTCCATGGGCACGACTGGCACCATCATGGGCAACTCGCGCTACCTCAAGGAGCAGAACCCGGCGATTCAGATCGTCGGTCTGCAACCGATGGAAGGTGCGGCTATCCCCGGCATTCGCCGTTGGCCCGAAGAGTACCTGCCGAAGATCTACAACGCGACGCGCGTGGACCGCATCATCGACATGGCCCAGCGTGAAGCCGAAGACACCACCCGCCGCCTGGCACGTGAAGAAGGCATCTTCTGTGGCGTGTCTTCCGGTGGCGCCGTGGCCGGTATGTTGCGCTTGTCCAAAGAAGTGCAAAACGCGGTGATCGTCGCGATCATCTGTGACCGAGGCGACCGTTACCTGTCGACCGGCATTTTTGACGAACCCAACTGATGGCCAAGCATGAGAGAGGCCTGCGCTTCCAACCGACCGGCGGCAGCCGGGCCCCGCAGATTCCGGTGGGCAAGAAGCAGCGCCTGAGCATCGAGCGCCTGGCCAATGACGGCCGGGGCATTGTGTTTTTTGAAGGGCGTACCTGGTTCGTGAATGGCGCGCTGGCTGGCGAAGAAGTCGAAGCGCGAGTACTGGGCACCCACGGTAAAGTGGTCGAGGCCCGTACCGAGCGCGTGTTCAAGGCCAGTGAGTTGCGCCGCCCGGCGCCGTGCATGCACTTCGGCCGCTGCGGTGGTTGCAGCGTGCAGCACTTGCCCCACGACGAACAACTCGCCCTGAAACAGCGCATGCTCGCCGAGCAACTGTCCCGCGTGGCCGGTGTCGAACCGCAAGAGTGGGCCGCACCGTTGAGCGGCCCGGAGTTCGGTTACCGGCGCCGTGCCCGCGTGGCGGTGCGTTGGGATGCCAAGGCAAAAAAACTCGACGTGGGTTTCCGCGCTGTTGCCAGCCAGGACATCGTCGCCATCGATGATTGCCCGGTGCTGGTACAGGCCTTGCAACCGATCATGCAGCGTTTGCCGAATATGCTGCGCCGCCTGAGCAAACCCCAGGCGTTGGGGCACGTGGAATTGTTCAGTGGCTCCTCCATTGCCGTGCTGCTGCGGCACATGGCGCCGCTGTCCGAGGCGGACCTGCAGGTGTTGAACGAATTTTGCGCCTTCCATGAAGCCCAATTATGGCTGCATGGCGAGGGCCAGCCGGAACCGGTCGAGGCTGATACCGCGCTGGGCTATCGGCTGGAGCAGTGGGAATTGGCGCTGGCCTATCGGCCCGGCGACTTTGTGCAGGTGAATGCCGGTGTGAACGAAGCGATGGTCGCGCAAGCCCTGGAATGGCTGGCGCCACAGCCCGACGATCGGGTGCTGGACCTGTTTTGTGGGCTGGGCAATTTCGCCTTGCCACTGGCGCGTCAGGTGCGCGAAGTGGTTGCGGTAGAAGGCGTGCAGACCATGGTCGACCGGGCGGCACAGAATGCCGTCAGCAACAATTTGCATAATGTGCAGTTTTTTCAGGCCGATTTGTCCCAGCCTTTGACTGACGCAGAGTGGGCCAAACAGGGCTTTTCTGCGGTACTCTTGGACCCACCCCGTGATGGTGCCCTGGAGGTTGTGCGCAAGCTCGCCACGCTGGGCGCCAAGCGCTTGGTGTATGTGTCCTGCAATCCAGCCACGCTGGCGCGGGACACGGTTGAGTTGGTCAAGCAGGGCTACCGGCTAAAACGTGCCGGGATCCTCGACATGTTTCCACAGACAGCTCATGTCGAGGCCATGGCGTTATTTGAAGCGGGCTAGGATGCCCGTTTAATCCGACTGGCCTGTCGTCTCCTGGGCCGTGACCTGTCAGGGAGTAGTACGTAGCCTAGGGTTGCAGGGCTTGGGTTACGCAGCAGGTCAGCGATGATTTTTGGCGCATTGAAGGTGCGTCGTAGGGAAGGTAAGCAAGATGGTACAGGTGAGAGCACACCAGCCGATCAACACCGACGGCAGTATCAACCTGGAGGCATGGCTGGATCATGCCATCAGTGTCGACCCGGCACTGGACCGTGAAGCCTTGAAAGCAGCCTGCGAGTTCGCTCGTGAGTCTGAACAGCAAGACAATGCGGCCAAAAACCTGTGGGCGGAGGGCACGTCAAGCTTTCGCACCGGGTTGGAAATCGCCGAGATCCTCGCCGATCTCAAGCTGGACCAGGATTCGCTGATCGCCGCTGTGCTTTATCGCGGCGTACGCGAAGGGCATATTGCGTTACCGCTGGTCAGCCAGCGTTTCGGTGCCGTGGTCGCCAAACTGATCGACGGCGTGCTGCGCATGGCGGCCATCAGCGCCAGCCTCAGCCCGCGTCAGTCCATGGTGCTGGGCACCCAGGGCCAGGTCGAGAACCTGCGCAAGATGCTGGTGGCGATGGTCGACGACGTGCGCGTCGCGCTGATCAAGCTGGCCGAACGCACCTGCGCGATCCGTGCGGTGAAGACTGCCGATGACGAAAAGCGCAACCGCGTGGCCCGTGAGGTGTTCGACATCTATGCGCCGCTGGCGCACCGCCTCGGTATCGGCCATATCAAATGGGAGCTGGAGGACTTGTCCTTCCGCTACCTCGAACCCGATCAGTACAAACAGATTGCCACGCTGCTGCACGAGCGGCGCCTTGACCGTGAGCGCTTCATTACCGACGTGATGGGCCAGCTGCGTTCCGAGTTGCAGGCCACCGGTGTCGACGCCGACATCAGCGGCCGTGCCAAACACATCTACTCCATCTGGCGCAAAATGCAGCGCAAGGGCCTGGCGTTCAGCCAGATCTACGACGTGCGCGCGGTGCGTGTGCTGGTGCCGGAAATGCGCGATTGCTACACCGCGCTGGGTATCGTCCACACCTTGTGGCGGCACATTCCCAAGGAGTTTGACGACTACATCGCCAACCCCAAGGAAAACGGCTATCGCTCTCTGCACACCGCCGTGATCGGCCCCGAAGGCAAGGTACTGGAAGTGCAGATCCGCACCCACGCCATGCACGAAGAGGCTGAGCTGGGCGTGTGCGCGCACTGGCGCTACAAGGGCACCGACGTCAAGGCCGGGTCCAACCAGTACGAAGAGAAAATCTCCTGGCTGCGCCAAGTGCTCGAGTGGCACGAAGAACTCGGCGACATCGGCGGTCTGGCCGAACAGCTGCGGGTGGATATCGAGCCGGACCGGGTCTATATCTTCACCCCCGACGGCCACGCCATCGACTTGCCCAAGGGCGCTACGCCGCTGGACTTCGCCTACCGTGTACACACCGAAATCGGCCACAACTGCCGGGGCGCCAAGATCAACGGGCGCATCGTGCCGCTCAACTACAGCCTGCAGACCGGTGAACAGGTCGAGATCATCACCAGCAAGCACGGCACGCCGAGCCGCGACTGGCTGAACCCGAACCTGGGTTACATCACCACGTCGCGGGCGCGGGCGAAAATCGTCCACTGGTTCAAATTGCAGGCGCGCGATCAGAACGTCGCGGCCGGCAAGACCTTGCTCGAGCGCGAACTGGCGCGTCTGGGCTTGCCGCAGGTGGACTTCGACAAGCTGGCCGAAAAGGCCAACATGAAGATCGCCGAGGACATGTTCGCGGCACTCGGTGCCGGCGACCTGCGTCTGGCGCAGCTGGTCAACCTCGCCCAACAGTTGGTAGAGCCGGAGCGTGGCAGCGAGCAACTGGAGCTGATTCCACGCAAAGCCACCGGCTACAAACCGGGCAAGCGCGGCGATATCCAGATCCAGGGCGTGGGCAACCTGATGACGCAAATGGCCGGTTGCTGCCAACCGTTGCCGGGCGACGCCATCGTCGGTTACATCACCCAGGGCCGTGGCGTGAGCATTCACCGCCAGGATTGCGCCTCGGTGCTGCAACTGGGCGGGCGCGAGCCGGAGCGGATCATCCAGGTCAGTTGGGGCCCGGTGCCGGTGCTCACCTACCCGGTGGACATCATCATCCGTGCCTACGACCGTTCCGGTTTGCTGCGTGACGTCTCGCAAGTGCTGCTCAATGAGCGGATCAACGTGCTGGCGGTCAACACCCGCTCGAATAAAGAGGACAACACCGCGTTGATGTCCCTGACCATCGAGATTCCGGGGCTGGATGCGTTGGGGCGGCTGCTGGGGCGGATTTCCCAGTTGCCGAACATCATCGAGACGCGGCGTAATCGCACACCATGAGTAGCTGGATGAGCGCGGACTGAAAATGTGGGAGCGGGCTTGCTCGCGAAATCGGTGTGTCAGTGCAAGATGCTTTGACTGACCCACCGATTTCGCGAGCAAGCCCGCTCCCACATTTGATCTTCAGCGTTCCCACTTCTGCGGAAGAGACTGATGTATTCACTTGAAGACCTGCTGCACCTGATGAACCGCCTGCGCGACCCCACATACGGGTGCCCGTGGGACATCAAGCAAACCTACGCAACCATTGTCCCGCACACCCTGGAAGAGGCTTACGAAGTGGCCGACGCCATCGAGCGTGGCGACTTTGATCATCTGCAAGGTGAGTTGGGTGACCTGTTATTCCAAGTGGTGTATTACAGCCAGCTGGCGCGAGAAGAAGGGCGCTTTGAATTTGCCGGGGTGATCGACAGCATTACCCGCAAGCTCATCCGCCGCCATCCTCATGTGTTCCCTACGGGGGATTTGTATGCGCCGCTGGATATCCCGCAGTTAAGCGAAGAGCAGGTCAAGGCGCGCTGGGAGCAGATCAAGGCCGAAGAGCGTGCGCAGAAATCCGACGCGCCTGAGCAACTTTCCCTGCTGGATGATGTGCCTGCCGCCTTACCTTCGTTGTCCCGTGCCGCCAAATTGCAAAAGCGCGCCAGCCAGGTCGGTTTCGACTGGCCTGCCGCGTTACCGGTGGTGGACAATGTGCGCGAAGAGCTGGATGAAGTGCTCGAAGCCATGGCCGACAACGATCCGGTGGCGATTGCCGATGAGGTCGGTGACCTGCTGTTTGCCGCAGTTAACCTGGCACGTCACCTCAAGGTTGACCCGGAAACTGCGCTGCGTGGTGCTAATGCCAAGTTCGAACGACGTTTCCGATTTATCGAACAGGCATTGCGCCAGACCCACCGTCCCATAGAAGATTGCACCCTCGAAGAGTTGGACGCCCTGTGGGGCGAAGCCAAACGTCAGGAAAAGAATGTGTCCAGCTGCGGTTGAGCAGTTGCCTAAGTGAGTAAGCACCATGAGCCTTTCCCTTCGCGACCAGTTGCTCAAAGCAGGTCTGGTCAACCAAAAGCAGGCCAAGCAGGTCGGCAAAGAGAAACAGAAGCAGCAGCGCCTGGTCCATAAAGGCCAGGCCGAAGTGGATGATACCCAGGCACGCCTGGCCGCTGAGGCGCATGCCGAGAAGGTCAAGCGTGACCAGGAGCTGAACCGCCTGCAGCAGGAAAAAGCCGAGGCCAAGGCCCGCACGGCTCAGGTCAAGCAACTGATCGAGACCTCGCGCCTGCCCAAGTTGACCACTGAGGACTACTACAACTTCGTGGACGACAAGAAGGTCAAGCGCCTGTCGGTCAACACGCTGATGCGCAACAAGCTCAGCAATGGCTCTCTGGCGATCGTGCACCACGGCGGCGGTTACGAGGTCATCCCGCGCGAGGCGGCGCTGAAGATCCAGGAGCGTGCACCGGAGCGCATCGTGCAGCTCAATATCCTCACCGAAAGCCAGGTGCCGGACGAGGATGATCCGTACGCCGCCTACCAGATCCCGGATGATCTGATGTGGTAAGGCTGTAAAAACATCCGTGTGGTGAAGGGCTCGCCCCTGCCAGCAAACACAAACCCCGCTCAAAAGGCGGGGTTTGTGGTTTAAGCCGTCGCGTCAGCCGCTCACCAATCCACTGCGTAACTCAGGCTGAAGGTACGACCTTCGGCATTCGGGTACGGTGCACGTGCGTTGGCCTGGGCGAACATGTTCTGGTAGTTGCGGTTGGTGAGGTTGTACACCGCACCTTCGAGGCGACCTACCGGCAACCTCACCGAGCCCAACAGGTCGGCCAGCGTGTAGCCTTTGATGTCGCGGCCGTTGTTGTCTTTGAACGCAGCGTCATAGTCGGCCAGGCGCATACCTTGCAGGCGCAGGCTGTAGTCGCCACGGTCGTAGCCGATAAAGGCGGTGGTCTTGGCAGGAGAGATGCGTGTGGCAGGCAGGTCGATCCATTTACCGTTCTGCTGGGTCTCGCCTTTGGCGTAAGCGTAAGTACCCCCTACCGACCATTGATCGGTGAAGTTGTACGTCAGACTGGTTTCAACGCCGCGCACACGCTCTTTCTGATTGATCAGGCGCAGTACACGGTCATTGGCATCATAGAACTGGGTGACATCCGAGGTGTTTTCATACGCCGTGACGCTGGCCAGCCACTTATCCCAATTGCCACGCCAGCCCAGCTCGTAGCTGTCGACCTTGAGCGCTTGGGCATTCAGGTTTTGAATGTCGTACTTGCTGTTCACATCACGCAGGAAACGCTGGATATCCGGCAGGGAAAAGCCTTGGCTGAAGTTGACGAACACATCCTGGTTTTCGCTCAGGTGATACACCGCGCCAAGGTTATAGAGGGTGTCATCGTATTTGAGCGTGCCGCCCGGCAGTGTCGCGCGATTGCCGGTCTGGACGATTTCGCCATAAGCGATGCTGTCGGAAACCTCGCTTTCGATCCACTCGCGGCGTACGCCACCCCGCAAGGTCCAGTCATCGATGTCGTAGGACAGTTGCCCAAAGATCGCTTTGGTGCTGGTGGCGATGTCCGGGCCCATTTCGAATGTGGTGCCGGTCTTGGTGTAGTTCAGGCCGTTGACGCGGTACTGGTCGCCGCGCTGGCGTGAGGTTTCATGGTCATAGTCAGCGCCCCAGACCAGATTGCCGGTGGCCGGGCCGATGTCCGGCATTTGCGTATCGATCGCCGCGCGCAAGCCGTAGACATCCTGCACGCTGTTGTTGTCGGAGACCCCGGCGCGGCCACGCGACAGGTCCGGGAAGAACAACGCGTCGGCACGCCGCCAGTAACTCTCGACCTGCAAGCCCTGGCCATAGAAATCTTTGTCGGCGTAGTTAAGGTTGACCGCCTGGTTGTGGGTGAAGGGTTGGTCATCCAGGTCCAGGCCTTTCACGGCGACGGCGGTATTCGCGTTGCGTGGGTCCTTGGTGTAACGGGTGTCTTGTTCGTCTTTGTAGTCTTGCAGCGACAGGCTGATCTTTTTGTCGTCATCCAGCTCGTAGCCGAAGCGACCTTGCAGGTCATAGGTGCCGGTGTCCATGTTGCTGCCCTGGGACGTGTCCTGGGGAATGCGTTTTCCGTTGCCGTCGAACTGATCGTTGCGTTGTACGTAGTTGCCGGAAAGATACCAGTCCACAGGGCCCTGACGGCCCGTTGCGCTCTGGAAGGCTTCGTAGGAGAAACCTTTGTGGCTGAGGTTGTTGCCGGCGGTCATGCCGATTTTGCTGCTGAAGGCCAGGTCTTCACCTTTGTTGCGCTTGGTGATGATGTTGATGATGCCGCCTGATGCACCGGCACCGTAGACACTGCTGGCGCCGGAAATCACTTCAATGCGCTCGATGCTTTCCGGTGCCACGCTGTTGAGCTGGCGGAAGTTGTCGCGCGTGGCGTTCTGCGAGACGCCATCGATCAGGATCAGCGTATTGCGCCCGCGAAGCGTCTGGCCGAAGTTGCTCATGCCACCACTGGAGGGCGCAATGCCTGGCACCAGTTGCCCGAGCATATCCGCAACCCGGCGTCCCGCACCCGTCTGCTGGCGGATCTGGTCTTCGCTGATGACCTGCACAGAGCCTGGAATCGCCGCAATACTGGTTTCATTGCGTGTGGCCGAAACCACCGTTGCCTGTAATTGCAGATTGGTGGGCGCTGTTTGGGTCTCTTCAACTTGATCGGCCCAGGCTGGGCCGCTCATAGATCCAAGCAGGGGCAGCAGGGCTGCCAGTTGCAGTTTGTTCATGACCTTGCCTTTCAGTTATTAGAAGTATTGACAGAAAAACCGGATGATTCGGGTGTTCGGGTGAACGAACGGATCGCGCGGATACCCAGGGCGGCCAAGGCGTACGTGAGCGCGACCAGCCAAAAGCTGTGCGCCAAACCCACCATTCCCATGCCGATGCCGCCCATCAAGGCGCCGCACAGCGCGCCGGCTTTGGCGGCGCTATTGCCCATGCCCAGGGCAAAACCCTGTTGGCTGGGCGCAACGGTATTGGCGATCAACGTGTAGGCGACGGGCAGCAAGGCGCCTTGCCACACGCCCCACAGCAACCGGCTGGCGAGGAAGCCCAGCCATTCGTTAGCCATCGCCGTGAAGGCCAGCGTCAAGGCGCAAGACCAGGTGACCCATTCGATAATGCGCAACGTGTGTGCGGGTTGATGGCGGTCAAACAGCCGGCCCCACAGCGGCGCGGACACTGCCAGCGTGAGTGCGCTGGCGGCATAGCTGGCCCCGATCAACCAGGCGGGCGCCTGTAACACATCGGCGACGTACAGGGCATAAAACGGCTGAGGCATCATCTTGGCAGCCTGAATCAATACGATGATCCCCAGCATTGCGCCGAGCCAGCCTTTGGGCAGTGCGGCGGGTGCGGACGTGCGCGCTGGCCGCGAGCGCGGTGCATCGCTGGGCAGGAACACGCTGATCACTGCACAGCTCAGGCAGACGGCGGTGGCGCTGTAGCACAGCAGTGCGAAGCCGGAGATATCCATCAGCCAGCCGCCCAACACCGGCCCAGCCAGTGACCCCACCGCGGTTGCCGATTGCAGTCGCGCCAGAATGTGCCCGCGCCCGCTATCACCACAGCAGGCCAGTGCGTAGGCCTGGGCCGCTGCGATAAAGCCGGCCAGCGCGCCTTGCGCCACTCTGATCGCCACCAGCAGCCACGGATCGAAGGTGATAGCGGCCAACGCCTGGCACACCGCCAACGCCAGCAGTGCCCGAATGATCATCGGCTTGTGGCCGGTACGGTCACCCAGGCGCCCCCACATTGGCGTCAGGATCATCGCCGCCATCATCGGCCCGGCATACACCAGTGAAGACAGCAGGCCGGTGTATTGCGCATTGGCCGCGCCGAGCAGCTTCTGGATCTGCAAGGGCCAGAAGGGGCCACTCATTTCCATGGCCCCCATCGACACCAGTTGAATCACCACCAGCAGCCGCAGCGTGCTGTGGTTAGCTGCCATTGGCGGCGGCACTCAGCGGGTTGGGCAGCCGCCCGACGATATCCGCATGGCTTTCCAGCAGGCGCATGCGCATGAACGACTTGGCCGGCCAGTCCTGTTCCAGCAGGGCTGCGCGCTCGGTTGCCCAACGCTGTGGTTCGACTTGGCTGCGCACGTCGTCGAAACACTGGCTGACGTGGGCCGACAGCTCATTCCAGAGCAACCCCTGGGGAATATCGAAGTGGCGTGCACTGAGCAATACCAGTTCGCCCAAGTGGCACATGAATACCGTGTGCAGCAACTTGTCACGTACAAAGCCCGCATCGTCGTACAGCGTCATCTTGGGGTCGTGCAGTTCGATATCCAAACCGTGGGCGTGCAAGGTCTTGCGGTCGATTCGAATATCACCGAAGTCGCGCAACAACAGTCGGCTCAATTGGCCGTCTGCGGCCATGACCATGAACGAGTTCTGCTGGTGCGCCTCGAAGGCAACGCCATAGCGCAGGTACATGCCCAACAGTGCCGGTACGGCGATCGCGGCATAGTCGCGAAAGAACGCAAGCATGGCATCGGCGCTGTCCTGGCCTTTACTCAGGCGTACCCATTGCCTCAGCAGTGGTTGGCCGTGCTGGTCGATGGCAAACAGGCTGCCTACCGGAACGGCCATTTCGCCCGGTTGGAGCAGGCTCTGCGGGTTGTCGCGGTAGAGAACGGCCAGGTGGCGAGCGTGCTCATCATTGGCCGGTTGGGGTTTGAAATGCACCCCGATCCGTTCGGGGACGATGCTGAGGATTCGCTGAAGTGCAGGTTCGCGCCCAAGGATCGTCAGCAGCAAGTGGCTGATTCGCGGGCCCATGCGCGCCGAGCGTGGTGAAACCGTTCGTTGCACGCTGGTCAGGCGCAGTGAGACCGGGAGTTTGACCATCGGCGCGTCGCAGCGGCCTTCCGGCAGCACGGTTCTGAACGACATCGTCGGGTGGGCGGTAAACGCGACGATATCGGTCAGCACCAGCAGCTTGTCGCCGATTTCGTTGGCGAACAGTTGCGGTAGCTCCTGGCGCGCCTGCCAAGGGTGAGCAGGCAGCGGCAGATAGTCAGCCGCCTCAAGCCCCTGTGCCGCGAGTGCTGCGGTCAATTGTCGGGCGGCCTGTGGGAAGTGCTGTTGCCACCACTGCCAGTAATCTGCGGTATCGGCCAAGACTTCGACGTGCGCATATTGGCGGTGCAGCGCGCAAAGGAATACCGGGAAGCGTGCTTCGAACTCCGGTGAGAAATCGATCACCTGGTCGGTAGCCAAGCCCAGCTTGGTCTTGTAGTTGGGGTGCCACGGATGGCCGAGCGTGCCCCACTGTTCAAGGACCGACGTGGCGTTGGTCACGCTTGCGTCACTCTTGAGGTAGCTGAGCAGATTGTGCTGATGGGCCGGGTCCATCGCGGCGTGCAGCTTGAGTGTCCACTGCTGGTGAAAAGCGAGGCATAGCGTGTCGTTGACAAAGCTGTCATCGATTTCGCTGTTGAGACGACTCAAGACGCTCAGGTCGGCCGATGATTCGAGGCGGTCGTTAAGCAGCGTCAGTAATTGCGACGGGAATTGAATCTTTTGCTCGGTCTGTTCGTTACGTAGCAGCGTGACCTGGCCGCGCAGGTCCCAGCTGCCCATGCGGCCGGGTTTCAGGTGATCGAAGCGCAGGCGGGTTTGGTCAGGCAGTGCCAGCCAGCAGTGGCCGCGTTCGTCATAGGTGCGCGTGTTGGGGTCCAGCAGGCCTTCACGAAACAGTGCCTGGATCAGGCGTTGGAAACTGCGCTCGGCGGCGGGCGCCAGGGTGTTGATCAGTGCATCAAGGGTAATGCGATTGGCCAGGAATTGCGGCGTGGCAAGTGCTTCAGCCCAACGCTCAAGCAGGGATTTTTCCGGCGTGCTGTTGTGTCCGTGCATCAAAGTCGAATTCCTTATCCGTGATCCTGGGTGAAAGGCGTGCGAATGGTATCGAGAATTATTACCAAATGTCTATTTGTTGTTACGCTTTTTGCACAAGCGTTTATTCAAGCGGGGCGGAAGGCGAGACCAGCCGGCAACGAATGCGCTCAGGGAACGCTGTGACATGGCACTGGAGGCGCCTGGAGCAGGCTGCTTCAGGGAGGAAGGACGGCGTGTAGTGCGTTGTAGGATGTACCCGGTTTTGTACGATTGCACAGGCGCGCCGGAAAAAACGCGGCGTATCAAATGCAAAAAACCCGCTCATTGGGCGGGTTTTTTGTGTAGGCGACCCGGCTGCGTGGGGCCGGGCGTCTATGCGATATCAGAGTCTCAGGAGCTTTGTGCCTGGCGTTTCATCTCAAGAATTTCGAGCTCGTTTTTATAATTGTGGGCTTCGTTCTCGTTGTGGAACATGCCGACCAGTTGGTCTTGTTGATGTACATCCCAGATGTGAATCCCATGGCCCAGTGCTTCATGAGACATGTGTGCATCGTCGCGTTCAGTTACTTTTACAGTCATCTGCTTGCTCCAATCTCTGGTTGATCTGCGGCAAGTCGTCGCAGGCCTCTTTTATATGTTTTGTTAGCTTGCTAAGTAAACCGATTTTGCGCGCAACAATTCTTTGCATAAACCGCAACATTCCTGCAGGCCCCGTAAACCGCGGCATTGCGTCGCAGGGTGCTGAGTTTTATGACAAAAGTTTCATGTTTTGGGAGGCTTTCAGGCGTGGCTCGGCGGTGCTGACGGCATCGCAGGCAAGCCAGCGCCTACCCTTGAAATGCATTCCAATGTGGGCGCAGGCTTGCCTGCGATAGCGGTATTCGCCTGGCTGAAAAATCCCGGGCGAAAAAAAGCCCCGCATTCAGCGAGGCTCCTTTTTTCAGCTCATCAGCCTATCAGCTGCCTTTGACAGCCTTGCCGTCAACGGTGCCGTCCAACAGCATGATGTTGTATTCCTTGCCGTCGGTTTCCACCTGACGCAAGGCAACCAGGATGCCGCCCCAGTCCTTGGCAAACCACATCTGGGTGATGCGCTTGCTTTGCGATGGATCGCGCACGCGCTCGACCTTGATAGCATCGATAGCGCCGGCTTTGGTCTGGACCTTTTCCGGGCCGATCACGCGGAAGTCGTAGGTGTCGACGTCGGTGCCCTCGACTACGCGGTAGCTCATGCTTTTCTTGCCGGCGGCGACGTCACGCTGCAGGGCAAGCTGGTAGGTCGACTTGTCGAGCATGCCGCTTTCGAGAGTGACGTTGACCGGGTCTTTGTTTTCGAAGCCGGTGACCTTGTTGGTGGCGTGGTCGAAGTCCAGATTGATCTTCTTCGCCTTGCCCAGGCCGCCGCGCTCGAAGGTGTAGCTCTTCGGTTGCAGTGCGTCCTTGTCCAGGGTGATCACGCTGGTTTCGGTGAGGCTGGCAATCATCATCGATGCCTTGAAATTCAAGGTCCATGAGCCATTGTCATTTTTGGTCAGGCTGCGTTCGGCCGAACCGCTCATGGGCAACTGTTTCCAGTCGGCGGTGTAGCTGGCGGAGAACGGGTGAAGGTCTGCTGCTTGCACGGCGGGCAAGGCGAACAGCGCAAAAGCGAAGAGCAAGGCGCGACGCATAAAATCTCCTAGGTTCGAATCAAGTGGCCGCTGGCCGCGAGTAACTGACCGTCCAATAATGCACCCTGTTCGCCGAGAATCAATCGTCCTTCGGCAAACCAGCGAACAGCCAGCGGGTAAATCCTGTGTTCCTGGGTATGAACCCGTTGCGCAAGCGTCTGCGCTGAGTCCGCAGACTCTACCGGAACCACTGCCTGTACGACCAGAGGCCCGCCATCGAGTTCCTCGGTTACAAAGTGCACGCTGCAGCCGTGCTCGCTATCGCCAGCGTCAAGCGCGCGCTGATGCGTGTGCATGCCTTTGTACTTGGGTAGCAGGGAAGGGTGGATATTGAGCAGGCGCCCCTCGTAATGCCGCACGAAGTCAGCGCTGAGGATGCGCATGAAGCCGGCGAGGACCACCAGTTTGGGGTTGAAGGCGTCGATCAGTTCGATCAAGGCGCTGTCGAAGGCCTCACGGCCTTCGAAAGCCTTGTGATCCAGGGAGCGGGTTTCGATACCTGCGTCCCGCGCGCGTTGCAGGCCGTACGCGTCGCTGCGGTTGGAAATAACCGCAGCGATGCGCACCGGGCTGTCGCCGGTGCGCGTGCTGTCGATCAAGGCCTGCAAGTTACTGCCGGTGCCGGAAAGCAGCACCACGACATCACAGGTTGCAGGCATCAGTGCGCCTTAAGGTTCTTCAGTTCAACCTGGGCCGCGCCTTCCGGAGCGGTGGCGATCTGGCCGATGACCCAAGGCTGCTCGCCGGCTTCACGCAGTACGTTCAGCGCGATTTCAACGTGCTCTTGAGCCACGCAGATAACCATGCCCACGCCGCAGTTCAGCACGCGGTGCATTTCGGTTTCGTTGACGTTGCCTTGCGCTTGCAGCCAGTCGAATACCGCAGGACGCTGCCAGCTGGCCACGTCGACAATCGCCTGGGCGCCTTTTGGCAGTACACGCGGGATGTTGTCCAGCAGGCCACCACCGGTGATGTGGGCCATGGCCTTGACGGCGCCGGTGTCCTTGATCAGCTTGAGCAGTGGCTTGACGTAGATGCGGGTCGGGGCCATCAGCAGGTCGGTCAGTGGCTTGCCGTCGAGCTGGATGTTCTCGATGTCGGCGCCGGACACTTCGATGATCTTGCGGATCAGCGAGTAGCCGTTGGAGTGCGGGCCGGAGGACGGCAGAGCAAGCAGGGCGTCGCCGGCAGCGACTTTGGAGCCGTCGATGATCTCGGCTTTTTCGACAACACCGACGCAGAAGCCGGCCAGGTCGTAGTCCTCGCCTTCGTACATGCCTGGCATTTCAGCGGTTTCGCCACCCACCAGCGAGCAACCCGACAGTTCGCAGCCGGCGCCGATACCGGTCACCACTTGTGCAGCGGTGTCCACGTTCAGCTTGCCGGTGGCGTAGTAGTCGAGGAAGAACAGCGGCTCTGCGCCACACACCACCAGGTCGTTGACGCACATGGCAACCAGGTCGATGCCGATGGTGTCGTGCTTGTTCAGGTTCAGTGCCAGGCGCAGCTTGGTGCCCACACCGTCGGT
>PJQF01000043.1_pt1 | contig 86888 bp, 81 predicted proteins | sample 1503741 | NCBI WGS metagenome assembly PJQF01 (sample SAMN07775949, study PRJNA414020) | Biofilm metagenome, whole genome shotgun sequencing project. | isolation source: biomolecule (vanillin) treated reverse osmosis membrane biofilm | place: India: Nagpur | collected 2017-03-21
CGATGCGTAGAAATCGTGGGTGTTGCCGCCTCCGCGTGCAGGCGGGCCTCCCCTGCCATCAAAGAACAGTGCTTTCAAACCATACTTACGAGAAACTGCACTCAAACTTTCTTTGGCCCGGAAGATTGACCAGTTGGCACGCAAGTAGCCGCCATCCTTCGTGCCATCCGAAAATCCTAGCATGATTGTTTGATGATTTTTTCTGCGCTCCAAGTGTGCACGATAAGCCGGTATAGAATATAATTCCTCCATGATTGCCGGAGCATGTGCCAAGTCATCGATGGTTTCAAACAAGGGAACAATATCCAAATCCAATTCTTCGCCATTGCCGATGAGTAATCGAGCAAAGACAAATACTTCGATTACGTGCAATGCTTGTTGGCAATTGCTGATCACATACCGATGGCTTCCGGCTACACCGTTCTCTTTTTGAATTTTAGCGATGGCCAAAATGCTTTGGATCGTTTCGTTTACCAATGCATCTTCGAAATCGACAAATATCAAATTGGATTTGATGGAAAGCAGATAGTTGATTTGCTCTTGGCGTGAAAGGGCTTCAAACTCTTGGGATGAAATACTACTTCGCTTAGTCGACAGTTTATCTAAGATTCCCTTCCAAACCGCATCATGCTTGCGGCTATCCTGACGTATGTCTAAAGTAGCAAAATGGAATCCAAAAATGTTGATCTTGAGAATAAAGGCATCGAGCAACTCTAAAAATAATCCTCCATGATCGTCTACCAGACGCGAACGAATTTCGCTGAGTTCTTGTAAGAGTTCTTGGGCATGCTGGTAACTTTTTTCTTTCCGGTAAACGAGCGCGTAGATTTTTTGCTCTACGGCAATCATCCGATCAGCCACTCCGTGAAACGTTAGGCGTCTTCGAAGCAAGCGTGCATCTTTATAATAACATTTCAAAATAGACTCTTGCAATCGCGCGGCAACACGCAATGTAATTTCGGCTGTTACGAATGGATTGCCATCACGATCGCCACCCGGCCAAAATCCGATGACAATCAATTTATTGTTTTGCCAGTCAGCCAGCGAAACATCTAAACCTTGCGCGAGCGAAGAAACGATTTGAGGGATGGAATGATAAAAAACGTTCTCAAGGTACCAGCACAAACTCAGTGCCTCGTCATAAGGTGTAGGTTTGTTTTGGTTGATGAACCCGGTTTTACCAAGCTGCTGCAGCAGTACGTTGATCTCTGAAAGATCGTTTTGGCGAATGGCTGTTTCTAAATCGGTAAGAATACCCAACACATGGCCAGGGTAAAACTGAGTGGGGTGCGCAGTCAACACAATGCGCAAACTAAAATCCTGAAGACGTTGCAAAAGCTCTGCCTCTTTCTTTTCCAGTTTGGTTCGCAGCAGCAAAGCCGAAATGGTTCCTTTTCCATTAAAGTCATTGACTTGCTCGAAGGCAGCATCTTCTACCGAATCGAACAGTGCTACTTGTCGTTCTATGTATTGAATGAAGCTAAACAGTAAATCGAATTGCTCCTGCTCATTTACTTGTGGGGCCATCTCTTTAAAAAACTGAGACAGAATTTCGGAGGCTGAGTTTCCATTGGCGAATCCGGTAGCACAGTACTGCTGCAAAAGAGGCAGCAAAACACCTGTGCGGGCCACATCGCGAAATGGCAAATTGAGGAAAAGGCTATTGTATATGTGAAATCTGGTAGCCACCAGTTGCGAATAAGAGGTCATTTTCCGGTTACGTTTAAAATAGCTGAAGTAATTTAACATCAGCGAATTTGCAGTTGGCGACAATTTAACCTAACTTTTGATAACTAAACCCAGAATCGTATGAAGAAAATCTACTGGCACATTCTTGTGGCTTTGCTTCTCAGTTCTTGTCTTGGATTTAAAGAATTACCCGTTGAGTACGATTATAGCTATAACGGCAATTTCAAACGATACCGGACTTTCAACATCATGAAGCCGATTGGACTAAACGATACCACCATGACCAATGAGGTGATTGAAAAATCCATCATTTCGCGCATGAAATTTTTAGGATATAAGTTAACCGATACCCGCCCGCATTTGATTGTTGGCTTCAAAATGTTTTCAGACAGCCTGAAATTCAACGGTTACAACCAGCCTGAAATTGAAGAGTGGGTAAAATCGCAGCGGACGGATGTGGACTACAATCCTAAAAAGCTGAATATGAAAAGCGGCACATTATTGATTCAATTATACGACCGCAGGCAGAATAAATCCATTTGGCAGGGCTATGCCACCACGTTTTATGGTGGTATCGATTTTAACAATCAGCGGCATTTACGAAACGCAGTAATCTCGATCTTAGACAAATACCGTTTTTGGGCCGAGGGTTTTGTAGAGGGGCAAGCCCAGAAAGAGACATCTGAACTTTAACTATTTCTGAGCAATCCATAATCCCATAAAAAAACCCTAAAAATTGGGTTTTGCTTTTCAAAATAAATTCTACCTTTGCGAACCTTTTTAAGGGATAGATTGACCTATGGTGTAATGGTAACACTGCAGATTTTGATTCTGCCTTTCTAGGTTCGAATCCTAGTAGGTCAACCACCAAAACCCGCTCGGGTACACCTAGCGGGTTTTTAGTTTAAAAATATGGCTGTAAAAATATTTTCTGGTCGCGCTACCACTTATCTGGCTGAGAAAGTAGCACACGCTTATGGCGAGCCGCTCGGTAAAGTTGATTATCAGCAGTTTAGCGATGGCGAGATGTCTCCTTATATTGGAGAGTCGGTGCGTGGCCACGATGTTTTTATAGTACAATCTACCTTTGCGCCAGCCGACAACTTTATGGAGTTGTTGCTGATGATTGACGCGGCCAAGCGTGCCAGTGCATCCAATGTGAATGTCATCATCCCCTATTTTGGATATGCCCGTCAGGACCGTAAAGACAAGCCCCGGGTAGCCATTGCCGCCAAGTTAATTGCTAATCTTTTGTCTGCAGCAGGTGCTAACCGAATCATGACCTGTGACTTACATGCTGATCAGATTCAGGGATTCTTTGATATTCCGCTCGATCACTTAGATGGTAATTATATTTTTGTTCCTTACCTCAAGTCGTTGAATTTGCCAAACATTATGTTTGCCTCTCCGGATGTGGGTGGAATTAAACGTGCCAGAAGTTTTGCAAAATTCTTCAATGCAGAGTTAGCGGTTTGCGATAAATACCGCAAAGAAGCCAACAAAGTTGAGTCGATGCGATTGATTGGTGAAGTGGAAGGCAAAGATGTAATTCTGGTAGATGATTTAGTGGACACAGGCGGCACTTTGTGCAAAGCAGCCGGCTTGTTAAAAGAAAAAGGTGCCAATACCGTTCGCGCTATCTGTACACACCCGGTATTATCTGGCAAGGCGTATGAAAATATTCAATCTTCCGCGTTGGAAGAATTAGTGGTGTCTGACACGATTCCATTGAAGCAGCAAGTTTCTAAAATCAAAGTATTGACAGTATCTGATCTCTTTGCGAAGGCCATTCGCAAGATTCACGATCACGAATCGATCAGTTCATTATTTATCCGTTTGTAATCAATTTTAAATTAAACCAATAAACAATTATGAAAACCATCGAGATTATAGGGTATCGAAGAGCAAATCTCGGCAAGAATGACTCGCAAAAAACCCGTGAAGAAGGAAATGTTCCTTGCGTACTTTACGGAGGTGATAAGCAAGTTCATTTCCACTCGCCCGTTATTTTGTTCCGCGACTTAGTGTACACCAACGAAGCACACTTTGTTCATTTGAACATTGAAGGCGAAGAGTGTCAGGCAATCATGCAGGAAGTTCAGTTCCATCCTGTAAGTGAAATTATCCTTCACGTAGATTTTCTACGCATCAGCGAAGATCGTAAAATTAAAATGGACATTCCGGTTCGTTTGGTTGGCCAGGCTCCGGGTGTATCAAAGGGTGGTACTTTGGTGCGCAAGCGTGCGTCTTTGAAAGTTTACGCTTTCGCGAAAGACATGCCTGATCATATTGATATCGACTGTTCTTCATTGGATTTCCATCATGCCATTAAAGTGGGTGATGTAAAAATCCCTAACCTCGAGTTGTTGGATCCGAAAGCGGCTGCTATTGCTGCTGTGGAAGTTCCTCGCGCTGCTAAGTTGGCTGAAGAGTCAGCTGCTGCTGCTCCTGCTGAAGGCGCTGCTGCTCCTGCTGCGGCCGCTCCTGCTGCTGATGCGAAGAAAGCGGAAGCTCCTAAGAAAGACGAGAAGAAGAAATAATCAATTCTTCCATCCTTATTTAAAAATCCTACCCTTACTGGTAGGATTTTTTGTTTAGTTTCCATTTGATTTCCGAAAGGTGAATCACGTATTTTAACGAAAGTTTAATAGGTTAGAAAAATCGCATGAAATACTTGATCGCTGGTTTGGGCAATATCGGTAGTGAATACGAACTAACTCGCCATAATATCGGTTTTCTAACTTTAGATCGCATGGCCGAGCAACATAAAGTGACGTTTACAACCGATCGATTGGCCAGCAAGGCTGAGTTGAAATACAAAGGCCGCCAATTGCATTTGATCAAGCCATCTACTTATATGAATCTGAGTGGCAAAGCCATCGCATATTGGCTGCAGGATTTAAAAATACCTAAAGAAAACTTGCTCGTAATCGTGGATGAAATCGCACTTCCGTTTGCTAGTATGCGCATGCGAACGAAAGGCAGTGCCGGTGGCCATAATGGTTTAAAAAATATAGAGTTGCTTTTAGGCGGGCAAGATTATACACGCTTACGATTTGGCGTGGGTAATAACTTTGGAAAAGGACAGCAGGTAGATTATGTGTTAAGCAATTTTACACAGGAAGAGTTCACCCAATTGCCGGCTGCTATGGACAAAGCAACAGAAATGATTTTTTCCTTTTGCACGATTGGCGCTGAACGAACCATGAACTTTTTTAATTCTTAAAATATGGATTGGATACAAGTAGCCGGACATGTGGGAGCGTTCTTAAGCGCCATTACATTTATTCCACAGGTTTATAAAGTTTGGGAAACCAAAAGCGCTGGCGATTTGAGTATGGCGATGCTGCTGATTGTATTCACCAGCACGATCATCTGGCTAGTTTATGGAATTGCACTGATGTTGTGGCCGGTAATTATCGCCAATGGAATTATCAGCGTGCTCAGCTTGCTGCTGATTTACTTTAAGTTGACGTTCAAAAAAAAGTAAAGGTTACAGTTTAACCGTAACCTTCTCATTTTTGAATGCAATCTACTTTTTGCGAATGTAAATATCGCCATTGTAGTTTTTCAAAGTGATCTCGGGGCCTCCTCCATTGATGTCGCCTTTTTTCCACTCGTCTATCACCAATTTAAATGCACCCGATTTCGTATCTTTCTTTTGAACGGGTGCGCTACTGGTAATGTTCATTTCAAAGCCGGTGAAGATTTCACCTTGCTCGGTCCTCATTTTAAATGTAGCCTTATAAGTAGCCGGAAAAGCCAGATCAATATCACCATTATACGTAGTAAAAGACATCGGTGTGTTTTCCGTTACTTTATCAAATGAGACTTTCACTTCGCCATTGTAAGTGGAGGCAATAACGGAACCGGATATGTTCATCGCCTTGATTTCGCCATTATAATTTTCAATTTCAAGGCTGCCTTGCACATTAGTAATCAGAATATCACCGTCATTATAGGTGCTGGCTACGATGTCCATCCCACTGGGAATTTCTATTTCCAAATCTGTTTTCACACTCCATGAACTGGATTCGATAGTCACATTATTGTTCAGTTCACTAGCCTCCAAATCCAGACCTCCTCCACCTATCCGTTTAAGGCCATCTTTGGAACTTGCGTTACCATCATCTTTTGTGGAAGAATAACTAACGAAAACATCTTTGCGAGCCGTACCTTTAATCGTAACGGATCCGTAGTGAATATCTACTTTGATTTTACCACGCTTAATCGGATCGCTGAGTGGCACTGTAAAATTGTTTCCGCTTTGCGAGAAGCCATTGAATGAGAATAAAACAATCGCAATGATATTGATGAATATATTTTTCATTTTCTTGTTGAATTAGGATGAATGTTTAGTTAGTGATCGCACTGAAATAATCAATTGGCTTTTTCTTTGAGGTACACATTGCCGTTGAACGTTTCGAAATCCAACAGCGGCCCGCCAGCACCCACGCGATAGCGATTGCCATTCACCTTTTATTGAATTCCCTCACCGCGTTTGGTCTTTTCCATCGAAACCGCCAGAGGCGTGATATCATCAATGGAAGAAAATAAATCGCCCTGAAAACTCTTGAAGGTGAGTTGTGCATTTAAGCCGCTCTTGAACTGTGCATTGATATTGCCGTTTAAGGAGTAATATTTGGAATCCCCTGGAGGATTAGCCGTATATTCCAAATCAACTTCGCCATTGATTGTAGTTGCGGTAGTGGTACCAGCAATATCCGTCAGATGAATACCGCCATTGATATTGCGCGCCTCCAAGGTGCCTTTGGTATGATGAACTGTAATATTCCCTTGATTGATGGTGGAGATATGCAGATTGATGGCATAGGGCACCTTCACCACAAAGCTCATATTGTAATCATACTCTTTGTCTTCCTGTTGGCCCTGCCAGTTGTAGCCCCATCCCGCCATTTGCATTCCGTTTTTCTTGTTCTCTTTTCCAAATCGCTCGCCTATTCCTTTTACATACAGAATCAATGTGTCGGCTTTGTCGATCAGGCCTAAATCAATTTCTGATTTTCCTTTCGCTACTCGGGCTTCCGATTTGCCTGTAATTTTTTTCTGAACTTCAATAATCAATTGGTCGCCTGCATAGCCTTCTACTTTGACAGAACCATTCACATTAAAAATTAATAATGTATTTGATTGGTTTTTCTTTTCGAATGTGACGGTTCGCTTGATGGTTTCTTCGCTTGCTTGAGCCATACTCTGCACTTCCATCAAAACAGAGAGCATCAGCAAACACCATCTATAGTTAATCTTTGCCTTCATAATTTTTTTAAATTAATACATCAATACTTTGATTAATTTTTTTCTTGACTTCATTCGGCATGCGGTCGCTTTGCAATAATTTTTTTAACTCCGATACCGATTTTTTCTCTTGAATGGCAGCCATCAATTCAGCCAACGACATTTGAACCAGGGGCGATTCTTGTTTCGCGATGGATTGAATCAATCCTTCGCGAACGCCACTGTCTTGCACATAGGGCTTCAGCGCTTCAATAGCTGCCAGACGCACATTTACATTGGCATCCGTATTTAAAGTTTGCAACAAGGCACTCGTTACCTTTTTGCTAGCCTGATCCATTTCGTTCGTAAGGCTAACTGCTTTTAAACGATCGGTGGCCGATTCTTTTTCAAGCATAGAGAGCATCATCATTTCCTTTAGCTCGCTTACTTGCCGGTGAAGTTGCGCTACATCATTACTAGAACTTGGCGATGGAACCAGATACCCAATTCCAAAACCGATGGTTAGCATCGCCACTCCAAATGCCAGTCGAGGCCAGAGCTCGCTCCACATAGGTAATTGAAATACAAGCTTTTTGGTCTCCTTTCTTTTTGCATCCGCCAGCGATTCATAAAAACGACTGCTCAACTCCATCGAAGGTTCGCCTGCGTCCCATGATTTCAATTGATTAGATAAGGCGGTGAAAACGGTCATCTGCGAAAGCTCAAGCTCACCGGTTTCAATGGCCTTTTCAATCTGCTGAATCTCTTCGGGAGTGGCGCTTCCATTGTTGAAGCGCTCGATTAACTTTTGCCATTCGTGCGTTTCCATACTTACATTATTTTCTCTAGTTGCTGATACACGGTCTTAAGCTCCTGCATGGCTCTGAACACTTTTACTTTTACAGCACTTTCGGTGCATCCCAGCATTTGTCCGATCACCTCATATTTATTCTCCTGAAATTTGCTGAGCAAGAGTATCTCCCGTTTGTCTTCGGACAAACGTGCCAATGCCATGGACAACATTTCGTGTTCATCGGCACGCACCCATTCTTCCGAACGATTTTCATGATTTCCCAAACGGTCTTTCCAATTTTCTACGTCATCTTGCTGCCTCGTTTTATCCTTTCGGTGATGATCATGTCGCACATTGCGCGCGATGTGAAACAGCCACGCCCGAAAGTCGCCCTCTCCGCGAAAGAGGTGTCTGTATTTGAGGATGCGCAGAAACGTATTCTGAACCAAATCTTCACAGAGATCACGCTCACGCGTAAACCCATAGAAAAAACCATACAACGGCTTTTTATAGCGTTCAAACAAAAGACCGAGCTTGTCCAAGTCCCCGTCTCTGACTTTGATCATCAATGAATTATCCGAAAGCGCTTCCAAATGACCGAATTACGTTTACAAACAGGATAACTGCCGATTTCACGACTGGTTACCGAAAATTTGGAGTTTATTATTCCAATGCCAATCGGCAAAGAACAATTTTAAAGATACGGATGTTAGAACAACAGACCTGAAGCAATCAAATGACAGCTTGCCGACATATGATCATACGGAAGCCAACAGAACGATTGGCCAGCCGTATATTGGTTTAAAATACAAACAAATGAAATACATCTCAGTTTTCGCATTGATCTTCCTGATTTCCGCCTGTCAAGGACAAACCAACAAAAAACAAGGTGATTTAAAGATGAATCTAACGCCTGCACCGGGCAAGGCCGTGGCCGCCTTCGCGGAAGGTTGTTTCTGGTGCTCTGAACATATTTTTGAAGCTGTGGTGGGTGTCGATTCAGCCGTATCCGGATATGCCGGAGGCAAAACCATCAACCCTACTTACGAATTCGTCAATACCGAAACCACCGGCCATGCCGAAACGGTGTTAGTTTATTACGATCCCAAAGTGATTAGCTACGCTGAGTTGATGAATGTTTTCTTTACTTCACACGATCCAACCACACCTGAACGGCAGGGCCCAGACAGGGGCAATTCCTACCGCTCCATCGCATTTTACAGTACACCTCAGGAAAAAGAATTAGCAGAAAAGGCAAAAGCCAGCTACGCCAAATCATTCAAAAACCCAATTGTGTCGGAAATAAAGCCACTTACAGCGTTTTATCGGGCGGAAGATTATCATCAAGATTATATTGAACACAATCCATACAGTGGCTATGTAATGGGGGTTTCAATCCCGCGCTTTGAACTTTTCAAAAAAACTTATAAAGGTAAACTGAAAAACAACAAACGATAGCTTAACTATTATTTGTAATAGTATTTTCTTAAAGTAAGATAGTAAATCTTACTTTTTTTTATTTTTGCGGGCGCTTGAAAACGTGAAGCAGCCTTGAAAAAATCAGTATTACTTCTTCTTTGCATTTCATCACTTGGAATGAATGCTCAGACTTCTGAAACAAAACCAATCAATAAGCGAGGAGAGCTTTATTTTACATGGGGTTATAACCGCGATTGGTATTCCAATAGCACCATCCATTTTTTTAACAACAACCCTGACCCATCTAAGAGTTATGACTTTACTATTTATGATGCCACTGCGCATGATAAACCGGATATGGAAAACTTCTGGAATGTGGATCGGTTGACTATTCCTCAATACGACCTCACAATTGGTTATCAGTTTAATGACAAACATAATCTAGGTGTTGAAATTGCCTGGGATCATTTGAAATATGTGGTAACAGATTGGCAAAACGTTCGTTTGAGCGGACAGATTCATGGTACTCCGATTGATCGTATCGCTCCGCTTAATCCTGATACCGTACATTTACAACACACTAATGGCAACAATTATTTACTCTTTAATCTGACAAAGAAGCAAGACCTATTTAATCACAAAAATTTTCAAGTTAGCGCAGTTGGTAAAGTGGGAGTAGGACCGCTGATCTCTTATACCATATCAACCATTTTAAAAGATCAAGACCTTGGTTACTTTCATTATCACGGTTGGGTTGCTGCCACCAGTTTAGGCGTACGCGTTTCTTTTTTTAAACACTTCTTTGTTCAATCTGACTTTCAAGGAGCATTCGCTAACTACACCGACACCAAATTAGGTAGTAAACACGATGGAGAGGCAACCCACTCATTTTACAGTCTTCAATGGACTTGGGAAGGAGGGATTATTTTTCCAGTAGGTAGGCGAAAATGATTCAAACTTCCCAACAAATTTCATGTGGGTGTTAAACATCTCTAGGAGTAAGATTGTCATTGTTCACATTTCTGGTTTCTATTTAGCCTATATCTACCGCATGACGAAAAAATCATCGGCATTTTTGATTTTGATTCTATGATGCGAGACCCTATTGGCACAAGAATCATCCATCCCCGATAGCACTCTAACTTCAACACCAATTTTCACTTTCAGTTGACAAGTGTTACTCAATATCATTTTGCCATGAAAGCTCCCTACACTGGTAATAATAGTTTGAGCAAGGGAGATGAATCGGCCAGCACCCTCACAGCCACACTTTTTTGGGGCACCAAACTTTGGAAAGGTGCCGGTCTTTATATCAATCCGGAAGTAGCCGGTGGTAGTGGTATCAGCAGCGCAAAAGGTATTGCGGCTTTTACCAATGGAGAAGCCTTTCGCGTAGGCGATCCTGAACCTAAAATTTATCTGGCTCGCGGCTTTATCAAACAAATTTTCAACCTAGATGATTCACACGAATACGTTGGCACTGGACCCAATGAAGTGTATAAGTCGCGCGCTAAAAAATACATCATGATCGTAGCCGGAAATTTCAGTATTGCGGACTACTTTGATAACAATGCCTACAGTCACGATCCACGCTCGCAATTTTTAAACTGGGGACTTATGAGCAATGGAGCTTGGGATTATCCGGCCAACGTGCGCGGATACACTTGGGGCACAGTACTGGAATATGGTAATGAAAAATATAAACTACGAGGAGCCATGACTCTGGTACCTAAGGATGCGAATGGAAATGACTTAGATTTAAATGTTAGTCAGGCGAACTCCAGTGTAATTGAATTCGAAAAGCCTATTCAATTCGCCAAGCGAAGCGGTAAAGTCCGCTTGCTGGGATTTTACACTCTAGCACGCATGGGCACTATACATTATCTATTCAGAATAATCCAACATTTCCAGACATTACCAGCACACGGATATACAGCCGATCGAAGTATGGTTTTGGAGTTAATCTGGAACAGGAGATTGGAAATGGCATCGGCTTCTTCGCTCGAGCAAGTTGGAATGACGGACAAAATGAAACTTGGGCCTTTACGGAAATTGATCGGTCTGCTAGTATAGGTTTGGGATTTCAAGGCGAGCGTTGGAAAAGAAAAGGAGATTATGCAGGATTGGCAACAGTTGTAAGCACGCTATCACCAGAGCACAGTCGCTATTTAGCTTCTGGAGGTTATGGATTTATTGTAGGTGATGGTTTTCTGTATGAAGGGGTGGAATGCGTTACGGAATTGTTTTACCGCGCGAATATTTTCTCAGATTCATTTTATGCTACTGCTAACTATCAGTTTGTAGTCAATCCTGGATATAACCAAGATCGCGGTCCCGCACATGTAGTTGGTCTGCGAGTTCATATCGAATTCTAAAAAAAAAAGAGGGTACCGAATGGTACCCTCTCTTGTATTTTTTACTTCCGATGATTATCCAACGGCCAACCGTACTTTAACAGCATTTCGGCCCTTGTGCCCCATTTCTACTTCAAAGGTAACTTTGCTATTATCTTTAATAGGATCGATCAATCCATTCATGTGAACGAACACACTCTCTTGTGTTTCTTGATCCTTGATGAATCCGTATCCCTTGGAGTCGTTGAAAAAAGTAACGATTCCCTTCCGCACGGTGTCTTGTACAATATCTACACGTTTAGGTACGCCTACTTGGATATCTTCTGCTTTAATTGCACGCTTCACCATGGGAGGAGGAGTTGAGCTCAGATTGCCATTCTCATCTACATACGCAATCATATCTTCAAAAGAGGTTCCCTCTTTGGCATTTGCTTTCCGCTCTTCTTTCTTTTGCTCTTTATCTTGTCTCTTCTTGAGACGCTTTTTCTCCATTTCCTTTTTATTCCATGTTTCCTGCGATTTGGCCATAATTGATTGTTTGGTTGATAATTTATTTTCCTAATCCTAAAATGGCCAGTTGTATGGATTCCAATTTTTCGGTTTCCTGCAAGGTACGGGTAAGCGAAGAAAACTCCGCACAATCTGTGGATAGAAATTTAAATACGTCTCAAAAAGTACTTAGATTTAGGATAGCCAACTTAAATCAACCCTGTTGTTATGCTAAAATCTACCCAAACGCTCCTTTTGCTAATCAGTTTGCTCGTATTTGCTGGATGTGAGAAAAAGAATTCAGAACCTGTCGTTCAGCAGGTCACTCGTAAAGATTACAACCAATTAGTGACTTTGTTCAACGAATGGCGTGAGTTTCATTCTCCCGAATTGGTAAACGGAGTAGCCGATTACAGTGCTGCCGCCATGCAAAAACAGCAAACAGAACTGGTGCAGTGGCAGGCACGATTGAATGCGTTTGACACTACGGGATGGCCGATCAAACAACAGGTAGATTGGTATTTGGTTTGGGCCGAAATGAATAGTCTCGATTTTGATCATCGCGTAAAGCAACCTTGGGTGCGCGACCCGGCATTTTATGTTTGGTTCTATCCATACCCTTCCGATGTGCCCGAGCGAGAAGGGGCCAACATGTATGGAGCTGTCGATCTTCCCTCCTACTCCTCACCACTTTCTGAAAAAGATGCAGCCTCGATAGCTGCTCAACTTCGAAAAGCACCGAGTGTTTACGAACAAGCAAAAGTGAATTTAATCGGCAACGCGAAAGATTTGTGGGTAACGGGCATTCGCTCCATTAAAGAACAGAGCAACGACTTAAATGCATTTGCCACATCGGTTGAAAAAACATTTCCCGATCTGGCAGCGGCAGCGCGCACCGCACAGCAAGCTTCTGATCAATTTGCTGAATGGTTGACGACACAGGCTCCTTCAAAAACAGGAATCTCGGGAGTTGGAAAAGAAAACTACACCTGGTATTTGAAAAATGTACACTTGCTTCCATTAACCTACGAATCGGAAGAAACCTTGTTGGAACGCGAACTCTATCGCTCGCACAGTGCCTTGCGACTGATGGAACATCAAAATCGAAGCTTACCTAAACTTGAAAAAGCGGCAAATGCCGAAGCTTATAAGAAATTACTTCATCAAGGTGTGACAGACTATCTTGACTTTTTTGAAAAGCAAGACATCATCACCATAAAGCCGTATATGGATCCCGCCATGCGTGCACAGATTCATGAATTTGTAGATACCAAAGAACTACGCGGATTTTTTGATGAAGTAGATTACCGCGACCCGATGCCGATGCGTGCGCATCACAACCATTGGATTGATCTGGCACGCAATCGCGAAGAGCCGTATGAAAGTGCCATTCGCAATGTGCCTTTGCTCGATAATATTTTTGACAGCCGAGCAGAGGGAATGGCAACCGCGATGGAAGAATTAGTGATGAACATGGGCATGTTAGAAAAACGCCCCCGTGCCAAAGAATTGGTTTACATTATGCTCGCACAGCGCGCAGCACGTGGCCTTGGTGGCTTGCGTCAGCATGGACAAGAGTATACGTTTGATCAGGCAACACAGTATGCATCGAAATGGGTGCCATGGGGGCTGCTTCCGTCCGATGGCGGAACCATTCAACATGAAGAACAATTTTATTTGCAACAGCCCGGCTATGGAAGCAGTTATGTAATGGGGAAAATTTTGATTGACCAATTGATTGCGGAATACGCTCGCCAGCGCGAAGGCAAATTTGTATTGAAAGAATTTATGGATGAGTTCAATCGCAAAGGAATTACTCCTGTGCCCCTTATCTATTGGGAAATGACAGGAGATAAATCGATGCTGAATCGGGCGCTGGGGAAATAGATTGCAGCGAAAAAAATTATAATCTATTTAATTTCGTACGCTTAACGATGGATTCGACCTTATGAGTTGAGTATGTTGAGTTTTATTAAAGCCCATACTCAGCCCGGAGTTCCTTTAACAAAGCTGCATTCACCACCGCATACTTTTGAAATGCAATGAGTCGCGTAGAGAGTAATCCATTGGTATGGTAATATCCTAATGCGTTCATCAACGCTTGTCTGTTGATTCGATCGGGCTGTGAAATGGCAAAGGGAATGTATTCATCACTGGTGTGGTACTCTTCGAGGCGGTCAAAAATGTTTACACTATTCTGCCAAAGTTTGTGCTGGAAATCAAAATCCATGTGATTGATCATAATGGGCTCCATATACGAAGCAAATATGGAGTTCTCATATTCTTGTCTGGCCAGAATGTAATCAATTGAAACCGATAAATCGCCAATTAGCTTTTGCAAGCGCTCGTTCTTAAAATACCGCAGCGATCCGGAACTCTTCAATTGCTCTAACACTACGGTGCGTGGTGTAAAAATAATGGGTGATCGCGCAGTGACTCCCCAAATAAAATGATAGGGCAACTCTTTTGATTGGGACGTGAGACTGCTATCACGAAAAAATTCGACCATGTATTTGATCGACTTTTCTTTCTGATGGCGTCCTTGCATTTTTAAAACCACGGTGGCGGAATCGTTCCTCAACTCTTCATAAAAACTTCGGGCCAAGGCGATCGCCTGTTGCCGCTCTCCATAATTCTCCCGGATGTTGTCAGCCAAGAAACCGAGAAATACGGCTGTGAAGATCAGAAGAAACTCAAAAAGATATTTCTTCCAATCTTTTCCAATGGAAGAAGGTTTCGTAGAGACTAAACTTCCATTCTCTTCTTGTAAAGGCTGATCAGGGTTGCCGTTCATCTTTACTTCTTCTTATCGATAATCGCCTTCATCTGCTTATTCATCAACATCGGATTGATTGCATCAATGCCACTCTTTAAATTTTCATTAAGCTTCGTCAGATGCCCATCCAATTCCTTACTCAGTTCAGCAAATACTTTGTATGCACCGGCTGTAGGTTTGGCATCACCTGTTTCTAAACTTCTGCGCAAAGCAGAAAGGCGATTGCCCAACTTGATGGGAAAATTCAACGGGTCTTGTTCGCTTCTGTTTTTGGTTTGATAAAGCTCTTCTTCGATAGCGGTAATTTTACTTAGTAGTTCTTTTGCTGATGCAGAAAATGTGACATCGTTTACTTCTTTCACCCGCTCTTCAATTTGCTTTCTGATTTCACGAATGCGAATCACCGCTTCGTTGGCTTCACTCTCGCGATCTCTGATTTTAGAAGCCAAATCAAATGTTTCCTTAAGATCAGCTTCGGATACTCCTTTCAAATTTGGATTCAATTTAATTTGGAAAGCATAGGTTTGCGAATAGCTTCCACAGGTAAATCGCACCTGGTATTTTCCAATCGGAGCCTTCGGTCCGTTTTGTGGTCGCGCACCCCAAATGATCATACCATCAAATGTAGTCGCACCCGGATAGCGTAAATTCCAATTGAATGAATTTAATCCTACAGCCGTTGTAGGTTTGCTTTCACCTCCACCCCACCAATCGCCTGCTGTTGGTTTCTCTTCCGGCTTGGTGCCTACAAACTTGCGAATGCTTTTACCTTGCGCATCCAATACTTCAATCACCACGGAGTCAACTTTCGCATTGAGGTAATATTGAAACACGGCTTGATTGATTCCACGAATGGCATCTGCCGGTTGATAAAAGATAACAGGTTGTTTCATCAACTCCGGAGTAAGCTGTCGCAGCGGACGAATATCATCCAATATCCAAAATCCTCTTCCATGTGTGCCCAGCACAACATCATCATCTTTCACTACCAAGTCACGAATCGGTGTATCCGGTAAATTAAGTTGCAGCGGCTGCCAATTGTCACCTGCATTGAACGAAACGTACGCGCCATGCTCTGTGCCTAAAAATAGAAGTCCGGGCCGCACATGATCTTCGCGCACCGAACGCGAAAAATGGCCGTCTTTAATTCCGGTTACAATCTTCGTCCACGTTTTTCCAAAATCTGTCGTTCTGAAAACATATGGCTGACGGTCATCCACCTGATAGCGGAAGGCCGCCACATACGCAGTGCCGGCTTTATGTCTTGATTCATCGATAATGGCCACCACCGAATTTTTAGGTAAATCTTTCGGAGTAATATTGGTCCAATTTTTTCCGCCATCACGAGTAATGTGAATCTTACCATCATCGCTACCGGCCCAAATCGTATTCACATCATGAAATGATGGCGCCAACGCAAACACCGTTGCATAAATTTCAGGACCATTCATATCGCGTGTTACTTCTCCACCCGAAATGCCCAATGTCTCCGGATCAGCATATGTCAAATCAGGTGAAATCTTTTCCCAACTTTGTCCATCGTCAGTCGTCTTCCACACATGCTGCGAACAGGTGTATAAAATTTTAGAATCTTTTGGTGAGAATACAATCGGGTAAGTCCATTGCCATCGCTCCGGCAACGAGTTGGCAGGCTCTCCTGAAAAAAATCGCGGATACACTTGAATGTCGCGCACTTGTCCGGTGGTCACGTCTTTGCGTGTCAGCAACGCACCCTGACTGCCCGCATAATAAACATTGGGATTATCGGGGTGCGAGGTGATGTAACCACTCTCGCCACCACCCACATCATAGCCCCAGTCACCTAGCTCATTCATGTGATCCCAACCGCTGCTTGGAATAGCAATGGTAGAATTATCTTGCTGCGCACCGGCCACATGATACGGCACGTGATTGGTGGTAGTCACATGATAGAATTGGGTTGTAATATAATCTTGATCGGTCCAACTCTTTCCGCCATTCACCGAAACGGAGCCACCGCCATCATCCGACAAAATCATTCGCTGTGGATTGTTGGGATCAATCCATAGATCATGATAATCACCATGTTTCCCTTTTATTTCCTGATCGAACTTCACACCGCCATCGGTAGACTTATAGAAATTTACATTGAGGCAATACACGGTTTCACGATCAAACGGATCGGCATAAATCCTCGAATAATAAAAAGCACGTTGACGCAATTTGCGTTCATCGTTGGTTCGCTTCCAGGTTGCGCCTGCGTCATCACTGCGAAACACGCCACCTTCATTTGCTTCCACAATCGCCCACAAGCGTTTATTATCAACAGGCGAAACGGTAATACCAATTTTCCCAATAGGCCCTTCCGGCATACCCGGATTTTTTGTTAACTCCGTCCACGTTTCTCCGGCATTCTCTGACTTCCAAAGTTTACAATCCGGACCACCACCCCACATCTTCCACGTTCTGCGATACACTTGCCACGTGGACGCATAAATGACTTTTGGATTGGTGCGATCGATGATCAAATCAGCCGCGCCTGCCTTGGGGCTTACATATAAAACTTTCTTCCAGGTGTTGCCTCCATCCATCGATCGAAACACACCGCGCTCTTCATTATCCCCGTAAGGGTGACCAAGTGCAGCTACATAAACAATATTTGGATCGGTGGGATGAACACGAATGCGAGAAATAGCTTGAGTTTCGCGTAGGCCAATATGCCGCCATGTTTTTCCACCATCTACCGTTTTATAAACTCCATCGCCTTGCGTAATGCTACCGCGAAGTTGTGTTTCACCGCCACCGATATAAACAATGTCCGGATTGGTTTCAGCCACCGCCACTGCACCAATAGATGAAGAAGAAATTTGTCCGTCCGTTACCGGAAACCACTCCTGTCCTCCATCAGTTGTTTTCCATAAGCCACCACCAGTAGCGCCAAAATAATATTCGTTAGGCCGACCGGGGCTTCCCGAACTACCGAGCGAACGACCACCCCGTGCGGGGCCAATGTTTCGCCATTTTAGTTTATCAAAATATTTTGAATCAACAGTTTGTGCATGCAACTCGGCAACACACAAAACAAGAAGTGCGAGTAGGTATTTGGTCATAGCTTTTAGGTAATACTGTAAAATACAAAAAGAATCGAAGCCATTCTTATTTTTTATATCAAGATGAAGAGAATACTTTAAGTGGTAGATTTACAAAGCAGACAATCATTAATTTTGTAAATCCGTATTGAATCGTCCCCATTTCAATTCATTAACACATGCTACAAAAGACACTTCTCTTTATTTGCTTGGTACAAATTTCATTTGCACAGCAAAAAGGCTACTACCGCACACCCGCCATTGACGGACAAACCATAGCGTTTACAGCCGAAGGTGATTTGTGGAAGTACGACCTCAATACCCAACAAGCACAGCGCCTGACTACCCATCACGGTTTGGAGAGCGAACCGGTGTTTAGTCCCGATGGCAAGCGCATCGTCTTCACCGGAGAAATGGAAGGCTCGCCTGAATTATATGAAATGAAAATTGAAGGTGGCGTTCCCCGAAGACTCACATATGAAAATGGAAGAAACATCAAGGCTATTGAATGGCTTACAGACGGCACGATTTTGTTTTCAACTCCGAACGAAAGTCCACTAGAAGATTATCAACTGGTAAAGTTAAATCCGGAAACGCTGTCGCGGGAAATGATTCCATTGGCGCAGGCAGCAGATGGCACCTACGATGAATCGGGAACACTTTACTTCACACGTTTTTCACACCAAGGCAGCAATACGAAAAGATACACCGGAGGCACTGCACAAAACATCTGGAAGTTTGCCGGCAATGCAGCATCCGTTTGCCTTACGTGCGATTACAAAGGCACCAGCCGCGAACCGTTTTATTACAAAAACAAAATTTACTTTGCCAGTGATCGTGATGGCACCATGAATATCTGGTCGATGGATCGCGATGGAAAAGATGCCAAGCAGCATACTTTCTCTAGTGGATGGGACATCACTACGCTTGCTATCCACGATGCCAACATCGTCTATCAAAAAGGTGCCGACATCGGCCTCTTCAATATCAACACCAATGAGGACAAAACGTTGGACATTTCCATCACCTCCGACTTTGAACAGCGTGCTCCACGCTGGATTCAAAATGGCCACGAACAAATTTCGTATTGGGAAATATCGCCCAACGGAAAATTGGTCGCACTCATCTCCAGAGGGCGTTTATTTGTAACACCCTCCAACGGAAGTCGCTGGGTAGAAATTTCCCGCAAGAGCGGTATCCGTTACAAAGCGGTCGCATTCATCGATGATATAACCGTTGTCTACCTATCAGACGAAAGCGGTGAATACGAAATTTGGAAAGCGCCTGCAGACGGAAGTGGCGCGCCTACACAACTCACAAAAAACGCCAAGGTACTCATCACCGGTTTTCTTGTGTCGCCTTCCGGCAAATACATTGCCATCACGGATAAAGATTGGCGCTTGACACTATTCAACACAACCGATGGAACGACTAAACTCCTCGAGCAAAACGAACACAATTCACCCAACCCATCGTCATGGGATAAAAACTCGCAATACCTCGCTTACGAATCCGAATTGCCAAATGGAAGTGTGGTGATCAAAGTAGTCGATGTCAATACCAATGCGGTCAACACCATTACCAGCAATCGAGTAAACAGTTTCAATCCGCAGTTTTCAAAAGACAATGAGTGGCTGTACTTTTTGTCGGAGCGCAACTTGAAAACCACGGTCGGCTCACCCTGGGGACCACGCCAGCCCGAACCGCATTACGACAACACCACCAAATTCTATGCACTAGCGCTCAAAGAATCAGCCACATTTCCATTCACTCAACCCGATGGTTGGAAAGAAGAAATCCAAGCCGAAGAAAACAACAATGCAATCGTTAAAACTAAAGCAACCGCTGCTAAGACATCAAAAACACCTATTATCATAACTTCAACCATCGATTGGAACCAAGCTGCAAAGCGCTTGTACGAAATTCCGCTACCCGGAAAAAATGTTCTTCGTATGCGGGCCTCCAATGAATATTTGTATTGGACCGAAATCGAATCCAATCAATACGATCAGCAAAAACTCTACGCACTCAAAATGGAGTTCAGCAAAAAAATAGAACCCACACTGGTTGCTGAATCCATTACAGGTTTTGATTTGTCGCCCAACAAAAACAAACTGGTCATAGACAAAGAAGGATCGCTGTACATTAGTGAGCCCGATGGCAACAAACCTGATTTCGATAAAACGAAATTAGATGTCTCTGCTTGGACATTCCAGTTCGATCCGGTCGATGATTGGAAACAAATGTTCAACGATGCGTGGCGTATGGAGCGCGACTATTTTTATGATCGCAACCTGCACGGTGTCGATTGGGTAGGTGTTAAAAAACAATACGAAACCCTTCTGCCACGCGTTACCGATCGCCACGAGTTAGATCATCTGCTCGCACAAATGGTTTCGGAGCTTTCTGCATTGCACATATTTGTCTATGGCGGTGATAAACGTACTTCACCTGTCAGCGTACCCATCGGCACACTCGGTGCACGTCTCGAAAAAAATCAGGCAGGCAAAGGATTTAAAATAGCACACATCTATCAAGGCGATCCCGATTATCCTGAAAATCTTTCACCTTTAAATGCACCGCACTCAAAAATAAAAGTCGGAGACATTCTTCTTAAAGTCAACGATCAACCGGTGGATGACTACGCCAGTCTTTCACTGCGCCTCAGCGGCAAAGCCGGCACATGGGTGAAGTTGGAAACACAAAACCAAAACGGTTTAGTCAGCACACAACTAGTGAAGCCTATCACCGAAGGCGAAGAAAGATATTTGCGTTACAACGAGTGGCGCTACTCGCGCAGACAAGAAGTCGAAAAGAAAACCAATACCGAGGTTGGCTACATTCACCTCGCTGCCATGTCCACTGAAGATATGGATGATTTTGTCAAACAATTCTATCCCGTTTTCAATCGTGGTGGTTTGATTCTCGATGTGCGTCACAACGGTGGCGGAAACATCGACAGTTGGGTGTTGGAAAAACTCATGCGCAAAGCGTGGTTCTACTGGCAGCCGCTCATCGGCAAACCCTATTGGAACATGCAGTATGCTTTCCGCGGCCATATCGTTGTGCTCTGCGATGAGTGGACAGGATCGGATGGTGAAGCTGTCACCGAAGGCATCCGTCAACTCAAGTTGGGCAAAATCATTGGCACACGCACATGGGGTGGCGAGATTTGGTTAACAAGCAGCAACCGGTTGGTAGATGGTGGCATTGCGACCGCTGCTGAGTTTGGTGTGTATGCCGATGGCAAATGGTTGATCGAAGGACATGGCGTTGAGCCCGACATGGTAGTCGATAACGAACCCTACACCACCTACATGGGCAAAGACACGCAGTTGGATGCAGCGATTCAGTATTTACAAGATAAGCTGGCCAAAGAACCCGTTATGGTCCCCAAAGCTCCGCCCTATCCAGACAAAAGTTTCAAATACAAAAAATAAAAAGTGAATTCATAAGCCGCATCGATGCAAACCACAAAAACAAAACTTTCCGGCCGACTCAAAAAAATAGGGCTGATTGTTTTCATCTTTGTAGGCGCACTGCTGACAGCATTGTATATGTTTCAGGAAAAACTCATTTTTCAACCCACATCACTCAAATCCGACTACGCATTTAAATTCGATCAGTCATTTGAGGAGTTCACCATCCCCACCTCTGATGGTGAACAACTCAATGCGTTGGTTTTTTCACCGGCCGATTCATCGAAAGGATTGATCCTCTACTTTCACGGCAATGCCGGCAACTTGCAACGCTGGGGGCAATATGCCATCGACTTTACAAAACTGGGTTACACCGTGCTCATGATCGACTATCGAGGTTATGGAAAAAGTACCGGCACACCCGGAGAAAAAGAATTTTATCAGGATGCAAGCACCGTATTGACGTGGGCACAGCAACATCTCACCTTTACAAAACTTATTTTCTACGGGCGCTCGTTGGGTGCAGCCGTTGCTTCTCAGCTCGCCACACAAGACACACCCAACTTGCTCATTCTCGAAACTCCCTTCGATGAATTAGCCGGAGTTGTCAATCCCCCCATGCAAGCCATGCTCTCGTGGATTCCACTTCGTTATCAGTTTCCCAACAAACTACACCTGCCACAAATTGCGTGTCGTAAAATTATTTTTCATGGCACCAATGATTGGGTGGTGCCACTGCGCTCAGCCGAAAAATTAAAACCGTTACTCGCACCCAACGATCAGTTTTTTCTGATCGAAGGAGGAAGCCACCGCAACTTGCGTGAGTTCAATACGTATCACCAGAATCTGGCAGAAGTACTTCAATAATTTTTTGGGGGCATCCCGCTAGAAGTGGGACCGTGCTTTCCGCTACAAGTCTCCCGATAGCAATCGGGAGGCTTTTCGCTTCAATCACTTGCCCACGCCAGCACAACATTCATCGAATCATTGAATCCACCTCTTCATCCAATCGTGTAGCCAATCTCAAATAAAACCACTATCTTCACTCCAATGGTGTGGCTAATCATTATCGCAAGTATTTACCTAGGCTTCTGTCTATTCTTCTATTTTTTCCAACATCTGTTTTTCTTCCGTCCCGAAAAACTCACACGCGCTTTCGAATACAAATACTCCTTTCCTTTCGAAGAACTGGATTTCGATATGGAAGATGGTGGCCGTATCAATGCCATCTATTTCAAAGTACCCAACTCGCGCGGAGTGGTATACTACCTGAAAGGAAATTCCAAAAGCATTAAAGGCTGGGGAAAATTTGCCAAAGACTTTCTTAGCAACGGCTACGACTTTTTTATGATGGACTACCGGGGCTTCGGCAAGAGTCGCGGCAAGCGCAGCCAGGAGAAAGTATTCAACGATGCCCAATACATTTACAAGTGGCTGTCACAATCCTATCCAGAAAATAAAATCGTGTTGTATGGTCGCTCGTGGGGCAGCGGCATTGCAGCCCGCATTTCATCGTGGAACAAACCACGCATGCTCATCCTCGATTCACCCTACTTCAGTTTCTTTTACAACATCAACCGCTACATCTTCTTTACTCCTCTTCGCTGGATGTTGAAATACGATATCCGCACCGATCAATATTTAAAAACCGCAACGTGTCCTATTCACATCATTCACGGCACCAAAGACAAACTCGTTTCATTTGAGCAAAGTGAGAAACTGAAAGCGCTCTATCCGGAAAAAATTATTTTACATGCCATAGAAGGCGCACGTCACAACAACCTCCCCGACTATCAGGAATTCTTCGAAATACTCTATTCGGTTTTATACATTCATCCCAAATCAGAAAAAACAGAATAGCATGGCCATTGTTACCAAAAAAGTTGACTTCACTCGTGTATTCGATCTGATTAGCTATCAAAAAGAAAAATATCCTAACCGATCTGCTCTCAACTATTTTCAGCGCAGCCAATGGCGATCACTTTCCATTGAAGAATTTCAAAACAAAATAAATGCACTCTCCTGTTGGTTCATTGCCAATCAATTCAAACCGGGTGATACCATTCTGTTTATTCCAGTAGCAGGAAATGTAGAATGGATGCTGCTCGATTTCGCCTGTCAGCAAGTTGGCATCATTGTCGTGCCGGTACATCCCACCGTCAAAGAAGAAGAGTTTCACTTAATCGCCACCGAAACCGAAGCGCGCATTTGCATCACCCACGATGAAGGCCTTTACTTCAACTATTTTTCCTTCAAAGAAAAGGCAGGCTTATCCCTCACGCTGTACCACCTTCAATCTGAAAAAAATAATTTCTTCAGTCCTCTTCTGCAAACGAAAAGTTCGCACGACCTACTGACCCAACTCACCGACCGAAGAAATGCCATTACTGAAAATGATATAGCTACTATTTTGTATACATCCGGAAGCACCGGAGTGCCCAAGGGTGTAATGCTCACGCATGGTAACATCGTACACAACATCAAAGCCATTCTCACCATCCTCCCACTCGAAGCGGGAGATCGTGTACTGAGTTTTCTTCCGTTCAGTCATATCTTCGAGCGTGCCGCTTGCTACGCATATTTGGCATTCGGCTGCTCACTCTACTTCAGTCAAAACAAAGAAACCTTCACCCACGATTTCAAAACTGTAAGACCGCTTTTCTGCACATGCGTTCCTCGCGTGCTTGAAAAAATGTACGACTTCATGGAAGAGCAAGCTGAAGGAAAAAATTGGGTGAAGAAAAAGCTCATTACCTGGGCTATGCAAGTAGGAAAACGCTATGGTCCTGAGAAACGATTAAAGCCATTATTTCAATTAGAATTACAACTCGCTCGTTTGCTCGTCTTACGTTTATGGCGACTTCGGTTGGGTGGACGCATCAAATACATGGCTGTTGGTGCAGCCGCTCTTCGCCCTGAAATTGGTAGATTATTTTCAGCAGCCGGTATTCAAATTGTAGAAGGCTATGGCATGACCGAAACAGCTCCCATCATCTCCATGAATCGATTTGAACCGGGTCTGAATAAATTTGGTACCGTTGGCTTGGTCGTTCCGGGCATCGAAGTAAAAATCCACGAGCCCAACGAAAATCACGAAGGTGAAATCTTGGTCAAAGGCCCCAACGTCATGAAAGGCTACTTCAAAAAACCGGAATTAACAGCCGAAGTGTTACAGGATGGCTGGATGAGAACCGGTGATATCGGCAAGTGGGTGCACCACCGATTTCTAAAAATCACCGATCGCAAAAAAGACATCTTCAAAACTTCCTCCGGAAAATACATTGCGCCACAGCCTCTCGAAAATCACCTCAAACGAAGTCGCTTCATTGAGCGAGCCATGATCATCGGGTTTCAGCGTCCGTATGTTACAGCCTTAATCGTTCCGCATTTTGAAATACTACACACCTGGTGCGAGCAAAACGATATTCACTGGACCGCCCCGCAGTTTATGATTCACAATATCAAAGTGCGGGCTAAGTTTCAGCAAGAGCTCGATCATCTCAATGAAGAGTTGCCTAATGTAGAGCGCATCAAAAATTTTGTTTTATGTCATCAAGACTGGACGGTAGAAAGTGGCGAAGCAACTCCTACATTAAAACCCATTCGTTCGATCATTTTGGAGAATTACAAAAACGATATTGAAAAAATGTACAGCTAACTAAAATAACCATGCAAAAAATATTCACTGAAAATGCGCCCGAGGCAATCGGCCCTTATTCACACGCCATTATATCCGGCAACTTGGTATTTTGCTCCGGACAAACTCCATTGAATCCTGCCACGATGCAGATCGAAGGAGCCACCGCCTCGGAACAAACCACACTCGTATTAACGAATTTAGAAACAGTTCTTCAAACGATAGGATGCAGCCGAGTCAACGTACTAAAAACTACGGTGTTCCTAAAAAACTTTGCTGACTTCGAGCGGATGAATAAAGCGTATGAAGCTTTTTTTGGTGAGCACAAACCCGCACGCACCACCGTGGAAGTCAGCCGACTTCCACGGGAAGCGTTGGTTGAAATTGAATGTGTGGCAGAATTGACTTAAGCCTGTTCGGTGATGACTATTTTCTCCATGACATCGCCTTGGCGAATAGCATCGATCACATCCAAGCCCTCAACTACTTTACCAAACACAGTATGATTGCGATCCAGGTGCTTGGTCGTTTGACGCGTGTGGCAAATGAAAAATTGTGAACCACCCGTATTGCGTCCGGCATGTGCCATCGACAAAACTCCGCGATCATGGTATTGATTTTCACCTGTCAACTCACAATCAATTTGGTATCCGGGGCCACCATTGCCAATGCCATTGGGGCATCCGCCCTGAATCATGAAGTTGGGAATTACGCGGTGGAAGATCAAACCATCGTAAAAACCCTTCTCAGCCAGTGAAATAAAGTTCTTAACAGTGTTAGGGGCATCTTTTTCGAAAAAATTAATCTTCATAACGCCCTTTTTTGTGTGTATCTCTGCTATCTTCATTAGTATAAAATTTTGATGCAAGTTAACAGCCTCCGTTCAATAGACAATAAAATCGTGAAGACCTGCCCTACCGGAAAGAAAACCTACCCCACCGAGGCTATTGCGGAAGATGCACTATTGGAGGCGCATGTTCGGTTCGATTACGGAAAAAGTGGCGGACCAATTGCTGTTTATCAATGCGAAGATTGCGGATCTTATCATTTTACTTCCAAAGGAATCATGAACCCAAAATTGGCTAGCTTTCTAAAGAGCTCCACCAAGAAAGTGGAAGATGAAGCTGCCCGATGGCAGCATAAATGGAAGAAGTAACCACCTAGATATTGATAAAATTGATCACCTCCCGATCTACAACAAGCTCAATATCAAGTATATGTAAAGCGAATAAATAAATATCATCTCAGTTGGTTTCATTCTGAAACGCCACTGAATAGATGTACAAATTTACCAAGGCATGTAACCAATCGTTGCAAGTTTCCCTAAAGACAAACCGTCTTTCAAATTTTTCTCACACTAAAATAAAAACCATTATGATTAGACTAGCGCTAGCGGTCGGATTTCTGGCCGTATTCGGCTTTGTTGCCTATGCAGTGGTATTACTGCTGACCAACTACTTCTCGAACAAAAACAACACAAACAACTCAAACAAAAACCAAAACTCGTAACACTATGGACATGAACAATCCAATCATTTCGAAACGCACGATCATACTGGGCGTATTATCGATCATTGCCTTAATTCTTTTTTTAATCGTCAATCCATTTTCATGGAATGATGCCGGTAACCGCACTGTGGTAGAGCGAACCAACGGGCAGCAGATTGTACAATTTGCCCCAGGTATTTTCTATGCCGGATTTTTCGCCAAAGAAAAAGAATGGCCCAATCAAATTTCAGTTACTTACATGGATTCAAAACCAAAATTGGAAATTGAGGACAACGGAATTGAAGTTGGCCAAATCATGATCCGCTTCAGCGATGCGACTACTGCCGATGTTCGAGGAATTACCCAATTCATTTTACCATCCGATGAAAAAGAAATGATCTTGATCCACAACACACACCGCACACCACAATCATTGGTGGTAAAACGTTTGGCACCGTATACGAAAGAGTGTTTGCAATCGTCAGCTCAATTAATGAGCAGCGAAAAACACTATGGTGGCGGTCGCGCTCAAATGGCACAAGATTTCTTAGATCAATTGAAAGAAGGTGTGTATTTATTGGTAACTGAAGAAAATTTAGTTTTTGACTCATTAGAGATGGAGAAGAAAAGAGTGTATCAAACCGAGATACAATTCGATAAGAAGACCAATCTCCCAAAAAGAAAATTATCATCTATCAAAGAATACGGAATCACTGTGGCTGATGCCGCCATCACGGATGTGGACTACGAAAACAAAGTAGATGAAAAGCTAGTGAAAATTATTGATGCGGTTACCAAATCATCCATCTCTAAACAAGAGCTGATGACTGCCCAGCAACAAACCCTAACCGCGAAAGCAAAAGGTGAGCAAGCACTGGTAGAAATTGAATACCAACAAAAACAAGAGCAAACCCGCCAAGTGGTTGAAGCTCAAACTAAAGTAAAAGTTGCCGAGCAAGATAAACTGCAGCAGAAAATTGCCTATGAAGGCTCTATCCTCGAAGCAAAGAAGATCAAAGAATTGGCGGATGCCAATGCATATGCTAGACAACGTATCATGCAAGCCGATGGTGCCTTGGAAATGAAACTAAAAGCGCAGGTAGAAGTACAAAAAGTATGGGCCGATGCATTTAGTAAATACACCGGTGCCGTAGTGCCGCAAATTCAAACAGGCGGTGGCCCAACTACTAATGGCGCACTGAACTTTATGGATATCATGACGGCTAAAACAGCCAAGGACTTTGCGTTAGATTTGAAGAACAAGAATTAATACAAATAGCATAAATAGAAAAAGGAGCGAACTATCGCTCCTTTTTTTTGCCATTCTTTCGCTGAATGATTGGCAACTTAAACTAATTTAGACCCAACCTCTTCTTTACTGCTCAAGAATGAAAATTGGCCTCATCTCCGACACACACAGTTTCCTCGACCCAAAAGTTGAATCGTATTTTAAAGAATGCGATGAGATATGGCATGCCGGTGATATTGGTGATCCTTCAGTATTAAACGAGTTAAAAAAGCAAAAGCCGGTGCGTGCAGTTTTTGGCAACATCGATTCGCTGGAGTTTCAACATCAACTGCCGGAAGATGATTGGTTCATGTGTGAAGGATTACAAATTTGGATGACTCATATTGGTGGTGCGCCTCCCAACTACAATCCTCGCATCAAGAAGATTCTAAAGGAAAAAATCCCAAGTGTATTTATCTGCGGGCATTCGCATATACTTCGCATCAAACGCGACCCTGCTTACGACAACATGCTTTACATTAATCCGGGGGCAGCGGGTAATCACGGCTTCCACACCATCAAAACGATTCTCCGATTTGAAATAAAAAAGGCTTCCATTTCAAATATGGAAGCCATTGAGCTCGGCAAGCGAGGTGCTTTATAATATCTTAATCTCGATACATAACGGCTTTAACGGCCTTTACCGTGCGTGCTACGCTAGGTAGAATCGCATCGATCAATGTAGGCGCGTATGGCAGCGGCACATCCAAGCTGTTGATGCGGTGAATCGGAGCATCCAAATAATCGAATGCGTGCTTTTGCACATGGTAGGTAATCTCAGAAGAGATAGCAGCCAACGGCCAAGCTTCTTCCACAATCACTAAGCGATTGGTTTTCTTTACGGACTCCACCACAGTTGCATAATCGATCGGGCGAACCGAACGCAAATCAACCACTTCCACGGAAATTCCTTCTTTCTCCAATTCCGCAGCAGCAGCCAATACTACTTTCAAAATCTTTCCAAATGAAACGATAGTAACATCGGTACCCGCTCGCTTAATATCTGCTACACCAATTGGAATCAGATACTCCTCAGTTGGCACCTCTCCTTTGTCGCCATACATCAACTCCGATTCCATGAAAATGACAGGATCGTTGTCACGGATAGCAGTCTTTAAAAGACCCTTAGCATCATAGGGAGTAAATGGAACCACTACTTTCAAACCGGGTGTGTTCGCAAACCAATTTTCAAAATTCTGGGAGTGCTGTGAACTGAGCATTCCGGCATTTCCGGTAGGGCCTCTGAAAACGATTGGAATATTGAATTGTCCGCCAGACATCGAAAGCATCTTAGCGGCCGAATTGATAATCTGATCGATGGCTACCAGCGAGAAGTTGAAAGTCATGAATTCAACAATTGGGCGGATGCCGTTCATAGCAGCGCCTACGCCTATTCCACCAAAGCCTAATTCAGCAATGGGTGTGTCGATTACTCTTTTGGGACCAAATTCATCCAGCATACCCTGACTTACCTTGTAGGCGCCATTGTATTCGGCTACTTCCTCACCCATTAAAAATACAGAAGGATCTCTTCTCATTTCCTCACTCATGGCCTCCCGAAGTGCTTCTCTAAACTGGATTTCTCTCATAGTATTGAATAGTTTCTTTCGCTGTGCAAGATTGTAAAATTAATGGCAGTATAGTCAGTATGAAAATTATTTAGTGTGTTTTTTAGGGTATTTGGCCACAAAAAAAGCCCCCATCAGAAAGCTGATGGGGGCTTTTTATAAGATTCTAAATTTCGAATTACTTCAAAGCATTACGGAATGCCTCAGTCGTATTGAATTTCGCAAATTCGAGGTCGGTCAATGCCTTCTCTTTCAAATTTGAGTCATTCTTAACTGCATTTACCAAATTGCTAACCACTGCATCACCATTTCCAGAACGAGCGGCTGCCACAGCGGCACCATAATAAGCAATTGCATAGCTGTTGTTTTTGCGAGTTGACTCAGCAAATGAAGAAGATGCATTGCTGAAATCCTTGTTCAATAACTGTGCTAAGCCCTTGTTGAACAAGTTTACATGCGTATCAGCTGATGATGAAGTTGAAGTCACGGCAGCACCGTAGTTAGCCATGTAAATTTCGCAAGCTCCTTTCACACCGTTTACACCTCTTGTTACGTCATTATTAGCACCATTCAAAGCCATTCTTGCGTGGCTGTATGCCTTGTAAGGATTGCCTTTCATCAAAGCAACAGATGCTAAGTTAGCGTGTACTTCAGATGAAGGATTTAACTTCGCAGCAATTTCCAACTGAGCGGCAGCTTTGTCGATCAAATCTGTTTTAGCAGGATTTTCGATTACGGCTTGCAAATAGGCAGCGCCTAAGTTGTTGTGAGCTGTCCAGTTGGTTCCTTTTTTAGTAGCAGCTTCGTAGATAGCTGTCTTTTCTTCTAATGAAGGAGTCAAAGTAGCTGCGTACATTAATTCATCGAAAGATAATGTGTCGCTCTTCACAGAACCTGTTGTAATCTGCTTTGCCAAAATAGAGATTTCAGCATCTGTCTTCTTCACTTTGATCGTTAAAATTTCAGTTTTAGCAGCACGTAAACCAGGATAGATATCTTTGAAAACCTTGTTGTAAGTAGCCAATTTCTTCAATTGTTTTTCTTGCTCTTCAAATGCACCACCATTGTTGATTACATTCAAATAAGCAGCCTTTTCTTCTGCTGAGATACCTGAATAAGCAGCCAATGCTGTTTTGAATTCAGACCAATCATCCGTGATAGGCTTCAAAATGAATTTCACTTCAGCAGCTACACCTTGGTAATCGTATTTCTTCATTTGAGCGCGATAGAACTTCTCAATAGCAGCAGCACGCTCTTCAGACAATTTGCTGTTGATACGCTCTAAACCTTCAGGTGAGTGAGTACCTGTGATGGTTACTGTGCGAGTTACGTTTTTAGATGCAATGAAAGCATCCAATTGCTTTCCTTTTTCAGCTTTAATTTCAGAAGGACGAAGAACTGACTTGCCTCTTTCGAAGATGAAGTTCGGGATAACAACCGGAATCAATTCCTCTTGATTGTTGTAAGAGTGAGCTGCAAATGCAGCGTAGTATGAATTTTGAACCAGTTTAGATGTAGTGATGATACCCGTTGCATAAGGCATACGTGGGGTAGTTTTTGACTTCGTGCCTTTAGAAGCTACTCCTTGAATTTCAATTGTACCGGTTTTATAAGCGTCTTTGTAAGGGAACATAAAGGCTTTTGAAACCTTAGTTTCTTCCTTCGCGCTGTTTGGATAGTCTTCTGCTTTCAAAGGCAAGCCTGGGAGAGCTAATTCGTTTTCACTATACTTGTAAAAAGTATTAAGCGTGTAAACGGTACCTTTCTTCAACATTTTAACAGGAAGATTACCAGACAAGTCAAAATTAACTGTGTCTTTGTGTACTTCCAGCGGATTTGGCTTGATTTCGAGCTTCTGCTCTTTTGCCATCTTAATCATTTGCGGAAGCGTACAGCTGGTGAACGTCAATGTTCCGATAATGAGCAACGAGTAAACTAATTTTCTCATGGATTTGGTATTATGGGTATCTTTAGGAACGGCAAATGTAAGCCTGAACCAATTTTTTTGCAATAATACTCAAAAAAATAAGAAACTGAGCCTTCTTTGGGGGCGCGAAATAGACTTATATTTGCATTTCGATTTGATTTCTCGATAAACAGACGATTTAGAGGGATAAACCGATACTATTGAAATATGGAGGTATTCATTGATCGATTAAAGCACTTTTTTGAAAAGCACGCCTTTGGTGTTTGCACTGCTTTAGGTGATAAAATGGGCATTGCTACATCCAGCATTCGATTGTTCTTTATCTATGCTTCATTTCTTACGTTAGGCTCTCCCGTTATCGTGTATTTGTCGCTGGCTTTTCTAATGAACCTTCGGGCACATTTGCGGAAGCGTACTACAATTTGGGATTTCTGATTTTCAACTTTCCGAAAGTATTCTTCCCGAGTAAAAAATAATCCACGACTAAGAATCTGGGGTAAAATTGATGAACCCAATAGGTTTTCAATTCTACCTTTAGTTTGTGACGCTTTCGAATTTCATTGCGCAATCCGGATAAAAAGGAGATATGCGCCTTAAAAACGGCCAGAGCATCCGGCACAGAGGGTTGAGTTAAAAATTTAAATGCCGCCACCCAATCTAAAAGCAGCCTTAAGGGAAATTTCCAAATAAGTTGTGACAGCGGCATGTGCTTAAAAACCAAGCTCAGTCCATTTCGAAAATTTAAGTAAGTCTTGCGTGGGCTGCTCGATGAAAGAGTACCGCCCCCAACATGATACACCGTTGAGCCTCCATGATAATAAATCTGATGACCAGCCCGTTGAAGTCGCCAGCAAAAGTCAATTTCTTCCATGTGGGCGAAGTAATCTTCATCCAAACCACCCAACTGGTGATAGAGCTCAGCTCGAACAAAATGACATGCACCCGTTGCCCAAAATACAGGAACTACATCATTATATTGACCTTGCTCCTTTTCCATTTGATCAAAAATCCGTCCCCTACAAAAAGGGTATCCGAGCGTGTCAATCAAACCTCCGGCAGCACCTGCATATTCAAATTCATCAGGTTTGTTTTTGGAGAGCAACTTGGGTTGAATTGCACCAATCTTCGGATTGCTTTCAAAAAGTTGGATGATAGGATCAATCCAACCGGCAGTAACCTCCACATCTGAATTAAGTAAAACGTAATATTTTGCTTCAACCTGCTTGAGTGCAAAATTGTACCCTCCACAAAAACCTAAGTTCTGATCGCTTTTAATAACCCGGATAGAGGAAAATTCTTTGGCTAAAAAAGAAATAGAATCATCTGTTGATCCATTGTCTGCAACAATTATTTCGGCTTCTGAACTGTGTGTAATGACGGAGGGCAAAAACTGTTGCAGGAATTTCTTCCCGTTATAGTTGAGGATGACAACAGCTACTTCGGTCATCCCATTAAGCTACTTAAATCTAAACCCGGAATATTGGGAAGTAAACCTTCCGTACTTTTCTTTAATTCTTCTTTTGCCAATACTTCTGCTTTCTCGGAAGCTATGTTAACAGCCGCTACCACCAAATCTTGGATCAATATCTGATCTTCCGATTTCAATATAGCCGGATCAATGTCTACCGACATCAATTGCTTCTTTCCATTGACGGTGGCTTTCACCATGCCTCCACCCGCCTCACCGGTGGCGGTGATCTTTGCTAAATTATCTTGGGCTTCCTTTAAGCGGCTTTGCGCCTCTTTCATCTTGCCCATCATTTTCATCATATCAAACATATTCAGGAGGATTTAAGAAGGACAAAATTACAATTTAGAATGAGCCGCCCGCATGAAAGATTGAAACAAAACTTATTTCCGCATGAGCACTACCGTACCGCTGCGTTGGTAAGTCTTTCCGGAAATGTCCGTAACATTGGCTACCCATACATAGGTAGAGATAGGCATCGGCTGTCCATTTTGGAAACCATCCCACCCCTCTCCTTTGTCGGTATAAAAAACAACGGCACCCCAACGGTCAAAAATGGAAAGCTCCATTTTTTTAACAAATTGCCCTTGGACCTTAAATGTTTCGTTGGCAACAGGGCCTTTGCGATCAGGGGTGAAGGCAGTGGGGAAAAACAAATTAACTGGCTTTATCAATTGAATTTGGTTGGATTCGGATTGCAGTATGCCCAATTCATTGGGTATTGCAACAATCTTATAAAATACAATTTGATTTTGTAGGTCTACATCTGTTTCAGTGAACGATAGATTCGTGCCACGATCAATCGTTGCAATAAGGCTACCGGATTGATCATATTTCAAAATCTGATAACTTTTTACTCCCAAGTTCCAACCGGTGTAGGCATTCCAAGTCAGCGTTACTTTGTTTTCATCACTTAGCTCACCTTGCAATTGAACGGGGCAAATAGGATTGGTATTCAAACTTCGGTTATCGCAAAGGTCGAGGTAGTTAATTTTATAACATTGGTCTGCACCTACCGTGAAGGCTTTGTCTTTGTAATTCGCTACCAACGAATTATCCAGAAAATTAAATGTACCAGTCCCTGAGGCCTTGAGTATGGAATAATTTGCTACTGTAAAAAGTGGAGGCTGAATCCAACTGATTTTAACGCCATCGCTTTCTACCACAGAGGTAGCATTGGTAATGGTGGCCGGTATATTACTTGAAAATGCAGTGCCACATTTCGATAACGAAACACTTTTGCCACCCCAAGCATAGGTGCTCGTCAGTTGATAGCAATAATTTGTCTTACAGATAACATCTGGATCAACAAATGAAACGGTTGTACCATTATTGATTGTGTTATAGAGTGTTCCATTCCGTGTTATGTCAACGCGCGAAACTCCGGCAGTATTGGTTGGCCAATCAATTTTAATCTGTCCATTTTGTGGTGTCACTGCTAGCCTGTGGCTACAGATAGTTTGTGAATAGTTATTAACAAAGTTACATGCATCGTAGGAGCTCAATCGGAAGCAGTAATAGTTATTGTCGAGGTTGAGATTTGTAATGGTAGAAGTACCTACTCCATACAAGGTTTGTAATTGAACAAACCCCTGAGTATTCGTTGCCATCTCCAGTTTATATTGAACATTCACCGGTTGCACAAAATCCAACTTTAAGGTAGAGGCATCTACAGCCGTGAGTTGGGTTATTTGGGGAAGTGGTAAAGTTGCTACGGGATTAAAGGCAATATTCTTTGCACTGCAATTATTTGCGGCATTGTTCTTCTTACCATTTACTTTGATGGTAACAGGGGAAGCAGAACCGTAGGTGTATTGGGCTACCTGATTATTGCTTTTGATGATGGGTAACAGAGGAGAACCATCTCCAAAATCTACAAAGTATTGGTCGTACGTCTGATCGGTGATTTTGAGTGAAACTTGCGAACCGGAACAAGTATAAACCTCAAAGGGTGGCTGCACATTATTGTCGACAGTAATATTGATAAAGTCGGGGCCTGAGTTGGGATAATTTACCGACATTCGATAGGTACCTGGATTCGTATACGTAAAAGTTAGTAAGTTTTGTTGAGTCGTATTATTGCCCAGGAAATCCATATTGCAAGGAGTGCAATTCGCACCCACTACCAGGGTGGTTGCCGTTATGTTAATCGTAAAAGGTACACAGCCTCTGATATTATCTACGCTAAACCGGCCACCTTCACTGATGTATTGGGCGTGGCCGACTTTTGCCACAATCAACAAAAAAATCAATATGATTGCTAACTTCTTCAATTGCTCAGTTTTACCTCTTTCAAAAACTTTTCTGCCCGCACCATATCATCATGTAACACACGATCTCGCTCTATAAACGGCACTGCCTGCCGGAAAGTATTCACAAACTGTTCGAGTGTAGACGAAGTTTGCAACGGTCTTCTAAATTGCAATGCTTGGGTTGCTGTTATCAATTCAACCGCCAAAATAGAATAAAGATTATTCACAATTCGATACGCCTTCGTAGCTGCATTGGCCCCCATACTTACGTGATCTTCCTGTCCGTTGGAAGAAACAATAGAATCAATCGATGCAGGTGTGCACAATTGCTTATTCTGACTTACCAACGAGGCGGCTGTGTATTGAGGAATCATCAAGCCTGAATTAATACCCGGATTCGCTACAAGGTAATGGGGTAAATCGCGAGAACCGGAAATCAACTGAAAGGTTCTTCGTTCGGAAATGCTGCCCAACTCCGCTAAAGCAATTGCCAGAAAGTCGAGGGACAAAGCCAAGGGTTGCCCATGAAAATTACCGGCAGAAATAATTCGATCTTCCTCCGGAAAAATATTGGGATTATCGGAAACTGAATTAATCTCCGTCAGGAAAACATCGGTTACATATTGAATCGCATCCCAACTAGCCCCATGCACTTGCGGAATGCATCGAAAGGAATATGGATCTTGCACATGCTTTTTAGGCTGCGATATGATCTGACTTCCTTCCAGTAATTTTTTTATCTCACGCGCGACCGTCACCTGACCTTTTTGTGGTCGAATGTTGTGGACTAACGAATCGAATGGTTCCATGCGACCATCAAATGCATCAATGGATAACGCACTGATCAGATTCGTCAATTTTAAAATGCGATGGGCATGCAACAAACACCATGTGCCGTATGCGCTCATAAACTGAGTGCCGTTCAACAACGCCAAGCCTTCTTTGGCTTTAAAGTGAAGCGATTCCCATCCCAACAATTTCAACACTTCATCGCTTTGGTAAATTTTGCCTAAGTAATGCACTTCGCCCCGCCCGATGAGCGGCAATGAAAGATGTGCCAACGGAGCCAAATCACCGGATGCTCCCAACGAACCCATCTCAAAAATCTTTGGCAGCACACGCTGATTAAACATATCCACCAGTCGCTGCGTGGTTGATAATTGGACACCGGAGTTTCCATACGATAGCGACTGCACTTTTAAAAACAACATCAGCAACACAATTTCACGTGGCACTTCCGGCCCCGTGCCACAGGCGTGTGACATGACTAGGTTTTCTTGCAGTTGCTCGAGTTGATCGGTTGGGATGTTTTTATTGTAGAGCGATCCAAAACCCGTGTTGATGCCATAAATAGGTGCTGCGGAGGACGTGAGTTTTTGATCCAGGTATTCGCGGCAGCGTGTTATCTTTTGTGTTGCCTCCTCCGACAATGCAATTTTCGAGTGGCCGTGCAGGATATGATCCAGGTCACTGAGTGTAAGCGTTTGGGTAGAAATATAGTGTGTTGGCTCCACGAAATTCTAAATTACAAGATATAACGAAGTTGACATACAGATGGAATCAGTTATTCTTCAGCAGGGCAGCAATGGCTTCGATGGCAAGCTGCTGCTGTTCGCCTTTTTGCATATCCTTCAACGTCAATAATCCGGACTTTTGCTCATCCGAACCGATCACCAGCACAAACGGAATCATTTTTTTATTCGCATAATCGAGTTGCTTTTTCAGTTTCGCCTGATCGGGATAAACTTCCGTTGCGATTCCCTGGCTTCGTAGCTGACGGGCAACACCCAACGAATAATGAAAAGTGGATTCATCAAAATGAGCGATCATTACCTTAGATGAAATGCGTGCTTCTTCCGGAAAAGCTTTCAGCTCTTCCATCGCATCATACAAGCGATCGACACCAAATGAAATCCCCACTCCCGACACATCGGGTAAACCAAACACACCGGTCAGGTTATCATAGCGACCGCCACCGCTCACGCTACCAATGGCTACGTTGTTGATCTTCACTTCGAAGATACAGCCGGTGTAGTAACTCAATCCGCGCGCCAGCGAAATATCAAATTCCACATGAGCATTGGCATTGGTTGATCCGGTAGATGAATAGTTTTGCAAAAGCTGCAACACTTGCTGCAAATCAGTTAAGCCTTTTTTGCCTTTTTCAGAATTGGAAAATTGCGTAGTTAAAAAATTAATTTTCTCTTCAGTCGTTCCTTTGAAATTCAGAATGGAAAAAACCGCATTGATGCCTTTGTCTTCAAATCCGCGTGAACGCAATTCTTCTTTCACCTTTTCTTCGCCAATCTTATCCAACTTATCAATCGCGACAAACAACGAAGATTCGTTTTGCGAACCCGTTAGTTCGGCTAGACCGGAAAGAATGGCGCGGTGGTTAATTTTAATCGTGTAATCCAAAATACCCAAAGCCCCAAACACCTCCTGAATCATCAGAACAATATCCGCTTCGCAAAGTAGCGAGTCAGTTCCCACCACATCGGCATCGCACTGGTAAAATTCGCGGTATCTTCCCTTCTGCGGACGGTCGGCACGCCACACCGGTTGAATCTGGTAACGCTTGAATGGAAATGTAATTTCATGTCGATTCATCACCACGTACCGAGCAAACGGAACGGTTAAATCGTAGCGTAGGCCTTTTTCAGAGATATCAAAAGTTAGAAGTTTTGAGTTTTTAGAAACAAATTTCTCATTATCAACTTCCGCTAGAAAATCACCACTATTTAAAATCTTAAACAACAACTGATCTCCCTCCTCGCCATATTTCCCCGTAAGGGTGGTGAGGTTCTCCATAGCGGGCGTTTCGAGGGGTTGGAAGCCGTATTTTTGAAATACTTTGCGGATGTTATCGAAAATAAACTGGCGCTTGGCCATCTGGGCAGGCCCGAAATCGCGGGTGCCTTTAGGTAAAGTTGGTTTTTCCATCGTAATAAACCGCCAAATCTAAGGCTTTCGCCAACCAGTTGCCAGCAGGCGGTAATCTGTTTTCTTCATAAAAGTGCGGAAATAGGGCTCTGGTAGTCAATTACTTCTTGCATTCTGCGAAATGATCCTTATTTTTGCCGCTCGTTTTTAACAACATACGCCATGTCAGTTACCCGATTAAAAAGAAAGAACCGCAAAGACAAAGCCAAAGCGGCTCGCAGAAGAACTGCATTGAAGACTCAAAACTTCAAACCAGTAGCAAAAGCGGTTGATATCGAAAAAATCAAAGAAAGCTTTAAGAAAAGCGCATAAAAAAAGGGACTGCTTTAGGCAAGTCCCTTTTTTTTGATTCCTATCCAATTACTTGGCGTCCTTATTCTTTAGATCTTGAACTTCGGCACGAATTGCTTGTGCAATGTTCTTTAAATCCTGCATTCCCTTTCTTACGCGGGTTCCGGCAGCACTATTAGCCTTGTTGTAAAATTTGTCAGCGTCTCCTTCAAGTGAAGCAATAAGAGCTTTTAATTCTTCAAATTTTTTCATTGTTACGGTATGTTTAGTTTATTGAGGTGTTTGATTCTTATGCCAAATTAGCTAAAAACCTTTAAAAACAATCAAAAACCCCATTTTTTTACACTTTAGTAACCGAAACCAAGGCTTCTTTCTTATAAAAACCATCGTCCAGCTTGGTTTTTAGGGCCGAAAACGCGGTTAGGGTCTCTTCCACATCCGCCATCGTGTGCGAAGCTGTCGGGATGATTCGGAACATAATCACGTCTTTTGGCACCACCGGATAGATCACCACCGAGCAGAAAATGCCGTAGTTCTCGCGCAAATCCATCGACATGTTAGCTGCCTCGCCTACACCACCTTTAAATAGAACAGGGGTTGGAGGGGTTTGTGTCTTATTAATCGCAAAGCCACGATCGGCCAAACCGCCTTTAATGGCAGCCATAATTTTCTTCAGGTTTTCGCGGAATTCAGGGTGCTTCTTCACCAATTCCAGGCGCTTCATACCACCAATTACCAAAGGCATCGGCAAGCTCTTCGCATAGATTTGAGAACGCACGGAGTAGCGCAAGAACTTCAAAATCTTCTTATCACCAGCTACAAACGCACCGATGCTGGCCATCGATTTAGCAAACGTAGAGAAGTAAAGGTCAATCTGATCTTGAACACCTTGCTCCTCGCCTACTCCGGCACCCGTTGGGCCCATGGTTCCAAATCCGTGGGCATCATCTACCAAAAGACGGAAATTGTATTTTTTCTTGAGTTCTACGATTCCTTTCAGGTCGCCCATGTTACCGGACATACCGAAAACACCTTCGGTGATTACAAGAATACCACCACCGGTTTCATTAGCTAACTTGGTAGCACGCTGAAGCTGTTTCTCTAGGTTCTCCATGTTGTTGTGCGGATACACAAAGCGCTTACCCATGTGTAAACGAACACCATCGATGATACAAGCGTGTGATTCTGAATCGTAAACGATTACGTCTTTTCTATTCACAATGGCATCGATGATAGAAAGAACACCCTGATAGCCATAATTCAGCAACATGGCGTCCTCTTTCTTTACGAATTCAGCCAATTGTTTTTCAAATAATAAGTGATTAACCGAGTTACCGGACATCATGCGGGCGCCCATTGGGGAGGCAAGACCATACTGAGCGGTTGCATCAGTATCTGCTTTGCGAACTTCCGGATGGTTGGCCAAGCCGAGATAGTTGTTCAAACTCCAGTTGAGCACGGTTTTGCCATTAAACTTCATGCGTGGGCCTATTTCGCCTTCCAACTTAGGAAAGAAGAAATAATCGTCAGGTAAATGAGAGTACTTGGCCAGCGGGCCTTCTTCCATGCGGAGTTTTTCAAATAAATCGACCATTGGTAGTAATATTCAGTTAATAATTCGGCAAAAATAGAAAAATTGTGGGGAAAGGCACATGCCTGATGGATTAAGTACAAATTCGGCTAAATAATTTTAACTTTGATGAAGGATTTTACACCTATGAACTATCTCAATCGAATAACCATTAATCCGGACATTTGCTTCGGAAAACCTTGCATACGAGGAATGCGGTGGCCTGTCGGTGTTATATTGGATTTGATTGGATCTGGAATGTCATTTGAAGAAATAATCGAAGATCATCCTGAATTAGAGAAAGAGGACATTCTTGCTGCTCTTCAATACGCAAAATTGACAAGTTCAGGGAAATCTATCTACGAACTCACATCCTAGCAATGAAATTTGTTTGCGATGTTCATATTCCTTACCGACTGATTAATTTTTTGTTGAAGCAAGGGCACCAAGCTACGCACGTAAATTTTATTTTATCTGGCTCCAAATCGAAAGATATTGAAATTGCCCAACACGCTGACGAACAGAATTTAATCGTGATTACAAAAGATGAGGATTTTAAGAATCTTCACTTCGGCATCAATACTCCAAAGAAACTCATTCGGGTGTTACTCGGAAATTGTAGTACTTCTGATTTAATTACCGTATTTGAAAAGCACTTACCAGAAATTGAAAAGATAAAAGAGTTCAACCGCTTTTATATTGAAATAGGAAAAAGTCAGTTTATTTACACCACTGATTACACGATCGAATAATTTATTAATAAAAGAATGAGTGAAACGATCAAAATCCATAAACTACTAGTAGCCAATCGGGGCGAAATCGCTTTGCGCATTATGCGAAGCGCCAAAGAGATGGGCATACAAACCGTGGCCGTTTACAGCGAGATCGATCGCAATGCCATGCATGTCCGCTTTGCCGATGAAGCTTATTGTATTGGCCCTGCCCCCTCTTCCGAATCGTATCTTCGCATGGATAAGATCATCGATGCCACTAAGAAATCGGGCGCCAATGCCATCCATCCGGGTTATGGATTTCTATCCGAGAATGAAGACTTTGCCGACTTGGTAAAAGAAAGTGGGTTGATCTTTGTGGGGCCTTCAGGCGATTCCATGCGCACCATGGGCAGTAAACTCGCAGCTAAAGAAGCGGTATCGAAATTCAATGTGCCGCTCGTGCCTGGAACAAGCACACCGATCACCAACGTAGATGAAGCGAAAGCTATCGCCAAAAAAATTGGGTACCCTATCTTAATTAAAGCGAGTGCCGGTGGCGGTGGAAAAGGAATGCGGGTGGTAGAAAACGAAGCCGAATTTCAAAATCAAATGGAGCGCGCCATTAGCGAAGCAACGGCTTCTTTTGGAGATGGCGCAGTATTCATTGAAAAATATATTGCGAAACCGCGTCACATCGAGTTTCAGGTATTTGGCGACCAGCACGGAAATGTAGTGCATCTTTTTGACCGCGAGTGTTCCATCCAACGCAGACATCAGAAAGTAGTAGAAGAAGCACCTTCTCCGGTGCTGACTCCGGAGCTTCGCAAAAAAATGGGCGAAGCGGCTGTCAACGCAGCGAAGGCCGCGAAGTATTACAATGCCGGAACGATTGAATTCATTTTAGATGAAGACATGAGTTTTTACTTTCTGGAAATGAACACGCGCTTGCAGGTAGAACATCCGGTAACGGAAATGATCACCGGCTTAGATTTGGTTAAACTGCAAATCAAAATTGCTGAAGGCGAGAAGTTACCGTTTACTCAGGATGAATTAACGATCCACGGTCACGCCATTGAAGTGCGCGTGTGTGCGGAAGATCCAACCAATAACTTCTTACCAGACATTGGTACGCTACAAACCTATCGCAGGCCACAAGGCCACGGAGTGCGTGTGGATGATGGATTTGAAGAAGGTATGACCATTCCGGTACAGTATGATCCACTCTTGGCCAAACTGATTGTTTATGCCGAGACGCGGGAGTTGGCGATGGACAAAATGGTTCGCGCTATTGCGGATTACGAAATCACCGGTGTAGCCACTACGCTGGGCTTCGGAGCTTTTGTGATGAAGCACGAAGCATTCCGCTCCGGAAATTTCAATACACGATTTATCGAAAACTGTTTTAAGCCGGAATATCTGCAACAGCAAGCGGATGAAGATGTAGAAAAAGTAGTGGCTGCATTGGCTGTCACTCTTTCGGCTCAGGCAAATACTTCCGCGACCTCGCAGGTGTTGGCTCGACCAATCAGCAAGTGGAAGAAAAACCGCGTTTAACGTATGGCGGAAATAAAACCCATTCGCGCATGGCGATACAACCCCAGTCTGGCAACGAAGATTGAAGAGCTCACGGCTCCTTTGTTTGATGTGGTGTCTGACAAACAGCGACAGAAGTTGTATGAAAATCCGTACAACTCAATTCATCTCTCGGTGCCTAAGGGACCCAATCCTTCCGCGAAAGCGAAACAATTATTGAACGAGTGGAAAAGTAAAGGTGTCATTCGACAAGATGCCATACCAGGCATTTATGTGTACTACCAATATTTTAAGTTAGCCGGATCACCCAAAGAATATTGCCGCAAAGGATTTGTCTGTCATATTCGCGCTTACGATTGGAAAGAAAATGTCATTCTCCGACACGAAAATACAATCCCTAAAGCGGTGAATGACCGGATTGAATTGCTGGAGCAAACAGAGTTGCACGCGAGTCCCACCCATGGCTTATATACCGATCCTGCTTTTGAATTAGAAAAATACATGGACGAAGCGATGCAAGTGCCATTGTATGAAACAGAAGATTACCAGGGTGTGCGCGATGTGCTGGCAGTGATTCAAGATGCAAAGGTGATTCAACGTTTTATCGATGTGATCGAACCCATGAAAATTATTCTGGCGGATGGACACCATCGCTATGAAAGTTCGTTGGAACTAAAACACCGTTTAGAAAAAAGCACGTCTCCCCTTACGGGAAAAGAAGGTTTTCATTATCACTTGATGTATCTGACGAATACAGAAGCAGATGATTTGCGGATTTTGCCGACTCATCGAATCATTCAAAACATTCCGCACTTCAACGAAGATGAAGTAATCGAGAAACTAGCAACCGACTTTGAAATTAAATTCGTTGACAATGCCGACAGTCTCAATGAGATTATCATGGGTAAAAAATGGGCATTTGGCATTGTGTTGAAAAATCGTGCGTTGAAAGTACGCTTGAAGCCGGAAGCTATTCACAAAATGACCTGGAACTTTCCGCAAGAGATTAAAAATTTAGATTTAACGGTATTGCATTATTTCATCATCGAACGAATTCTGGGCATTCCCGGAAAAGACCAGCGGGGTTCTGATAGTATTTCATTCGAGCGAAATTTTGCAACATGCCTCAATCTAGTGATGCATGAACAGGCACAGATGGCAATCATTACACAAGAGGTAAGCATTGAGGAAGTGAAACAAGTATGCGCCAGCGGCTTCACGATGCCGCAAAAGTCAACCTACTTTTATCCCAAGGTCATTAGCGGATTTTTATTTAGCTCAATCAAACAAGATGAATTTCAAACGCCCGCTTATTCTCGCTTCTAGTTCACCGCGCAGGCAATTTTTGTTAACCGAAGCCGGATTTACATTTCGTGTAAACGCACCGAATATTGACGAATCTTTTTTATCGGAAATGCCGATGGAACACGTACCTAGTTATCTGGCCGAAAAGAAAGCCAAAGCGTTATTGCCTGAACTTCAAAATGAAATTGTGATTGCGTCCGACACGGTGGTGATTTTAGGGGAAACGATTTTAAATAAACCGGCTGACCGTGGAGAAGCCATTAGAATGTTACAACTATTAAGCGGGCAGACACATGTCGTAATTACAGCAGTTTGTCTTCTAAGCAAAGAAAAACAAATTGTTTTTGACGATCGCACTGAAGTTACCTTTGCATCGTTGTCGCTTCCAGAGATCGAATATTATGTCGATCATTACAAACCATTCGATAAGGCAGGCGCTTATGGCGCACAAGATTGGTTGGGAATGATTGGAGTCGAAAAAATCAACGGATCTTACTTTACGGTGATGGGCTTACCCATCCACAAAGTGTACCAGCAACTACAATTATTCTAAACGCTTACACGAATTGCTCCATCGAAATGGAGTACGCACATTTAAAATGACCTTGTGGGCATTCTTTGAATCCATGTGATCCGCAAGGACGACAACTTAGCTTTTCTCTCGTCTCAATTATGACAGATTGATCCGATAGCGGTCCGAATCCGAAAGATGGAACCGTTGAGCAATAAATAGCTGTAACAGGTGCATTGACACATGAAGCCAGATGCATCGGTGCCGAGTCATTGACATAATTCATCTTGGCTCCTTTGATCAGCGCCACCGATTGAAGAAACGATAACTTCCCAGCTAAATTAACAACCTTGTTGGTGCCTGTAACTAACCGAATGGATTCACATACATGGTGATCGGCAGGTGCACCTAAAAGATAAATAAAATCAACTTGTTTCTGCACTTTCTTAATTAACTCAATCCACTGTTCTACCGGCCATTGTTTGGTAAACCACACCGATGTGGGCGCCATGCAAAAGTATTTGCCTTGTTGATAGTTTTGAACAAAATTCCAATCGCTGTCGGATGGATATAATTTCGGCTTGGCAAATTGTTTATCCGTAAAGGCTTCAATCAACTTTTGGTTGCGTTCTACCTCATGGATGTCATTCGACTGATGATTTATAGTTGTGGTATTAAAAAATGAAAGCGGATTTTTATCAAATCCAATACGCTGCTTTGCTTTAGAAAGTGCAGCGATCAGACCAGTGGTAGCGTAACGCTGCACATTAATCAGCACATCATATCGGGTTTTGCGAATTTTCTGAATGATGAGTAGCAAGTTTCTGTATTTTCTTTTTTTATCGAACACAATTACCTCACGCAAGTGCGGATGGTCTGCTAGAAGTCCTTCATTTCCTTTTCGCACCAAAAAATCAATGGTTGCATACGGATAATAGGCATGCAATTTCTCGATCAAAGCGGTGGCGAGAATTACATCACCAATGAAGGCCGTTTGAATAATCAGAAAAGACCTTGGGCGATCCACTACTTCTTGAATTCCGTTTGATAATAGTCGATGGCGTTGGTAATAATCTTCAAAGCTGTTTCTTTGCCTTGAAAATCAGGAACCGTAACAATTTTATTTTCCAGTTTTTTATAGCTCTCAAAAAACTCTTTCAATTCCAATTTGAAGTGCGCAGCTAATTCACTGATATCTTTTAAATGTTTGGTATTGGCATCGTTCTCAGCAACTGCCAGAATTTTATCATCAGCCAGGCCCTGATCTACCATGCGCATAACTCCGATAACGCGAGCTGGCACCAAGCAAAGCGGTTGAATGGGTTCACGGCATAGAATCATAATATCTAATGGATCTTTGTCCTCTCCCATGGTTTGAGGAATAAATCCATAATTAGCAGGATAATAAACCGCAGAATACAGGATGCGGTCTAACTTCAGTAAACCTGTCTCTTTATCAACTTCATATTTTGTGCGCATACCCGTTGATATTTCGATAATGCCGTTGACAAACTCAGGGGCATTGGTTCCTATCGGAGCTTCATGCCAAGGGTGCTTAATCATATTGAATAGAAATTAGAATGTGAAGGTAGGAATAATTAGCATCTCCATAAAAAAAGAAAACCCTTGCAGTTCTTGCAAGGGTTTCGTTTTCACCAATTTGGTAACAATTACTTCTTCTCTTTATCCTTATCTTTCTTATCGTCTTTTTTAGCAGGTGCTATCTTGTCACCATCTTTTAATCGTTTCGATACTAATAAGAATGGACCCGTCACTACCTCTGCATTCTCAGGCAGACCTGAAATGATTTCGATATTATCATAATCACTAATACCAGTTTTTACTTCCGTCATTTTTGCGATGCCTTTATCGTTTACAAAAACAACCACCTTATCTTCTTTCTTTTCGACCTTTGCTTTGTTATCCGTAACCTTGCGATCATTATCATCATCATTGGAAGGAGGTCCCTCAGCACTCTTCTTATCTTTTTCAGGATTGCGTGTCGTTACAGCCGTCAATGGCACCGACAAAACGTTATCTCTCATCGTGGTAATGATATCCACGCTAGCTGTCATGCCGGGACGGAATGGAAATTTGTTTCCCTGCTTGATTAAATCTTCGTACGAAGAACGTAAGATCAAAATACGAACTTCAAACTCCGTGATAGCATCAGCCGATGTTTTATCTTTTGCGGTGTTGGCAATGCTGGTAACAATGCCTTTAAATTGTTTGTCAGCGTTGGCATACGAATCCACATCAATCAATACGGAATCATTTAAGTGCACTCGTACGATGTCGTTTTCATTCACATTAACACGTACTTCCATTTTGTTCAAATCTGCGATGCGCATCATTTCTGTACCCGTCATGGTGGCTGCACCTACTACACGCTCGCCTTTCTTCACAAATAACTTTGATACAATACCTTTCATTGGAGCTACTACCGAAGTCTTAGCCACATTTGCACGCGATTCGCGAACGCTTGCATCGGTGCTATTCACAATAAAACGAGATGCTTCCAAAGTCTGTGTTGCTGACTTCAGATCATTTTGAGCTACTTTATAATTTTGTTGAGCCAATTGCCAATCCGATTCAGAAATCACTTTCTCGTTCCACAATTTTTCCTGACGCTTGTATTCCTGTTCGGCACGTATGTACGTGGCTTCTGCGCGTGACAAAGCCGCACGCGATGATTCTAAATTTGCTTTTTGCTGACTTAGCGATGCTTCTGAGCGCTCAAGTTGACTCATCCACACATCGGGTCTGATTTTAACTAAGACCTCACCGGCACGAACGGAGTCACCATCCTCTACATTAAGGGCGATAATTTCACCGGATACTTCTGGGGCCAATTTAACCTCAATAACAGGTTGCACAGTACCCGAAGCACTCACCTTCTCAGTGATGGATGTTTTTTTAGCTTTGGCTAATTCCACCTCCAGATCACGCGACTTGCCGATCCAGCCTTGTGATCTGCCAACAATGATAAAGATGATAAGGAAGATAACGATGCCAATACCCCAGTACAGAAGTGAGTTGGACTTTTTCTTTTGCTTTGCCATTCGTAAAAATTATTAATAGTCTATTGGTTTGCCTTGGTAAAAATCGAGAACTTTCTTTTTAAAGATTAGATCATACTTTGCACGCACTTGATCTGACTTAGCCTGAAACAAGTTGTTTTCAGATACTTGATAGTCTACGTAGTTAGCAGCACCAGCATCGTAGCGTTGCTTAGTCATACGAAATGCTTCTTCTCTTGCCTTAACGGCTTTGGCTGAAGATGCAAAAGTTTTAGCAGCCGCGGTGGCATCATTATGTGCTGTTTCGATCGCCTGACGTAATTTGTTTTCAGCATCGGTCAGGTTAATAGAAGCTTGCGTAGTTGCTATTTTGTTTCTTTGAACTGTAGCACGAGAGCTATATCCGTTGAATAATGGGATAGTTAAATTTAGACTTACGCTTTGTGATATGTTATCAGAAAATTGATCGCTGAATGGCTTCTCAACTATATTTCCTGTAAAGGTTTTACCAAAAGAACGGACTATTGCCGTTTGATCGTTACCTAGATATCCAATAGTCGGATTGTTTATCTCTACAGGATTTGCTAATATTTTTGCAGCGCTAGAATAGTTCGTAAAGGCGTTGCCGTTTAAGCTCAATCGAGGAAACAATGCACCTTTAGATGCCCTTAAAGCATACATTGAACTTTCACTTCTGTAAACAGCGGCCTTAATCTCTGGCATGTTTTGCTTTGCAATATCATAAATTTGTTCAGTTGACTGAATAGTAGACAAGTCCTCAATGCTCAATTCAGGAACTTCAATATCTAGTGGCGTTGATGCCGGAAGCTGCATGGATTGTTTCAATTGAAGAAGGGAGAGATTAAACGCATTTTCGCGCTGGATCAAATTTAGTTCATTAGTAGCATTTTGCGCCTCGAGATCCAATACATTGCCCAAAGGTACCGAACCTGCTTGTTCCAATTTCTTGGTGCGCTCTAACTGTTGTTGAGTAGTGCGCAATTGAAATTGAGCATTTTGAAGCAATTCTTGATTAAAGATAACTGAAGTATAAAGCGTAACTACACTTAGAACAACATCATTTTTAGCTTTGGTTAAATCATTATCTGCAGCTGCTTTATCATTTACGTTTTGGCGAATGGTATTCATTACACGAAAGGCATTGAATAAGAGCAAACTTGCATTGGCATTCAAATTAGAGTTATCAATTTTCTGATCGATGAATGAGTTTGTAGTGGGGTCAATAGACCGTCCAAAATTTGACCCATAAGAACCAGAGACATTGAGGGTAGGCAGCATTGTGTATCTGGCTTGATCCAGATTGATATCCGCACCTTTTAATCCCAATTCGCTACGCTTAACCGTTAAGTTATTTTTAAGTGCTATCTCTATACACTCTTTCAATGTATAGACCTTTTTCTCTTGTGCCAACGAAGCCGTTGTTATCAAAACAAACAAACCAATTGAAAGTAATCCTTTCCTCATATTTAACGATTGATATCTGGTATATAAATAACTTCCTTTATCCAACTTAGACTCATGAGATACTGAAATGTTACAGGTTTAATCCCCGAATCCATTTCAATTACCTGGCACGCCAAATCGTTCTTCCCTTTCCGTGAAACCGACATAGTAGCAATATTGCAATCGTCATGTGCGATGACATCGGCAATAAAAGCAATGCTACCTTTTACATCGTCTGCAAAAATGATAATCGTATGCAGATTAGCGGTAAAGTCGGCTTTGAAACCATTGATTTCAGCAATATTAATCATCCCACCTCCTCGGCTCTCTCCCAAGACTTCGATTGAACGGGTTCCCTTATTAAGAGTTAGTCGGATAGAATTCGGATGCAGTGTTGACGCATTTCCGACCGATTTGAAATGATATTTTAATCCCGATTTTTCTGCGATCTCAATGGCATCTTTGATTCGCTTATCATCCGTAGAAAAATCCATCAATCCAGCTAAGATTGCCCGGTCACTACCATGCCCTTCGTAGGTACGAGCAAAGGAATTATAGAAAACGATATCCGCTTCTTCTGGAATTCCGCCTAAAACCTTGATGGCTGCTTTGGCGATACGCACCACACCCGCAGTATGCGAGCTGGATGGGCCGATCATAACGGGGCCGATCATATCAAAAACACTGCTTTTTTCGTGCATACGCGGTTTACTAACGCAATAAACCCGAAAAGGATTTCTTTTTTGGGTATTTCTACACCCTTATCAGGTATTTATTGCAAGCGGCAAAAATAGGCGATTAATTGTGAAATGCGATGAGCAAATCTAAACGGCAATCGGTGCTTTGATGGAAGGATGCGCCTGGTAATTGACAATTTCAAAATCCTCAAATTCATATTCGAAGATGGAAGAAGGTTTGCGCTTGATTACCAATTGAGGCAACGGATAAGGCGTGCGACTTAATTGAAGTTTGGCTTGTGCGATGTGGTTGGAGTACAAGTGCACGTCCCCTCCTGTCCATACAAATTCACCCGGCTCCAAATCACATTGCTGGGCAAACATGTGCAACAACAAAGCATAACTTGCGATATTAAATGGCACTCCTAAAAAGTAGTCGGCTGATCGCTGATACAATTGACAAGATAACTTTCCATCGGCCACATAAAACTGAAAAAGGGCATGGCAAGGCGGAAGGGCCATGTGATCTACCTCGGCCGGATTCCAAGCACTCACAATATGCCTCCTGGAATCAGGTTTGGTGCGGATTTGATGAATTACATTGGCGATCTGATCAATTCCTTCGCCATTGGGCGTTGGCCAACTGCGCCACTGACTTCCGTAAACGGGGCCCAAATCACCATTTTCATCAGCCCATTCATCCCATATACTTACGCCATGATCTTTCAGGTATTTGATATTGGTATCTCCTCGCAGAAACCAGAGCAACTCATAAATGATGGATCGCAAGTGCAGTTTCTTAGTTGTAACCAAGGGAAAACCTTCCGATAAGTCAAACCGTAATTGACGGCCAAACACAGATATTGTTCCTGTACCGGTTCGGTCCGTTTTAGTAGCTCCTTTTTCGAGGATTTCCTGCATCAAATCTAAATATTGTCGCATAGGTGATTTCGTTTAGCAAAGAAAGAGAACAACGAGCCAATCTCAAACTTTTCTTAAAAACAAAAAACCCGCCAGAAAGCGGGTTTTTGTAGTATGATTTGCTCGGAATGATTAGTCGTTGCTGCTATCATTTTTCGCAGTAAATTCTTTTGATTTACCATTCAAAGTAACAGTGTAGGTATTATCACAGGTTCCTGCACCGAAATCTACGGTATACACTTTCGTATCGGTGGTAATCTCTTTTACACCTTTTATAGGGATATATACTTTGTTGGTCAGCAAACAAGAAGTGCTGTATTCTAAAGGTGTGGTGATCTTAACAGAATAAGACTTGCCGTAGCGATTTGTACCACTTGCAGCTGCTGCGGCACCGGCAGTTTGAGATATCACCACTTTATCGTCAGCAATCGTAGTTGATCTCACCCACTTCTTGGTTCTGCTAACCGTGCGAGTAGCAGTTGTTTTGTCAGGCCATGTAGTTGTCAAAGTTCCGGAAATATTCCAAGTTAATGGAGACTCTTGTGTGCTTACATTGGTGATTGTTCTGCTTCCTGAGATAACCAAACCATTGATGCTATAGTTGTTGAATGTGATGGTTTGTGTTGATCCGCTGAGGAACCAACGGCCACCTGACCATGTGATAGTAAATGAACCTTTGCGAACGTTTCCTCTTGGATCTGTGCAACCGGCAGGATTATCGGCACCGGCAGCTGTTTTGTCAAAATTCACTACAATCGTACCCGCTGTTTTGTCCTGCCCTACTTCCTTTAGAATATATGCACAAGAAACTCGGCTATCATCTTCCACCCGTCCAGAAATAGCATCTGCAGAATTCAAAACAGAACTTGCCATATCTACTGTTTCTTCCTGACTTGATTCCAACGCGGCATCATTGTTTACAGATTGATTGTCTTGTGTGGAAAAGGTAACTTCATCTGATTTGTTACACGAACCTAAAATCAGTACAAAAGCCAGCATTAAACTCGAAAGGCTTTTCAAATTGATAATTGATGTTGTTTTCATGGGTTTTGTTTTTTTGTTGCTTAGAACGAATTACTTCCCGCTGGTTTAATGGCAAACAAAAAAAGTTTCAAAATTTTAAATTCATTGAAAAATTAATTGTTTCTTTAGTCATGAGAAGACTGGCTTGTATTACGATTACGTGTTGTTTTGTAACCACCGCAGCTTTTGCACAACTCAAAATCGCAAAGCTTAAGTACAATGGCGGAGGCGACTGGTATGCCAATAAAACGGCCCTTCCAAATCTCATTTCATTCTGCAATAAGGAGTTAGGAACCCACTTGGAAGCTGAAGAAGATATTGTGGAAGTGAATAATCCTGCCCTTTTTGATTACGCTTATATATATATGACAGGGCACGGAAACGTGGTCTTTTCGATGGAGGAAGCGGCCAATTTGAGAAAGTACTTGATCGGAGGTGGTTTTTTGCACGTAGATGATAATTATGGTCTTGATAAATTTATCCGCCTCGAATTAAAAAAAGTTTTTCCGGAGGCTGAGTTGGTTGACATCCCTTTTACACATCCTATATATCATCAGAAATTCAAATTTCCGGGCGGGCTTCCCAAAATCCATGAACATGATAGTAAACCAGCTCAAGGGCTTGGAATCTTTTATCAAGGAAGATTAGTCGTTTTTTATTCTTATGAATGTGATTTGGGTAATGGCTGGGAAGATCAGCGCATTCATAACGACCCCGAAGAAAAGCGTTTACAGGCGCTAAAGATGGGCGCGAATCTCATATCTTATTGTTTTACAAATAATTAGACATCAGTTATTTCTTATTGCGAAAGGAAAATCAAGATCTGTTTGTTTTTAATAACTAAATATTTAGTTTTACAACGTAATTGATAGTTGTAAGAGATACTTCTTTTTATATGATAGAAATGAAAGAGTTAACAAAAGCAGAAGATCAGATCATGCAAATTTTATGGAAGCTGGAGAAAGCATTCGTAAAAGATATTGTAGACCAATTTCCCAATCCCAAGCCTGCCTATAATACGGTATCTACGATTGTTCGAATCTTAGAGAAGAAAGGATTTATTGGCTACAAAGCATACGGTAAAACACACGAATATTTTCCCTTAATACCTAAAGAGAAATACACGCATTTCTATTTAAACAATCTGGTGAAAGGATATTTCGGTGGGTCGTTTCAAAGTTTGGTTTCGTTTTTCGCAGCCGAAAATAAAATGGACGTGCAAGACATCGATCAATTAGTGAAAGAATTAGAGAACTTAAAAAAGCAAAAGAAATGAAATCGCTCCTTCAATACTTGCTGGTATGCAATCTTGGGCTGTGTTTCTTTATGATTGTATATTGGATTGGCCTTCGAAATGAAAATCAATTCGCCTTTAAGCGAGCCTATCTCCTACTCGCCATCATGAGTTCATTTGTATTTCCGCTGTTCCAGTTTTCCATTGCAACTCCCATTCAAGTCATTCCACAGGTTGATCAAATCATCCCAACCCAATGGCTACCGGAATTAATTATCCGTGAGCAATCTTCCGAAAATATCGGTGTGGTTTCACCGGGTATGTCAACTTTTGAAGTGATTTACTGGGCGGGGGCTTTGTTGGTTCTCATCTTACTTCTCTACCGTATTTTTTCATTGTATCGTTTCTTTTCGAAACAATCGGCTTATGTATGGAGGAATTTTAAAGTGATTGAATCCGACCAGCCGTTGCCTACGTTTTCTTTTTTTCACTACATTTTTATTGGTCAGGCACAGCACTACAATCGTCAGGAGAAAGAAGCGATTTTGCAACATGAATCTACCCATGCGAAGTACGGACATACCTTTGATATTCTTCTGGTCAATAGTGCTAGAGTGATTTGTTGGTTCAATCCGGTCTTATTAATCTATAAAAAAGCACTTGTTCAACTTCACGAATTTGAAGCCGATGCGCGCTCGGTTGAAAATACTGATGTAGAACAGTATTGCAGCTTGTTGGCGAAAGTTGCATTGCAATCGGCTGAGTTTCCCATCGCCAATCATTTTCACAATTCCTTAACCATTAAACGAATTTCTATGATGAAGACCTTGAAACGAAAGATACCCGTGAGCAAAATAATTTACATGCTCGCGGTCATACCACTTTTTCTTTTGGCTGTGGCATGTCATGACCAGATAAAAGAGAGTGCTACCAGTGGCGTTAAAGTTGAGCAGCTTCCCGCAGAGGCTAAAAAGCAGTTGGAAGAATTACAGAAAGCCAATCCATCGAGCACGTTTGTCATTTTAAAAGCAGGAGATGAAACGAACCAAAAGATAGAAGCTTATTCTAAGCAAGCAGACTATGGAACCGTGAGCGTATCTCCGCAAACAGAGGACGGCAATTATGTTTTCATTGAGTTTAACAAACGCTATGAACGCCTCCAATCATTACCTAAAGATGAGTCGGCTGTTTTTTCACAAGTAGATGAAATGGCTACTCCTTTGTTTGGGATAGATAACTTCTATCGCAACATTGCCTATACGCTCAAGTATCCATTGGAAGCCCGTCAAAAAGGCATTGAAGGAAAAGTTTTCATTGAGTTTGTGATTAACACCGATGGTACAACCACGGATTACAAAGTACTTAGGAGCCTGAATGAATCTTTAGATACCGAGGCGATGCGTACGCTAATGCAATTGGATACAAAATGGCGGCCTGCCATTCATCAAGATAAGATTGTGAAGATGAAAATGGTGATGCCGATTGTATTTAAGTTGGATGGCTCTGAAGAAAAAGCAGATGCATCGAATGTAGAAAACTCATTGGAAGAAGTGGTGGCGGTAGGCAAAAAAGCGAAGTAAGATCACAAAAAATTGCCCGACCAAGTCGGGCAATTTTTCAACACATCAAAAAGTAAAACTTACTTTCCTAATACTTCCTCTAACTTTTGTTCGAGAGCAGCTCCTCTCAAATTTTTGGCTATGATTTTTCCGTCTTTATCCAACAAAATGGAAAATGGAATGGCCTGAATATTGTAATCGCGGGCTGCCTGTGAATTGAAATATTGCAAATCGGAAACTTGCGTCCACACAAGACCATCTTCCTGAATAGCTTGCATCCACTCTTGTTTGTTGCGATCTAACGACACACCAAACACTTCAAAGCCTTTGCTCTTGAAGCGATGATACGCGCGCACCACATTTGGATTTTCTTTACGACAAGGTCCGCACCACTTCGCCCAAAAATCGATGAGCACATATTTGCCGCGCAATGATGAAAGTTTTACAATCTGACCGGATGGATTTGGCAACGCAATTTCGGGAGCTAGCTGACCAACCGCAGTGACTTTAATCTTCTCGGTCATGGAGACCAACTCTTTTGTGAACGGTGAGGTGGGCCAGTCTTTTTTAAATTTCTCGGCAGACTGTACGAACAAATCAAGATTGTTATCCTTATCTACCAAATTAGGATCTTGTAAAAGATTGAATAATGCTAGTGATGCGGGTTGTTGTTTTAACAATGCTACCAATTGCGTTTTTCCTTTTTCAACTAGCGACATCGCTTTGTTTTGCAGCATGGCTACTTTCTGATTGTCATTCGCTGCCACGGCCTTTTCAAATTCGGCTTGCAATGCCATCATCTCCGGTCCGTTCTGTGATTGGTTCATCATCATTTGTACTTGGCTGATGAGATCATGGTCGGGTGATCCTTTAATTTGCACAAAACCTTGTGGATTGTTCCCATCCACATTCAACTCGACATTCGACTTGTAGAGCATGATGTTGATGGACTGCCGGTTGTAAAAATTGACATTGTAAAATCCGGCTTCGGTTAAGTGCAACCTCTTGGCGAATGAATAATCCTTTCGCAATTTGATGGTGTCGCGTTTTGCATTTCCATCCTGCCGGATTTCCTGAATGTAAATTTCGCCTTGTTGTGGAAATCCTACTTTACCGGAAAGTACGATATCCCAACCTCCATCTTTCGCTTCTTCCTTCGCAGCCGGGCTGCAGTTGAATAGGAACCCTGTCAGCAAAACATTAATCCACAGTATCATAGATGACTTCATTTTAATTTATTTAGCTAATTCTTGAATGATCAAATCGGTGGCGAGCTTCGGATCTGCTTTTCCTTTGCTGCGTTTCATTACCTCACCCATAAACATGGTAACAATTACCTTCTTGCCTTTTTTATACTCCGCTACTTTGGCCGGAAACTCTTTTACCACTTCTTGGACAATGGTGAGAATGGCATCGGCATTACTTTCTTGCATGAGATTTAGTTCGGCAGCCAATGCACTCATACTTTTTTGCGGTTGCTTCATGGCCTCCGGAAACAATTGTTGTGATGCGATGGCAAAATTAAGTTTGCCCTGATCAATTAGAGCAATTAATTCGGCCAATGACTGTGGCGGCAGTTGAAATTCGGCCATCTCAATTCCGGTTTCATTCAGGTAAGATTTAATGGGCCCCATCAACCAATTCGAGACTCCCTTAAAATTTTGAGTGGACTGACAAACTGTTTCAAAGTAGGCGGCCATCTCTTTCGAATCGGTGATCACTTGCGCATCGTACGATGGAAGTTGATATTGGGTAGTAAATTTTAGATACAGTTGCTGCGGCAAAAGCGGCATGGCGCTTCTTATTTCACTCAGCCACTCCTCTGAAATTTGCAACGGGCTCACGTCCGGGTCAGGAAAGTAACGATAGTCGTTCAATTCCTCTTTGGTGCGCATGCTATACGTTTTTCCATCATTGGCATTGAAGGTGCGGGTTTCTGACACCACTGCTTTACCCTGTTCCAGCAATTGTACCTGCCGTTCGAATTCGTGATCGATGGCGCGCTGCACATTGCGGATAGAATTCATATTTTTTACTTCCACCTTCTTGCCTAGTTCTTTGGCGTCTTTCAACATCACCGACACGTTGGCGTCACAGCGCAGCGATCCTTCTTCCATGTTTCCATCGCAGATGGAAAGATAACGCACCAACTTTCTGATTTCGGTCATCAGTGCACCGGCATCTTCGGAAGATTCGATCACCGGCTCGGTCACGATTTCGATGAGCGGAACACCGGAGCGATTAAAATCCAAAAGTGTATCACTTTCATTTTCGATGTGAATGGACTTGCCGGCATCTTCTTCTAAGTGAATGCGGTTGAGCACAATCTTTTTTTCTACTCCTTCTTTATTGCGAATGGTGATGTAGCCACCCACACAAATCGGTGTGCGATCTTGTGTGAGTTGATACCCTTTCGGCAAATCGGGGTAGAAATAATTTTTGCGATCAAAAATCTGAAAAGCCGAAATGTGCGAGTTACAGGCGAGGCCCATTCGTGCAGCTAACTCGACAGTTCGTTTGTTCAGCTTAGGCAACGTGCCGGGATGGGCTAGTGTGATTACACCCACCTGCGTGTTAGGCGCGCCACCATAAGCAGCCTCATCGGCATTGAATATTTTGCTGGAGGTAAGCAGTTGTGCGTGCACTTCCAGTCCAATAACCAAACGATATTTTTCGCTGGCGCTCACTATTTAACCAATTCGGTGGCTTTCACAATTACGTTCCCTAATCCCTCTAGCTTCTTTCCACCGGCAGTAGCAAAGAAAGGTTGTCCGCCTCCGCCACCATCAATTTCTTTGGCTAACTCCTTCACCATATTTCCGGCATGGAATTTCTTTGCGGCCTCCACTTTTTCTCCGAGCATCACCGCTACCTGAGGTTTGCCTTCGATATCGGCAGCTAACACCAAAATCAAATCATCAAACTGATTGCGCAAGGCGTATGCGATATTTTTCAAACCATCGGCTGTAGGTACTGTTACTCTCTCAATAATTAAAGAGTGTCCATTACTTTTCACCACCTTCGCGGCTAGTACATCTTTTATCTGATTAGCTTGTTGCTGATAGATGATCTCCAGTTTTTTCTCCAGCGCTTGTTTTTCTTCGGCTAAAGTTTGCACCGATGCTACCACGTCCTTCGGGTTTTTCAGTTGCGATTTGATTTGCTCCAACTGATTGTAAAATCCGTTGAGGTATTCGAAAGCGCCATCTGCAGTTACGGCTTCAATTCTTCTCACGCCTGCTGCTACCGAACTTTCTGATACAATTTTCAACAAACCAATTTGTCCGGTAGCTTTTACGTGCGTGCCTCCGCACAACTCGACAGAGAAGGAAGGATCAAACGTAATCACACGAACAAACTCTCCATACTTTTCGCCAAACAAGGCCATCGCGCCAAGCGCTTTGGCTTTTTCAATGGGCACGTGGCGTTTTTCATCCAGTTGAATATTCTCCCGGATTTTTTCGTTGACAATGGTTTCCACACGCGAAAGTTCTTCGCTAGTCATAGCCGCAAAGTGCGAGAAGTCGAAGCGAAGGATTTTATCGTTTACCAAAGAGCCTTTTTGCTCCACATGTTTGCCCAGCACCTGACGCAAGGCCGCGTGCAATAAATGCGTAGCGGAGTGATTGCTCATCGACAACTTGCGTTTCGGCACATTGACTAATGCTGTAACCGGTGATTCGATTTGAGCCGGGAGTTTTTCTACCCAATGGACAATCAAGTCGTTTTCTTTTTTGGTATCGACCACCTGGATTTTCTCTCCGGCAATTTCCAACACACCCGTATCTCCTACCTGTCCACCACTTTCCGCATAGAAAGGTGTTTTGTCTAATACCAACTGAAACAGTTCTTTGTTTTTCTGCTTCACTTTGCGGTGGCGCAAAATGCGCGAAGTGGACGTGAGTTCATCGTAACCAATGAATTCCGGCTTATCACCCTCTGCAACGGTTACCCAATCTCCGGTTTCCTTAGATGCGTCTGCTTTGGAGCGGGATTTTTGTTTGGCCATCTCCTCGTTAAAGCCCTTCTCATCTACCGACCATCCTCTTTCTCTTGCAATAAGTGAAGTCAAGTCGAAAGGAAAACCAAACGTATCGTACAATTCAAAAGCTTGTTCGCCAGAAATTACTTTATCAAAATTCTCAATACGTTTCAATCCTTTCTCCAACGTCCTCAAGAAAGAAATTTCTTCTTCATGCGCCACTTTCTCCACATACTCTTGTTGCTGGTGTAATTCAGGAAATACATCTTTGAGTTGAATGGCCAACAACGGCACCAAACGATGCATGAATGGCTCCTTAAAGTTCAAATACGAAAAACCATAGCGCACCGCTCTGCGCAAAATTCTACGGATCACATAACCCGCACCCGTGTTACTAGGCAATTGTCCATCGGAAATGGCAAATGAAACAGCGCGAATATGATCCGCCATCACCCGAATGGCAATATCGGTTTTAATGTTATCACCATACTTCACGTTGCCATGCATAGCGATGAAATCCATCATCGGACGGAAAACATCGGTATCATAATTGGAAGTTTTTCCCTGAATCGCCATGCACAGGCGCTCGAAGCCCATACCGGTGTCTACGTGTTTATCCGGCAGCGGCTCTAAAGCTCCGGATGCCAATCGGTTGAATTGAATAAATACCAGATTCCAGATTTCTACTACTTGCGGATGATCGCTATTCACCAAATCGCGACCGGGCTTCTTCGCCACTTCTTCGGCAGGACGTAAATCAATATGAATTTCAGAACATGGGCCACACGGACCGCTCTCGCCCATCTCCCAGAAATTGTCTTTTTTACTTCCGTGCAAAATGCGGTCTTCAGCCACCACCGCGCGCCAAAGATCTTTTGCTTCTTCATCAACCGGAAGGTTATCGCCTTTATCGCCACCAAAAACGGTTACATACAATCGGTCTTTGGGCAATTGGTAAACTTCCGTGAGCAGTTCCCACGCCCAAGCAATTGCTTCTTTTTTGAAATAATCGCCAAAACTCCAGTTACCGAGCATTTCAAACATGGTGTGATGATAGGTATCGAGTCCTACATCCTCTAGGTCGTTATGCTTGCCGCTTACGCGAAGGCACTTTTGGGTATCGGCCACCCTTTTGCTTTTAGGAACCGCGTTTCCTAAAAAATTATCTTTAAACTGAACCATCCCAGAATTGGTAAAGAGCAAGGAAGGGTCATTTTTAAGCACTAAAGGGGCAGAAGGCACGATTTTATGGCCTTTGCTTTCAAAGAATTCAAGGAATTTTTGCCGGATGGTGGCCGAGTTCATATGCATTTGGTCGAATTAAGCTTTTGGTTGGGAAAAGTATTTCCCTATTTTTATGGGTTCAATAACAAACAAAAGCACAAAATTAACCCATTGAGGGCATTTTAAAAGAAAACGCGTAAAAGTTGGCTGAAACTAAGTTTAGATATAACCCAAAAACCTTGCGGTATGAAAGAGCGAGTGTTTCTGTGCTGAGCATTGTCTTTAGTGCATTTGGTTATATCGTTTTAGGTGGACTTTTTTTTGTGGGGCTGGTTATGCTTCAAAACTATTTTGTTGACACCCCTCTGGAAAAGACATTGCGGGCAGAAAATGCGGCCTTGAAAGAATATAAAGTGGTATTGGCGGCCAGCCTGAAAGAATCGAACGAACGCATCAACCAATTAAAAGAAGAAGATACCCGTCTCTACGAACAGCTTTTCGAAACGAAGGCCAACCTTCCCACCGATAACTCCAAAGCAGAAAAAGACGAGATATTAACAGCCGAACCCGAATTGTTTGGTGAATGGGAACAAACTACGCGTCAGCAAACCGAAATGCTGTTTAATAAAGCCAAAACATCGAACCAGGCTTTCAGTCAATCTGCACATATATATAGGAGTGATATTTCGGCCATCAAAACGCTTCCTACTATAGCTCCCGTAGCCGGATTTGAAGTAGATAAGCTGGTCTCAGGCTTTGGAAAAAGGATCAATCCATTTCATAAAGGCCTTTATCACCATGATGGGGTCGATATTGCCTTACCCATCGGCACCGATGTTTTAGCCAGCGCCAGTGGTACAGTCATTTTAGCCAGTCAAAGTAGTTTGGTTGCCGGCTTTGGAACCTATTTAGAAATTGATCACGGAAACGGAATCATTACCCGCTATGCTCATTTAGGCGAATTGAAAGTGCGCTACGGACAAAAAGTGTTTAAAGGACAAGCGATCGGTGTTGTTGGTTCGAGTGGAGGATCGATTGCCCCGCACTTGCATTACGAAGTGATCAAGAATGGAAAAAATGTAAACCCGGTGTATTATATCATCGGTGGTTTGACCAGCGCGCAGTTTCAACAGATGCTATATAATAGTACCAAACAAAACCAGTCGTTGGATTGATGGCGAAGATCAGATACACATATAATCAAGAAACGTGTAAGTACGAGCCCATCATCGTAACGCCAAAAGCTTTTGGAAAAAAAGCAATGCGGTTTCTTTCGGTTTGTTTTTTGATCGGTTTAGCCGGAAGTATATATTTCCACTTCAAATATCCGTTTTTAGATGAAACACTTCAGTTGGAAGAAAATGCCCAGCTAAAGGCGGAGTGGCAAGTACTGAATCGTCAGTTTACAAGAAGTGCTGAACAACTCACTGCACTAGAGAAAAATGATGACCACAACTACCGAACTATTTTAGATCTCGACCCTTTGTCGCCAACACAACGCGAAGCAGGTGTGGGTGGTAGAGAAAAAGAAAGTGCGGGTATCTCCTACCCGGTTATTAAATATGTGTACGAAAAGGCCGAGAAGATTAAAAACCGACTCGACATTGAAACACAATCCATGCAAGAGCTAAAAGAAGAGCTCCAGAAAAAACAAAAGATGTGGGCTTCGCGACCTGCCATTCAGCCTATCAACAACAAAGATTTAAAACAGCTTCACACTATCTTCGGAATGCGCATGCACCCCACTCTCGGCTACGTGCGCCCGCATAACGGTCTCGATTTCACTGCGCCCATCGGTTCACCGGTTTATGCCACCGGTGATGCGGTGGTGATGTACACCGGCTACTCTACCTATGGCAATGTGATTTACCTCGATCATGGCTTTGGATTTGAAACCCGCTACGCACACTTGACCCGCTATATTGTTGAGCCGGGACAAATGATCAAGCGCGGACAAATCATTGGTTATGTAGGTAACACCGGAGTTTCTGCCGGACCGCACCTGCACTACGAAGTGCACTATAAAAATGTACCCATCAACCCGATCAACTTCTTTCAGCGCGATTTGAGCAACAAAGAATACGAAAAGCTGATTGAATTGGGCAGCCAGTCAACCACTTCGTTGGATTGATCTGAAATTTTCTATTTTCGCGGCTCATTTCATCTTAACAACATGCGTTCGACTTTACTATTCGCATTCATCTGCGGTTTATTCACTTCGGTTTTTGCTCAATCTAAAAAAGATACAGTTACATTGATTGGTGTAGGCGATATGATGATGGGGAGTAATTACCCCAATGGCGGGAAATTGCCGCCCGATGATGGCCGTGGGTTGATGAAAGAGGTGGAACCGATTTTACAAAACGCAGATGTCACCTTTGGAAATTTGGAAGGCGTGCTGTTGAATGAAGGCGGCATTGCTAAAACATGTCGCGATCCAAAAGTTTGTTATGTATTTCGCAGTCCAGAGAAATATGTTCAAAACCTGGTGAATGCCGGATTTGATGTGATGAGTTTGGCGAACAATCACTCAGGCGATTTTGGCGATATGGGAAAACGGAGCAGCATCCGCTCATTGGAAAACGCGGGCATATATCAAGCGGGGCAAACCAACAAGCCTTTTGTAGTTTTTGAGCGCAATGGTGTAAAGTACGGCATGGCTGCTTTTGCACCGAACACCGGTTGCCCGAGCATCAATGATATAAATGAAGCCAAACGAATTGTTCGCAAGCTGGATTCGCTGGTGGATGTGGTGATTGTTTCATTTCATGGAGGAGCAGAAGGCCCGCAGCATGAACATGTGCCGCGCAAAAACGAACTTTTTCATGGAGAAAATCGGGGCAATGTGTATCAATTCGCACACCAATTGATTGACGTGGGCGCGGATGTTGTTTTCGGACATGGCCCGCACGTAACACGCGCAGTGGAAGTTTACAAAGATCGGTTCATTGCCTACAGCATGGGCAACTTTTGCACCTACGGAGGAATCAATGTGTCGGGTATCAACGGGCTCGCACCGATCGTGAAGGTATTTACCAGCAACAAAGGCAAATTTTATAAGGCGCATATCACCTCTACGAAGCAATCATTCTACGGTCCTGTTGCCATTGACCCTGAAAAACGTGTTTTAAAGCGTATTCAGTTACTCACGAAACAAGATTTTCCCGAATGCAAAATCGAAATTGATGATTTGGGATGGGTTAGACTGAAATCCAACTGATTTTGGGGTTATCTATTCGATAAAAAAATTAGCCATCATTGCTTCCAGCACAAAGAATTATTACTTTGCATCATGTTCATTTTGTAAAAAATGAAATACCTCTCTTAACCACTACATGGCGTACAAAGAAAAAGAAATTGAGAAGCTGTATTACTCGATCGGTGAAGTAGCCGAGCAGTTTAATGTAGCCCCATCTCTGATACGCTTCTGGGAAACGGAATTCGATCTTATTCAGCCTAAAAAAAATCGGAAAGGCAATCGCCAGTTTACGAAAGAAGATATCGAAAATGTTCGCACCATTTACCATTTGGTAAAAGAGAAAGGATTCACCCTTCAGGGTGCGAAAGAAATGTTGAAGAATGACAGCCAATCGGTGCGCGATAAAATGGATTTACTGGATTCGTTGAAAAAAGTAAGATCCTTTTTAGTAGAAGTGCGCGAAAAGCTGTCGTAAATAAATTCCGAGCTATCCCCGGCTCACATCAACCCACAGGCATTCGTCAAATCATTCGCGATAACCGGGGTTATCATTTTTTCACAGTATAATCATGGATCAAGAAAGGCTTTCCTTTTTAGCCCTTCATCAAATTACAGGAGTTGGCGATAAACTGATTAAGCAATTGATCAGTTATTGCGGATCGGCCGATCGTGTATTCAAAACCCCTAAAGGCAAACTCCTGAAAGTTCCGGGCGTTGGTGAAGTAACTGTTGCTGCCATCCTGGAAGGCAGAAGCTTTGAATTTGCTGAAAAAGAAATTGCAAAGGCAGAAAAGACGGGTACCGAAATTATCTTTTACCTGGATAAAAAATATCCGCAGCGGCTCAAACATGTAGAAGATGCTCCCGGCATTTTGTATTACCAAGGAAATGCCTCACTGAATCCACTCAAAACTGTAGGAATTGTAGGAACCCGAAAGGCAACACCCTACGGCAAAGAAATGGTAGAGCAACTCATACACGAGTTGATTCCACATCAGCCCTTAATCATCAGCGGGCTTGCCTATGGCATCGATATTCATGCACATAAGCAGTCGTTGAAAAATAATTTACAAACCATTGGCGTGATGGGAAGTGGCATGGATGTAATCTACCCGGCAACACATCGGGAAACTGCCCAAAAAATGTTGGAGCAAGGCGGCCTGCTAACCGAAAACTGTTTCGGCACCAAACCCGATGCACATCATTTTCCGGCACGCAACCGTATCATCGCAGGATTATGTGATGCGTTGATCGTTGTGGAAGCCGCTGAAAAAGGAGGCGCACTGATTACGGCTGAGATTGCAAACTCATATAACAAAGATGTGTTTGCCATACCCGGAAGTTTGGGTGAAACGTATTCCGAAGGATGCAACAAGTTGATTAAAACCAACAAAGCCAATCTCTACACGAGCGTAAAGGATCTGGAATACATTATGAACTGGTCTGTAGAAAATCAGGAGTTTCAAAAAAAGAAAAGTCATACGCTTGATTTAGAGGCATTCGATCCTGAAGAACAATTGGTCATTCAGGTATTGCAACAAAAGGATATTCCAGCCATGATTGATGAATTAACCATTCGCACTTCATTATCACCCGGAAAACTAGCCTCCCTCCTCTTGCAATTAGAATTCAAAGGCGTGATCAAATCATTACCGGGAAAGTTATTCGCGTTAAGCAAGTAACAATCTCCTATGCGTGCGGAAAAACAGAATCCGCCATAATCATTGCTTTTTGTAATGCTTCGCGATTTAAGTTAGGTGCAGCAGATTGTTGGTCTAAATAAGAAAGAATTGTTTCCGTAGCGAGGTTTCCTACCAATTCATCTTCTGCCATGGGGCAGCCGCCAAATCCTTTGATGGCACCATCGAAACGCCTGCAACCGGCCAGGTAAGCTGCTTCGATTTTTTGCACCGCTGTAGCGGGATTTGAATGCAAGTGCGCACCTAATTCAATTTCAGGAAAGCGTTTGGCCAGCGTTGTAAACAAATAATTTATCTGTGTAGGTTGTGAAACACCAATCGTATCGGCCAACGAAACGACTTCCACTTGAAGATTGGCCAGCACATCCACAAATCGCTCCACCACCGATACGTCATACGGATCGTTGTACGGATTTCCGAATCCCATGCTGATGTACGTTACCAGCACTTGGTTTGTACCGGAACAAATGGATTGAATCTCGCGGACAGTATTCAATGCTTCCGCAATGGACTTATTGGTGTTGCGTTGCTGAAAGGTTTCAGAAATAGAAAGTGGGAATCCCAAATAGTGAATGGCTGAATGCTTGCTCGCTTCTTCCGCTCCGCGCGTGTTGGCAACGATTGCCAATAACTTACTGGATGTGGTGCGTACATTCAAACTCGCTAATACTTCTGCCGTATCTTTCAGTTGTGGAATGGCCTTCGCAGATACAAAACTTCCGAAGTCGATCGTATCAAACCCTACTTTCAGTAGTTGATTAATATACTCAATCTTTTTCTCCGTTGGGATAAATTCGGGTAAGCCTTGCATGGCATCGCGTGGACATTCAATAATCTTCATAAAATCAAAAGAGGTTTAACAAAATTGAAGTAATTCTTGATCAAAGAAAAATTTGAACAATGATCGGTTAAAATGACTCTTTATCTGCTAAAGTGAATGATAGTCTGTTTTTGTCGGATTAACTTGAGCAAAAATCAAGAAGATGCCTTTATCCCCATTATCAGGAACTCTTGGACCGAAGCGAGCTGCACACTTATTGCATCGGGCATCGTTTGGTCCTACCAAAGAATTAATCGAAAGTTTCGCTAACCTTACCGCAGATCAAGCTGTTGCTCAGCTTTTTCAGCAGCCATTACCCGACCCCGTTCTGCCGATCGATGCGAAGACCGGTAAAGAATGGTTCCTCTCCGGTGTGGTGGAAGATGTGAACAGCGGCAATTTAGAACTTCAAGATAACTTCAAAGGTTGGTTTATTGCACAAATGTTAAGTCAGGGCATTCCTGCCAATCAATCGGTTGCCTACGCCACACGCGAAAAAATAGTCTTCTTCATTCACACCGTTCTTACCACCATCATTTCAAAAGTAGATGATAGCCGGGCGGTTTATTTTCAAAACCAATTGTTCCGGCTTTTTGCTTTTGACAAAACCGCTGGGCCTGCATTCAACTTTAAAGAGTTGGCAAAAAAAGTGAGTGTCGATAATGCCATGCTCAAAGTATTGGATGGCTATTTGAATGTGAAAGGCGGCAATCCACAAGAAAATTATGCGCGCGAGCTGCACGAGTTGTATACCATAGGTCGTGGCTTGGAAGGATTTACATTACCCGGCACCGAGCCTGGTGATTATGTAGTTTACAAAGAAGCCGACATTCAAGCCGCTGCAAGAGTTCTTTCCGGGTGGGATTTGGATTTTGTATTTGAAAAAGATGCGCTTGGCAATTTTATCAACATCGATCCGGACACACTTTTGCCACGGGGCAAAGTAAAAGGAAGTAAGACTAATGTTACCGCCCACGACAACAGTGTAAAAACATTTAGCGATCGGTTTGGTAACAAAACGATTCAGCCGGATCCTCTCCTGCTAAATGGAGATAACGCCACCGAAGCAAGTGCGCTGGATGAAATCAGCCAACTGATCGAACAGATTTATGCACAGCCTGAAACTGCCCGAAACATTTGCCGAAGAATTTATCGGTTCTATGTGTATCATTCAATTGATCAAACACTGGATGATTCAATCATTCATGAGATGGCATCTACTTTTACCGCGAATGGATTTAAACTACAACCGGTTTTAGAAGAACTCTTTCAAAGTCAGCACTTCTACGATGCCGCACCCGGTGTAAATGATGACAACTTCGGAGGAATCATTAAGTCGCCATTGGATTTGATTGTCGGTACGCTCCGCTTTTTCAAAGTGCCTCTGCAAGACTACACTACACAACCGGCAGAATTTTATGAGCAAACTGTGGGCATCATCCGATCGCTTGGTTTGATGGGCATGCCATTCTACGACCCGTTTGATGTAGCAGGCTATGATGCCTACCACCAATATCCTATTTATCACCGGAGTTGGATTTCCACCAACTACCTGGCGGAGCGCTACAACTTTATCAACGAGTTGGTAATGGGATCTACTTCACCAAATGCGTTGCAAGTAGATGTGGTCAACTTTGTGAAAACTAACTTTAGCAATGCCATCGCATCCGATGCCCGAAGCCTGATCATCGAATTAGCCAAATATCTTTTTCCGGTTCATGAAAACTTAACTTACACAACCGGTGCTGATACCAATTCCGGATTAACCGCAGCGCGAATGAATTACTTCCTAAGCGCTTTCTTAGGAATGATTGATGCAAATCCGGAAGCCGCCTGGACAACGCGATGGAATACCAACTCCGATCCGGAAACCATCGAAATGCAATTGAAAAATTTATTTAATGCGATGATGCAGTCGCCCGAGTATCAACTTTATTAATTGAAAATGAAACGCAGAGACTTTATACAAAGGCTATCCATGGCCACAATGCCACTCATGTTGGGTGGAATACCGATGCGACTCATGGCTGAAAACAACTTAACTCGAATGGCGAGTCAAAGTACGAATGATCGGGTGCTGGTGATTTTGCAAATGCACGGAGGAAATGATGGCTTGAACTCCGTGATCCCGTACACGGATTATGATCAATACTATTTTAACCGTCCCAATATCGCCATCCCGATTAAAGACAGTGCTCGTAAAATGATTCGGCTCGATACTACCTTGCCGACTGACTCCCAAGTGGGATTGCATCCGGATATGATCGGCATGAAAGATTTGTATGATCGAGGCCGAATGGGAATTGTGCAAGGTGTGTCGTACAAAAACAACAATGGCTCTCACTTTCGTGGAAGAGATATATCCTTCATGGGTGGCAGTTTTGATGATTATTATTCTTCCGGATGGATTGGCCGCTATCTGCAAAAAGAGTTTAGTCCAAAAAAATATCCGGACGATTACCCAAATCCCGATATGGAAGATCCACTCGCCATTGAAATGGGAAATGATGTGTCGCTCATCTTCCACCAATCCGGAAATATTCCTACTTCCGTTTCGATCAATGATCCGGAAGGATTTGATGCGTTGGTAAAACAACTCGAAGGATTTAAAGATGCCGGTGTCGATCCGCGAGGGTATCCTCCGGTTGCATTAGTTGACTCACCTTATGGAAAAGAATTATCCTGGATTTTAGGTCTTGAACAAAAATCCAAAGACTATGCCGAACGATTGGCCGAAGTTTATGCCAGAGCTAAAGATGCCGATAAACTGAGCCCACCGGTTACTTATCCACGAGTGTATCCTTTCAACGCACCAGCAGGCAGTATGCGAAACCCGCTTAGTCGTCAGTTAGAAATTGTAGCGAAACTTTTAGATGGCGGTGGGCAAGGTGTGAAAACAAAAGTGTTTCTGGTGAAAATTGGTGGCTTCGATACGCATGCCGATCAGGTGGAGAGTTATGATCCGACCATGGGCACACACGCTGCCTTGATGTATCACATTTCATCCGCCATGCAAGCATTTCAAAATGATTTGAAAGCACGTGGCTTGGAAGATCGCGTGTTGACGGTTACTACTTCAGAGTTTGGCAGACGAATACGTTCCAACGACAGTTACGGCACCGACCATGGCACCGGAGGCCCGATGTATATTTTCGGGAAAGGCGTTCAGCCCGGAGTAATTGGTAAAGTTCCCGATCTCACCAAAGACAACGTGGAAATGCAATACGACTATCGCCAGGTATACGCCAGCATTTTACGAGACTGGATGCTGGTGGATGAAACGGTTATCAACAATGACGTTTTCTTTGGCAATTTCTTTACCGGCAGAAACGAAGAAGATACCGCCAACTATCAGAATATCACCGTGGCATCGCAAGTGATTACCGGAGTGCAAGAAAACTTTGTAACCAACCGATTCGGGTTAGGTGAATGTTTTCCTAATCCGGCAACGGAAAGTACAACCATTAACTTCCGGATAAATAACTCCAATCATGTCACTCTGTTGCTGCTGGATCAAAGTGGCGCTACGATAAAAACCTTGTTAAATGAACGAAAAGAAGAAGGAGAACATTCAGTCAATGTAAATTTGTCGGGTTTGCCATCCGGAATCTATTTGTACCAACTCAAAACAGGGTTTGTGAACGAAACCAAAAAGCTCATCATACGACATTAATTCCATGAGAAAATTTTACTTCATTATGATAGCCTGTTGTCTCGCGCTAGTGGCACAGGGGCAAGGAAAAAAACGCGCTGCCAACTTCAACGCTTCCAAAACCAAGGCAAATGCCAACCAATTTATTGAGCAGCAATGGTGGTTAGGATTTAAGTCCGGAATAAATTGGGCGCAGGCCGATCCGCTGAAGCGATACACCATATTGCTACCAACTAATTATTCCTCCTCGGCCGTGGAAAAAAAATACGATGCCTTTCAGGAAATCGGAATTCAGACTACGGTGGAAATCAGTTATTACTACAAGGGATTTTATTTCAGTACCCAACCGGGCTACATAAGCTCAACATTTACCTATTCTAATCAATTGCAATGGGTTAATCCAACTGTAAGTAATGAAAAGCTGATGCAAACCTATCGGCAAAGTCAAAAAGTAGAATATGCGGAGTTTCCTTTCATTATCAAGTATGATATCACGGGTAGCAAACTGAGACCTTATGTTCAAGTGGGTGTATTTTATTCAATTTTACTTAATGCCGTCAAAACCGTGAGCGTTTCCAGTTTAGATGAAGCGGCCGGTGGAACCAATACCATCACCAGCGAACCATTGATTGTGGGTGTGAAAGATTTATTCAGCAACTATGGCGGATGGATGGGAGGCATTGGTGCCAGCTATCAACTCGGCAATGTTCGTTTGGTTTTAGATGCATCGTACCGACAAAGCCTGAGTAACATTGTCAACCCACAAAATCGTTTTGCCAACGATCGTCTTTCCGGAATTGGCGATGCGCAAGACGACCTGAATCTGAAAAATGTGGTAATCTCTGCCGGAGTTTTGTTTCCGCTCCGCTACCTCAGCTCCAATTTCAAATCCAACGACCGCTAAATTTTTATGAAGAATTCTATTCTATTGATATTTTTAATTGTTCTGGTCGCTTCGTGTGCCAAAGATTCCGATCTGACCACCGATCAAGCAAACTTTACGCGCATTTACGATAACAACAAATTTGATGCATCCAATTACCCTATCGACATCAAGCAAACGCCCGATGGTGGTTTTTTGATTTTAGGTGGAAGAAAATTAGCTGATTCCAACTTCAGTGGTGCTTATTTGATGAAAGTAGATCAATTGGGCCTATTTGTTTCTGAATTAGAAGTTCCATCCGACAAAGTCGCTCCGATTGGACCGCTGTTGGTAGTAAACGATAAGTACTACTTTTTCACCATGACAGCGATCGGCTTGAAGACAGAACTTCATGAAGTGAATGCCGAAGGTGCAATTACCAAGACGATTCCAGTTGTTGGTGATGGCGGTGGTGGGTATCCTGCGGCTGCGTACAATGACAATGGCCGCTTTCTGTTGTTACGCTATGACAACGTTCGTAAAGAAAGTGTAGTGGATGTAGTGAACACAGCAGGTGTTACTTCCAGCTTCATTGGATTCAGTGTTGGACGTAGTGATGCAGTGGAAGCACCGATTATTGAACATTTCTTGCGCACTGGCAAGCAATTCCCATTTCAAGTGGGCAAAACAAGTTCCGGCAACTATTTTTTCAATGGCTTTTACAATTATACTTTCTCGCTCGTTTTCACTGACTTAGTTTCTGATAAGCCGGGTGTAGTGCAGGGACAACAAGATGATGGCGGCTTTAGCTACTTAATGCCGATTAGCGGAAACAGTTTTGCTGCCGCTCGTTTCAACTTTGGAGATAATTACTTGCTGCCATTGGTTACGCTCAATCCTTCCGACATTTCCTCTAGTGTTGATTTAGGTGGAAACAACCTTCCAGAGCTTGCCAATAACGCTCCTGTGCGAATTATTTCAGCCACAGTCAATGGTAAAGACTTATCACTTTACGGAAGTAACACGCGCAGCAAACAAATTTCCCTTTACGGATATGAAAAAACGACCGGCAAATTTCTGGGAAGTCGCTATCTCGGATTTTCAAATCCGTATGAAATAGCTGCAATGACTGCAACAAAAGATGGCGGGCTGGCTGTTTGTGGCACAACTTACGTGGCGGGTCGGTTTCCGCGAATCTGTTTATTCAAAATCTCACGCGAAGAACTGGCGAATTCGTTTAAGTAGCGATCATTTGCGTTCGCAACAACAATTAACCAATTACTACTTCCATATCTCCGCTGTTTTTTATTCCTTCGCCATCATGATGGCCAAAATTGAAAAAAACAAAAGCCTAAAGGAGTTCAATACATTCGGAATTGATGCCCATGCGAGGTATTTCATAAACATCACTACACCGGAAGCGCTTCAGGAATTGCTGCAAACAGATATTTTCAAAAATGAAAAGCATTTAATCCTTGGTGGAGGCAGCAATGTCCTCTTCTTAAATGATTTTGAAGGCTTGATCATCAAAGTTTCGCTGAAAGGAATGGAAATAGTAGATCAAGATGATGAAACCATCTCGTTAAAAGTAGCAGCCGGAGAGATTTGGCACGATGTGGTGATGCATTGTGTGCAAAACAACTGGGGTGGAATAGAAAATTTGTCGTTGATACCCGGCACAATGGGCGCTGCGCCTATTCAAAACATCGGAGCATATGGTGTTGAGATCAAAGAAGTGATCAAAGAAGTAGAAGTAATCGATCTGAAAAACGGATCGAAGCACATCATCAAACATGATGAATGTCGATTCGGATACCGCGAAAGTGTGTTTAAGAGCGAGTGGAAAGAAAAATATTTTATTTCAAGTGTTACTTTAACTCTTCGCACAAAAAGACATCAGCTAAATAGGAGCTATGGTGCCATCAACGACACACTTCAACAGATGAATGTAACGACACCAAGCATACAAACAATCAGTGAAGCAGTAGTACGTATTCGACAAAGTAAATTGCCTGATCCTCGTGTGATTGGTAATGCAGGTAGCTTCTTCAAGAACCCTACCATCACACAAGAACACTATCAGATGATTAAAAAAATTAATCCAACAGCTCCATCTTACCCAACTGTAAATCAAGAAGTTAAAGTTCCAGCAGGTTGGTTGATCGAACAGTGTGGATGGAAAGGAAAAAAAATAAATGAAGTAGGTGTTCATGCACAACAAGCGCTGGTGTTGGTGAATTATGGAAGAGGAAATGGAAAAGAAATTTTTGAATTGTCGCAGAAAATTTCTGCGAGTGTAAAAGAAAAATTTAATGTCACACTCACACCTGAAGTGAACATCATTGCGTGAAAAAAAATGTGAGTTATGTGATCAAAGAGAAAAATCATCGACATGAATTTCTCACTTCATAAAAAAATATTTTGCTCAAAATTTTTTCAGATTAATTTTTTGTTATACATTTCGTAAGTTTTAAACTAAAATATTAAAACGCTATGGCAAAAAAACCCGCTAAGAAAGCAGCTAAGAAAGCAAAGAAGGCTGCTAAGAAGAAAAAGTAATCAAGCAATAGCTTGATGCTCGGGGGAAGCGATCCAGGATCACTTCCCCTTCTTTTTTTTATAGACCTTGGTATCGCTCAATTCTAATTTCCTTTTCGAGCGACTCTTTCGGATTTGAAAAGTCAATTATGTCCTTCTTCTGCGAATAAATCTTCTTCAAGGTCAAATTACTCTCCTACCTCGCATCATACAAAAAGTTGCCAAATTGCTGCAACAGAACGCAAAACAGCAATTGCAATCAGTAGCACTACTAAAATTCTAGCCAACGGTTGCGTAAATAATGTGTCCATGATGCTTGTTTGCCAGTGACCGATGCCTTTAACTTTGTATCAAAACAAATCACCTATGGCAAAAACAATCGCCAAACCAACTACGGAGAAACCCGCTGCGAAAAAAGCAGCTCCCAAGCGCGCTGCAGCTTCTAAAGCTGTTGATGTTGCTAAAATCTCTGCCGGCATCTTAGAAAAATTAAAATCCTTAAGCATAGAACCAGCCCTTCAAGCAGAAATTGAATGGTGCTTAGGAAGCTATGCGTATGATCAAAATCCGGTAGGATTGATTGATGCAGCTAAAAAATCTTTAGCCGTGTTTCAATCAGAGCTGGCAAAAAAGACAAAAGGAGTTACTACCAAGTTCATTTCAGAAATCGAAAAGGTAGCAAACGCCTAATTGCTATTGTCGCAGACAGGAAAAATGCCGGAATTCCGGCATTTTTTGTTTTCAATCAGATCATGTGAGTTACATTGGTAAGTGTGCCTCGGTATCGCACGCACTGCACGCCAAACTTATTGAGGAAATCTACACCTTCATCCGAAGCAAGCCCTTTGAACTCCGCATACGAGTTGAGGTAAATCACTTTGCTGATTCCCATACTATAAATAATGCGCGAGCAAGCCAGACAAGGGGAAAGGGTGACATACAGTGTTGCACCTTCAACTGAAGTTTTGTTTTTCACTGCATACAAGATGGCATTTTGTTCGGCATGGATAGCCAGCGAGCAACCACCTTTTGAATCGCGTGGGCATCCCACTTCAGGCCATTGTTCATCACAGTTGTGTGTTCCAGATGGCGGCCCGTTGTATCCAATGGAAATGATGCGCGTATCTTTCGTCAGCACCGCCCCCACATGTCTTTTAATACAATGCGAACGCTTCGCCAGATTGACGGCAAGCTCCATATAAATATCTTCAAAGGCAGGACGATGAGGCATAGTGTTGGTATATCGTTCAGTAAAAATACAGGATTGCTTTGATAGGATGATAATTTTTGTTTCCGCCCCTACCCGAGTAAGATGAAGTGTGTGGCCTCCTTTTTCTTATATTCGCTGTGAAATAAAGTACCCGATGCGGCATGTTGGCTTTTTACTACTACTCTTACCGTGCTTTGCGTTAGCGCAAGACGTAGCTTCTACACGACCGAGTCCGGTGCAAATCGTTACCGCCCGCTATAAAGAAACCTATTTGAAGATCACCTATGGTCAACCCCAAAAAAAAGGCCGTCAGGTTTTCGGTAAGCTTGTGCCTTACGATCAGATTTGGCGCACCGGTGCGAACGAAGCTACTGAAATCACCATTACCAAAGACCTACTGATCAATCAACAATCCTTGAAGGCCGGAACCTATTCGCTCTTCACCATTCCGTCAAAAGACAAATGGACCATCATCATCAACAGCGATGTCGGAATGTGGGGATCGTACAACTATAATAGCAAGAAAGATGTTTTGCGCTTTGAAGTTCCCGTGACTTCTACCGGAACTACGGTTTTTGAGTCATTCACCATTTCGATAGATTCGAAAAACGACAAAGCCACTATTTCACTTGCGTGGGATACCACTCAGGTTTCTTTTCCAGTTCAGTTCAACGAACCTAAATAAATATGCGTCTGTTTGTTTTTTCTCTGACCTTCCTCGCTTGTGTTACATCTCAAATTCACTTACACGCACAAAGTGAGCTTGCCAAAAGAAATGGCTTCAAAGACATTAAACTTGGCGGACTCATTGATAGTGTGAAAGGGGCTGAATTCAAAAAGGATATCATTGAAGGGAAAGAGTTTCCGGCTAAACTGTATGAAGTGCATCACAAAGACTACGATAAAATCGGTACTGTCGATGTAAAACACATTGAATTGAAAGTCTATCGTGGATTTATATACCAGATCACCGTTTTCACGGAAAAGGATCCGCAAGTGATGAAAGCGCTAGAAAAAACGTATGGCAAAGCGATTTATAGTATTCGTGCAGAAAGATTTTATTGGCGTGCCACTGACACCCTCAGCTTAGTGTATAAGGGGCATCCTAAAAAGATTGAACTGATTTATCGCAGTATGCCAATCAGCAAACTCATGTTTATCGATAAAGGAAAAAAGGTAGAGGAGATTGCGGATGATTTTTAATCTCCCCTACTCACCGTTTTAGCCCTTGTAGGTAATTCGATAAATCACACCTGCCTGGTCATCGCTCACTAACATCGATCCGTCAGGAAGCAATAGAACATCAACTGGTCTGCCCCACGATTTCTGCTTTTGCTCATCTAACCAACCATTGGCAAACGTAGTATACGATGTAGCTTTTCCTGATTGATCAACTTTCACTAAACTCAATTTATAGCCACTCTTCTTCGAACGATTCCAGGAGCCATGTTCAGCTAAGATGATTTGGTTTTTATATTCTGCCGGAAACATGCTTCCGGTATAAAATTTTAAACCGAGTGGCGCCACGTGCGCACCTAAATTCTGTGCAGGCTTAATAAACTCGCCACAAGCACGCTTGTCGCCAAATTCAGGATCTTTAATGGTGCCACCATGGCAATAAGGATATCCAAAGTGCTGTCCTTGCTTGGTAGCCGAATTCAACTCGCAAGGAGGAATGTCATCACCCAGCATATCACGGCCATTGTCAGTAAACCAAATATTCTTTGTTTGCGGATGCCATGTAAAACCAACGGTGTTGCGCACACCACTTGCATACAATTCAAGTCCGGTGCCATCCGCATTCATGCGATGGATGGAAGCAAAAATAGGATCTTTCGATTCGCAGATGTTGCAAGGTGCTCCAATGGGTACATACAATTTTCCATCCGGACCGAATGCAATGTATTTCCAACCATGATGTTTTTCAGTTGGGAATTTGTCGTAAACAATTTGTGATTTGCCGGGATTAGCCAATTTGGATTCGATGTCAGCAAATTTGTGAATTTGGTTGACTTCGGCCACGTAAAGATTGCCGTCTTTAAATGCAACACCATTGGGCATATTCAGTCCGGAAGCGATCACCCACTTTTTGTCGGCTTTAAAATCACCATCGGTATCTTTCACCGCATACACTTTATCTTCGCTGCGGTTTCCCACAAACAAAGTACCGTTTGGCGACATCGCCATCGAGCGGGCGTCTTCCACTTCGGCATACACGCTGATTGAAAATCCTTTCGGAAGTTTGATGAGATCCAGCGGCAGACTGGCACTGGCATCTGTAATGGCAGGGTATGAGTTATCAGATGCTGTTGACTTTGGAAAGTTCTTCTTTGTGGAGTTATTACAAAATAGCACCACCGCCAGCAGGCCAATGGCGACAAGAGATTTAGATGATTGCATATTTTTCAAATCAGTTAGAATACAAATCTACTCTTTCAAACAGATAACCCGATGAATTGTTGACTAATTGAAATTCGGGTGGATAAGCGGTACTAAAAATACCCTTTGTGCCACAGGCTCAGAAAATCCATGCTCAATGCTACCGCAACATGAAGCAGCGCACCCATCCACACCGATTGGGTGCGATAGGTCATCCATCCTAAAAAGATACCCGCGAAAATAGAACCCAAGCATTCAGGCAGCGGCTTGGTAAAGTGAATCATACAATATGGAATCACCATCACAAAAACAGAATAAAGGCCCAAGTCTTTCTTCAACCCCAGCACCATCCAACCCCGAAAGAAAAACTCCAACGCAAAAAACTGCGCCACATAAAAAATCTCCCACACTAAAAAGTAGGGAGTCATTTCATTTCGATCGGTTGGGACAAAAAATGGATAGGTGACTTGAAACTCCTGAGAAAAAGAAACCCACACAACAAAGGGAAACAACAGCAGAAAAGCCAACGCATAAAAACCTGCAAACGAAAACGCACCTTTCAGCTTCAGACCGTATTCGCTGACTTTCTCTTTAAAAACCAATCGAATGACAAGAATGGGGATAGCCACATAAAAGAAAATGGTAGTGCCTGCCCAAAAAATCATCTTCCAAAAAGAGCGATGAGCTTCCTCCGCAAGCTGCGGTATCTGAGTAGCAATAACATCAAACCCAAGGCGACCACTTAAAAAATGAATGCATACCAAACAAAAAGCCGACAATACCAAAATCAAAGTGGGCTTGAATGATATGGTCTTGAAATCGGAAGTGGCGAATGGAAGTTGCATTCGTTGATCTTTATCTTGTACAAAGCCCCAAATACCCAAAATCAAACTATCTTTGCTACAATTTTCTTCAAAATGATTTCAGTTTCAAACATCTCATACTTTATCGGTGGACGAGCCTTGTATCAAAACGCGTCCATGTTCATCAAGCCCAACGACAAAATCGGATTAATCGGCCTGAATGGGCGTGGCAAATCGACTTTACTGAAAATCATCAATGGAGAAATTCGAATTGATGCCGGCTCCATCAGCAAAGCCAAAGATTGTACGATTGGATTTCTCAATCAAGATCTTCTCTCCTACCAGACAGACGATGCCATTCTTACCGTGGCTATGGGTGCATTTAAAGAAGCGGTTGATACCCAACGGCAATTAGAAAAAACCATCCATCAACTGGAAACAGAATACTCGGATGAATTAGTTAACAAACTCACTAAACTACAAGAGAAGTTTGAGCAATTGGATGGCTACACCATGCAGTCCAAAGCAGAAGAAGTATTAGAAGGAATTGGGTTTTCCACCAAAGATCTCCATCGCCCTTTGCGAGAGTTCTCCGGTGGTTGGCGCATGCGCGTGATGTTGGCCAAACTTCTTTTGGAGAAACCTTCCTGCCTCATGCTGGATGAGCCTACCAACCACTTGGACCTTCCATCTATTGAGTGGGTAGAAGATTACCTGCGCAACTACGAGGGCGCTGTGGTCATTGTATCGCATGATCGAACCTTCCTCGATAATGTGATCTCGAAAACAGTCGAGGTCACCCAAGAACAACTCATCACCTACGAAGGCAATTACTTATTCTACCTGAAGGAAAAAGAATTGCGTGAAGAAATTCAGCAAGGCGCTTACGAAAACCAGCAAGCCAAAATCCGGCAGACCGAACGATTCATTGAGCGATTCAAAGCCAAGGCAACCAAAGCTCGTCAGGTGCAATCGCGCGTGAAGGCACTCGATCGGATGGATTTAGTAGAAGAAGTAGTGAACGATGTAGCCGAGGTTAATTTCCGGTTTACCTTCAAGCAACCTTCGGGACGGCACGTGGTAACAATGAAGGACATTTCCAAATCGTACGGCCCATTGACCATTTTAAAAAACAGCAACGCCACGATCGAGCGAGGAGATAAAATTGCGTTGATCGGTGCGAACGGAAAAGGAAAATCCACTTTGCTGCGCATTATCGCCAACGATGAAGCAATCGAAGGCGAACGTACCATTGGCTATAATGTGATCTACGGATTTTATGCGCAGCACCAATTAGAATCGCTGCATGTAGAAAATGAAATTCTAGATGAGTTGAAGCAAGCCGGCAGCGGAAAAAGCGAACAGGAGTTGCGTACCGTGCTCGGTTGTTTTCTTTTTTCTGATGATGATGTATTCAAAAAAATAAAAGTGCTTTCCGGAGGAGAAAAGTCGCGGGTGGCGCTGGCGAAAACATTGATATCCGAAGCGAACTTCTTGTTGTTGGATGAGCCTACCAACCACTTGGATTTTATTTCTGAAAACATTTTGATTCAGGCTTTACAACAATATCAGGGCACTTTTATAGTCGTATCGCACAATCGCCACTTTGTAAGTCAGGTAGCCAACAAAATTTGGTACATCGAAGACCACCAAATCAAAGAATATCCAGGTACGTACGAAGAGTATGAATATTGGAGAAAGAAAAACGAAGCATCTGCTTTACCACCTCCCCCTCCGCCTAAAAAACAAGAAACCAAACCAGCAGAGCCTAAGGCCAGTCAACCCAATCATGCCAAGAAAATTGCTGAACTGAATAAAGAGTTAAAGAAGATCGAAGATGCCATACAAGTAGCACAGCAAGAGCGTGAGAAGATAGAAAATGAAATGGCAAAGCCGGAGGTATTTTCGAATTTTGAAAAACTCAATGAGCAACAGCAACTGTTTGAAAAAGCAGATGCCAAATTAGAAGAGCTCAATCAGCGTTGGGAATCGGTGGCGCTGGAGATTGAAGAGTGGGAAAAGAAATAATTCTAAAAAACATACTTCAACCGAAAGCCAACATCCCACACCAGTGGATTGATGGTAGAACCTGTGCTCGATTTCAATACAGAGTTAAAGCTGTAGCGGAAGCCCGGAATCAGCGATACATGGTAATGCTTATTCATTCGATAACTCAACTCTGTGCCCAACAAACCTGTCCAGTTTAAACTGCGATACGTAGAATTTTCACCTGCATCTTGCGAGAAGCTTCCAAACTTACCACTCAAGTCGGTCATAGTGTTTCGATAAAAAATATCGGCTGCCACACCGGCATTCAATTGCACTCCGGCTTTTCGATTGACTAACAAATAACCCGCCTGTACGGGTATCGAAATAAATTCGTTGGTATTGCGGAGCAAATACGGAGCCGTACTCGCCAAATTAGAAGAAGGACTTGCCAAATCTGCCACAAACACCTTCGACTGGCTGGCATCTTGTAAAACGATATTTGAATTATAATCGATGGACTGATTAAGGTAATTAACACCTCCCATCACCACCCATCGGTTAGCAATTTTCTTACCTACGCTCATGCCATACGTAAAAGACGTTCCTACCCCCACTTCTCTACTGCTGGGCGCCCCGTTTAATGAAGTGGTCGGTCCTTGCTGAATTAGACTGTTGGCTAATAAATTAGAACTACTGCTTTGGTTATACGCTCCACCTGAGCCATTCAAAGAGGCCCACCAGTTCCCATCTGCAACATCTGTGCGTTTCTCTTCTTTCTTCGCAACTTTAAATGTGCGAGCCGATTGGATTTGTTCTACTGGCTTACCGCTTAAATGAATTTCCGATAGTGCGATGCCTGAAACAGCTATACTTTTATATAGATCACCTTCTTCGCTCTGGGCGTTAAACAAACCAGATTTACTTTCAGTCATCCCAGAATTGCCAAATTGCAGATCATTTTTATCGCTTGGTGCAGTCACCACCGCTATCTCATCTCCAACGGAAGTTTCCTGCCTGCTCAAATTCGCATTTCCACCTTTTTCAACCAAGTTCTTTGAACCATTTCCACCATTGGCTTTAGCACTATTTTCATGAATCGTGGATGGGCTTTCACTGGCGGACGCTAAAGTACTGCCTGTATCTGCGGCAGAAGAACTTTGTGTTGGTGTAGCCGAAGCAGCTTCACTTTGATTTTCTCCAACCGGTTGACTGGTCAATGATTTCACGCCAGCTCCATCATAGTTCCAAAACCAACCCGCTGCTCCTAAACACAACGCAAACAAAACAGAGGCTGCTGCCAGACGCTGATAAAACAACACCCGCTTTTTCATTTCACCGCGCTCGGCATGCGACAGTTTTAAATCAATGGAATTCCATAAGCGATCAGACGGTGCGATCTCTGCACCCTCTATCGCATCTTTCCATTCCTCCTCAAATTTTCTGTTCTCTGACGTTTTCATATTTTCGTTCGGCCTTCAGTTTTGCCTGCAGCAAACTTTTAGCTCTGTTGTATTGCGATTTCGATGTACCCTCACTAATGTTCAGCATGTCGGCAATCTCTTTGTGACCATAGCCTTCAATAGCAAAGAGGTTAAAAATAATCCGGCATCCGTCTGGTAAACTCTGCACCATTCGGATCAGTTCCGAAAAATGAAAGTCTGATAAACCAATTTCGTCCTGTTCATACAGATTAACTTCATTCACGTCCACCATCGGAAGCAGGTAGAGTTTTTGTCGCTGCATATTCAGGGCTGTGTTGATCATGATGCGCGTCATCCAGGTAGTCAGCTTGGCTTCTTGTCGGAATGATCCTATACTTCCAAAGATTTTTATGAATCCCTCCTGTAAAATGTCCTCCGCCTCCTGTGTCGATTTTGCATACCGGTGGCAAAGCGCTAGCATACGTCCACTAAAACGGTCGTACAATGCACGCTGCGCAGCCCGATCGCCTTTGGCGCAGCCTTGAATTAGCTCAATTTCGCTATGCATTCGCTATTTTAATCTTTGACACACGGTATTCGAAAAACGTTGGAATACAAATTGCTTCAATAAAACGTTTAGTTTTGAGTTATGACACGAAAACATTTTCGTTTTTTGGCGGCCGGGCGGGCTTTCGCTGCAATCCACACGAGGCGTGTGGGATTTCCGCTACAATCCCTGGCCGATGGAACCTCTTCATCCGTGCTCTTCATGCGTTTTTCACTTCTCTTCGTTTCTCTTTTCTTTAATTTTTCGATATACGCTCAACCCACATTGGAGTTTATCGATAAGAGCTACGAACCTCAGATAAAAACAGTACAGCTCTACCCTTCCTTTGATGGTATGCGCGACTATCTGCAATCAGCAACAGCACCCATTGAAAACCAAAATCTGCTGTTGGAGTTTGACGACTTGCAAGACGATCGCAATAACTACTATGTAAAGTTAATTCATTGCAATTACGATTGGACGCAGTCCAACCTGCGCGATCTGGATTTTCTTGAAAACTTCAACGAAAACCCTATCACCGACTATGCATTTTCGATTAATACTCACACCCGATATATTCATTATCGCTATGTGGTTCCTCCGGTAAAAATTCCGGGCAACTACCTGCTCATCGCCTACCGTGATTCGCCCTCTGAAATCATCTTATCGAAACGGATGATGATTTACCAAAATCAGGTAACTATGACGAAAGACAACATTCTGGCAGGGTCGGGCAATCTCTCCACTAAAAAACAACAATTCAATTTTGATATCGATTACTCCAATATTGAAATACTCAATCCACTGGAAACGATGCATGTCGTCATTCGCCAAAATCAACGTTGGGATCAAGCGAAGTTTAATGTGGCACCGAGTTTCTTTCGCGAGCAGTCAAGCCGCATGGAATATCGGTTTTTCAACAGCGATCAGCAATTTGATGGCTGCAACGAGTTTCGGTTTGTCGATTTCCGATCACTTAATTTTCCTGGGCAAAACACCGGCAAAATCAACAAAGCAGTAAAGCCCTACGAGCTCTCAGTTGCGCTGGATGATTATCGTAGCCAGCAAGTGTATTCGCAATATGCCGATCTGAATGGAAATTTTCTCATTGAAAATCTGGATGTAGGTGAAGCCGATCTTACCGGAAACTATGTCTACACGCAATTTCTTCTCAAGGCGCCTCAAAAAATAAACGGAGAAGTCTATCTGGTAGGAAGATTCAATGACTATGTGCGAAGTGAAGAAAACCGCATGCGCTACAATCCGGTAGGATACTATGAATCGCGGCAATTTCTAAAGCAGGGATTTTACAACTATCTATATGAAGTAGTCTCGGATAAAATTTCACCGAACGATATCGAAGGCAGCTACTTTCAAACTGAAAATGTCTACGAAGTTTTGATTTATAATCGACCTTTTCGCCCGAATGCCGATTTGCTGATTGGCTATTACTTAATCAATGTGAATCCGCGTTAGACAAACGCCTTTTCTACATCTTCATGGGGAGTAAATTTTCCTGATAAGATTCTTGATTTTGCTTCTTCTACTTCGCGATTATAAACTTCAATACTTTCACCTAGGTAACCTTGGTCCTGAAATTGTGAACGCTCAATCAATGCATGGATTTCTCTTAGTAAGGCCACGTCATTAATCTCTTCTAACTTCTTTATAAGAAACGACTTTTCAGCAATAATATCCATATTGAGAAGGTATTGTCATCCTAAATTAAGCAAAAATCAGGCAAACGCCTCTTCCATATCTGCTTCGCGCTTCAAGGTGCTGGCTCCGGCTACATCCACCATACCAAAACCTTTGTGCGAAAAATGACCTAGACCATTTTCGTAGATAAATTGCTGCACCGGTTGTGGTGCATATAAGGTGAAAGGAAAAGTATATCCGCGCACTTCGTACTTCACATCTGAATCATACAACGGATAAATGCGTGCAAATTTCTTGTGCGAAGCCTGAATGCGGTCGATATAATCTTTATCTGCCACCAATTGAAATTTATAGAAGTCGGCCAACTGCTGCTCCGTAAATTTACCGCTCGCTGTCATGCGCTCTATCGTATTATCGTACAGCAGATCAGAAAACTCATCGGTGTTGGGCGCAATAAAACGCTTGCTGCTTTCATCGTTAAAGGAAGAAGGCAACAACACGATCGGTGATATGCACAAAAACTTAACCGAGTCAGTGATGGTGACAGGTTCTTCAGTCTCGGTAGCTTCCGGCACCAATTGCAAATTGCCGATCAGCAGTTCCTTTTGTTCAAAAAGAGTCTTGATGAAGTATTCTAAAAAAGCTTTGTCAGAAGAAGAAAATACGAGCGTGACACGCGATGAATAAAAGTGTAATCCTTTGCGACTGATTTTTATCTGACCTTTTAGTCCGGAGAAGTTGAATTGAGTGAATGAAAAAAACTCGCTGCGCTTTCCCAACATAATCAGTCCCTTGATGGTTTGCGCCAACAAAAACTGATGGTGGAAAGGCACGTACGCACCTCTGTTTTTTAATGAAAAGACGATTCTGGTTCTCACGATATTAATAGCTAAAAAAATAGCTTCAACACTAAATCCGCTCTAAAAATGGGGTATGCGGAAGACTAAAGTACTAAAAATCAATTAAATCGAAGAAACCAATGTAAGGAATAATCAAACATTGAAGCGAAAATGCATCACATCGCCATCCTGTACCACATAATCTTTACCCTCCACGGCCAATTTACCCGCTTCGCGGCAGCCAGCCTCTGACTTATACTTCTGGTAATCAGGTATTTTGATGACTTCGGCACGGATAAAGCCTTTTTCAAAGTCGGAATGGATCACACCGGCTGCCTGGGGGGCACGCCATCCTTTGTGTATGGTCCAGGCTCTTACTTCCTTCTCGCCTGCGGTAAAATAAGTGATCAGATCGAGTAACTCGTAAGCAGCACGAATGAGTCGGCTTAAGCCAGATTCTGTCAAACCATATTCATCCAGAAACACTTTTCTGTCTTCTTCGCTTTCCAATTCAGCAATCTGGGCTTCGATGGCTGCACAAACCAATACTACCTCTGCACCTTCTTCTTTCACTAACTTTCTAAGCGCGTCCACATACGCATTGCCGGTGTGAATCGATTTTTCATCTACATTGGCCACATAAATTACCGGCTTGTCGGTCAGCAACAGCAAATCTTCTACTGCCTTTTTATCCTCCGCTTCTACCTTCAGGCTGCGGGCATTTTTTCCTGCTAATAATGTCTCTTTATAGGCAACCAAAGTGGCCAATTCTTTCTTGGCTTTGGCATCACCACTTTTGGCTGTGCGCTCAACCTTACTGATTTTTTTCTCAACTGACTCGAGGTCTTTCAATTGCAACTCGGTGTCGATGATTTCCTTGTCGGCAATCGGATCTACCTTTCCGCCTACGTGAATGATGTTGTCATTGTCAAAGCAACGAACCACGTGGGCAATGGCATCTACCTCGCGAATGTTCGCCAAAAACTGGTTGCCCAAACCTTCGCCTTTGCTGGCACCCTTTACAAGGCCGGCAATGTCTACAAATTCAAAAGTGGTGGGTAATACTCGCTGTGGATTGACCAGCGATTCCAGTATTTTGAGGCGGTCATCCGGCACGGAAATGACACCTACATTGGGCTCAATCGTACAAAATGGGAAATTGGCAGCTTCGGCCTTATTGTTGGAAATTGCATTGAAAAGCGTTGATTTACCTACGTTTGGAAGACCAACAATACCACATTTTAAACCCATGTTTCTTTAAATTGAGGCGGCAAAGATAATTTAGTTTTCCTGATTAATGGGTGGGGTATAAAGAAAAAGCCTCAGTTTTCACCAAGGCCTTTTCCGGTTTAGGTAAAGAAAAAATCTTAATCCCACTTTAGTTCAGAGTCCACCGGCACATGCTTGTCGCCTTCGGCCTCTTTTTCTTCGCGGGCATGATCAAACGAATCGAAGTCAACATCCGGCATCAAGTCGTTTTTTACGTGATTAACCGTGCTGTTGAGTGCTTCCATAAATTTATTAAAATCTTCTTTATACAAAAAGATCTTATGTTTCTCATACGTAAAACCTTCATCATCTTTATTAAAGCGTTTTTTGCTTTCGGTGATGGTGAGGTAATAATCGTTTGAACGGGTAGATTTCACATCGAAAAAGTAAGTGCGTTTTCCCGCCTTCACTTTTTCAGAATAAATCTCTTCACGGCCATTGTTCTTTTGCTCTTCCACAGAATCTTAGGTTTAGGTTAGGGTTTTAGGTAATCCGAAGGTAGTATTTTAAAAATTTAATGCAAAAAGAAGATACAATTTTTAAGGGGTTTGCGTTTATTTAGGTTCGCATGCAAGTATCTTTTGAAGAAGTAAAACAGTCGGGTAGCCTGGAATTGCTGGCCAAACAGTTGGTTGAAGGCTTCATTACGGGGCTACATAAGTCGCCCTACCATGGTTTTTCGGTAGAATTTGCCGAACACCGTCTTTATAACGAAGGCCAAAGCACGCGCCATATCGACTGGAAGGTATTTGCCCGCACCGACCGGCTTTACACGAAACAATACGAGGAAGAAACCAACCTGCGATGCCTGATTGCCATCGATACTTCTTCTTCGATGTATTATCCAAGACCTTCCTTGGCAAAGATCCGATTCAGTATTCTGGCGGCCTCGGCACTAGCCTACTTACTTCATAAGCAGCGCGATGCCGTAGGTCTGGCTTTGTTCAACCATCAGATTGATGAACTCACGCCTATCAAATCTTCGTCTGTTCATCTTAATAAACTGTTTGCCTTATTAGAAAAACAGTTCGAAAAACCCGCTAAGACCACACAGTCCACCAATGTGGTGACTGTTTTGCACGAACTGGCTGAAAAAATCCATAAACGATCACTGGTGATTTTGTTTAGTGATATGTTTGACGGAGGTGACAAGCAAGAAGAAGTATTCAAGGCCCTGCAGCATTTGAAGCATAACAAACATGAGGTGTTGCTTTTTCATGTTACCGACCACGAAACGGAACTGAACTTTTCGTTTGAAGAAAGGCCGTATGAATTTGTGGATTTAGAGACCAACGAAAAAATTAAATTGAATCCGGCCGAAATTCGCGGCCAATATGAAAGCCAGTTGGCTTCATTGCATGCAGAGTTGCAGATGAAGTGCCATCAACTGAAGCTGGACATGATTTCAGTCAATTCGAAGACCAATTACTTTGAAGTATTGCAAGCATATTTAATCAAGCGATCAAAAATGAGGTGAATTTGTTTTCGCTACCTCCAATCATTTCATCAAAATCTTTAAAAATGAAGAAACTCATTCTTTTCTGTCTCCTTTTCATTTCCCTTACGGGGATAGCGCAGCAACAAGAATTAACAACTCTGGTAAGTAAAATTCAGGCTTCGTGCTCAAAGGTTGAAACAGCAACAAAAACATTTGAACAAGATGTTAACCTGCTGGATTACTCCTCCATCCGGTATTCCTTCAACGAGGTAGACCAAAAAGGAAACAAAGTAGCGTATGCCTACGATTTTAACTTTGCGGATATCGACATCAACACAGTTCGAGAAGTTACGCAAAAGGATATCATTCTGGTTGTGCTTTCGGTTAAGAACAAACAAAAACTGGTAAAAGGCTCAAAAAATGGCGAATCCATTCCGTATGATGACGAAGTACGTATTCATGCTAGAAATGTCGATCATGCGCGAGAGATCTCAGACCTGATTAAGAAGTGCATTCCGCTCGGAGAGAAAATAATAGCTTCTAAATTAAAGCTTACTACCTACGACCAAATGATTGATTGGTTAGTACTAAACGTTAAGAACAGTTCCACGGGCTCTAAATCAATTACTCAAAATCTCAAACCAGAAGCGTACGTAGCGAGCTTCAAACTATTACAAATTAGCAGTGATGGAAAAACATCACAGCAAGAAGAGTTTACATTCAATTTGGCAGATATCAATTTGAATACCATAAACTTTAAAGTGAGTGGTAATCAATTTGGGGTCGGCTTTCAAATGAATCAACGCCTGAAATCCATCCAATCGGTGAAAGATGGAAAGAAAAAACCGCCCGTTGATGACCTGGTAATTTTTACCAACAGTGTAGACGAAGCCCGAGATATAAAGACTGTAATTTCGTTAGTTGTTCCATTGGCAGCGAATAAAGTAAAGGCTGATATTCCACTATTAAAGACTCAGGCTGAAGCACTCAAAACGTTGGAATCGCTGGTAAAAGATGTAAAGCTAAATGAACGAACTTTTGGGCAATCGCTGCGCGGACAATGTATCACTTCGCTTACCATAGTAGAACAATCTGCCTCTACCACGGTGAAAAACGGGTATCAGTTTAACTGGATGGACATTAACCCAAACACCATTCAGATTAAAGTTTCAGGGGAAAAGATGGGAATTGAACTTCCGGTACTCGATAAGAAGAAGCTCATTATGAAATACAAAAACGATAAACTGGATGGTTATGAAAATGAGTTATTCCTATACGTAGAAGATATAGAAATTGGACGCAGGCTAAAAAACGCCATTGAGAAAACAATCGCCAGTTGCAAAACTTCTTACCAAGAACCATTTTCAGATAATAATGCCCAGATGCTGGAATGGTTAAAAACTAACATCGGAGAAGTAGTTATTGATCAGGCCAGCATTCGGCAAGTTTTTGAGTTGGCCGAAGAAGGAAATCAAAATAAGATAAAGTTAACCAACATTGAAATTAAGAGTTCCTCTTCGACACAAGAAGTGATAGAGTTTAATTTAAGCGACCTCAATCCAAACAGTATTACTTATGAGATAAAAGGGAAATGGATCTACGTTCGTTTTGAAACAAACTTTAAAAACAAAATTATCAAGGCCTACAAAGAAGGCAAAATTCAGCCGTATATCAGCTCAAGTGAAATTGCCGTAAAGGATGTAGAAACCGCACGCGGAACAAT
>PJQF01000044.1_pt1 | contig 86577 bp, 73 predicted proteins | sample 1503741 | NCBI WGS metagenome assembly PJQF01 (sample SAMN07775949, study PRJNA414020) | Biofilm metagenome, whole genome shotgun sequencing project. | isolation source: biomolecule (vanillin) treated reverse osmosis membrane biofilm | place: India: Nagpur | collected 2017-03-21
TACTTTCGGATCGAATCCATTACTCAGTGGATATATTTCTAAACCTAATGATAGTCGACTCAAAAATTCTTCCAGCTTAGGAATTGCTGCCCTAGGCAGAGGTCGAGTGATTGGATTTACCGAAAACTTATCGTTCCGTGCGTTTTGGTACGGCACCAATAAAATCATGATGAATGCCATCTTCTTTGGGCCATTGCTCAGCAGCGAAGCAGCGCGGTAACGAAGAACTTTAAATTGATTGAATGAAGTAAGAAGTCAGGCCTCAGCAGCCTGACTTTCTTTTTAAAAAGACTACGTTACTTTAAAGCTCCAGCCCATTGAGCTATGGTTTTGGATTGATCGGGTGTCAACTTCGTTTCCGGATGCATCCATAAATAACTTTCCATCGGCATCCAGCCATTGGCTGCAGCATCCTCTATCTCCTCGAACTTGTGTTTGGCTTTTTTCTCAGCATAGGTTCCGTATTCAGAAAAATTAAGGTGGCGCTTTCCATCGTTGATGTGACTTTGCAGCCACCAACCAATGGGTTGAATATTGGCATACCACGGGTAGTTGGTTTTGTTACTATGGCAATCGTAACACGATTGCTGTAACACAGTATGTATTTCTGATGGAACTTGGTACGCTTTTGAAATGTCATTGGGACCAATGGCTTCACCGGTGTTTCGAGCAGGTCGGATCACTTGAATGGCAACAAGGATAAGGGCAATTGCCAACAGAATTTTGTTTCTTTTTGTCATGGGCTGAATGATTGAATCAGTAATTAACCTAAGAACGGTGAGTAATACAACACTAATTTTATTACTTTTGCCAAACGATCTGCCGGTGCTACGCAAATTTTTTCCGCTAGACAAAAACTATCTTCTCGAAGAGGCTCAGCTTGCCTTACAAGATAAATTGCTCTTTTACCTTTTTGATCGGGTGAAGGAAGCCTACGAATACCAACGAAATCCACTTGGCCTTCAAGATGCATTCTCACTAAAAATTCAGAATTACAAACTTCTTAATCTTCAGCCACTGGAAGTTTTTTATCAGAATGTAGCGGGAGTATATCGGTACAAATGGGGTGATAGTCAATTGGAATTTGTTTGGGATGGCCGAGATCATTCCGAAAAGTACAGAGAGGATTGGACTCAATTTTTTAAGGAATCCGTTCATCGGTTCTGTCAGCAAGAATTGTTTGTACAAGCTGTGTTGGATGTGACTGTCTTCCTGCCCTCACGCCAAGATGAAAAGCTATTGACGCTAGCTGAAAACCGGATGAACACTTTCATGTTACAGCACTTTGAAGTGAAAATGCATAAGAGTAAAGGGCTTGTGCATTTGCGTACCGCTTGATCCGATTCCATCGATTGAACGTCTCAAAAAACTAAATCTTAGGTCAGTTTATTCAGCCTTAAAAACCTATATTTGGGATATAACTGCCTATTCCCTATGAGAAAATTATTTGTGATTTTCAGCATTGTTACCAGTGCCCTGTTAATTGCCTGGTCATTTTATTGGATCGATGCCCTCTTCGGGTTTTTATTGGTTGGCCCCATCATTTACATGGGCGTTGTCGATATGATCCAAGTAAGGCAATCCATCAGACGTAATTTTCCGGTTTTGGGCAGATTGCGTTATGTGTTTGAAGATCTTCGGCCTAAAATTCAGCAATATTTTGTGGAGTCCGATACGGACGGTTCACCTATCAATCGCAACGAGCGTTCGGTGATTTATCAGCGGGCAAAAAAACAAATCGATACGATTCCATTTGGCACTCAATTGGATGTGTATGCAGAAGGTTATGAGTGGATGACGCACTCTATTTCGCCCAAAGATTTTCATAAAATGGATCACAATCCACGTGTTCGTTTTGGTGGCAAAGAATGCACACAGCCGTATGACATGAGTGTCCTAAATGTATCGGCCATGAGCTTCGGTTCACTTAGTAAAAACGCAGTGTTGGCATTGAATGGTGGCGCAAAAATGGGTGGCTTTGCACATAACACAGGCGAAGGTGGATTGAGTCCCTATCATTTAGAACCAGGCGGAGATATCATCTGGCAAATAGGAACCGGTTACTTTGGTGCACGAACGGAAGATGGAAATTTTTCCGGAGATGCATTTCAAAAAAATGCCACCAAGCCAAATGTGAAAATGATTGAAATCAAATTGTCTCAAGGCGCCAAGCCTGGGCATGGAGGTATTTTACCAGCAGCAAAAAATACACCGGAGATAGCCGCCATTCGATTAGTGAAACCGGGTACAACAGTTTTCTCTCCACCGTATCACAGCGCTTTTAGCACACCAACTGAATTAATTCTTTTCGTAAAAAAACTGAGAGAACTTTCCGGTGGTAAACCGGTCGGTTTTAAATTATGTGTAGGTCGCAAGAGTGAATTCTTATCCATTTGCAAAGCCATGGTAAAACTAAAAACCTACCCCGATTTTATTACTGTAGATGGTGGAGAAGGTGGAACCGGTGCTGCACCTCCGGAGTTCACCAATTTTGTAGGTATGCCGCTGCTGGATGCACTTGCTTTTGTAGACAATTCGCTACGCGGCTTTGGTATCCGCAACGAAATGAAAATCATTGCATCCGGCAAAATTCTTACAGGCTTTCATATTGTCAGGGCTATGGCCTTAGGAGCTGATACATGCAACACAGCACGAGCCATGATGATGGCCCTCGGTTGTATCCAAGCCTTAGAATGCAACAAAAACACTTGTCCTACCGGTGTAGCTACGCAAGATCCTTATTTCATGAAAGGCTTAGTAGTAGAAGATAAAACCACACGCGTTGCCAATTATCACAAAAACACAGTAGAAAGTTTTGTTGAGTTGATTGGAGCATCCGGCCTAGATCATCCTGAAAAAATTAATCGCAGTCATGTTTACAGACGCGTGTTCATGAACACTGTGAAGACTTACGAAGAAATCTATCCTACCATTCCAGATGGTTGTTTGCTTGATGGTGCCGATGTACCTTTTGACTATGAAGACTACCTGAAAAAAGCGAGCGCGGAAAGTTTTGAGATCGCTTAACCTAAGCATTGGTTGAATTTAATAGATTGTTTAACAGCTTTTGTCTGCTTTTAACCCAAATTGGGTTAAAATTTGGCATTGGGGTTGTATCTTTATTATTATCGACCGTTTTGGACTTTAACTTTTAGCCTTGCTGATGAAATCATTTATTATTTCTCTATTTCTTTTGGGTGCATTGATGGCCCAAGGTCAATCTGTATTAGAACATAAACTGGATGGATCTGAGAAAGGCAAAACCCTTCAATCTTATTTAGAAGAATTAGAAAAAAGCCAATCTGTTAATTTCTTCTTTCTTCCAGATTGGATCAATGGCATTGTCATTGAAAAAGACTATACTGGTCAAACGCTACAGTATTTACTTAAAGACTTATTTCTAGGAAGCGATTTGAACTATCTGGAGTTTGACAGATATACTATTGTATTAGTAAAAGATCCAACTCAAGCCATTCAACACACCACTTTATTGAATTCAGCTGTGAGGGATCAGAAAAAAATTGAAGAAACACAGTTTGGGAAACCCGAACTGGGCATACGCAATAAAAAAGTGTGGGTGCGAGGTAGTGTAAAAGGAAAGGGCGGTGAGGCACTGGTAGGCGCGAGTGTATACTTTACCAATTTATCCAGTGGTGCGTCCACCGATGTTCAAGGTAATTTTCAATTGCAGGTTCCTGCCGGAGATCATATTGTTACCGTGACGTATGTTAACTATGAAGAGAAAGTAGTGAATTTGAAAGCGTATGCCGATGGGCAACTCAACTTGGATTTGGAAGAAATCCCGACCGTTCTAGAAGAAGTAGTGGTACAAGACCGGGCCAACCGCGAAGCCGTTACGAGCAATATCGGGAGAGTGGAATTAAGTATGAAAGAAATTAAGCGATCCCCCAGTTTCATGGGTGAAGTTGATTTAATCAAACAAATACAAGTGTTACCGGGTGTAACTACTGCCGGGGAGGCAGCCTCTGGATTTAATGTTCGGGGCGGTAGTGCTGATCAAAATCTGATTTTGTATGATGGTATGCCCATCTTCAATAGCTCGCACGTATTTGGTTTCTTCTCAGCATTTAACTCAGAGGCAGTTCGCGATGTAACTTTCTATCGTGGGGGTATACCCGCTGAATTTGGCGGAAGAATTTCATCCGTTCTCGATATTCATTCGCGTGAAGGTGATAATGAAAAATGGAAAGGTGGTGCCGGCATTGGTGCAATCACCAGCAACTTTCACATTGGAGGCCCCATTGTAAAAAACAAAACTACGTTTGCTGCCTCTGTCCGAACAACCTATTCCGATTGGTTAATTAATTCTATTCGAACCAACTACATCGACTTGACTAATAGTTCGGTTACATTCTACGATGTTTCCACGAAGCTATCTCATAAATTCAGCGACCGAACCAAAATAACCTTTTCAGGATATGCGAGCCGCGATCAATTTAAACTTCAAGGAGATTCTACTTACCGATGGAACAACCTGCTTGGTTCCGTTCAGCTAGACCACATTTTTAATAGCAAACTGAACGGATACATTCATGCCGGCTTTGGAAGTTATGGCTATGAAGTAACAGACGATAGTCAGGCAAACGGATTCAACTTGTCTTATAAAATTACCTATCCGTCTATCAAAACAGGCATCCAATATCAGATGGGGAAACATAAAATCACCGCGGGGCTTCAAGCCCAATATTATGGATTCAATCCGGGCACGTTAAAGCCAACCTCAGCAATTTCTAATATCAAGTTTATTCAAATTGAAGATCAGCAATCTTTGGAAACCGGAATTTATTTAGGTGACAATTATAACCTGAATGAAAAAATAAACATTGAGGCCGGTGTGCGTTACAGCATGTTCAGTTCAATTGGGCCGGGAAGTGTTAACATCTACAAGCCTGGTTTGCCATTAGAATTACCTAACCTTACCAATGTCGTTAAATACAAGTCCGGTGAAACGATCAAATCATACAATGGCCTTGAGCCTCGTTTTTCATTCCGGTATTCTATTTCTCCAACATCGTCTGTCAAATTCGGATACAACCGCATCTATCAATATTTGCATTTGGTTACCAATACAACGGCTATTACACCGATTGACATTTGGCAACCCAGCGGTTACTATTTTAAACCGCAAATGGCAGATCAATTTTCGATCGGATACTTCCGAACTTCTAAAGACAAAACATATGATATGTTTATCGAGTTTTATCAAAAGAACATTGACAACATTCTTGATTTCAAAGACGGGGCAAGATTGATATTAAATCAAGAAATCGAAACAGATTTGCTTCAAGGAAAAGGCAACGCCTATGGTGTAGAAACACAAATCACCAAATCATTGGGTCGATTGACCGGTTCAGTCAGCTACACCTACTCCCGATCTTTGCGGACTATTCAAGGGCCAACCGCATCTGAGTCCATCAACAACGGCAAAGAATATGCTTCCAACTTTGATCAACCACATGTGATTAACATCTCATGGAAGTACAATATTTCCAGAAGATACTTTTTCACTGGTAACTTCACCTATCGCACCGGTCGACCAGTTACTACACCGCTATCCGGATTTACAGTAGATAACATTTCTGTATCTAATTTCTCTGACCGCAATGAGTATCGCATTCCTGATTATCATCGATTGGATTTAGCGTTGGTACTAGAAGGAAGCCATAAGCGTAAAAAGCTTTTTGATGGAACATGGACATTGTCACTCTTTAATGTGTATGGCAGAAAGAATCCATTTACGATTTTCTTCAAAGAAGCATCAAACGGCACGTTGGTGCCTTACCAATTGTCGATCATAGGAACCATCTTACCATCTATTACTTATAGCGTTAAATTCTAAATGAAAAGGATATTCATTTTACTTGCCGTACTGATCTTGATTGATTCGTGTGTAGACCGAATAGATTACAATGCAGCTGATGCCGCCACGCAATTAGTGGTTGATGGTTCGATCACTGATGCACCGGGACCTTATACAGTTAAATTAAGCCGCACCCGAAAAGTATTAGACTTTACAGCCACAAAAACAGTGTCTGCATCAAAAGTGGTTATTTCAGACAACTTGGGTAACTCAGAGATACTAACTGAAATTTATGAAGGAACTTTTCAAACAAGCCCTTCCGGTATTCAAGGTGTGGTGGGACGAGAATACACCTTACGCGTAGAAACCCGTGATGGAAATGTATATGAATCAAGTCCTGAAAAAATTAATCCTTCAGGATCAGTAGATGATGTTTATACCACATTTGAACAATATCAACCTCTCAGCGGATCACCAAAGTATCAATTCAGAATTTTTGCTAATACTACTGGTGAGCCAACTGGCAACAATTATTATCGTTGGAAGTTTACAGGTACCTACAAAGTAGAAACGCACCCCGAGTTAAGGACGGTTACGGCTGGTGAAGCTCGAATTCCAGATCCTCCGGCATGCAGTGGCTACAATAAACAGCTAGAGCAAATAGGCCCTTGCACCTGCTGCACCTGCTGGGTAGATTTAGTAAATACGATACCTGTCATAAGTGATTCGCGATTGATCAATAATAATCAATTCAAAAATATTGAAGTAGGTTTAGTTCCGGTTGAATACTGGACCTTCTTCGAAAAAGTACAACTGCAAGTGGAGCAAATTAGCCTGACGCCAGCTGCCTATGCCTATTGGAAATCAATAGCAGAACAAAAGTCAGGAAGCTCCAGTCTCTTCCAGCCGGCCATCGGTAAAGTGCCATCGAATATGACTATAAAAACCGGAACCGGTGGAGTGCAAGGACTATTTTCGGCCTACTCGAGTAACAAAAAAATACTTTTCTTATATCCAACAGATATACCTGTAGGAGTTGGTGCTATTCCAGGTGCTCCGCCACCAATTGCAGAATCATGTTTATCCGCTTTTCCATTTTCTAAAAATGAACAACCCGTCACATGGTAATCTATTGATATGCGTGCACAACGAATCATATTGTTTGCCACCCTCATTCTGTTCGATTCATGCATTGATGTACTTGATTATTCTTCCAGTAATGATAACCAACAATTAGTGGTTGATGGCTTCATCACTGATTCGCTAGACTTTGCCTTTAGACATGCCTCCATCGAAAAACCTGCCGATTGGAAATGAAAAGATCAAGCCTCTTGCTATTTTTACTTCTCTTGCAAGATGCTTGCATCGATCGGTTTGATTTCACTCCAACGGAGTCAACCAATCAATGGGTAATTGATGGCTCAATAACCGATGCTCCGGGTCCCTATACGGTTAAGATTTCGAAGACCCGAAAATTAGTTGACTTTTCACCTCCGCCTGCCGTTTCTGTTAAATCGGTCACTCTTTTTGATTCCGATGGAAACAATGAAGCATTGATTGAAAAAAAACCTGGTGTGTATCAAACAAGTGTAACAGGAATTCGAGGGACAATCGGCAAATCCTATTTTATTAAAATTGAAACATTTGATGGCAAAATTTTTGAATCGATACCTGAAAAAATAGAGCCTGCCGGAAGTGTTGACAGTATTTACTACGAGTTTGAAAAACAAACTTCAGAAGACAATCTCGTCAGCTATTTGTTTAAAATAAAAATGGATTCACGTGGAGATGCAAATACAGAGAATTATTTCCTATGGAAGCTTACCGGAGTTTATAGAGTGATCACTTCGCCCGAACTTCACATCTATTTTGAAAAAACGCCCGGTGGTTCAATTATTATAAAAGACCCCAGACCATGCAGTGGCACCATCTTGAATACACAGACGAATGCCTTATCACAAATTCGGCCATGTGAATGTTGTGAATGCTGGGCGAATCTTGTTGATGTTACCCCGAAAGTGAGCAATAATCAAATTACCACGAACAATACTTTCAAAGGAATTGAAGTGGGTAGCATCCCCGTAGAATTTTGGCCCTTTTGGGATAAAACTCAAGTAAAAGTGGAACAGTTAAGCTTATCCAAAAATGCATTTATATTTTGGAAAACAATCCAAGATCAACAAGAAGGAGCGACAAGTCTGTTTCAACCTGCCACAGGCAAAATTGTTTCAAACATTATTCACAAAAATGGCAACGAGCAAGTACAGGGAATATTTTTTGCTTCTTCCGTTGCAACAAAAAGTATTTTCTTAACGGTGAAAGACATTCCTCTAGGTAGAAGTGTTGTACCACAGCCACCCGGATTGCCACCGAGATATATTCCCAGGCCGAATGACCCACCTGATTATATTGCCGAATACTATACAGAACCTTTCGTAGTACGAGAATCCTGCTTACTAGCCTTTAAGCATTCCACCACTATAAAACCAGCTGATTGGAAATGAAAAGGTCATTCTACATATTTTGTCTACTGCTTTTACATGACTCGTGTGTTGATGTATTTGAATACGACCTATTGGACACAGCAGCTACGCTCGTTGTTGACGGACGAATTACGACAGATCCTGGTCCTTATACAATCAAAATAACCCGCACTCAAAAACTAAATGAACTATCCACACCACTGAATGTTTCGGCTCAATCCGTGTCGATAATTGATAATCTAGGATTCTCCGAAACATTGACAGAGGTAAGTAACGGCACATATCAAACAAACCCCGCAGGAATCCGGGGCGAAGTAGGAAAATCGTACAAAGTAAAAATTGAACTCCGAGATGGCACTACTTTTGAGTCAACCCCAGAAACAATTTCTTCTGCCGGAGTCGTAGATAGTATTTACTATAGTTTCGAAACGATCAATACAGAGCAAGGCACCCAAAAATATCAATTCAGGATTTTTATGGACTCCCGTGGAGAGGCCCAAACCGACAATTATTATCTATGGAGACTTACGGGAACGTATCGCGTCATCACCTCGCCTGAATTGCATATCATTTTAGGAGCCAAGCCAGAAGAACCTCCCCCACCTCCAAAAAAAGATCCACGACCGTGCAGTGGTCACATCTATGATATACGATTCGATCAACTGATCTCGGTAAGACCATGCGAGTGCTGTGAATGCTGGGCTGATTTAGTCAATAATAAACCACATATCAGCGAAACGAATGCAGGAGCCAATAATCAATACAAAAAAATTGATGTCGGAACTATACCCGTGGAATTTTGGCCCTTTTATGATAAAACGATGGTAAAAGTAGAACAACTGAGCCTGACAAAATCTGCTTATCAATTTTGGAAGACAGTACGTGATCAAAAAGATGGTGCTAGCAGTTTATTTCAACCTGCAGTTGGCAAACCTGTTTCCAATATTTTTTCTACCAACAGCACAACACCTGTGTACGGTTATTTTCAAGCATCGGGTGTCTCTAAGAAAGTAATATTTTTATCAGCCAATAATATCCCACTAGGAGCGAAGATTATACCTGAGCCACCCTCGCTCCCTCCTCGCTACATTCCTACTGGTGGAGTGTCGTACGAAGAATTTATTACAGATCCATTCATTATTAGAGAATCATGTTTGGGTGCATTTCCACTCTCAACAACAAAAAAACCAATTGAATGGCAATAAAAACATCAAATAGCTTTACAAACACAACCATTGAAAATTCCTGAAATGAAAAAAATAATTATCCTTGCCCTTATAAGTTCTTTGTTCATCGCCAGCATACCTGCCGATGATTTTGTCTCCCTGCTCAAGCAAAAGCTGGAAGAATTTAACAGAAACAACCCTGCTGATAGAGCCATTCTCGTATTCAACCAAAAAAAATACGCGGTAGCGGATACTGCTTTTTTTCAAACCTATCTCTTTAATGAAGAAATGATCGGTGTTAAAGGGAAAAAGATTCTTTCACTTTCTATATACGATACCAATGGTAAAGCCATCCAACGCATAAACTTTAGTGTGACGAATGGAAAGGCCAACAATCAACTTGCCATTTCGCCCACTACGCCTCCTGGTGTTTACCTGTTTTCTGCGAATTACGCTCAAAATTCAGACGAAGAAAGTGGTATCCTCTTTGCAAAAGAAATAGCCATTGTTGAAAAAAATACGATCGCGCTGGCAGCCCCAAGCACAGCCCCTCAACTTAGTGTTTCATACGAAAGCGGTTTTGTCAACTCGATTGAAAATACACTCCTATTGCAATGCAATCAACCCGGTTCTGGCAAAATAAAAAATAGTAAAAATGAAGAGATCGTATCATTCACACTTGTTAAGAATAAAATAAGCACACTTTCATTTATCCCTCAAAGAGGAGAAACATACTATGCGGAAATGGAGTCATTGGGCGTAAAAACTCCACTGGCTGCGGCTAAGAACGATGGCTATGTGATTCGATTAGCAGAATCAATGAACGCACCTACTCGAAAAATCACTATTCTCTCTTCATTCAACGAGTCTCAGAAAAAGGAAATCTACCTCGTTGTAACAAATCGCAGAAAAATTACTTTCTCAACGCCTGTATTTTTTGATTCCAAAGGTTTTTTTGAAGCCAATCTTCCTAAAGATGTTATAAAAAACGGTATCAGTTTTGCCACGCTGTTTGATGAAAAAGGAAACGTATTGGCAGAAAGGCCATTCTTCAAACAGGAGCCATCACTTGTGGCATCACTCACCCCTACAGCTATCGATGCCGGCACTCGTAAAAAGGTTTCTCTTGAGCTTACGGTAAAAGATCCATTCGGAAACGCGTTACAAGGAGATTTTAGTGTCAGCGCTTTTCAAATGGATCTCTTCAAAGAAGAGTTAGCGAATTCATTCAGTAATGAAGTTACGTTGCCCTATCCGATCAGTTTGCAATTGGCAATGCAGGCAATTGTTGGCGAAACAATTCAAGAAAGAAATAATCAAACAGACTATTTAATTGCTTCTGATCAAAGTATTGCGATGCCATGGTCGTCTATCCTAAATTCAGTTTCCAAACCATCTAAAGCGGTGAGCAGTAGCTTAAAACTAAAAGGCAAAATTATTTTTAAAGAATCTGGCAAACCCGTTCCTGATTCTACTTTAATTATGGGCTATCTTCAAAACAACATGATCGGATACGTTGGATATACTTCAAAAGACGGCCGATTTGAACTTCCGTTTTTGTACGATTTCTTTGGCGATGATCAACTTTTTTATTTGCTGGAACAAAATGGAAAAGAAATGACTGAACCATTTCAAATGATACCGGATGAAGGAAAGTTATCAGTTCGTCCAACCAATCGCTACATCATCAAAGATTCAAGTGACCAGTATGCAGAATACATACTTAAAAAGAGAATTGTAGAAAAGTCATATAATTTTTATGCTCCTAAAAATGTAACACAAAGTGAAATAGATGATTTAAATGCGCGCTTTGAAGAAGAAGCGATGGGAGTCGATATGAGCGTAAATGTGCAAGACTATATATCCTTCCCGACCATGGAAGATCTCGTGAGAGAAGTAATCCCCTTTTTACAGAATAAGAAGAAGGGTGCAGTTTCATCCGTTCGTCTATTAATCAATCAAAATAAACGAAACACCAATTATGTTACTGCCAAAGGTGAACCCTTGTTTATCATCGATGGGATACTCACCAAGAACATTCAATCTTTCTTAAATTTAAAACCGGTGGATATTCTGACCATTAAAATCATTAACGATATCAATAAACTCAATCGATTAGGCCCACTAGGAAAAAATGGTGTTGTTCTCATCAAAACAAAAAAGCCAGCTGAATCTAACATCATAAACAACAGCACGATCATTAATGTGCAAGGATTGAATAAGCCGAAAGAATATTACAATCCTACTTACTCATCAGCTAATAATGCAACCATTCCAGATATTCGTTCTTTTCTTTACTGGAATCCAATCCAAAGTTTAAGCCAATCGGGTAAAGCAACCATCGAGTTTTACACCTCCGATAAAGTTGGAAGTTATACGGTTTTGGTCAGAGGAATTTCATCAATTGGAGAACCGTTTGAAGTATCTTGTAAATTGAATATCTACTATCAATTTTTTCAATAAGCTTTTTTCAGTTCATTTGCATTCTAATTAAAAGATGTTAATTTAAATTGTGGTGAACTTAGTTGTTCTGAACAGATAACTAATTACGACTAAATTCCAATGTTATCCTAGGCAAATTGATCAATGCGATTACACCTATAGTAATTTAAGGAATTTAATTAACGTTAAAAGTTGATATAGCTACTATGCTTTTAATTAAATAAAGCACTAAAAGCTAAAGAACGTAATGAAATTGAACTAGCTATAATAATCGTACAGTGCTGAAGCAAATTTTATAAGTCCTACAACCTCAATGTTTAAGAACTACCTATTATTTACTATACTAAACATATTGCTGAACCCATACTAAAAGTAGTTATCACGGCTAGTCATTTTCTGTCTAATCTATTCAATCACTAGACGTACCTCTGCCCATTTTAATTCCAATCCAAAAATAATATCACCAAATCAAAAGTCTCACTGAGTCTAGTCTATTAATAGTTGAACAATTAGGGAATACAAAATAAAAAAGGCTGGCTCTTCAGCCAGCCTTTTTTAAATAAGAACTAAGAAACTACTGCTTTTCTAATGAATAAGTCCATGCTTTTCCACCATATGTTAAATTCAGGCTAATAGTGTTATCACATTGGAAATATGAGCCTGAAGACTTGGTAATATTAGTTGCCGATGGAAGAGTTGCAACAGATTGATCTGGGAACTTTGCTGTCTCTGAATAAATACCAGCTGAAGTCGAGGGAGAAATATCAAAATAAGCTGTTATACCAGTGCCCTTATTATTGAAATTATCAATGATAAAACGATTGGCGACAACTGGATCTGCAGATATTGTGATGGTATATGGATCTTTTACCACATCAGAATATATCTCAGTAGCATCGTAAGTACCAACCCATGAATTCGCATCATAGACACAAAATTCAGTAACTGCGTATGCTAATTTTTGAGCAGGATAAAATTGATCACTTTGAAAAAGACCAGCTGCAACTACATTTTCAGCTAATGCCTTGGATCCATCTGTCAAATTCAAATCAGCCTCAATATTAATTCCAAATTTATAAGTAGATAAAAGCTCATTTATTGTTGTGCTACTCATTGGAAAAGTAGAAGGCAACCCAATTTTTGTAAGCACATCACTTAATGGCAATGTTACTGTAACCCACGGGTTGACATACTTGCCATCATTGACAAACTCAGAGAATGGAACATTCTTCAACAAAACTCTTGTATTTGTATTGCCAACCTGTTTGATAACAAAAAAATCAACAGACTCTAAAGACTTTGGATTTTCTGACAAATACTCTGCCTCAAAAGTGAACTTATCAGCTGCTGTAGCTATCCTAGGAAAAAATTCACCAGCTGGAATACCCTCGAAATATATATTATCAAGAGCAGTACCACGGAGCGCTAATAACTTTCCTTTTTGGATCTTATTTACTTGTAACGGATCTAGAGATTCATCGCTACAAGAAGAATAAAGAAAAGAAAGAGTTAAAATTAATATCAAACTTTGCGTTATCTTTCTCATAATTTTTTTAATTAAGTGTGTCTGGATTTCCATCCCAAAATACTTTATTGACTTGTTCATTTGGCTTAGCTTCTTTACCTGCTAAAGTATTATATGTAGCTGGGTATGGGAAAGAACGAGTCCATGGTCCTGAGCCAGTTTGAAGTGTTGGTTGTAAGTTTCGTGGAGCACTAGTCCTTCTGTAACTATTATATTGTTCGATTCCATTACCGAATGCCGCAATATAAAATTCCCTTCCGATTACGTCTAATTTCTGGCCTGCATTGGTAAAAGCATTATCCACGGCAGTAGTGTAAGCTGTAATCGATGGCTCAACAGAACTTGGGACTACCTGTCCTCTACTTGCTGCAAAATCTTTTACCGCTGTTATTGAATTGTTTACAGCTGCTAAGAGCTGGGTTTTAGCAGCTACCTGATCGCCTCTTCTTGAAGAAATTTCAGCCTTTAAGAAGTCAGTAAAGAATGCCATCCATATTGGTTCTATACCACGACCATTTGCCCCATCACCTCTTATGGTAGGTGCATTGTATGCTAAGTTAGCAATACTGTTAACATCAGGTCTACCACCAGCAGGATAAACTCCTGCGCATGTTACAACTGGAGCATCCGGAGGTGTTCCTGATGCATCTCCATGATCTCGACCATAAAAACCAGGTTCGAAAACACAGAAAACTGAACCAGAAGTAACATAATGAGTAGGGGGAGCTCCTGGGGTACAACCAAGGGCTTTCGCATCGAAGTTTGGAACAGTTTTTCTAGGGTTAATAGATCCAACCTGTCTATAGACATAATATCTCCAACGTGGATCCTGTATTCCCAATCCTTGATATATTTCATTCAAAAAGTAGTTGCCGAAATACCCACCAGCGGTTCCCACAGTATTTCCATAGTACTGATTATAAGCGGGATGTCTCGAATCAGGTACGGTCGTGTTTCCATATTTGAAAGTAAAATCCTCGGCAGATGAATCTATTATATTCGAGGCAAGCAATGATGTAATTTTAGCATCAGCCTCAGCAACCCTTGACGGAAGGGTACGAATATTTAACCAAGCCTTTAGCTCAAGTGTATTAGCAAGAGCAGTCCATTTTGCCCTATCGCCTCCATAATACAAATCTACTGATGAAGATATATTTGATCCAGCAGCAGCACCAGTCTTAGCCAATTCAGTGCGTGCCTCCGTTAACAAGCCGATAGCATATGTATAAACATCACTTCCAGTATCGGTTTTAGGAGAAAAATTAGAGCCAAGTAAAGCTTCAGTTCGAGGTACATCATTAAAAATATCTACCAAAGTTAAGTAAACATAAGCCTCAAAAATCTTTGCCATTGCAACGTGTGTTGTACGTGTCTTAGCTTGGGCAATTGGAATTACAGTCTTTGTGTTAATCAAAACACTTTGATAAGCTAAACTCCATAAATTATTCACTGAAGATGCCGTAATAGCTGTTGGATAGCGGTATCCGCCAGTCATTGCACTTACACGCATTAATTGGTCTGTGCTTCCACTCGCAGAACTATAAAAGCCCGCAAAGTTAATCTGTATTGCATTCATCAATAGATTCTCATCTGTTGCGGAAGGCGTCAAATTGTTCGGGTTTGTTGTATCATCATCCAACCGACAAGCAGAGGCAATAAAAAGCAACACTATACCCAATTTTCTTGATATGTTTTTCATGTCATTATACTTTTAGAATGAAACTTTAAGGCTCACACCATACTCCTGCGCACTAGGTCCGCTAATATAATCGAGACCAGCTCCATTACCAGCACCAAAAGCAGTGCGGTCAAAATCTACTTTAGTGTATTTTGGAGCATTGATTGCTCTCCACCATACGTTATTTGCGACAGCAGAAACTGTTACGCCTTTCAATTTTAACCTTGAGACAAGAGTTGTTGGCAACGTATAGCTCAATGAGATTTCACGTATTCTAACACGTGTAGCATCAAAAATTGCTCTATCTGCTGGTCCACCTCCAATAATTGTATTACCAAAGAATACACCTGCTGTAGTTAATGGAATTACATTAGGTGTATATCCTGTAACATTCCCGCTTCCATCAAGCACTTCGTTAACTCCAGGCAGTACTAAAGGCAATGATGGGTCGAAGTTCTCCAAATCTTTGCTTACACCACGGCCCACTAAAGATGAAACAGTGTATGATAAAACTTGGCCTCCCGCTGTGTAATCTACTTGAGCGCCTAATGAAATTGCTTTCCAACGAACACTCAAAATACCCGAACCAAACCACTGAGGATTCGGATCGCCAATAATACCTAGGTTCGAGCTAGTAGCATAACTTCCTGCATCATTGACAATTAATTGGCCAGCTGGATTCCGTGGAACATAAGAACCTTTAATAACATTGAAGGGTTGACCTACTTCCGCAAAATTGCCTTCTGTTGTAAAGCCACTTAAACCAACTGATGTAGTTGATCCTACTAAAGCATCAACACGGCTTATGTTTTTGGTGTAGTTTAATGTAACATCAACTTGCCAATCGTTTGTTTTGTAAGGCGTTCCTGTTATTGAAACTTCGAATCCTTTGTTTGAAATACCTCCAGCATTTATAGTAGTGCTGGTATAACCTGTGGAAGGATCAAGAGCTATACCTAGTTGTAAATCTTCCGAGGTCCGATAATAAGCAGATGCATTCAATTTAATTCTATTCTCAAACAAGTTTGCTTCGATACCGCCTTCATACTCAACTAATCTTTCAGGCTTCAAGTTTGGATTCGCAAGAATACTTGATACCGAGGCAGTTGACACATTACTTCCAGCAAAATTAGTAAACGCTTGTCCATTTAAGCCCAATTGCTGACCTACAAGATATGGAAATCCAAAGTTAGCAGAGGTTCCATATGCAGCTCTGATTTTAAGGAAATCCAATACTCCGGACCCAAAATTAGGAAATGCTGCAGTGGGTATAAATGATACGCTAGCACCAGGGTAAAACAAATTTTGATTTGATCCGACAAGTGTTGAAACTTGATCGTATCGACCAGATAAGTTTAAATATAAAAAGCCCTTATAATCTAAGTTAGCATCTAGATAAGTTCCAATCCAACTTTGGCTTTGCTTGTAGTTTAATTGAGTACCTCTAAATGTTCTTGGTAAAGCTGAAGTAAAGTTTCTGTGTTCTAGGAATCCATAAACAACCTGACCTAAACTTTCTAGACCAGTCTGATTATATGTGTCTTTACGAACATTATATCCTAAGATTCCATTGAATTTCAAATCTTGAGTAATTGACTTATTGAAAGAAAGTATCAAACTCTGGTCAATAACTGTATTAACTCCTGCAGTAGTGCGCAAAGCACCTGGTTGCAATGCAGCGGAAATACCGCCAGCTAAACCCTTATTAACATAATAAGTTCCTTGTTCTGTGTAAGTGTCATAGCCTAAGCGATAGGTTACATTCAACCAGTCTGTAACTTTGTAATTCAAACTTGTATTTGAGAAAAAGCGATTCGTGGTACTAATTTGGCGTGTATTCTTCACCAACCAATACGGATTGGGGATATCACCACCATTTCTGTAATAGATATTGCCACCAGTTAATGGGTTCTCGAAAGGCCAACGACTCAAATCAATGTTGCGTGGGACATAAAATAAATTAGCCCAGATAGAAGGACCCCCAGTCGAATTGGAACCAGTTCCAGAACCAGCTGGAGGAGTCTGTGTATTTGTCTTCACATAGTTAAAGGAAGCATTCAAGGTTAAATTATTAGTCAATTTTGCAGTTCCTCCTAAGGAGAAATTGTCGCGTTGAAGATCATTATTCTTAACAAAACCTTCTCTAGTTAAATGGCTATAGCTAAATGAAATGGTACCAAATTCAGTCTTCCCGGCCAAGCTGATTGAAGTAGTAGAAGAGTTACCAGTTTTGAAAAAATCTGAAACGTTATTTGGCGCGGCTGTTGGGACATAACCTCCATTTTGGGTTGCAGATTGTGCAAACTCAGGAAATTGAGGAAACAATGCAGCGTGTTCAAACATTGGATGTCTTACTCCGGTTGGTTTACCATTAAACAATGAACCCCAGTTACTGAAGAATTCACCATAAGCTCCATCAAAGCCATTGGCCCATTTGTTTTGATATTCTGGAACAACCGCTTGAGTTATGAAATAAGATTGGTTGAAGGAACCTTCGAACTTATTTTGTTGTCCCTTTCCGCTAGAACCTGTTTTGGTTGTTACAAGAATTACACCATTTCTACCTTGAGAACCATATGTAGTGGTAGCCTGTAAACCACGTAGAATGGATACTGACTCGATGTTATTCGGATCGATATCCAAAAAACGGGTTGGAGAAACTTGTCCATCTCTGAAGTCTCCACCATTGATATCGTTCGTGCTCGTGTTGATTGGCACACCGTTTACAACCCAAAGAGGTTGTGTATCACCGCTCAATGAGCTAAGACCACGGATGTTAATTTTAGAACCGCTACCAACCAAACCGGATGAATTCAAAACTTGCAGACCAGGAGTCTTTCCTTGTAAGGCACGACCCACATCTGTTTCAGGTTTGTTGGCCAATGCAGCTGAAGAGATAGTAGTCTGAGCAAAACCCAATGACTTTTGTTCTTTCTCCACACCTTGCGCTGTAACAACGACTTCTGAAAGTTGAGTTACATCCAAGCTTAATTGTACATCGACAACTGTTCTTTCTCCAACAGCCACTTCAGATGTACGTAAGCCAATAAAAGAGAACACTAGCGCACCGCCATCTGCAGGAACGGAAATTGAATACTTTCCATCAGCATCTGTAACAGTACCATTTGTTGTCCCTTTCACAACAACGTTCACACCAGGTAAAGCGGATCCATCTTCCGAGGATGAGACCTTACCTGTAATCACCCGATCTTGCGCCCAAGCACTGAGCACAAAGACGAATGAGAAGCATAACAGTAAAAACTTCTTCATAGGTTTTGGTTTAGGTTAATAATTTAAGTCCACCAAATTAAGGTATTATTAACATAGATTAAATACTGCAAATAGATTTTTTTGAAAAATTTTATTTGGCTAGAGGCATATTTCACCTCAAATGAGCTGATTTTGAAGATTTTGGGCATAAAAAAGGGGTGACTTTTCTAAAAGTCACCCCTTTTCGCAAAGCGGTAGATAATTCTAAGAAATTAAGCTTCTGCTACTACTGAGACAAAAGATTTGTTCTCTTTGCCCTTTTTGAACACTACTGTTCCAGGGATCAAAGCAAAAAGTGTGTGGTCTTTGCCCATGCCTACATTTCTGCCGGGATGATGCTTGGTGCCACGCTGACGAACGATGATGTTACCTCCAATCACCTTCTGGCCACCAAATTTCTTAATGCCTAGTCTTTTGCTCTCCGACTCGCGGCCGTTTTTTACTTTACCTTCACCTTTTTTATGTGCCATAACTTAAATCAATTTGAAAATTTGAAAATTCTTTAATTTGAAAATTCGATGATTCGATAATCTGAAGATTAATTTTCAAATCTTCAAATTGCCCAATCGGCTAATTAATTATCCAATGCTCTCAATCTGAACTTTGGTGTATTGCTCGCGGTGACCGTTACGCTTCGCGTACCCTTTTCTGCGTTTTTTCTTAAACACAATAACTTTATCACCTTTTACGTGCTCCAGTATCTTTCCTGATACTTTCACGCCTTTTACAGTAGGGGCGCCAACTTCTATTGAACCACCATTATCCGTCAGAAGGACTTTGTCGAACGACACGGCTGTGCCGGCTTCGCCTTCCATCTTAGGTGCATAGATATATTGGTCTTTAGCCACTTTGAACTGCTTTCCTGCGATGTCTACAATTGCGTACATGCTTGTTGTTTTTAAAAATTGGATCGCAAAGATAAGGCTAGGTAATAGAAAAACAAGGGGTTAGAGTAAAATACCTCCATTCTACCTCGAAATGACCTATTTATATATCTGAAAAGACCCTCTTTATAGCCATTTTTAGTGGTTGCGCCAAAGATTTTACCATTAATAAATTTTCAAAATTTTTTCATTTAACCAGTCACTTCGCTTGCTGACTTTAAGTGAGTGATAATGAAATCCTTTCGCAAGCGCATCGCTTTGAAGTGGTCATTTTCTCATTCATTTTGAACAAATCGCTCTTTTGAATTCTCTCATTCATTTAAGTTATTTGTCGATGCGGCTCTAAACTTTTTCGAACATCAAAAGGTTTTCTGTTGCGTCAACCAAAAACAAGTAAAAATCAAAGTTTGATCTGACCTTTATTATATTAAAGGTGCAGGCCAATCTTATTTATAATATTAAAACCCTACACCTAACATGAGCCACCCTTTACACGAAGAACCCATCCTAAAAGAGAACAAAGACCGCTTCGTACTCTTCCCCATCCGCCAGCACGACATCTGGAAGTACTATAAACAGGCTGAAGCCAGCTTTTGGACTGCCGAAGAAATTGACTTAAGCCAAGATTTGAGAGATTGGCATAATTTGAATGATGGTGAGCGTCATTTCATCACCCATGTGTTGGCCTTTTTTGCAGCCAGCGATGGAATTGTAAATGAAAATCTGGCAGAACACTTCGTAGGAGAAGTACAATACACCGAAGCCAAGTTTTTTTATGGCTTTCAAATTGCGATTGAAAATATCCATTCCGAAACCTATTCCCTATTAATAGACACTTACGTCAAAGATCCCAAAGAGAAAGACAAACTTTTCCACGCCATTGAAACCATGGATTGTGTGAAGAAAAAAGCTGACTGGGCTTTGCGTTGGATCGACAAAGGAAATTTCCAGGAAAGATTGGTGGCGTTTGCGGCTGTGGAAGGAATTTTCTTCTCCGGATCATTCTGCTCGATCTTTTGGTTGAAAAAACGCGGTTTGATGCCGGGCCTCACCTTCTCGAACGAGTTGATTTCGCGCGATGAAGGCTTGCACTGCGACTTTGCTTGTCACTTGTATACGAAGCACGTGGTGAACAAATTACCGGAAGAACGTGTGATCGAAATCATTAAAGATGCAGTTGAGATTGAGAAGGAGTTTGTAACTGATGCACTGCCAGTTAACCTGATCGGAATGAACGCAGCACAAATGCGTCAATACATCGAGTTTGTGGCTGATCGTTTGTTGAATGAATTGGTGGGCAAGAAAATTTATGGTGCTACCAATCCGTTTGACTTCATGGACATGATTTCGCTGCGTGGAAAAACCAATTTCTTCGAGAAGCGAGTAGCCGAATACCAGAAAGCCGGAGTGATGAACAGCATGGAAAAAGAAACTTCTCCAAAGTTTTCGCTCAACGAGGATTTTTGATACATTCGTTTCATCATTTTTTAAACTAGATTTTTTACAACCCTTACACCCTTTATTAACATGCTCGTATTAAAACGTGACGGACACAGGGAGTCCGTAAAGTTTGACAAGATCACTGCTCGCATCGAAAAACTCTGCTATGGTTTAGATCCCAAATTTGTCAACCCGGTAGAGGTGGCGATGAAAGTGATTAACGGATTGTATGACGGTGTATCTACCGTAGAACTGGATAATCTTGCAGCGGAAATTGCCGCTTCATTGACTACCCGGCATCCTGATTTCGCCAAGTTGGCCGCGCGCATTGCTGTTTCAAACCTCCACAAAGTAACGAGCAAGTCGTTTTCAAATACGATGAAGCGTTTGTACACGTACGTGGATCCTAAAACAGGAGAAAACGCACCGCTCATATCGAAAGAAACCTGGAAAGTGATTCATGAAAATGCCGCTGAGCTAGACGAAGCGGTGATTTATGATCGCGACTTCAGCTACGACTACTTCGGATTTAAAACTCTGGAGCGCTCGTACCTCATGAAAATTGATGGCAAAGTAGTGGAACGCCCGCAGCACTTGTTGATGCGCGTTGCCGTAGGTATTCACGGAGAAGATATTCCGGCTGCCATTGAAACCTATAATCTTTTGTCGGAGAAGTGGTTTACACATGCCACTCCTACCCTGTTCAATGCCGGCACTCCAAAGCCACAACTTTCATCTTGCTTCTTGCTAACGATGAAAGACGATAGCATTGATGGAATTTATGACACTTTAAAACAAACCGCCAAGATTTCACAATCAGCAGGCGGTATCGGCCTAAGCATTCACAATGTGCGCGCAAAAGGTTCATATATTAAAGGAACCGGTGGAACATCCAACGGCATTGTGCCTATGTTGAGAAATTTCGACATGACAGCTCGCTATGTAGATCAAGGCGGTGGTAAGCGCAAAGGCAGCTTTGCGATTTATTTAGAGCCTTGGCATGCGGATGTTTTCGATTTCCTCGAATTGAAGAAAAATCACGGCAAAGAAGAAATGCGCGCACGCGATCTTTTCTATGCGATGTGGATTCCGGATTTATTCATGAAGCGCATTGAAGACAACGAAATGTGGTCGTTGTTCTGCCCGAACGAAGCACCGGGTCTTGCTGATTGTTGGGGTGAGGATTTCGAGCGCTTGTATGAGAAATATGAAAAAGAAGGCAAGTACCGCAGACAAGTAAAGGCACAGGATCTATGGTTTGAGATTTTGGAAGCCCAAATCGAAACGGGAACACCCTACATGCTTTATAAAGACGCGGCCAACCGTAAGTCGAACCAAAAGCATTTAGGAACGATCAAGTCGAGCAACTTGTGTACTGAAATTATCGAGTACACTTCGCCTGATGAAGTAGCGGTTTGTAATCTTGCTTCTATTGCGCTGCCCAAATTTGTAACCGAAGACGGCAAATTCGATCATCAAAAGTTGTATGAAATCACGAAAGTGATCACCCGCAACCTCAACAAGGTGATTGATGTCAACTACTACCCTGTTATTGAGGCTAAGAATTCCAACTTACGCCACCGCCCGATTGGTATTGGGGTGCAAGGATTGGCCGATGCATTCATTTTATTAAGAATGCCATTTGATTCGAAGGAAGCGCGTGGTTTGAATAAAGATATTCATGAAACGATCTACTTCGCTGCGATGGAAGCTTCCATGGAATTGGCGAAGAAAGATGGTCCATATGAAACCTTCAAAGGCTCTCCTATTTCAAAAGGCATATTCCAATTTGACATGTGGGGTGTCACACCTGACAGCGGCAGATGGGATTGGGAAAATTTGAAGCGTGAAGTAAAACAATTCGGTGCGCGCAATTCATTGTTGCTTGCTCCGATGCCTACAGCATCTACCTCACAAATTTTAGGAAACAACGAGTGTTTCGAGCCATACACTTCTAACATTTACACCCGCAGAACTTTATCCGGTGAGTTTATCATTGCTAACAAGCATTTGATGAAAGACTTGATCAATCTCGGATTGTGGAGCGAAACGATGCGTCAGAAGTTGATTTCAACGAACGGATCGGTGCAGGCTATTCCTGAAATTCCACAGAACATTAAAGACATCTACAAAACCGTTTGGGAGATTTCACAAAAGGCGATTATTGATATGAGTGCCGACCGCGGTGCTTACATCTGCCAAAGCCAAAGCTTGAATATCCACTTGACCGATCCGAATTTCGGTAAGTTGACTTCGATGCACTTCTATGCGTGGAAGAAAGGATTGAAAACAGGTATGTATTACCTGCGTTCAACCGCTGCTGCTGATGCGATCAAGTTCACATTGGATAAGTCAGCTTTGCAAGAGCCTACAGTAGCTGCTGCGCCTACTACCGTTGCAGAACCAGTGATGGCGGTTCAATCCGTAGCGGTTGCCGAAAATCAACAAGCTATTCAATACGAACAACTGCCCCTAGCCGATTACGACCAGAAGCGTGCCGACATGGCTTGCTCACTGGATAATCCGGATGCGTGTGAGGCGTGTGGTAGCTAGGAGAAGTCAGAATTTAGAAATTCAGAAAAAACCCGGTGATGAACCGGGTTTTTTATTTTTATTCCAGCAGAATGTCAGCGCTCTTGGGAAATTTAACAGAATAGCGCAGCTTGATCGTTTCGGTCGTTCCGGGTTTAATGGTTTTTCTCCATTTTAATAAACCGGTTTCATCGTTGTAAGCGGCTTTTGAATCTTCCATTTTATAGATATCAATTTCCTTGGTATTTGGAATTGGAATCTGATCTTCAATCACAATGGAGATGGAATTTGCCTTTTTATTACGAACAGAAATATCAAAAGCATACATCGCCTTTTGATTAGAGCCCACAGACTGACGTGTAGTTAACTCTTTCACTTTTTCACGTTTCACTAATACATTCGCATCGCGCCCCAGCGAAAGGGTAAGCGTATCGGTGGCAAGACGGGTGTCCAGCACTGACTTTCCGATGAATTTACCCTCGAAGAATAAGCTGGCTTCACCATCCAAAAAATTGTATTCATCCCAGCCTAAAACCTTGGCAACTAAAAATGCATCCGTATCCAATTTAGGAACACAAAAATATTCATAGAATGCTGGTAACTCATATTCAATCATATCAGTGGCTCGCACTTCCCCATCAGATTTAATTGAAAATGGCTCATCAATAGTAAATTCAAAATTGGTTTGCTTGACAACAGGTGTCGCTACTAAGGTTTTGGTAACACGAGGTGTATAATGGTAATCAAATGAGTCCTCTCCTCGTATTGTCGAGACAGCAGAGCTCAGCGATCTCCTCTCTTTTTGAATACCATAAGCCGTTACCACCACTTCACTTAATTGTGCAACATCATTCATTAAACTAACATCGACTTGCTTTCTTCCATTGATCGGCAATTCCTCCGTTTTCAATCCAATAAACGAAAACACCAATGTACTCACATCGGAAGGCAGCGCGAGAAAGTAATTACCACTCGCATCTGTTACAGTTCCAATTGTACTTCCTTTTACCATCACATTTACTCCCGGCAATGGTGAACCATCTTCTACACTTCTTACACACCCTTGTACGAATGAATTGGAATTTATTCCAATAGTAGAAATACCACGAATTCGGATAGGTGAGCTACCACTATATGAATTATTAAATCCAAGTACCCATGTTTTCAAAGAAGGGCGTTCGCCACCTATGGATGGATCGGCTGATGAAATGGTGAGTTCTACGTTTTCCCAGTCTTCGCCAGACTGTTGCGCAACATTGGCTTTGTAGGTAATGGCCACAGGCGACTCCACATTTTTAGCTCTTATATCGTACGAAGGAAACCACTTGGCTTCGTTTACCAAGTATTTCAACAAAATACTCGACTGCGTTGCCACTTTCGAAGAAATCTTCACCGTTATCTCTCCACTCGACTGTTCTTTAGACACACTTTGTTCGCGCAATTGCGCATCCACTTTCGTTAGTTCTTCGTTTAGCTTCCGAATGTTTTTGTCGATATCGAAAAGATGTTGTTTGATATCAATCAAGCGCTGACGAAAATAATCCATCGCTACTTTTAGCTGCTCAATTTCAACACCCTTGGAAGTGCCTCCAATGGATTTATTTGTTTTGAGAATGACCTCTTCCTCTTTGTAAACTTCTTCTTGCGATTGTTCCTGCTTAAGTAAACTATTGAGTCTCTTTCGCTCAGCTTCTAAACTTGCTATTTTCTCAGGCTTTCTGTTCTCTTCAATATGATTTATCTGAAATGATACAGATAAAATCCGAATCCCGTTTGTTCCTTCGGCCTGAATGCTTTGCTCTTGTATGCGAGGCGCCAGGCTCTTAAATTTTAATAGAGTAACTCCGGCCGCCATAGGAATTGTGGCTTGACGCGTTATTTGTGCGCCATTTAAAAAGACAGTTACCTGTTTTACTTTCGAAGAAACTTCCTGATGTTGCTCTTGCGAGATCGCGCTAGTTAAAGAAATGGAGAAAAGGAAGGTGAGTAGAGTTTTCATAGTGCTGAAGGTTTAAGTTCAGCACTATGATGCAACTCTGTTTAAAATTCCATAAGGGAAAATGAATTAAAACGGCAAGTCATCGCTTGTGCTGGAATCCGGAGTGAATGGTTCATCGCCAACCGGTGGAGCGTCAGAGCGGCCACCGCCTGAGGGTCCTGATCCTTTCGCTACCTTCCATGCGCGCACATCGGTGTACCAGCGGCCATTGTATTCGCGGCTTTCGATATTAACAGAAGCGGTGATTGTTTCTCCCGGTGTTAGTTTGATCTCATCTACCTTTTCGCCCCATAATGAAAGGCACACTTTTTTGGGATATTGTCCCGGTGTTTCCAAAATAAATTCTTGCTTTTTCCACACTCCATTTTTTCCCTGACCTGATTGCAGCGGGAGAAGGTTGACCACCTTGCCTGTGATGTCCATTGCCATACGTACTTACAATTTATAGTTCAATTTATAGTTTTCTGAGGTTGAGCACCAGCCCGGGCATTACGTCTGCGCCATCCAGTTGGTCGTCAAATGTTTCTACGGTTCGAACCAACCCTTGCGAATTGTAAACAAATGCATTTCGTTTGATCGGATCGATGAGCCACGCCAGACGACAGCCGTTGTTAATCCAATCTGTCATCTTAAGTTTTAATTGGGGAAGGGAATCGGATGGAGAGCGTACTTCAATAACAAAATCGGGGCAGAGAGGTGGAAATTTTTCTTTTTGCTCGCCAGTCAATAAGTTCCATCTTTCCTTTAAAACAAAAGCTGCATCCGGTGCAAGCACTGATTTATCGGAAAGTCGAAAGCCAACTGAAGCATCCATTAGAACTCCCAAATCTTCGTGTAAATCTGCCCATTCACTGAGCACTCTGTAAATTTTAAAATGGATTGCTCCTGTAATTCCTCCGGATGGTGACATAATGATCAATTGCCCTGATTTGTTTCTTTCAATGCGGAACCAGTCATTGGTAGCACAGAAATCAAACAATTCATCATCCGTGAATTGAGTATGCTCAGGGAATTTTAATATGATCTGATCCATCAAGGGTAAAGATACTAAAAATCAAATTCGCTACTATCAGCAGTCTAGGACAACAAGCTAATTTACAAAGCTCCTGCTTTAATCTCTTCCACCACAGCCGGATCCAACAGCGTAGTAGTATCACCCAAATTGGAGGTATCTCCTTCCGCTACTTTGCGTAAAATTCTGCGCATAATTTTACCGGAGCGAGTTTTGGGCAAGCCGCTCACAAATTGAATCTTATCAGGTTTGGCGATAGGACCAATAATTTTCGCCACCACATCTTTGATCTCATTTCGCAGGTGATTCTCTTCGTGAACTGGATCGTAAGTAACCACAAACGCATAGATTCCCTGACCTTTGATGTCGTGAGGAAACCCTACTACTGCCGACTCGCACACAGCCGAATGTTCATCGATCGCACTTTCTACTTCAGCCGTACCCATGTTATGACCTGATACAATAATAATATCATCTACGCGGCCAGTGATTCGGTAGTAACCTTCTTCATCGCGCTTGCAACCATCTCCTGTAAAATATTTCCCCGGAAAGGTAGAGAAGTACGTGTCTTTGAATCGCTGGTGATCGCCATAAATGGTTCGCGCCATGGAAGGCCATGGAAACTTGATCGTTAACCGACCTTCAATAGCATTTCCCATCATTTCATTTCCACTCTCATCCATGACGGCAGGCTGCACACCCGGCATCGGCAAAGTGGCAAACGAAGGTTTTGTTTTGGTGATACCGGCAAGGGGTGAAATCATCACACCACCGGTTTCGGTTTGCCACCAGGTATCAACAATGGGGCATTTGCCCTTGCCAATATGATGGTCATACCAATGCCATGCCTCTTCATTGATGGGCTCGCCTACAGTACCTAATATCTGCAAGGATGACAAATCGTATTTTTCAACAAATGAAATGGGTGCTTTTTCTAATGATCGAATGGCGGTGGGTGCCGTGTAGAAAATATTGACTTTGTGTTTTTCAATCACGTGCCAGAAGCGACCCATATCAGGCCAACTAGGAACACCTTCGAACATGAGTGAGGTGGCTCCATTGGAAAGTGGGCCGTACAAAATATATGAGTGACCGGTGATCCAACCCACATCGGCTGTACACCAATACACTTGCCCTTCTTTGTATTGAAAAACTTGTTTGAATGTATATCCGATATACACCATATAACCTCCACAAGTGTGGACCATACCTTTGGGTTTACCGGTGCTGCCGGAAGTGTAGAGAATAAAAAGCAAATCTTCGGCATCCATTTCTTCTGCCGGACATTGTGCATTTACCTTTTGCATCTCATTATGCCACCAAAGATCGCGCGCTGGCTTCATGTTGATTTTCGTTTTGGTGCGCTCAAGTACGATGCACTTTTCTACCGTAGGCGATTTGTCCAACGCCTCGTCTACAATGGCTTTGAGATTGATAGACTTGTCTCCACGGAAAGCACCATCAGATGTGAGCACCACTTTACAGCCTGAATCATTCATACGATCGGCCAATGAACCTGCGGAAAATCCGGCAAACACTACGGAGTGAACAGCTCCGATTCGGGCGCACCCTAATATTGCAAAAGCAGTCTCCGGCACCATCGGCATGTAAATACAGACACGGTCACCTTTTTTCACGCCTTGCGCTTTGAGCATGTTACCCACTTTGCACACTTGCTCGTGCAGTTGTTGATACGTTATGTTTCGGGATGGTTCTTTCGGATCGTTCGATTCCCACAGAATAGCTGTTTGGTTGGCACGTTGTGGTAAATGCCGATCAATACAATTTTCAGTAATGTTCAGTTTGCCTCCGAGGAACCACTTCACCTCGGGCTTGTGAAAATCCCATTGCAGAACAGAGTTCCACTTCTTCTTCCACACGAAATTGTCTGCTTGCGAAGCCCAAAATTTTTCGGGGTCGGTAATGCTTTGCTGGTAATCAGCGAGATAATCTTGAAAAGTGTTCATAGCAAAATTCGAATGGCAAGAAATTTAGGCATTCGAGCGAACAAGTCAAAGAAGAATAGTTGTGCGAAATTTATAGCAACAATTCAGCAGCTATGGCAATGGCAGTCGCAAATACGGCAACGCCCATTTTGCGAGCGTTAAATTTGTGGTCGGCACTGCTTTCAAAAACAATCGTGGTAGAGATGTGCAGAAAGTTCCCGCTGACGATGGCGAACAAAATGGTGAATGCCTGAGAAGTCATCCATTGATTGGCCAGAAGATAGTCGGATAAGAAAAGACCGAGTGGTGAAGCCAGCGCGAAAATGAATAAGAAAAAAACAGCGCGTGTTCGGGACTTTACTTCACACAATAAAACCGACATCAGCGCAAAAGCTTCTGGTGCTTTGTGCAAAACAATGCCCCATAATAACGTGTTGGAATCGTGGTGATGATTGACGGTGCGGGGATGTGCCAGTAAGCCCCCTTCCAAAAAGGCGTGCACACACAAAGCCAGCAATACAAGTATGGCAGAAGATTCTTTGTGTTGATGATTTTTTTCATGGACATGGATGTGCCCATGCTCCACTCCACTTGACAAAAACTCTAATGCTTGTTGCAAGAAAAAACCGATCAATACACATATTCCCACAATTCCCGGATTCAGGCTTTGCGAATACAACTCCGGAAAAATATGAATGATGGTGATGGAGAATAGATACGATCCGGCAAACACCAACCAAAGTTTGTAGGTGCCTGTATTGAGTTTCGGCACATAGAATGCCACTGCTCCGGCTATTAGTGCAATAAAAAAAAGAATGTAAATGGAGATGGGCATAGTGGGTTAGAGAACTTCCGGATACAACAAAAATGAGGTGGTCTGTTTTATAACTGGAGAAATCTTAATAAGTACTAATTATTTTTTTTGGTGTCAGAACAATCCAATCAATATCATCTTCCTTTTTTCGCTTTCTGCCTGAGGCTCTTTCCAATTGAAGCATCAAATCCATCATCCAATGCGCGGATCAATGCCTGTTCAGGTGTAAGCGCTTTGAACATTTGCCGCTCCAACTGATTTTTTTCTTCGATGCTGTGATATAAAATCGGCTTTATCATGGCTTCATCCAAAGTTAAAGTTCTACTTTTCTTTGATCTCAATCAAGCTACTCATTCCCGGAGTGATAAATGTCTTTACTCCGTCTGTGGTGTTATAAATAAAAAAAACATCCAACTCCGGATGCGATTTAAGCACCTCCATTGCTTTTTCATGGCCCATCACCATAAAGGCGGTGGCCCACGCATCGGCCGTAATAGCATCGGCAGCAAAAACTGATGCACTTAAAATAGCTCGCTCTGCCTGATAACCAGTTTTCGGATCGATGGTATGCGAATACTTTTTACCATGAATAATGCGATAGTTAAAATAGTTTCCAGAAGTAGTAAACGACTTGTCTTGCAACTTCACATACGCTTTAAAGAACAAGCTGTCTTGCTTCGAATCCGGATCCAAAATTCCTATTTCCCACGGCTTTCCGGATTTTAAATTAATCCCACATGCCATTCCTTCTCCTCCTAACTCAACCAGCATGTTTTTAATTCCCTTCGACTTCAAAAATTCGGTAATCACATCAGCACCGTAGCCCTGCCCGATGCCACCAAAATCCAACTGAGCACGCGGATCGGTCTTCGTAATTTGTGCAGCAGTCCACTGCACTTTCTCAAAACCTACAAAAGCTTTAATGGAATCAATTTGTGCTTTGGTAGGAATCGGTTTGTCTTTCTTACTACCAAAACCCCAGGCATACACCAGAGGCATCACCGTAGGGTCAAACGCACCGCCTGAACTTTGGGCCACTTCCAACGCTTTCTTGGTTGGTGCTGATAAATAAGGCAAAACAAATTGAAACGAACCAGTACCCTTGTTGAAGCGCGACACTTCCGATTCGGGGTTGTAATTGTTAATCGATTGATTGACTAACACTAGCAATGAATCAACCGATGATTGGAAATTACGCTGTTGCGGATCAAAATACGTGATGTTGTAGCTGGTGCCCATCGTTTTGCCGCTGATCTTCATAGGCTCGGGAACTGCATTTTTTTTCGGCTGTCGCGACCACCAGATGGAAACGAAAACAACGATCAACAGGAGCGAATAGATTGCGTTCTTCGTACGATTGTTCATCTTTTTTAAATCAGGCGGCAAAATTAGCAGAAGAAAACCCACTTCGCTTGAATCTTGACTGATAAATCTTGAATTTTGAACATGCGTGAAGATTATTTGAAAGCAGATGGCGAAAGCCTGGAGAGTGGCGAAAAAGATGTAGAAAAAGCATTGCGCCCCCTCTCCTTCTCCGATTTTACCGGCCAGCAAAAGGTAGTAGATAATGTGAAGGTGTTTGTACAAGCAGCCAAACAACGAAGCGAATCGCTGGATCATGTATTGTTACATGGGCCTCCCGGTCTTGGCAAAACAACCCTTTCATTCATTATTGCCAACGAGTTGGGCTCGAGTATTAAAATTACTTCGGGGCCGGTGCTCGATAAGCCCAGCGACCTTGCCGGGTTATTGACCAACCTGGAAACAAATGACGTGTTGTTCATTGATGAGATTCATCGACTGAACCCCATCGTAGAAGAATACCTGTATTCGGCTATGGAAGATTTTCGCATCGACATCATGCTCGATAGCGGACCGAATGCGCGGTCCGTACAAATTGGTCTCAACCCATTTACTTTAATCGGAGCTACGACACGAGCCGGCTTGCTCACATCGCCTTTGCGTGCGCGTTTTGGCATCAATGCGCGGCTGGAGTATTATGACTCTGCATTGCTCACTACGATTGTGAAACGCTCGGCTTCGATTTTGGCGACTCCGATTGTAGACGATGCCGCTTTTGAAATTGCACGCAGAAGCCGGGGCACTCCACGTATTGCCAACAACTTGCTCAGGCGTACACGCGACTTTGCTCAAATCAAAGGAGACGGTACCATCACTAAACCCATTGCTCAAATGGCATTGAAAGCACTCGATGTGGATGAGAATGGATTGGACGACATGGACAATCGTATCCTGAGCACCATCATCGAGAAATTTAAAGGTGGCCCGGTGGGATTGACTACCATCGCAACAGCCGTAGGTGAAGAAGCCGAAACGATTGAAGAAGTGTATGAGCCGTTTTTGATTCAGGAGGGATACATCAAACGCACTTCGCGTGGGCGCGAAGCAACAGAGATGGCCTACAAGCATTTGAAAATTGTTGCTCCTATTTCGAAAAGGCCAGGTTTGTTTGACTGAGTTTCGATCTTCATTTTGAGCATAGTACATCAAACTCAATTCATTAAGTCAACCGCTCAGCGGCTCGGGTTTTCTTTTTGCGGAATCAGCAAAGCGGGTTTCTTAGAAGCCGAAGCTCCTCGACTGGAGGAATGGCTAAAGCGCGGCTACCAAGGGAAGATGAGTTACCTCGAAAATCATTTCGACAAACGACTTGACCCGACTCTTCTGGTGCCCGGAGCCAAATCGGTGGTGAGTTTAGTTTATAATTACTTTCCCGAAAAAGATCTGGCTCAAGCCAATCCTGATTCGTTTAAAATTGCCAAGTATGCCTATGGCGAAGACTATCATTTCGTCATTAAAGAAAAACTAAAAGAATTTTTAGAAATTATTGAGCTGGAAATAGGCGAGGTAAATGGCAGAGCCTTTGTTGACTCTGCGCCTGTGCATGAGCGTGCGTGGGCTCAGCAATCAGGCATTGGATGGATTGGGAAAAATTCACTTTTGTTGAATCGGGAGATGGGTAGTTTTTTCTTTTTAGCCGAACTGATCATTGATTTGGAGTTGGAGGTTGATGGCCCGATAAAAGATTATTGTGGCACTTGCACGGCATGTATGGATGCGTGTCCTACGGAGGCCATTCCGCAACCATCTGTGGTAGATGGAAGCAAGTGCATCTCGTATTTTACCATTGAATTGAAAGAAGAAATTCCCGCTGAAGTAAAAGGCAAATTTGAAAATTGGATTTTTGGTTGCGACATCTGTCAGGATGTGTGCCCGTGGAACCGCTTTGCTAAACCTCTCCACGAAAAAAAATTTGCTCCCCATCCGGATCTGGAAAAAATGAAGCCTGCTGACTGGAGGGAGATTACGGAAGACGTTTTCAAAAAGTTATTCGAGCGCTCCGCGGTTAAGCGCACACAACTAAAAGGGCTTCAACGCAACATTGCTTTTCAGTAGGGCAATTTCATTGAATTCCAGATTTACAAAAACTTGCAAAAATGGAATTGGATCTAGATTTACAATAAATACAAATTGCCCGCAGGCGCACACTTTTGACCGATTTACGACAACAACTAACACTAAACCATTCGAATTCTTCAAAACACAGGTCTTACTGAGTTTGGAATGGTTGTTGGTAATACCTCTACATCTAAGCTTTCAATATGATCAGAAATTACCTAACCATTGCCTGGCGCAACCTAGTAAACAACAAACTGCACACAGTCATCAATGTAATTGGCCTCACAGTTGGCATCAGCGCTTGTCTCACCATCTTCCTACTAGTCAATTACGAATTAGGATACAATCAAGTAAATGATGCCGATCGCATTTTTAGAATTTACTCCAACTTTAGTGGTGCCTTTGATGGCACAAACCGCGGGGTAACAACAGGTGTGCAGGCTATGGTAAAAGATCAGTTCACCGGCACCGAGGTGGCTGCTCCGTTTCACACTTATAGCGCCAAAGTAAAACTGGTTGACAAAGACAAAGAGTTTGGCAATCAGGAAACCGTTGCCCTTGTTGATGAGTCGTATTTCTCGCTCCTGAAGAACTACACTTGGGTCGAAGGCTCACCAGCCACTTCGCTCAGTAAACCTTTTCAAGTTGTACTCACAGCCACACAAGCAAAAAAGTATTTTGAAACAACAGAACCATCGAAGATCATCGGCCAAACAATCCATTACAATGACTCTTTGGTACTAACCGTCTCGGGCATCGTAAATGATCTGTCGATTAAAAGTGATTTTGACTTTACAGACTTCATTTCCATTTCTACCATCGAACAAAGTTTCCTGAAAGACAATATTGAACCCAACAACTGGGGAAGCACGAACAGCAGCGCTCAATTATTCGTTAAAATAAAAGACCAAACTTCCATCAATACAATTGAACAACAACTAAAAAAGTTAGATGAAGCCTACGTAGAAAAAAACAAAGATGCTGGCTGGTTTCTTACCTATAAACTTCAACCCTTGGCAGATGTGCACTTCAACGGCACACTTGGGATATTTGATAGCAGCCGAACCCCAGCAAGTAAGTCTACTTTAACTACACTGATTGTAGTAGCACTTCTCTTGCTCCTGATCGCCTCGATTAACTTTATCAACTTAGAAACTGCACAAGCCGTCAAGCGTGCGAAAGAAGTGGGTGTGCGCAAAGTATTGGGCGGATCGCGTTCTCAACTCGTAGGCCAGTTCTTAGGACAAAGTATTTTGCTGACAATTTTTGCCGTACTTCTCTCCTTGCCGCTGTGCGAGTTCAGTCTTATCTTCTTTCATAAATTTATTCCGGCTGGTGTAGCATTGGATTTAGCTCAGTGGCAAATTCTAATTTTCCTTGGTTTGGTAATCTTGGTAGTCGGAGTTCTGTCCGGGCTATATCCGGCCTTTTATCTTTCTTCATTTTTGCCAGCGCTCGCACTCAAAAATCAAGCATATGTTAATAGTGCCAATTCGCGCACTGCTTATCTAAGAAAAACGCTCATCATTTTTCAATTTGGATTTGCACAAGTTTTAATCATCGGCACGTTCGTTGTTCTATCACAAATCGATTTCATGCTCACCAAAGACTTGGGATTTACGCGCGATGCGATTGTGAACATTGGAACTCCTTGGAGAGAGTCGGCATCTAAGAGATCAGTTTTCAGAAATGAGCTAGCGAAAATAAAAGAAGTGGAAGCTATTTCGTTTTGCAGCGGCCCACCGGCACAAAATGGGTATAGTTCCAACGAGCTTACTTACAAAGGCAGCGGTGAAGAAATCAAAACGATGGCTTTTCGAAAATTCGGAGATGAAAACTACTTATCCCTTTATGGTATTCAGCTGGCAGCCGGAAGAAATCTGGTCGCTTCAGATAGTATGCGTGAAATAATCATCAACGAAACGTATGCCAAAGAACTAGGGCTTACACCTGAAGAAGCGATTGGCAAAGAACTTATCGAAAACAAAAATGCATATCCAATTGTAGGTGTCGTGAAAGATTTTCACATCATGTCACTGGTGGCTGAATATAAGCCGGTGTACATGGCCTGCGAAACCGATCATTTTTACTCCTTTAGCATTAAGCTACAAAAGACCGATGGCACCTATCAGGCAGGAATATCTCAACTGGAACAAGCATGGAAAAATGTGTATCCCGATGAGCCATTCAATTACACTTTTGTTGATGAAACGATCAAAAACTTTTACTCCAACGAGCAAAATATGTCGCAGCTTATTTCAACAGCTATGGGAATTGCCATAATTATTTGTTGCCTTGGATTATTTGGATTGGCTTCGTTTACTTCGATTCAGCGCACCAAAGAAATTGGCATTCGTAAAGTAATGGGCGCTACAGTGAACAATATTGTACTGCTTCTCTCCACCGATTTTTTAAAACTGGTTCTCATCTCATTTGCCATCGCTGCCCCAGTCGCGTACTACTTCTCGCAAAATTTTCTGGACAAATATGCCTTCCACATTGAAATGAGTTGGTGGCTCTTTGCTGCAGCTGGTATATCTTCTGTATTGATCGCCTTGATTACCGTAGGCTATCAGGCAATCAAAGCGGCTATTGCAAAGCCGGTAGACAGTTTAAAGAATGAATAAATGAATAAAGCGTGTCTGGCTATTTGTTACCAGACATGCTTTGGATAAAATCACTTCTTTGGCGGTAGTTTATCTTTCAACTCTTCTTTGTTGATGTATTTGTTGTACCATTCGAGGTAACGCGTCAACCGATCTTTCTGATAGCTCGGCACGCTGATGCCGTGATGTTGGCTGGGATAAACTACAAATTGTGTCGGCACGCCAAGCGACTTGAGCGCCTGATACATTTGCTCGCTTCCTGCTGCCGGCACATTAAAATCTTTTTCGCCAACCATATACAAAGTCGGTGCTTTGATTTTCTCCACATTTAAAAACGGATAAGATACTTTCATCCACTTATCCATATTTTTCCACGGCACACCCAATTCATTTTCATATTGCGCAATGTACTGATCCGAGCCATACATAGAAAGTTGCAATGCGCTTCCCGCACCACTCGCAGCAGCCTTGAATCGCGGATCGGTTGCTGTTACGTAGTCTGTGAGAATACCTCCATAGCTCCATCCGCCAATTCCCAATTTCGCAGCGTCTACTCGACCAGTGGCAATCAGGTAATCAACCGCTCCCAATAAATCCATCACTTCTTTGTTTCCCCAGTCCGCAAAAATAGCGCGGCTATATGCCATGCCTCGGCCATTGCTACCGCGATAGTTGACCGTGGCTACCGCATATCCTTTAGCAGCAAAAATTTGAGGAATGAAATCAAAACTAAAATCATCTTGCGATGTAGGGCCGCCATGGATCCACAAAATCAGCGGAAGCTTTTTGTCTTTGGGTTGATTAGCGGGCCAATACAACAAACTGTTGACGATAGTACCGTCTTTACTTTTAGATGAAAAACCTTCAGCAGTGGCTAACACCAATGGCTTTAAAAAATCGTTGTGAATGTGGGTGAGCCTGCGGATGGCAGTGTTCTCCAACACATAAATTTCATTGGGTGTTGCAGGATCACTCGATAAGCCCACCCAGGCATTGTTTGCTCCACGCTGCAATCCGGCAAACGTTCGATCACCGCTTGTGTGTTTCGTCATGTTTCCTTCCAAATCAAAAGAGACCACATAACTTCTGCGGTCATCTTCTACCGACACAAAGACAGATTTGCTATCAGCAGCCCAGCGCGGTGCCGATACATCGCGATCTAATTTTGCGTTCAATATTTTTGGAGTTCCGCCCTCTGCTGGAATAAGTGCTAATTGGGGTTGATCATAAATATCATATTCCGGAGTTTGCGACTTCAAGTATGCAATCCATTTTCCATCTGCACTCCAGGCCGGACTCGTGTCTGAATCTTGCCAAGTGGTGAGTTGCTTAATCGCTGCACCTTTCTTCGCTTCCATCACCCACAAGTCGGTGTTTCCATTGCGATCGGGGTCGGCTGTGCGGTTGCTAACGAATACGATCTTTTTGCTATCGGGCGACCACACTGGATTTCCTTCATCAAAGTCGCCACGCGTAAGTGTGTCTATCTTTTTGGTTTCTACATCAAAAACATACAAGTGATTTCGCTTGCGCTCCACGTATCCTTCACCATCGGATTTAAAGTGATAGCGATCAATCATAATGGGTTTGGTGGTTTTCTTTTTTTCCGCTTCATCGCTCGATTCCTGATCTTGAATAACCAATGCTATTTTTTTTGCATCGGGACTCCACACATAATCGCTGATGCTGTATTTCAAGTCGGTTAGCTTTTCTGCTTCACCTCCGCGTCTGTCCATGCGCCAGATTTGCGATGATTTTGTTTCGTAGCGCGATGACATAAAAGTGAGATACTTGCCATCCGGTGACCAGCGTGGCCGGCTTTCTCCTTCTTTGCTGGCTGTAAGTTTAACCGTTTCGGTGCCTTCCCAGTTGATCATCCAGATGTCAGCATCTGATTTATCTTTGGCAGAGTCCGGTGTGGACAATACATACGCCACCCATTTTCCATCGGGCGAAACTTGGGGGTCGCTGATGGATTTTAAGCGATACACATCAGAAGGTGTGATGCCTCGCTGGGCTATTGCTGCTATTGAAGTAAATGCCAGCAAGCAGAGAAAAACGAATCTTATCATACTTTACGATTTAGGTTCAGAAATATAGTAAGCGAAAATCAAACGATGGCTGATAAAAGCGAACAGGACATAAGATAATTTGCAATAAAAAACCCCGGCTACTCGCCAGGGTTTCACTTTTTTCTTTTTCGGAACTAAATTAAGCAACCACAAAACATCGGTTTAAAATTGCCCGATGCTCATTCCCATAATTGGCATAACACCAATTTCTGAGCTCCTGTATTTCCTCGGCTATCAAAACTTTGATAGCCTTTCTAAGCTCCTTTTCAAAGAGCCGTGCGTCAAAACTCACTCGACTGAGGATATTTTTGACATAATTGAGCATTTTCATTCTACTGCTTAACACTTTTTGAAATAGTTAGAATTACAACGATGAAATTGGCTGGTAGTTGCTTACGATTACTAGTAATCGACTATCCACCGATTTGTGCCCATTAAAATCAATTTTTCGCCTTTGAAATTTGTCGTTCAAACTTTACAACTAGTTGCAACATCTTTCTTCCAGCGCGTTTGCTGAAACATCAGCACATGAAAGTACAAAACAGGTTTAATAGTAGAAAGAAGATTTTAATTTTGTATTGCAACAAGTTGCGGTGCTAATTGCAACATTGAAAATCTATGATACGAAGCGGTTTTTTGATTTTTTGCTTTCTTTTGGCCGGCTGGGCAAAGGGGCAAAGTGTGCAGATTGATTTGGGGCCCAATGAAATTGGTGAAAATCAGGCTTGGACCATCACTATTACGGTCAATAACGACCGCCTGAGAAGCTACGACAACTTTCCGGACATCGAAGGATTTCAAAAACGAGGCACTTCTTCCTCTTCGCAAACGAGTATCATCAACGGGCAGATGAGTTCTTCTCAGAGCATCATTATGACTTACGTACCCACTCGTCAAGGAACGATCAGCATCCCCTCCTTCAAAATGAAAGTCAATGATCAACCTTATTCCGTTACCGGGAAAAAAGTAAAGGTCGGTCCCCCCGTGCAAGTTCAGCAATCCGATCCTTTCCGTAGTTTTTTTGATCGCGACTCGCGTGATGACTTTTTTGGCAGAGGCACACCTGAGTTTGTGGACGTGAAAGAAGATGCGCTGCTGGCCTTAACCACCAGCAAAGATGAAGTATATGTAGGCGAAGGATTTACGGCTACGCTTTCATTTTTAGTGGCGGAGAGTAATCGAGCACCCATGCAGTTTCATGATTTGGGGAAACAGTTAGGTGAAATCCTAAAAAAGCTAAAACCAGCCAACTGCTGGGAAGAAAATTTCAACATCGAGAGCATTGAAGGTGAACCCATTCAAATCAACGGCAAGAACTATACACAATACAAAATTTATCAAGCCACTTTTTATCCACTCAATGCACAAGTGGTTCAATTTCCCAGCGTAGGGTTGGAAATGATCAAATTCAAAGTGGCAAAAAACCCTTCTTTCTTTGGGCAAAATCGGCAGGAGGATTTTAAAACTTTTCACTCGAAACCAAAAAGTGTAAAGGTACGCGAGCTGCCTCCACACCCTTTGCGTGATGCCGTATCAGTGGGTGAGTATCGGTTGGAAGAGCGGTTGGCAAAAAATAATTTAGAAACCGGACAAAGCGTGGGCTACGACTTTACCATTTATGGCGAAGGAAATATTTCAGGAATTGAAAAGCCTCAAATTGCTCATAACAACAGTTTTGATATTTATGAGCCTAACGTTAAACAAAATATAACGCGTGATATTGGCCGCGTGTCGGGCAATAAATCGTTTAGCTATTTTATGATTCCGAAAGAGCCCGGCACATTTCGCTTGGGTGACTATTTTCAATGGGTGTATTTTAATCCCAATACTAGAAAATATGATACGTTGAAATCCAAACAGATAGTCTCTGTCATTGGCGAAAGTCAGAAAAATCAAGCCATTGAAAGCAACAATCTGGGATCGTTTTATGATCGGGCTGATGCAACTGATAATACATTAAAGTCTGGTATTTCGAGAAACGGGCAGAAAATTGCGTTGAATGTTTTTATCTTGCTCATTCTGGGAGCCTCAGTATTTATGATCTTCCGGAAGTAGCATGGGAAATAATTACGGAACTCTATTTAAGATCAGCACTTTTGGTGAAAGTCACGGGCCAGCCATTGGAGTTATTATTGATGGTTGTCCGGCCGGATTAGCAATTGACGAATCCTTCATTCAGTCCGAACTAGATCGCAGAAAACCTGGTCAAAGTAAAATTACCACACAACGCAAAGAAGACGATGGCTTTCGAATCCTTTCAGGTGTTTTTGAAGGCAAATCGACCGGCACACCCATTGCCATTGTGATCGAAAATCAAGATCAGCGCAGCAAAGATTATAGTCACATTGAAAATACGTTCCGCCCTTCGCATGCAGATTTTACCTATCAGGAAAAGTATGGTATTCGCGATCACCGCGGTGGTGGTAGAAGTTCGGCTCGCGAAACCGCTGCGCGCGTAGCAGCTGGTGCCATTGCCAAATTGTTGCTTCGCAAGCTCGGAGTGGAAATCAATGCGTATGTATCGCAGGTCGGAACACTCAAAGCTCCTGAGTACACCCAACTGGATCTCCGTAAAACGGAAGACAACATCGTGCGCTGCCCCGATCCCGTCACAGCGGAAAAAATGATTGCCCTCATTGATCAGGTGCGCTTAGACCGCGACACGATTGGTGGTGTGGTGAGTTGCGTGATTAAAAATACTCCGGTAGGATTAGGCGAACCGGTTTTTGATAAACTGCATGCCGAGTTGGGCAAAACGATGCTCAGTATCAATGCCGTAAAAGGTTTTGAATATGGAAGTGGCTTTGCAGGAGTAGAGTTACGGGGTTCTCAACACAACGATGAGTTTGTAAATGAAGGAGGAAAAATCCGCACGAAAACCAACCATTCAGGTGGAGTGCAAGGCGGCATCAGCAATGGCGAAGACATTTATTTCAAAGTAGCTTTCAAACCGGTGGCTACGATCATGCAAGATCAGACTACGGTTGACAAAGAAGGCAATGAAGCGGTTGTTTCCGGCAAAGGCAGACACGATCCGTGTGTGGTGCCACGAGCCGTGCCGATTGTAGAAGCCATGGCTGCACTGGTGCTGGCTGATTTTTTATTGCGAAATAAGGCTTCAAAAGTTTAGCTTTACTAACTTACTCATTTACGATTTATGGAAACCACTTCACCCAAGAAAAGCAAACTCACTCTTTACATCATCATTGCCTTAGTGGTGGGCATTGGTTTGGGCTTTGTTCTCAACAAAAGTTATGTGGCTGATGAAAACTCAAAAATAGAAGCCTTCGAACAAAGGCTGCAGCAAAAACAACATGAGCTTTCGCAAGCCACCGATAGCTTGACAAAAGTTTCGCTGGAGCAACAAAAAAAATCCATTACGAAAGAACGTGGCGCTGTTATCTCTGCGCGGGATAAAAAAGTTGAACCATTCTCCATCTTAGCTGATATTTTTCTTCGCCTGATCAAAATGATTGTAGCGCCACTTGTGTTCACCACGCTGGTAGTGGGTGTAGCCAAGCTGGGCGACATCAATTCGGTGGGGCGCATTGGCGGAAAAACGCTGTTGTGGTTCATTGGCGCATCGCTAACCAGTTTGTTGTTGGGAATGATTTTAGTGAATATTTTCCAACCCGGTATTGCCATGCATTTGCCTGTGCCCGATGCGGGCACCGACATAGGGCTTGCTCACAATAGCCTCTCACTGAAAGACTTTTTATACCACGTATTTCCCGCCAGCGTCATTGACGCGATGGCGAAAAATGAAATTTTACAAATCGTAGTATTCTCTCTCTTCTTTGGTGTTGCCACAGCCGCCATTGGCGAACAAGGAAAAATTGTGATCAAAGCGATGGATGCCATAGCGCATGTCATTTTAAAAGTAACAGGCTACGTCATGAACTTCGCACCCATAGCCGTGTTTGGTGCCATGACGGCCATCATCGCCAAACAAGGTTTAGGTATTTTAAAAACCTACTCGATCTTCATTACTGAATTCTACTCGGGTTTATTGATCTTATGGATTGTGTTGGCGCTGGCCGGATCGCTGATCATCGGCAAACGTGTCATTGCATTGTTGCGCAAAATAAAAGAACCAATCCTTCTTGCTTTCAGCACAAGTAGTAGTGAAGCTGCCTTTCCGAAGACAATGGAGTTATTACAAAAATTTGGATGCAAAGACAAAATTGTGAGTTTCGTGTTGCCACTCGGCTATTCCTTCAATCTGGATGGCAGTATGATGTATATGACTTTCGCTTCGTTGTTCATTGCACAGTCGTATGGCATTGAGTTATCAATGGCTACTCAAATGAGTATGCTGCTCGTGCTGATGCTTACCAGCAAAGGCATAGCCGGAGTACCCCGCGCTTCGTTGGTAGTTATTGCCGGCACACTGGCCACCTTTAATATCCCGGAAGCAGGACTTGCCCTCTTATTGGGCATCGATCCGTTGTTGGATATGGGCCGCAGCGCTACCAATGTGGTCGGTAACAGCATTGCCACTGCGGTGGTAAGCAAGTGGGAAGGCGAGCTCGTTGAAGAATAAAAATAGCTCAAAAACAATCGTAACTAATTGATTAATAGAATTATTTGCAATTTGGGAATCTAATTCCCAAATTGCATAAATGATACATAGAGATCCATTTACTCTCCTAAAAGAGCTGGTATCTGAATTTAAAGCTATCGCCATAACAGGCCCTCGGCAAAGCGGAAAAACCACAATGGTTAAATTATTCTTTCCCGAAAAGCCATATGTTTCCCTTGAGAATCCTGCTGATAGAAATCTAGCTTTGAGTGACCCAGTCAGCTTCCTTTCGGCTTATCCAGAAGGAGCAGTGTTAGATGAAGCTCAAAAAGCACCGGAATTGTTTTCGTATCTGCAAGGAATACTTGATAACTCAAATCAAAAAGGGAGATTCATTCTCACTGGTTCAAACAATTTTTTGCTGTTAGAATCAATTTCTCAATCACTTGCAGGAAGAGTAGCCTATGTGGATTTATTACCCTTTTCAATCTCAGAAAGTAAAATCTGTCCTCAACCTCCAGTCTCACTAGAGGAGCACATATTCCTAGGAGGGTATCCGGCCATTGTTCATGATAGAACAAAGTGGGACGCGTGGTTTTCAAGTTACGTAAGGACGTATATTGAACGAGATGTACGATTGATTAAAAACATTTCGGACCTAACTTCCTTCCAACGATTTCTATACCTGTGTGCTGGAAGAATAGGCCAGCAAATTAATCTGACTAACATGGCTAATGATACAGGGGTTGATCATAAAACCATTCAATCATGGCTGGGAATACTACAAGCCAGTTACATTGTGTACACACTTCCTCCTTACTATAAAAACTTCAATAAGCGGTTGACTAAATCTGCCAAGCTTTATTTTTACGATACGGGATTAGCTTGTTATTTATTAGGAATCAAAAATTATAGTGAATTAATCAATCACGGCTATCGGGGTGCACTGTTTGAAAATTTTATCATCGTTGAGATGCTCAAAAATCGCTTTAACAAAGGGCAGCGCAGCAACCTGTTCTATTGGCGCGATAGCAGTGGAAATGAAATTGATGTACTCATTGATCAAGGAAGCACACAAATTCCTGTCGAGATTAAATCGGCCGCTACGTTGAACATGGATTTCTTCAAAGGGCTTAACTATTGGCAAAAGCTAACCGGGCAAACCGAAGGATACATCGTATACTCGGGCGAAGCCAAAAAACATAAAAACTATTCCATCATTAATTGGGAAACCATATCAGATCTATGAAAATATTTGCTTCCATTCTTTTCACGCTCATGTGTTACGTATCCTTCGCCCAAACTTATTCAGTAATGACATACAACATCCGCTTGGACACACAAGCTGATGGCGTGAATGCGTGGCCCAATCGCAAAGAGAAATTGATCACGTTGATCCGTAAAAACAATCCGGATATTTTAGGTGTGCAAGAAGTGCTGCATCACCAAATGCAGGATTTACAAACCGGCTTGCCCGAATACACTTTTGTGGGCGTGGGCCGCGATGATGGAAAAGAAAAAGGAGAATACTCGGCTATCTTCTATAAGAAAGAAAAATTTGAAGTGATAAAGCAAAGTACTTTCTGGTTATCCGAAACACCCGATGTACCCGGAAGCAAAAGTTGGGATGCGGCCATTACGCGCGTAGCCACGTATGCTCATCTAAAAGATAAAACTTCAGGCCAAACCTTCTTGGTGCTCAACACGCACTTTGACCACATCGGCAAAGAGGCTCGATTGAGAAGCGCCATCCTTATCAAAGGATTTGTTGAAGGCTACACGCACTCCAACAAAACAATGCCGGTCATCATCACCGGAGATTTTAATTCAGAGCCTACAGAACCTCCTTATCAGAACATGATAAATGAAATTAGTGTAAAACTATCTGATACACGCCCTGCAAATTCTACTACTGGAACGTTCTGTGGATTTATGGTAAACGCCATGACCTGCAAAACCATCGACTATATTTTTCACTCTCCCGCATGGAAAACTGAATCGTATCAGGTACTTGCAGATCATGACGGAACGTATTATCCATCCGACCACTTGCCGGTAATTGCTACATTAAAAGTAAAGTAAAAATAAGCGCAGCCTGCTATTTAATTTTGGTTAAGCAGTGGCTATTAGCAGGCCATGCCTACCACATGTTAATTTATATTCTCTAACAATATTTCCGATCCTTCTTTGTAAATGATATACGCTTGTTTGCTATACGTACTACCAAGAAAGTCTTGTTTAATAGTAAAGTAGTTGTACAAGGTATAGCCGCCTTGAGGTCGCTTAACTGCGATGGCCGCTCGTATCGATCGACCTTCTAATAAGCCTGTTACCTCATTGCGTATTGCTTTCCAATCGCGATCCAGTAAATTAATCTTTACTATTGTTTCGTTCCAACCAGTATCTTCGAATGACTGACGAAATATCCCTTCTATTTCAGCATTTTGAGTAATGGCCGGGGGCATTTTTGTATTATTTACCAACTCAACACCGCGCGCTTTGCCTTTGGCAAGTACTTCATCCAAAGAACCGATTCGTTTTACCATTTCAGTAACTTTTTGATAGCCGGCCTCGAATTGATCTTTCTCTGTAAACGGCCCTTTACGTAGTGCATCCCAGTGAGCATGCTCAAACTGAATCATGGCAAAGTATGCCCGGGCGGGTCGTTCATCTATAATCATATTCATATTAGTTTCCCACAATTTAACATTGCTGTCGATGGTTTGTAAATCGACTTTTAGACGACTTTTTACATTGCCAATAAGGGCAGCATTTGTCTTGTCTGCTGGGTCTAAATTCAATGCAACCAATTCTTCTGTCTTTATTTTGTATTGTTCAATTTCCTGGAGCTTGCCTTCTAACTCCTGTTGCGACACATTGGTATTTACCTGATACAAAAGTTTTATTAAAGAGGCTACATCATTGTTTGCTCCGCGTTGGCTCACACCACCGTTCTTAGCATTGTTATACGCTTGCTGCCATTTTTGTAATTCTCTTTCTAATGGGCCTACATCATAGTTTTTGTCTTTCACTTTAATGTTATTGATAGTGGTGGCTGCCGCCCTACTGTTGGTGCCTAAAATGTTTAAGTCTGTTGGTGCGGCCTCCATCTTTTCCACATACTCCCAAAATTTCTTGATATAGCTTTTTGCGGGACTTGCCGCCTCTTTCTCGCCACTACCCCTAAATTCGTTTGCCATCGCTTTGGTTTCTTTAGTAGCTAATTTTACTTCACGTGCGGTGTTTTTTACTTCGCGAGCGCCTTGCCTTACTTTCTGTAAATCGTTTTGTGCCATAAGTTGGATAGTTGAATAAATACAAGTGACTATGATTAATGCCTTTTTCATAATTGGTGCTATTTCTTGGTGAGAAGACTTTTCAGTGAATCGCGCAATGCTTGCGAAATAGTTGTACTGATGCTGCGAACAAATTGTCGCACCACGCTGTCCAAACCCCATTTACGGAGAATGGAATTCTTTTTCACATTTGTTTCCGCTTCAGTATTCATGTGGCAGACTAGTTTTTTATGAAAGAAAAATCATGATCACCGGCTACTGAAGCAGCGCGCCCACCGCCCAAGGTGGTAGTGGACCAGGTAAGTGACAGTTTAAGGGAAGTATTGGTGACTTCATTAATGGTTATCTTCAAACCATCGTTTCGTACAATAGTTTTCGCTGTTGAATCTACAAAATCCCATGTGCCGCTGACAGGCCATACCACACTTCCATTCGTAGTCGAAAAACTATTTGATGTAAATGTCAAAGTCATGTTTGCATACATCGATGTTTTATCCACACCATCTACCATCACTGAACTGATCCGCCAGGTATTGGCCTTCAACTGATTGGTCGTAATCTCGGTGGCAGAAGGTGCTGTGGAATCACCTCCACATCCCGCCATTACCATTAACATAGTGATAACGGCCAATGTGACTACACAAATCGTTGACTCATAATATCTCGTTGCTATTTTCATAAGGTTAGTTAGTTGATTTGATAAATGATTTGGCTACGCGGGTTTTTCCTTGTTGCATCAGAACGATGTATTGACCTTGACTCAGTAAGCGGATATTCATCTTTACTTCAGCACCTCCCAGCGCCTCATCCGACTGAAGTTTGCGACCATAGATGTCCATCAACTTTACTTCAACGGGCTGATTGGAATCAAAGCCTCCTAAAGAAATGATGAGTTCCTCTGATGCTGGATTAGGATACAACGCAATAGACGAAGCCGGATCTATTTGATCGCCTGTCACCACAATGGTAATCGCATCTGAAAATTCGCTTACACAATCATCGATGGTCGATTGCACTTTATATACGCCTTCACTGGTCAATGTCAGTGTTTTGTTCGTGGCTCCTGAAATAGGCGAACCATCTTTAAACCATTGATTTCCATCTCCGGCACTGCTGGTAAGTGTAGGCGAGGCCGTGTTCGGATTGGAAATAGCAATAGTAGGCTTAGCTGGTTTAATACAAAAACTTTGGGTTACCGAACTTGCTGCGTTATAATTTGCATTACCTGCCTGAGATGCGGTCACATTCGTTCTTCCGCCACTTAAAATAGTTACCTGATTTCCTGAAATGGAAATTCGAGGAGAGGTAGTTGTGTACGTAACTGATAATCCGGAGGAAGCTGTAGCTTGAAGGTTAAATGCTGGATCTCCCACAGTTTTATCCGGAAGTGAGGTAAATGTGATTACCTGATTTCCTTTGTTAGCCGTGAGTGTTTGTTGCACATCGCTTGCGGGATTGTAACTCGCATTGCCGGCTTGCGAAGCCGTGATCACGGCAGTTCCTGCGCCTACTACTGTTAATGAAGTACCTGATATCGTAGCTACGGATGTATTGCTGCTGGAATAGGTAACTCCTAATGATGAAGAGGAACTTGCTATGAGTGTAAATATATCACCCACGATACGCGTTGATAATGGATTGAATGTGATGGTTTGATTGAGTTTGTTCACCGTAAGTTGCTGACTTGCCGGAGTGGCAGGAAGATAATTTCCGTTTCCAACTTGGTTGGCTGTAATGGTTACCGTTCCTCCCCCATTAATGGTAACCGTAGTTCCAGAAATAGTTGCCACTGAAGCATTGTTCCCCGAAAAAGTTACAGGCAAACCGCTAGAACTGGTGGCTGAGATGGTAAAGGATGGATCTCCAACCGTCTTTGTGGGAAGAGGAGCAAATGAGATAGTTTGTGCGACCTTGTCAATCGTTAAAAACTGTTGAACAACGGTGGCCGCATTGTAGTTTGCATTACCCGCCTGTGAGGCGAGGATGCCGACATTTCCAGCACCTAAAATTGTTATGGTGTTTCCAGATACCGTAGCAATGGCTGTATTGCTACTTGAAAAAGTAACAGGTAAGCCGGAAGATGAAGAAGCTGAAATCGTAAACGGTCCATCTCCAAAAGTTTTAGTTGGCAAGGAACCAAAAGTAATTGTTTGGTTGGCTTTACTTACCGTGAGAGTTTGCTGCACATTGGGAGCTGCATTGTAATTGCTGGAACCTCCTTGCGATGCGGTGATCGTAGCTGTGCCCACGCCTATGATGGTGACGGTATTTCCAGAAATGGTGGCCACCGCTGAATTATTGCTATTGAAAGTAATGGGCAAGTTCGATGAAGCTGTTGCCGATAATGAGAATGGTGCATCGCCAAAAACTTTTGCAGGTAGAGAATTGAATACAATTGTTTGATCGGCAGGGGTGACAGTGAGGGTTTGATCAACACTGATCGCTGCATTGTAATTCGCATTGCCTGCTTGTGAGGCCGTGATGGTAGATGTACCTGTTCCAAGGATAGTAACGGTGTTTCCTGAAATGGTAGCAACGGCTGTATTACTACTTGTATAGGCAATAGGCAAACCGGATGAAGTGGTGGCTGTTAAATTAAACGGAGCACTGCCAAACGTTTTGCTTACCAACGAACCAAACGAAATGGTCTGGTTTGCTTTATTGACAGTAAGTGTTTGCGATACGTTAGTTGCTGCATTGTAATTGGCATCGCCAGCTTGCGATGCGGTAATGGTGGTGGTGCCTACTCCCACGATTGTCACCGTTGAACCGCTTATAGTGGCCACCGATGTATTCGAACTAATGTAGCTGATAGTCAATCCTGAAGATGCTGTAGCGCCTAATGCAAAATTGGCATCACCAAAAGCTTTAGTAGGTAATGAACCAAACGTAATGGTTTGAGAGGCTTTATTCACCGTTAAGTTCCGCGCAACATTCGTGGCGGGATTATAATTTGTATTTCCTGGTTGGGAGGCGGTGATGGTTGTTGAACCGACTCCCGTAATCGTTACTGTATTGCCTGAAATAGTAGCTACAGATGTATTACTACTCGTATAGGTAATAGGTAAACCGGATGATGAAGTTCCACCTAATGTAAAGGCCGGATCAGAAAATACTTTTGATGGGATAGATCCGAAAGTAATCGTTTGATTGGCTTTATTCACCACAAGCGGCTGCGAAACATTTGGTGCTGGCGCGAAACTTGCGTTACCAGCTTGTGAGGCGATGATGTTACACGTTCCCGCGCCAATAATTTCGACAGTATTTCCAGCTACAGCTGCTACAGCCAAATTATCGCTGCTAAAAGTTACCGGCAAACCTGAAGAGGCCGTTGCAGACACTGTAAAAGAAAAATCTCCAATTGTTTTCGTTGCCAACGGACCAAACGTGATAGTTTGCGGAGAGGGAATTATATTTCTGAATACAGAAAAATTATCGCTACCTAAATTGGCCGTTGTTAAATCATTTTTCCCATCACCGTCCTGATCAGCGATAAAAACGGACCTAGGTTGAGTAGTGGACGTGAAGTCAACCTTAGTAGCGATACTGATTGTTCCCGGAGTGGAGTTGTTCCTAAAAACAGAAATAGTACCCGCAGTGTAATTCGCTACCGCTAAATCTACTTTACTATCTCCATCAATATCTCCTAACGAAACGGAGAACGGAGCAGTGCCCGTAGTTACATCTACTTTTGCGGCAAATGATAGTGTGCCTACGGTGCTGGTATTTCTAAAAATAGACATGTTATTACTATTTCCATTGGCTACTGCCAAATCGGATTTACCATCACCATCAATATCACCAATGGCAACAGACCTAGGTTGTGACCCAGGAGTCAAATCTAACTTCGTAGCAAAATTGATTGTTCCCGGGGTACTGGTGTTTCGAAACACCGAAATGGCATTATCAAAAGTGTTAAAAAAATTAGCCACAGCCACATCGGGTTTACCATCTCCATCCAAATCGCCTATAGACACAGACACAGGGCTAGTATATGCTTGAAAATCTATTGGTGTTGCAAATGAGATTGTTCCAACTGAACCAGTATTTCTATGAACAGATAGATATGGACCACCATTGTTAGCAACGATCAAATCTGCCTTTCCATCACCGTCCATATCTTGTATTTTAACATCATACGGGTTCGTAGCCGAAGCGGAAGCTGTTACGTTCACTCGAGCAGCAAAAGATATCGTACCTACCGTACTGGTGTTTCTAAAAATGGAGTAGTTGTTGGTTCCATAGTTTGCCACCACCACATCGGGTAATCCGTCACCATCGATATCTCCAATGAACGCTGAAATAGGATTCGATCCAATAGTGAAATCTGTTTTGGGTGAATATGCGATTGAACCCGGACCCGTACTTTGGTTTCTAAAGTACGAAGCATTGGTAATGCTTGCATTATTAGGTGTGACTACATCAATCTTGCCATCTCCATCTAAGTCACCTAACGCAACATAAGCCGGATCAGCACCCGTGGTAAAACTTTGCCGGGCCGCAAAAGAAGAAGTACTTATGCCGGAGCCTCCAAAAGCGACTACAAAAGGTTGTGCGGAATAGGCCTTTAAACCTGCTACTGTCACGGAAATGGGTTGGTGCATGGCGCCTGCCGGAACAACAACTGTTAATTGAGTTGTTGATGCCGCACTAATCGTTGTGGCTCGTACACCTCCAAAATAGACAATATTATTAGCCAGTGTTGCGCTAAAATTTGTACCTGTAATAGTTATACTGGTACCCACTGGTCCTGAGGTAGGTGTAAATGATGTGATCGTTGGTTGACTCCAGACAATTGTTATAGCCAGTAAGCCTGTAAAAAGAAGTAGATACTTTTTCATTCAATTGCATTTTGGGTTTAGAGGAAACTTTCTAAGATTACTTACAAGGATTGCCTGGTTACGGACGTATATCTTCCACGTTGGCTTCAAATGAGATAATTACATTTTCATCAGATGATGTTTGGTTCCCTTGGGAATCATACCGACTATAGTTGAGGGTACCATCAAATTTGAACTTCATCACTTCTCCATTGTTACCACCACCCGTAACTTCAAAAAATTCATTGCGCGTAGCATTCGTGCTGATAAATACGCGATTATTTCCTACGCCAGACTCAAATGAGAATAGGCCATATTTGGTATTAATGGGTAATTCATTCCATCCTATCCCCTGTTTAAAATTACCGATAGTGAAATTTTCACTGAAATCGGTCAGGTATACGAGCGCATGAAATGTAGCATTTTCATAACCAGAAATACCATCGAGTTCTCCACCCTCGGCTGGAGTGCCATCCGTCAAGGCATAAATACGGGAGTATATCATTGGCCCTGTATTGTGTGCCAAGGAATACTCATCAATCCAATAGAGTTTTACGTTTTTGAGAGAAATGGAAAAATCAGTTCCATTTACTTTAATGATGGGGCCAAGCGGCTTAGGTGTTTCATGACTACTACATGCGCCCATTAAAGTCAAGAGTGAAACACAAACTAAGAATCGGAAATTTCGGAAAATCATTGTAGGTTAAATTTAAGTTGAGTTAGAAACATGATTATATCCCTAAAAATCATGATCTACCGCTATCTTTAGTGACCTAATGAGTATTCGTATGATTCCGATGAGAATTAGTTTACCGGCCTTGAGTTTTAGACTATAAAAAAAGGGTTACCGTTTGTCGGGCAACCCTCTTTATTCCGCATCCAAAAATCAATCGCGCTTATCAATGATGGTACCCGCAAAATTAATTTTGCCATCTAAAGATGTTAGTGCACCACCCTCCGCTCGAATGGCAATTTTACCATTGAATTCAACTGTCATTTTCTCATTGGGCTCGGTACCTCCAGAAATTTTAAATACAGGGCTTGGACTGTTATCAGGTGTATCATAGGTAACACCTTCAAAGTTTGCAAAAAAATAGCTCAGGTTAGAACCATCTGTAACGTTTTGCCAAAACCGATGCAAAGGAAAATTTCCAGGACTAATCGAACTAGGCTTGACACTTGCCAATTCAAAAGCGATAAAATAAGTTGCATCTGTATAATCATCGACAGACCATCCGTTTTCACCTTCTTTGAGTTGCCCATCTGAGATCAAATAATCACGATAAGTATAATTATTCGTTGGGCCCTCATACGTTCCTTCTACTCGCAGGTAAAGTTTTGCTTTGTTGAGCGAATAAGTCTTACCATTGGTTTGAAATTGAATCAAAGGCTTTGTCTCCTCTTCTTTACAACTGAAAAGAAAGATGACACAAAAAATAGCGAATGAAAAACTGAATGAAGAAATGCGTTTCATAATAAGAGGTTTAAATAATTCAATAATGCTTCGACTAGCACTAATGATCAAATAACTCCATCTTACTTTTCCTATTCCGGCTATTCGAGAATTTGCTGGACTTCAATGAGTATATGATCGGCAGCTACGAGAATTGTGAAATGGCGGCCAGCAAAGCTTCGCGCTTGCGCGATGAAACCGGCACTTCACTGCCATCTTTCATTTTTATGCTACCACCTTCCCTTTTATTGAATTGCTGTAGATGATTCAGACTTATCAAATGGCTTTGATGCGCCCGAAAAAATTTGAAAGGCTGTAACAAATCATCGTACTCCTTGAGCGGACGTGAAACAATAATCGGTGGCTGATCGATTAGATGAAATGTTGTATAATTATCGGAGGCTTCGCAGCGTATAATGGAACTAATCGATACCACATACACTGCATTCATGTCTTTCAAAATAATCTTGCGATCTGCCTCAGGTGCCGGCTGAATGCTTTGCCGAACTACTTCCAGCATCTGCTGCCAGGAAGGTGCCAACATCGATTGAATGCGCGCGAACGTAGAATGCAACTCATCGCCATCAATCGGCTTTACCAAATAATCAATCGCGCTAAAGCGAAACGCTTGCAACGCAAACTCATTATGACCGCTGACAATCACTAGTTTAAAGTCAATTGAATTAAGTTGCTTCAGTAAATCAAATCCGGTGCCATCGCGCATCATCACGTCTAAAAAAACAATTTCCGGTTTAAACCCACGAATCAATTCTAAACCAGTGGTCACTCCGGTAGCTTCTTGTATTATAGCGGTGGATTGCTCCAGCAAAAGAAACGAACGCAAAATGGCACGCGCGTCCTCTTCATCATCAATGATTGCAATTCTCATGCTTGCAAATTACGAATAGATTGGTAAAGTCAATTGCACATGTGTGCCCGAGCCATTAGTTACACTTCCAATTTGCAGATGGATCGGTTTCTTATTCGATTTATTCAATAGCTCAATGCGCTCGCGAATGATTTTAGTGGACAACGACAAATGCCCTTGATTGGACTCAGTTGAAATTCCTTGTCCATTGTCTTTGATCTCAAGTAATAAATTCTCTCCTGACATCGAAAAAGTGATCTCGATTACTCCTTGTCCATGGGCAGGCAATCCATGCTCCACAGCATTTTCCACGAATGGTTGCGCCAGCATTGGTTGAATGCGGAGGTCGCTGATGGAAAGCTTCTCGTCAATTTTAATTTCATAATTAAACTTATCCTTCATCCGTAATTTTTGCAATTCTAAATAGTTACGGAGTAAATCTATTTCCTCTTCAAGTGTAATCAAATCTTCGCGAGAATATTCCAACAACTGACGCATCAATCGCGAAAACTTCGATAAATACCCGGCAGCTTCAGTTGTTTTGTTATCCAACATAAACCGTTGAATGGATACCAGTGCATTGGAAAGGAAATGGGGATCCAATTGAAATCGCAAAAACTTGTTTTCTACGGCTAATACTCGCTGTTGGTGATGTAAATTCCGCTGACGATAAAAGAGAAATGCCAGTAACAAAATCAATGCGGCCGTCACTGCGGTGCCAATGATCAATAAATTTTTCTGCCGGAGCTCCAGCGTTTGTATGGCTGCTAATTGAGAGAGATCTTTAATCGTTTGTTCGTTGATCTTCTTATTGTATTTCTGTTCCATTCGACTGATGGCCTCCACATTTTCGCTTGTCACGAGGCTGTCGCCTAAAAATTTGGTGCGCTCCAATGCTTCCAGTGCCAAAGCTGTTTTACCAGCCGCTTTGTAGGCTCCATATAAATAGTTGTAAGTTGTCTTCTCTAGGTATCGGTTTTTTACCTGGTGTGCAAATGCCAATGCTTTCTCCTGACATTCGATGGCCTTGGTGTGATCTTGTAAACCGGAATAAGCCGCACCTCGCAACATATATAAAGATGCCATGGCATTCGCTCTGGTTTTTGCAGTCACCAATTGCAGAAGCGTGTCGGTATATGTCAGTGTTTTTTGAAAATCTTTCCGAGCTTCGGCTATCGAGCCCATGGTCAAATAATTTTTTGTTAAGCTAAGATTTGATTTTGTTAGCTTGGAATACAACAATGCTTGTTGAACGATACGGGCGGTAGAGTCAAGGTATTTTTCTTGCTTTGTTTTATCATACTTCGTCCAGTACACAATTCCCAAATCGGAGTGATACTGAGCCAATAAGAGTGTATCATTGGTAACCCGTGCCGCATCCAAAGCCTTCTTCGTAAACTCTAAGCCCTTATCAATTTGCTCTTGCCGCAAAAAGTCTACTGCAATTCCATTGTAAATCTTAGCCAACAAATGCGGCTCTTGTGCGTGTTGAGTCGACTCAAGTGCTTGATAATAAAAATAGATTGAGCTATCGTGATTACTTTTCCGGCTGTAATAATTGCCCATCAAACGGGCACTCTCGATCGAAGCAAAAGAATGAAAACGACCCTTCAATAGCTCATGTGCTGCACGGGCCGATTGAAAACTTTGATCAAATTCAGAATTAGATAAGAACCATAATGACTCTAAGGTAAACCCAACTGCACGACAACATTCGTTGGGCGAATTCTTCCAAGGCACAATGAGTGAATCTAGCAATTGTTGGTTTCCCCTTCGCATAGCCACCTCGAACTCTTTTCGCTTTTCAGAGGTAAAACCATCGCAAGTACATTCATTTTGAGCCTTAACGAAGTTGGTCGTAAAGAAAATAAAGCCTAAACAAATCAATCTCCAGATTGTCATTTGAAACGGGGGTGTAGGTTCGCCAACTCGCTTTTCATCGATTGGCACCTTTAAAATAAGTGATTTTATTGATTCGGAGTTGAAAGTTTAAAGTCGGATCGAACTTAAATTTTCTAAATTTGTTCTTTCGTTAAAATTAGAATAATGCTAAAACCTGCTCCCAAAGCCCTTCATATATATTTGGAATCAAATCCAAACCCCAATTCACTCAAATTTGTGGTGAATGAAATGCTGGTTCCGGAAGGAATGAGTTTCGATTTCCCTTCTCCAGCTGAAGCTGAAAACGCACCCTTGGCACAAGAACTTTTTATGTATCCGTTTGTGGATCGCGTTTTCTATGCGAGCAACTTCGTAACGGTAACTAAAAAAGAAGATGTGGAGTGGATGGAAATTCAAGACACATTGAAAAAGCACATTTTGAGTTTCCTCGAATCAGGCAAACTGATTTTAGATTTGAAAGCACCCGAAGCAGAAGCACAGGAAGAAACTGAGACGATCAAAAAAATCAAAACCATTTTGGATGAGTATATCCGCCCGGCTGTAGAACAAGATGGCGGAGCCATTACATTTCACTCATTGCATGGAAAAAAAGTGACAGTGACTTTGCAAGGTTCCTGCAGTGGTTGTCCTTCTTCAACAATCACACTGAAAGCCGGCATTGAAAATCTTTTCAAAAAAATGATGCCGGAGGAAGTAGAAGAAGTGGAAGCGTTGGGGTAATTCCAACTCAATAATCATTTTATTGCCTGGATCATCTCGCGCTTGCCGGGTGGTCCGGGCAATTTTTTTACGGTTAGTCCGAGTGCAATCAAATCGCGCCTCAGTTGACCTTTAGCAGAATAGGTGACAAAGGTTCCTTTCGGCTTTAGCGCGCTTACTACTTTTTCAAGAACAGGAAGTTCCCACAATTGCGGTTGTTTATCGGGTGCAAAGGCATCGTAATACACCAGATCAAATTTTTCTTTTTCGAATGGTGCGTTTAACAAATCCTCATGTCGTTTTAGCAAAATAAAGTTCGGCTGAATATGATTCGTTTCATTCCATGAGGCATTGTGCAACGAATCAAAAAGTGGAAAAACAGTTGGGCCTTCTTTTGCGGCTAGCAGTTGTGTATAATTTAATTTAGCTACGATTTCGGGAGGCAAAGGAAAGGCCTCCAGTGTTTCGTAGCTCACATTCACTTGGTTTCGTTGCGCTTCGAGTAAAGTGAGCAGTGCATTCAAACCGGTGCCAAACCCAATTTCTAAAATGGAGATTTGTTTCTTATCCTGATTGATAACTTCAGCAAAGCCTCTTTCGATAAAAACATAAATGGACTCTTGCAGTGCGCCATGTGTAGAATGATAGGTTTCATTCAGCTCAGTGTGCAAAAGCGAACTCGATCCATCCTTTGTTTGAAAGAGAGTAACGTCACTCATTCTTCTTTGCGAATCAACGCCACCGCATAGGCATTCACACCTTCTTCTCGACCTACGTATCCCATCGATTCGTTGGTGGTAGCTTTAATGGAAATATCTTCTTCCGTCAAATTCATGAGTGGAGCCAACACTTTTTTCATTTCAGGAATATGTGGATTTACTTTAGGGTTTTCCAATGTAAGTGTGCAATCGACATTTTCAATGCGCCAACCTTTTTCGAGCAACATGCGAGTAACATCTTGTAAAAAAAAAGTAGAATTCTTTCCCTTCCAGCGCGGATCTTTGTTCGAATAATGAAAACCAATATCACGCAAGTTGGCTGCACCTAATAGCGCATCGCAAATGGCATGAATCAACACATCGGCATCTGAATGACCGACCGCACCTTTGGTAGCCGGAAGCAATACACCGCCCAACCAAAAGTCTCTGCCTTCTTCCAATTGATGCACATCAAATCCTAATCCCACTCGAATTTTCATTTTTTTATGATTTCAACCTACTACGTCAATATTTCCAATTTCTTTAAGTTTAGCCTTTACAAGACTCAAGTCTCTGTTTAAAGAATCTATTGTCAAAGAACAATCGGGGTTGTTTTCAAATTGCTTGTTTGTCAAAAAAACATCTAATGTAGTTGGACTTTGTTCTCCACTGCTTTTATTTCCAACTTGAATCTTTCTTATAGCACCCCACGGAATAAACCCAAACTTCTTTATCGCCAATCCACTCCTTGAAATTACCAATTGAGGTTCTTTATCGTGAAGTGCATTCCAACAATAGTAAATCACATACATCAAACAACAAATGCCGAAAATAAAGCCGTAAATGTTGTTATCCTCCAACACAAGGACACCTAATACTAGAACAATAAATAGCAAAATAGCTCCTATCAATCCGAGTGAATAGTCCCATTTAGAATTAAATAAGACAAAGGAGTCATCGCTTGCATACGCATGCATTTTAATTCCTTCAATAACTCGGTCGTCTTTTTCTTTTAAGATGATTTTCATCTATGACAAACTACTTTATTGGGTTTCAATCTATATCGACTGATAATACATCACACTCGAGTTCTCTTCCTTCAAAATGGCTTTCGCGACACGCTGCATGTCATCCAGCGAAATCTTTTCCATCATGGTAGCTTCCTGATTCACTAAATCGGCACTTCCCGAAAGCGAAGCAAATGCCAGATTCATAGCCCGATTCAAAACCTCCACTTCGCCAAATTTCAAACTTGCCTCTGCCTGATTTTTTACTTTCTCCAATTCTTCCGAAGTAATTCCATCCTGCACCACTTGTTGTAAAATCGTTTCTACTTCGGCTTCAGCATCTTTTAAATCAATGCCATCTTTCACTCTACCACTCACTACGAGTAAACCCGGATCAATAGAGCCCATCACAAAAGAAGAAATGGAAGTAAAGATTTCTTTCTCCTGCACCAGCGTTTGATACAATCGACTGGAATGTCCGCGACTTAACACGTCACTTAAAAAATCAGAAGCATAATAGTCCGCATCAAATCGTCCGCCCATATGCCAAGTTTTATACAAGGCGTTGGCGGGCACCTTCGCTTCCACAGTTTGGACACGTTTCTTCAACTGCACTGGTTCCAACGGTAAATTTCGAGTTGGCTTTTGACCGGGAGGAATAGAACCAAACCATTTTTCTGCCAGCTTGCGAACCTGATCTACTTTCACATTACCTGCCACCACTAGTGTGGCATTACTTGGCACATAATGCTTGAAGAAAAAATGCTTCACATCATCCATGGTCGCATTTTCGATGTGACTGATTTCTTTGCCAATAGTAGCCCAATGATACGGATGCTTTTCGTATGCAAGCGGGCGCAATTTCAACCACACATCACCATAGGGCTGATTAAGGTAGCGCTGCTTAAATTCTTCAATCACCACTTTGCGCTGCACTTCTAAAACATTCGGGTCAAACGAAAGGCTGAGCATGCGGTCGCTTTCCAACCAAAATCCGGTTTCAATATTGGCGGCCGGTACGGTCAAATAATAGTTCGTAATATCGGTGCTGGTGAAAGCGTTGTTTTCTCCGCCTACCAGTTGCAATGGTTCATCATAGCTGGGAATGTTGGCCGATCCTCCAAACATCAGGTGTTCAAATAAATGAGCGAAACCGGTTTTATTGGGCTCTTCATCGCGCGAGCCAACATCATACAAAATGTTTAACACTGCCAACTGAACCGTGTTGTCTTCATGAACAATCACACGCAACCCATTGGCCAAAGTAAACTCTTCAAATCGAATCATATGGCATCAAAAATAAGGTTAGTTTTTGGATTTTTGTCGGTATTGAAAAGCTCGCCTAAAACATCGGGTGGCAAACTCTTTTAAGAGAGAAAAGTAAGTATCTTTGCAGTCTTAATTTAATCGTCATGGCAGAACAAACCTTTCGTTTCTCGGAATCATCAGAACCTCATCGTATACGCACCAAGGAAATTCTTTCGAAACATCCGGAGGTAAAACAACTTTTTGGCAAAAATCCGCTCACCCTGCTCGCCATTTTTGGCTTGGTAGGCGGAATGATTTTGATTTCCTACTTCCTGAAAGATAGTCCCTGGTGGTTAGTCGTGCTGGTAGCATACGGAGTAGGCGCATTCTTTAACCATGCGCTTTTTGTGATGATTCACGAATGTTCTCACCATCTTTTGTTCAAGAATAAGAGCGCTAATTACGTGGCAGGCATCATTGCGAACTTGCCGCACACCATGCCTAGCGCCATTTCATTTTTCCGTTATCATATTAAGCATCACTCTTTTCAAGGCGTGCATGAATTAGATGCCGATCTTCCTGACTTTTGGGAAGCACGCGCAATCAATAATTCCGTTTTCGGCAAAGCACTTTGGCTTCTCCTTTTCCCTGTATTCCAGGTGATCCGCACATTCCGTTTAAAAGAAATCAAACCGGTAGATGGCTGGATCGTGGCAAACTGGGTTGTTCAAATTGCTTTCAACGTAGCGATCTGGATGTTGATTGGTCCAAAGGCATTGATCTTCATGTTGCTTAGCTTCTTCTTCTCTGTGGGATTACATCCATTGGGTGCTCGTTGGATTCAGGAACATTATCTGACATTAGATGAAAATCAAGAAACTTACAGCTACTACGGCCCCTTAAATGCGCTTGCTTTCAACGTAGGGTTTCACAATGAGCATCATGATTTTCCTTCCGTGCCGTGGAATAAACTACCCGATCTAAAGAAAAAAGCGCCCGATTATTACGACACATTAAAGTCGCACCAATCATGGACTAAATTATTCTTCCGCTTTCTGTTCGATAAAAATATTTCGTTGTACTCGCGTATCACACGCAACGAGCGCGGCAAAGTAAAACTGACAGACGAAAGCAAGCCCGATATAGAGATGGTGAAGGGATAGTATTCCCGATCGATCTAAGTAATTACCTCAGAGCTGTTTTTGGAGATGAAAACTCCATTAACTTTGAGTGTAATTATATCTCTATGAAATTCCTCCGAAAAAAGCACTCAGACGAAACTCTTCAAAACCTGTATGAGCGGCTGTTAAAGCCACGCATGATTGAAGAGAAAATGCTCATCCTGTTGCGCCAGAACAAAATCAGCAAATGGTTTAGCGGGATTGGACAAGAAGCTATTTCAGTTGGTATTACGGCCGCTTTGGAAAAGGATGAATACATTCTTCCTATGCACCGCAATTTGGGTGTATTCACGGGTCGCGATATGCCGTTCGACAAACTGTTTGCGCAATGGCAGGGAACCATGAGCGGATATACCAAAGGACGCGATCGCTCCTTTCACTTCGGCACAAACGAACATCATATTGTAGGAATGATTTCGCACCTCGGCCCGCAAAACGGAGTAGCCGATGGAATTGCGTTAGCCACCAAACTAAAAAAAGAAAATAAAGTCACCGTTGTTTTCAATGGAGATGGCGGTACCAGCCAAGGTGATTTTCACGAAGCACTCAACGTAGCAGCCGTGTGGGATTTGCCCGTCATCTTTGTAATTGAAAACAATGGATACGGATTGAGCACACCCAGCAGCGAACAATTTCGATGCAAACAATTTATCGACAAAGCCATCGGCTATGGTATCGAAGGCGTGCAGGTAGATGGAAACAATGTGTTGGAAGTTTACGACAAAGTAAAATCGCTGGCCGAAAGTCTCCGAAAAAATCCACGCCCGGTTTTATTAGAGTGCATTACCTTCCGCATGCGCGGCCACGAAGAAGCAAGCGGTACCAAATACGTTCCAAAAAAATTAATGGACGAGTGGGCACAAAAAGATCCACTCGATAATTACGAGAAGTTTTTGGTGAGCGAAAAAATCATCGATCAAAAATTCATCGACACTACGCGTAAAAAAATCAAGAAAGAAATTGAAGACGGGTTGGCCGTTGCCTTTGAAGAAACACATCCGGTGGCGAGCACTGAAGTTGAATTAAACGATGTGTACGCTCCTTTTCAGCAGCAACTTATTTCGGCTGCATCCGATCAAACGTCCGAAAAACGATTCATCGATGCCATCAGCGATGGCCTTCGTCAAAGTATGGAGCGCCATTCGAACTTGGTATTGATGGGCCAAGATATTGCAGAATATGGTGGTGTTTTTAAAATCACCGAAGGCTTCGTTGAAAAATTCGGAAAAGAACGCGTGCGCAATACGCCTTTGTGTGAAGCTGCCATCATCGGTTCGGGGTTAGGTCTTTCTATCAAAGGAATGAAGGCCATGGTCGAAATGCAATTTGCTGACTTCGTTACCGAAGGATTCAACCAGATCGTCAACAACCTGGCGAAAATTCACTGGCGCTGGGGTCAAGCAGCGGATGTGGTTGTTCGCATGCCTACGGGTGCAGGAACAGCAGCGGGACCATTTCACTCACAAAGTAATGAGGCGTGGTTCTTCCACACACCCGGATTAAAAATTGTATATCCTTCCAATCCGTATGATGCCAAAGGTTTATTGTGTGCCGCATTGGAAGACCCGAATCCATACCTATACTTCGAACACAAATTGTTGTACCGCTCCGTCAAAGATCAAATTCCCGATGATTATTACACCGTGGAAATCGGAAAGGCAAAACTAGTAAACGAAGGCACTCAACTCTCCATCATCACTTATGGAATGGGCGTGCATTGGGCCAAAGAAATTTTGCAATCCATGCCCGAAGTGCAAGCCGATGTGTTGGATTTACGTACACTCCTTCCTTGGGACAAAGACGCAGTTGAGCAAACGGTGAAAAAAACCAACCGTGTTTTGATCCTTCATGAAGATACGCTAACCGGAGGCATTGGCGCTGAAATTTCCGCTTGGATTAATGAACATTTATTTAATCACCTCGATGCACCGGTCATGCGTGTGGCAAGTTTGGATACCGCTATTCCATTTGCACCGACTTTGGAAAACAATTTCTTGCCAAAAGGAAGATTGAAAGAGAAAATTGAAGAGTTGCTAAAGTTCTAATGGGTTAATTCTGCCAACAAGGTGGATGCAATCGCACGCCACTCTTCTTGTAGTGTTACGCTTGGAAATTTTTTACCTGCACGGCTATACCAATACCGAGCGTTGCCTGCATCACCTTCTTTTCGATGCAGATAGGCATGAATCCAACTAGCTTGAGCTGAAGGGTCATCCTGAATTTTTTCATGGGCTCCATGCCAATCTCCTTTGGCATCTAACCATAATGCTTGAAGAGCGGGGGAAAAATGGGTCGGCAGAACAGGGCCCGTTAGAGATTGCTCAAACTGCTGTAAATTCATAAGACGGTTTAAATCACAATTTTTGTTAATTTAGCCTGTTTAAAGCTATACATATTCGCTAATTCTTAATCGATCAGGTTGACCTTCGCAAAAGCCATTCGCCTTCTCGCATTCGCCATGCTTTTTTTATTGGCAGGGGCTTCTTTTGCGCAAAATACGAAAGGTGATAAACCTGCTAAGCCTTTACCCCGGATAACGCTTAAATCCAAACCTGGGAAAACTAAGACGGTCAAATCAAACACGCGAGACATTTCCGGTCGGAAGTTGCGCACGAAAAACAAATCATCAGCTGCCCGTGCGGTAGTTTCGGCACGATCGCCATACAAAGGCAGAAGATCCCGTGGGGGCGACCGCGCGGCTCAACCAATCGGTGGCACCCGCATCAAAATAAGATCATCATCCGCGCAAATGGCTCGGAATAATGTGTACCCTAATAAGGGTCCTTATGTAAATAATCCCTCTAAAAGGCCTCGTAAATCGGAGCGTTCTTTTGCCAATGCCGCACCGATCGGGCAACCTATTTTATACAGCACGCGATCCAATGCTTCACCCTATCCCAAGAGACGAAAAATAAGTCCCCGCACCGGTTCGCGATCATTTGTTACCCGAGGTAAAAAAAATGTGTATTGGGGCAAGTTTTCAAAAGGGGAAAAACCATATACCAAAGACATCACAGGCAGACCACTTCGCACAAAAAATTACCGAACGCCTCCGGTTGAGATTTTGCCTCAAAGTGATCCCTATCAAGGCAGGAAAAGAAGCGGTGACAAGAGCCGTTCCGCATTAGGTAAAATCTTTAATTCACGTTCAAAAGCAAAGGAAAAAGCCTGGAGTGGTGATGTGTCGGGAAAAGCCCTTCGCAGAAATTCTTCGAATAAGAAAACAGAGAGTGCCGGTCAGTTTTTCTGGCCCCGGAAATTCTCAGTTAGTGGAAAAGGCAAAGGTCCCGGTAGGCCGATCAAAGGCAGCGGTTATCAAACCATGGGTGGTCGTGGAAGAAACAATAAGCCATTGGCCGTTCGCATTCCAAAAGGAGGTGCAGGAGTAGCAAACTACAGGGGCAGTTACAAACAATCTCTCTCTGGTGGCGGAGGAGGATATGGAGGTGGTGGTGGAAATGGTATAAAACCTAAAAAAGGAGGTGGAAGTATCAGTGGATTATCAAGAAATAATCGGGGCAACCCTGTGCCAACAAAAATCCCTTTGGGCGGGGCAGGTATTGGGAACTATCGGGGGAACGTAAAGCGCTTTCAACTTTCTCCCGGATTTACCATGCAAGGATCCGGCTATCGAGGAAGTATAAAAACAAGAAGACCTTTCAAGGGTGGTGGAAGTATTAGTGGACAAGCTCGGAATAATGGCAACCAATCGATTGCCACACGCATTCCCAAAAGACCAAGTGCCGCACGAGCCGGAACCTACCAGGGAAATGTTAAACGATGGGATTTATCTCCCGGCTTTACACTACAGGGAATTGGTTACAGTGGAAGCACCAAAGCAAGAAGACCACAAAAAGGCGGGGGCAGTATTAGTGGACAATCCCGCAACAATCGTGGTAATTCAATTGGCGCTAAAATACCACCCAGTTTTGCCGCCCGCGCAGGAAGATTTTCTGGAAACATGAAAGGTAGAAGGCCAGAAAAAGGCGGAGGAAGCATTAGCGGGCAGCCTCGAAATAATGGAGGCAATTCTATTGGTGCCAAAATTCCACCCAGTTTCGCTGCTAGAGCCGGCAGATTCTCTGGAAATATGAAAGCGAGACGCCCGCAAAAAGGTGGCGGCAGCATCAGCGGTCAACCCCGCAACAACCAAGGAAATCCAGTATCAGCGAAAATACCGCCCTCTTTTGCTGCTAGAGCCGGAAAATATACCGGAACCATAAAAGCAAAACGACCTCAAAAAGGTGGCGGTAGTATTAGTGGACAACCAAGAAACAATGACGGAAATCCCGTGGCTGCTAAAATTCCTCCCTCTTTCGCTGCCAGAGCCGGAAAATACACCGGAACTATGAAAGCAAAACGACCTAAAAAAGGCGGTGGAAGTATTAGTGGTCAACCCAGAAACAATGACGGAAATCCGGTGGCAGCTAAAATCCCGCCCTCTTTTGCCGGAAAAATTGAAAAATACAAAGGAACCATGCGTGCCAGACGCCCGGAAAAAGGAGGTGGCAGCGTCAGTGGTCAGTTATTGAACAATGATGGAAAACCCATCAAAGGAAAAGATAAAAAGCCGGTAGATCTTGCCAATGCTCGCTATAGCGGTTTCTTGAAGCGACCTAACTATGTTAAGGCGCCCAACGCAAATAAATTGGCCACACGCCAAGAGAAGCCAAATAAATCCACATTCAAGGTAGATGGATTACAAGTGCGTGTAAAAGAAGCAGATCACCAGCACAATAAGTTGAGCGCCAAAAAAGCGATTGATGGAAAAATCCCTGGTAAAGGCAGTGTTCGTGCATCCGAGTTCGAGGGGAAAATGAAACAATTGTGGAGCTACAAACACAATCCCAGCAGCGCCAAAAAAGCACTGAATGTAAAGGATCCGGGAAGAGCGTATGCTCGAATCAATAATTACCAGGGAAACTTGCGCATGAGCAAGCCTCATGGAAGCCGGTTACATCCGGACGCAAAATTTGCACATGGTCACATTGATAATGTGAAAAAAGAAAGAACTATTCTGGTCAATGTAAAGTTGTTATGGTCAAAGCTGTTTAAGAAAAGCGACAATCAGCCAACAGCTGTAAAAGAAAAAGTGCGCAAACCTCGCTACGATAAAAAAGAGCGGGAACTTTGGAAAGACCTTTATGACTAAAACACTATGAATTGGATACCTCTGACAAAAGAAGATCAGTTAGCAACCTTGGTTGAAGCATCTCACCAAAAACCGGTCTTAATTTTTAAGCATAGTACTACTTGCTCTATCAGCAATACTTCTCTTAATCGCTTGGAGCGCAATTGGAAGCCGGAAGAAATGCCCCTGGAGGCGTACTATCTGGATTTGTTAAATCATCGTCCCATTTCCAAGCAGATTGCCGAGCTATTTCAAGTAGAACATCAATCTCCTCAGGTACTTCTTATCCAAGATGGAAAGTCCGTGTACAACGTATCGCATTTCGATATTGATTACGCTGAATTAAAAAAGAAAGTATCAGGGCTTACCGTTTCTAAAAATTAAACGTAACCGTCTGTTTAAGCTCTGGCGATAAGCTTAAAGCCACTGGGCAAGTGCGTGCTGCATTCATCAATTTTTGCTTTTGCTCGTCTGTAGCCACCAGATTCGGGTGAGTAAAGTGAATTTTGATCTCGGCTATCTTTCTCGGATTGGATGACATTACTTTCACAACCTCCGACTTCAACCCCTTCAGTTCAACACCATCGCGCTCTGCCACAATTCCCATAATCGTCATCATACAACTGCTCAAAGCAGCGCTCACTAAATCAGTCGGACTAAATGCTTCTCCTTTGCCATTGTTGTCGAGGGGAGCATCGGTAATAACCTCATTTTTTGATTTTAAATGAACCGCCTGGGTGCGCAAACCTCCCTGGTATTCTACGGTGGCCATGATTGTATCCATGCAATAAACTATTAAGGTGTTTTTTTCGTTGGCTATTTACCTTAAATTTCGGAATAGTAGTGCCTTGCTATGGATAGAAGCCATAAAAATATTTTAACCCTTATTTTATTGCTGGTTATAACCTCATTTGGCTACAGCCAAACGCAGGATAGCTATGAATACAATTCTGAATTTACCTGGGGCATCAATAAAAATTCTGCTGGCGGATTGATTGGAGGTTTTACGTTTAAGAAAGCGCGCAGACTCAACGAGCGCCTGTTCGAAACCTACGGTCTAGAAATCATGAATGTAAAGAATCCTCAGGAAGTGAGGGTGCAATCGCTACAAACCGGAAATTTTTTCACGCTTGGCAAGAGCAACTACCTGTTTACATTCCGACTGCAATATGGCCGCGACCTGATTCTTTTTACCAAAGCCCCTCAACAAGGCATTGAAATAAAGGCTGTACTCGCATTAGGTCCATCCATCGGCATTGTAGCGCCTTATTATATTGAAAGATCTACCGGCTCTATTTTCAATACTGTTACAGAACAATATGATCCGGACAACCCCAACCATACCTACGATCGTATTTTAGGAACAGGTTATCTTTTTGAAGGATTGGGTGATTCCAAAATTCAATTGGGTGGTAATATTAAGTTTGGATTCAACTTTGAACTGGGCGTAGTAAAAAGTCAGGTGACCGGATTTGAAGTAGGCGTTTTGGTAGATGCGTATTTCAAAGAAGTGATCTTGATGCCCAAAGCCCCCAATCATTCGGTGTTTCCCACCGTCTACTTTACACTGTTTTACGGGAGCCGAAAATAAATTTCGCTATTTAGGCAACAAAATAGTTCGCTCGCTTCAGGCAACTCATACCACAATTCATCGTAAGCTATTTCAGTAGTTAATTTTTTATTGAAATAGTATGGAAGCGAAAAAATCACAACAAGCAGATTTGACGAGTAAAAGGGGTTTGTTTTTTTCTATAGGCCTCTCCATGGCGTTGGCATTATCGCTCATGGCATTTGAATGGAAACAATACGATGATAAGGTCGACCTTTTGACCACCAAGAGCACGAATACGTTTGAAGAGATGCTCGATGTACCTCTCACCGAACAATTACCTCCTCCTGCACCAGTAGTGCAACAACCACAAATAATTGAAGTGCCTGATGAGGAAGAGATAAAACTCGACCTGAACGTAAATTTTGATGTAGAGGCACCTCGCGTGGAGGTTCCTAATCAAATCGGAGTAGCAGACGAGCCTGCCGAAGAGGTAGAAGAGATTTTTACCATTGTGGAGGAATCAGCATCCCCGGTTGGTGGTATGACAGCTTTTTATAAATATTTGGTTGAAACCATGAAATATCCGCCTCAAGCCAGAAGATTGGGCGTTGAAGGAAAGGTGCTGGTGCAGTTTGTAGTCGACAAAAACGGCAATATCAGCGATGTTAAAGTTTTAAAAGGCATTGGAGCCGGCTGCGATGAAGAAGCCGTGCGAGTAATGCAAAAAGCGCCCGCCTGGACACCCGGAAAGCAGCGAGGCAAGGCTGTAAAACAGCGTTGTATCGTTCCTCTCAACTTCAAGCTTTAAAAAATCAAGCTAGAATTGGAATAAATAGAAGCTAGTGCCTGTTAGGTGCTGGCTTTTGTTATTTAAACCGTAACATTTAGAGCTAAAAAGTCTCAACTTTTTGTGTCTTCCTATTGATGAAAGGATTCTATTGTTATATTTGAAATCCTAAACTGAAACTGTATGGAAGCGAAAAAGACAGAAAAAGCCGATTTGACGAAGAAGTCGGGCTTATTTTTTAGCATCGGGCTATTGTTTACACTAGCAATAGCTGTAATGGCTTTTGAATGGAAGAGCTACGATGAACAAGTAGATTTATTAAAGGGTAAAAGTACTAACACTTTTGAGGAAATGATTGAAGTTCCACCAACGGAACAACCACCTCCACCAGCACCGGTTATTCAACAACCTCAAATTGTAGAGGTACCGGATGAAGAAGAAATTAAAGAAGACCTGAACATCAAATTTGATGTGGAGGTAACTGAAGATACCAAAGTGGAAGCAGTAACTGTGGTAGCTGAAGAGCCCAAAGAAGAAGTTGACGAAATCTTTACGGTGGTAGAAGAAACAGCCGCTCCCAAAGGTGGTATGCCTGCTTTCTACAAATACATTGGCGAAAAAATGAAATATCCTGCTCAGGCTCGAAGAATGGGTGTGGAGGGTAAAGTTTTCGTTCAGTTTGTGATTGGTAAAGATGGTTCAATCACCGATGTGAAGGTAATTAAAGGTATTGGAGCGGGTTGTGATGAAGAAGCGGCTCGTGTAATGCAAGGTGCGCCACCATGGAATCCTGGTAAGCAAAGAGGTAAGGCAGTAAAGCAACGTTATACTTTGCCAATTCAGTTTAAGTTAGGATAAGAAACAATCAGCCATACGAAAAGGCCCCTTCCAAGGGGCTTTTTTATTTGATTAAAATTCCCAGCAGGAGACCACCAGAGATAATTGCCCATGACGGAATTTTCGTGAACGTTACGAGACAAAAGGTGGCAATGGTAATTGGATAATTGATGAAATTATCTTCGAGCGGTCTAAACAGCAAAATAGCAGCGGCAGCAACTAACCCAGCACTGGCGGCATTGATGCCCTCTAGTGAAGCCCGAATAGGCCTAAATTTTTTTAAACTCTCCCAGATTCTAATCATAAAGAAAATCAGAAATGTGCCCGGAAGAAAAATCCCGATGGCCGACATAACACCACCTAATACTTGTCCACCCACACCAAATCCCCGGCTATGCATTGCTAATGCGCCAATGTATGAACTAAACGAAAATACGGGGCCCGGTAGTGATTGAGCCAACGCATAGCCAGAAAGAAATTGCTGATCATTCAAGTAAGGCTGGCGCAGTCCTTCCACCGATGGTTTAGCAAATTCAACAAACTCGGTATGAAGTAAAGGTGTAAGCACTTGCCCTCCACCAAAAATTAAACTTCCATTCCGATAAAAATTTTCAAACAAACGGATGGGTAAATAATCTGGCAGAGTTCGCGTCAAACTTCCTATTACAGCCGCGAGAATCAATACTCCGATCCACAACGAAAAATTGGCCCAGCGCACTTCAAATTTCTTCTTAGGTTCACGTGGATGCGCTCTATAATTAAAAGCAGTGATGGCCCCTGCTACCAACAACGTGATGGGAAATACGAAAGGTGTACGAATCCAGTACGAAACAATGCCTGCACCAATCATAATGGCCAACGCTCGCTTGGAGGTTACTGTTCGTAAGCTAATGGTGTATGCCGAATAGGCAATAAAGCCCACAGCCATTGGCTGAATGTATCTTGCAAAATCAAGCGACATATTTTTTGATTGGATGTTGGCCATCAGTATACCGGCCACCGTCATGATTATCACGGAAGGTAACATCCAAATGAGTAAAGTAAGGTAAGCCAGATTCGGTCCGCCCAATTTGTATCCTACAGCGGTGATGGTTTGAGTAGAGGTAGGCCCAGGAAGCACCTGACAAAGGGCGTTTAACTCGATCAGTTCCTCTTCGGTAACATAGCTTTTCTTTTTCGCTAAGATATTTTGAAAGTGAGCCAAGTGTGCCTGTGGTCCCCCGAAACTGGACACAGACAGTATCGAAACATCTTTTAAAAAATCTTTATATCGAATCGATGCATTCAAAATCTATTTTTTTAACCCAATCTCGCGTAAGCGTTGACTTAAAAATTCTCCGGCTGTAATATCTGACCATTGTTTCGGGTTTTGATCATCGATGCAACCCGGGAGCGATGCCAAACTCATTTCAGAGCGTGGATGCATAAAGAAGGGAATCGAATAACGTGGTTTATTCATTTGATCGCGTGGAGGGTTCACTACACGGTGAATGGTAGACTTTAGTTTTTTGTTGGTCAGTCGCTCGAGCATATCACCTACATTCACCACAAGTTGTTCCGGCAAGGCCGTGATGGGAATCCACTTTCCGTCTCTACGTAGCACTTGCAAGCCATCGGCACTAGCGCCCATTAACAATGTGATCAGATTGATATCACCGTGTTCTGCTGCGCGCACCGCATCAGCAGGAACAGCATCAGGATTTTCTATTGGGAAATAATGGATCGGGCGTAAGATACTATTGCCGTGTTTTACTCTAGCGTCAAAATAATCTTCAGGTAGCTGCAGATAAAGAGCGATGGCCTTCAACATTTGAACGCCTGTTTTTTCCAATCGCTGATACACTTCCAAGGCAATCTTTTCAAATTCCGGTAACTCTGCAGGCCATACATTTTCCGGATATTCATTTTTGATCGGGTCACCATCTTTTACCTCTTGACCAACATGAAAAAATTCTTTCAGATCGCCTGTGTTTCTTCCCTTCGCGTGTTCTTTTCCTTTACCAATATAACCACGCTGACCGGCTAGCCCTTCTATTTCATATTTCTTCTTTACCTCATCGGGCAATGCAAAAAACTTTTTAATCACATCGTATAGCTGTGCAGAAAGTTCATCTGTTAAATAATGATTTCGGATAGCAACAAAACCAATGTTGTTGTATGCTTCACCTAAACTAGTTACAAACTTTTTCTTTTTGGCAGGATCACCTCCGGTAAAATCTGCCAGATCCAACGAGGGGACTTCATCATACAGAATGTCGGGCATAGTATTCTGAATTTATGGTATAGTGCAAGCTAGCTATTTTTGAGTAACTTTACTTAACAAAATTGGTGAAAAGAATAGACTGAAAGATATGAAAACGACACGCAGAAAATTTATTAAAGACATAGCTCAAACTACTGCAATGGCTACTGTTGGTAGTTCTCTCTTACTGCATTCGTCAGAGCTTTTGGCAATGGGAGTGCCTGCTTTGCAGTTCAGTCAGGTTAAATTGCCGTATGCACTGAATGCGCTCGAGCCCAACATCGATGCGTTGACGATGGAAATTCACTATGGAAAACATCATGCCGCTTATATCAAAAATGTGAATGAAGCCATTGCCGCTGAAAAAGTCAGTTTTGAAAACGAACATCAATTCTTCTCGAATATTTCAAAGTTATCCACGAAAGCGCGCAACAATGGTGGCGGTGCCTGGAATCATAATTTCTTTTGGCAAGTCATGAAGCCTAATGGAGGAGGTGCCCCTACCGGAAAAACAGCTGACGCCATACAAGGTTCTTTCGGCTCATTCGAAAAAATGAAAGAACAATTTACAGATGCGGCCATGAAACGCTTTGGCTCCGGCTGGGCATGGCTGGTAAACGATGGAGGAAAACTAAAGATAGGCTCTACTCCTAATCAGGATAACCCTTTGATGGATGTGAGCGAATTAAAAGGAACTCCTCTTCTGGCTATTGATGTATGGGAACACGCTTATTATCTGAAATATCAAAACAAGCGAGCCGAGTACATTGCCAATTGGTGGAACACCATCAATTGGGACACAGTGGCAAAGCAATTATAAATACTTCTTCTCAATCCACCCAAAAAGTTGGTTTCGTAGTTGTTGAATTGGGATACACCCCTACGCAGGTACGCTTAATCAACCGAAGTGGATACGAAAACGGATAACCTCCATTCGGCACATCCTCTTTGGTAATGATGATCGTTTTTTGGCTGACGGATGCCGTATAAAAAAATCCGTTGATAGGTTCTGCATCTCCTGCAATTTGTTGGAAGTTGGTGGGGATTTTACCGGATGGCGGTTGAAACAAACTCGTGGCTCCATCTTTCTGATCCTGAATTGCTTTATAAAATAAATACGATTGCCGCGTTAAATTATACTGATCTACATCAACATATATTTTACTATTGATGATGTAGTCATCTAGCTTAATAGATGCCACTTTAAAATTTTCGAAACGCCCCTGACGTAAGAAGGCGTAATTGGTGAGAATGGGTCTTTCATTATATATGCTGTACCAACACGTGCAACAGGTGCATGGGCCTACACGAATAAACCTTGGCTCAAGCGCATTACCAACGTTACGAAGTCCTGTACATTTAGCAAGCACATTGCAAGGATGGCAACCGGCACAATCAATTCCTATAAAATCACAAGGGGTGCTGCCCTTAGGATCTTGCTCTAATTCAAGCTCCGGATGGGTATCGACTTTAAACGTAGCACGGAACTTCCACAAAAAATAAAAATTATTGTTCAGGTTCGTACTGGTATTGAAGAAAACATCAAAGTAAAATTCATATCCTCCGGTTAGATTGGTAAAATTTCTGTATTTGGAATAGACCGTATCGATTTTGGTGGGCAAGGGTATGGTGTCGGGTATTGATTGATAGGTCTTGCCGTTTAATAATTCAACATGCAGTTGATAGGCTCTTCCGACAACACCTTGAAAGCTGTTTTCATCCGTACTATAAACTCCAGGGCTTTTTTCAGATAAAGAAGCTTCATTCCCGAGATTGTCAACGATACCAATTTTTTTAACAGCTACTGGCACTTCGTATCTGTTAGATCCGCCAATCGGAAATGATCTTCTTACACGAATTTCGTAGGGACCGGGTTGGTCACTAATAAATCCCGTTATAACGATGGGAAGGTTGGAGGTTTGCTCCAAATCAACTTGCAACCGATCAACACATCCATCCGACAGGAATAGTACAACGAGAAAAACTAAAATGGCTTTTATCCAATTCATAGTTTACGTATTACCCTAGTCGAAAAATTAACTCTACATTGCTGTAATTGGATAGATTAACAAGTGACTCTGATTGTATGTTATAAAAAAGTCAACTACTTAGCAAATCATTCATCAATATGGTGAAAATCAAATCGAGCTTACTTCATTAATACCCACCCAAATATTTTCGTAAGAACCATTCTCCACTCACCAGTGTCAGTAATAAAAAGAAAACCCATTTTAAATTAATCAATGGATTGAAGGATTCATTGGAGTGAATGAGTGCTGTGGGTTGAGTATTTTTCCAATCATCAGCCAATTTAGAAATCTCAGTTGCTGAAAAGAATTTGCCTTGTGTGGCATTTGCTACTTGTTTGAGCAATTGGAAATCAGCAGTCAGGTTTTGCGATTCGATGGTTTGAGCAACCACCAAAAACTGGCCACTGACAGATTCTCTTTTTCCATTCATCTCGGTTGAAGCTTTGAATTGATAAACACCTTCGCGCAAGCCACCAATCTGGTAGCGTGTGCCGCCCGGGCTGGTTACATATTGATATCTGGATATTTCGTTTGCTTCGTTGCGAAGCTCCAATGAAATTGTATTTCCATATACAGGTTCAAACAAATCGTTGTATACCTGACTTTCGATTGTGGCGGCATCTGCTTCTGAAAACTGAGGCACAATTGGAAAGCTTTTAAATTTCTTCTTGTCTTCCAACGTACTCATGTATTGAATCAGTTTGAGGAATACATCATCATAAACTTCTGTCTTTTCTGAATCCGCAAATTCACTTAACCGCCATCGCCAGATGCCCTCACCTATCAATGCGGCCATCTTTTGGTTTTCATTTTGCCAAGTGAGTAATAGTGGCCGCTGCGTTGCTACACTTCCAATTCGCTGATACATGAGCACCGAAGCGTTGGTAGGAAATGTGAATTTTCCGAAAGGAACTTCTACCGGAGGATAATCCGAGACAACACCGGCTGTGTTATCTACAAAATTAAAATCACGAAAAGACTGATTGATAATCGGAGTGACCTCATCCCATTGTCCTGAATTCTCAAATGAAAAAGGTAATTGTAGCGCTGCGAGTTGACGAAAGTTGGTTTGGGTGCCCAACATCAGCAACAATGAGGTTTTACTTTTCTGAAACTGTTGCAAAAGCGCTGTCGTGCGACCCGCTCTGTCTGCGGTTTGATGAAAAATAACCAGTTCGGTTGCACCCGGTTTCAACCATTCAGGTTTGGCTTCTGCAATGCCAGGGATGTGTAAAATAAATTCATAATTCGCATTTTTTTCAACAACAGCACGAATCGCTTTAATATCCGGATGAGGCGCAGGTGCTATTAATAGAATTCGCTTTTTACCTTCCACCACTTCAATGTAAACGCTTGCCCGGTTGTTACGTGAAGTAGATTCTCCCTTCACTGTTTCCACTATCACATCGTATCGATGAACTCCCTTCTCTTGCGCCTGAATTAAAAAATCAAAATTGGTCAGCAAGCTTGTGCCACTGTTCTTTTGCTGTTGCTCAATTACCTTCCCATTTTTAAGTACGCTTACTTTTACCTCGGTGTTCGGCAATCGTTGTGCCAGTACCTCTGCCCGAATCGGAAACTTATTTCCCTGATAGGCAATTTTATTATAGGCAACATCTTTCAATACCAAATCGGCACGTAGAGTTGTATCGCCAACTCCAATCGTATAAACCGGAACACGGGGGGGTGAATAAACAGGTGAAGTACCTGAATTATAAATGCCATCGCTGACGAGGATGATGCTATTTAGATTCTTTCCCTCAAATGAAGTGATAACATTTTTTATGCCCGAATGCAGGTCTGACTTGGTACCATTAAATCTTATTTCATCTGCATCATTGCCATTGAGATCTTTAAAAAGGACATCGTAGCCGATGTCTTGAATTTCTTTTCCCTTCTGCCTTAATTCGTTCATCAAAGCCAGTCGCTTGGTGGAGTCGCCCACTTCTTTCATGGAAACGGAATTGTCAATCAAAAAAACAACTGCCGGTTTTTCAAAAATATTGCTGGTCAGTTTTAAGATTGGTCCCAACAATAAAAATGCGAGCAATGAAACCAACACCGCCCGTAATGCAAATAATACTTTGTTGATAGCTTGGCTCCACGGATGCTTTGCTTTGTACAAAACATAGGCATAGGCTACTCCCAGCAATAAGCAGATCAATATAAAATAAGGGGAAGATTCAAATTGGAGGCGCTGCACTTACTTACTAATTTATTATTTGTACCAAACTCGTACCTACAAACATACATCAATATCCATACTTCTCCTTCCAGAGTTTTTTGAGATGATTTCTCATTTCAATTTCGCGTGCGTTATTTCCGGGATCGAAAAACCGTGTACCCTGAATGGCTTCCGGCAGAAATTCCATATTCGCAAAATTGTTATTGTAGCTATGTGCATATTGATAGCCCTTTCCATAATCCAACTCCTTCATCAGTTTGGTAGGTGCATTGCGAATGGCTAGCGGCACGGAAAGATCACCCGTCTCGCTTACTGTTTTCAACGCGGCATCAATCGCTACATAGCTCGCGTTGCTCTTTGGGGAACTCGCCAGATAAATAGCACACTGTGATAAGATAATGCGGGCTTCCGGATAGCCGATCACATCTACCGCTTGAAATGTAGTGGTCGCCATCACCAATGCTGTTGGGTTTGCATTACCAATATCTTCCGATGCCAGAATGACCATTCTGCGGGCAATGAATTTCACGTCTTCACCTCCTTCAATCATTCGCGCCAAATAATACACGGCCGCATTGGGGTCGCTTCCGCGAATTGATTTGATAAACGCAGAAATGATGTCATAATGTTGCTCTCCCTTCTTATCATAAATCGCGATTCGCTTTTGCGCCACATCCGTGACGAGCGCATCGGTAATCGTAATATCAACTGATTGTGATTCAGTGATAAGTTCGAGCAAATTCAATAATTTTCGCGCATCTCCTCCAGAAATGTTGAGCAGGGCGTTGTGCTCAACAATCGTTACGTGTCGTGTTTTCAACTCTACATCGCGCTGCAGCGCTTGTTGAATGAGCTTGAGCAAATCAGATTCTGTGAGCGGCTTGAGCGTATAAACTTGGCAACGTGATAACAAAGCGGAGTTGACCTCGAAAGAAGGATTCTCGGTAGTGGCGCCAATCAAAGTCACCGTTCCTTTTTCCACAGCACCGAGCAGAGCATCCTGCTGTGATTTGTTAAATCGGTGAATCTCATCTATAAATAAGATCACCCGACTTGCTCGCCTGGCTTGGTCAATTACCTCGCGGACATCTTTCACTCCGGCACTAACAGCACTCAGCATGTGAAAAGGCCTCTTTACTTCATTGGCAATGATATTGGCTATGGTTGTTTTACCTACACCCGGAGGGCCCCATAAAATCATGGATGGTACATTACCAGTTTGTATCGCTTTACGAATGATGCCCTGTTCACCAACCAGATGCTCTTGCCCAATCAAATCTTCCAATTTGGTGGGGCGCATACGTTCAGCGAGTGGTGACGATGGAGCGTGCAACATCATGCTATATGGCGAATAAGAGAAAAAGAGCACTGATACTAAATCCTATTGCGATACAAATCGTGAATAAGAACCCAAAGATCATGAACTTCAAAATAGTTTTTCCCCATCCTTGTCCATACATCCGCTTCATCGCAAACAGCAGGTAAAAGAAAATCCAAAAGCCGATTAAAGTACCTGCCCAATCAAAAATAGCAATATGATCTAAATGGCCTGTAAGTATTTGAAGCGTTCCAGCCAAATAAAAAAAGTTGTAGTAATAAATAGAGAACACAAGGTGCTCGCTATAAAAATAATCTCTACGTACATAGAGAAGCTTAAGAAGCAAAGCAAAAACAGGCAAGAGAAAAAACAACACTTTTGAAAAGTTATCAAAGAATGCTTGACCGAATTCTTTACCAAAATCTTTGTCTTCGTACTCCTTCTTTAATTCAAAGTTTCGCTTGTTTAATTTGCGTTCAAACCAGTTGTCACGCTTATCTTCAGGCAAGGTATTCTGGGCCGAATCATATTGCTGGAATGTATTAAATTTTGAATCGGTTAGGCTAAAGCCTACGTTGCTTTTTTTCTTCTTATTTAATTTATTAACTGAGTCGAGCAGTGTCTGTGGAACTAACCACTTCTTACTGGAATCGCCCGGAGCAATTTTAAATAACGAATCGATGTTTAATTGGGGGTGATCTTCTTTTAACTCTGCAATGTCTTCTTGATCTAGTTGAACTCTGGCTCCTGTTTCAACCACACCATCTAAATTGGAAGACATCGAAAAGAATAAGAAGAAGACAAAGCTGATGAACACATACATCCTAGCCGGATGGTAATAACTTTCTCTTTTTCCGGAATTGTACTCAACCGCTAAGAAACCAGGCTTCGTAATTAAAAACTTAGTGGTGAGAAAAAACTTTCCTTCATAGCTCCAAAACGAAGAGATAAAGTTTGTCCACAGTTCTCCCAGCGTTTGCCGCTTTGGAATATCTTTCTGACCACAATGATGGCAAAATGTGTCTTCCAGTTTTGTTCCGCAATTCAGGCAAAATTCGTTATGATTGTTCGTGCTCTTCGTATTTTGTTCAGCATCCACAAAACCTTCAGACCCCGGAAGGGCTTTACCTAATTCTTCCATACTTAAAATTTCATTTTTCTAAATGAGTCCAACGTGTACTCCAGCATTTGGTCTGTAAAATCTAAATGAGTGACCAAGCGGATTTCGGTTGCACTAAATGCCAGCGCTTTGATTTGGTGGTTAGCCAATGAAGTGAGACACTTTTCGGGTGTTAACCCATCTGCTACTTCAAAAATCACGATATTCGTATCAACTGGCATTACTGCCTTCACCCATGGCAATTCCTGCAGGGTATTGCCTAGTGTTTTTGCTCGGGCGTGATCTTCTTTCAATCGATGAACATGATGATCTAACGCATAAATTCCGGCTGCTGCCAAAAACCCCGCTTGTCGCATGCCTCCACCAAATACTTTCCGGATTCTGCGCGCTTTTAGTTCTAATTCTTTTTTACAAACTAAAACTGAGCCAACCGGTGAGCCCAAGCCTTTCGATAAGCAGATTGAAATGGTGTCAAAATATTTTCCGAATTCAACCGGATTTTCTTTCGTTTCAGTGAGCGCATTAAAAAGTCGTGCACCATCCAGATGCATCGCCATACCTTTGCTTCGACTGAATTCGCTGATCTTTTTGATCTGCTCCAATGTATAATAACTTCCGGCTTCGCGTACCACCGTGTTTTCCAATGCCACCACAGAAGTTCGGGCCTGATGTACATCGTTGATATTGCCAATAACCGGTGCAATCTCTTCTACGGAAATTCTGCCTCTATCACCAGTCAATAATTTAGTGCCGATACTGCTGTTGCCTGCCAATCCTCCTCCTTCGTATTTGTAAATATGAGCGCCCTTATAGCAAATCACTTCATCGTAAGGCTGCGTTAAAATCTTAATACCGATTTGATTCGTCATGGTGCCGGATGGACAAAAAACAGCAGCTTCCATCCCCAATAGTGAAGCACATTTTTCTTCCAGTTTTATTACGGTAGGGTCTTCACCAAAAACATCGTCACCCACCTCGGCAGAAAACATGGCATCGCGCATGCCCGGTGTGGGGCGAGTAACGGTATCACTTCGAAGGTCTATAATCATATTTAATAAATAGGGCTTAAGCTACTAAAACTCTTGGTTTGAACGCGGCAAACTTTTTGAGATTCTCCATTTTATAACAACTCTTTGGCCGGATCCCAGAATTTCTTTTCAAAATCCTGCACCTTGTCTTTGACAACCTTCACGCCTTCCTTCTCTAGTTGCTTTTGCATTGAACTTGGGGGGACGAAATGATGCTTGCCAGTAAGCAATCCCTGGCTATTCACCACGCGATGAGCCGGAACATTTTTTTCAGCGTGCGAGGCATTCATGGCCCAACCCACCATACGGGCGCTAGAGGCTGTGCCCAGATACCGAGCAATGGCTCCATAGCTAGTAACCCTACCTTTGGGTATCAGTCGGACGACTTCAAAAACATCTTCAAAAAAATTTTGATGCTTGTTGGGAACAAGGGCTGCGGCTGATGGTGGCTTTTTTGGCATAGCCACAAAATAATCAACCTTTCGGAAAGGATAAAAAAATAATCAAAGGACTCGATTCAACTTCGCCTTATGGCATGTAAATCTCTAAAATGAAAAGGTTTAGGTTCTAACATTTTGTTGTTAGAATTATCTGGCACTTTAATGTAGACATTTTCCAACATTTCAGTTTCAATAAATGCATCTTCGGCTTATATTAGTTTTCAATCATTTTTAGAGATGATTACTTAATGCTGCGGCAAACACAGTCTTGAAATAGTTGCTTTCGTGACTTATTTTTTTCGTTTGCGGATTTGATTCTAACCGAAAAAACGGTGATTAGAAGCCAATTTGAATGATTAAGGGTAAATACTTTTCCCAATTTAGGAATGTCATATTTAGTTGTTAGTTATCGGACACCTATGATGAAATATTAACATCCAGTTTTTTGCAAGTAGGCTTCTGGTAGAATGGCAAAGAATTAAATTTGCGCCTTACCTAAATTTTCACGTTCAATGTTGAGGTACATTCTTGTTCTCATTCTTTTCTCCACTACCGTTTTTGGCCAACAAATCGTTTTCCCAACCACTGAAAATTGGAACTACTTAAAGGAAGGTCAGACACTAAGTTTCCAGCTTAGCACCACAGAAACCAATCAAGCGCATTTTTCATTTGAAGGAGGAAGTGATTTAGGCATCACCCTTGATACTTTAGGACATTTTAATTGGACGCCTGCCTATGATCTGGTTGATCGCTTAGAAAAGCAAAAAGAAGTAACCATCTATTTTCAAGCTGTTTTAAAATCAGGTAACAAAATCAGAAAGCCAATCACATTTATTGTCAGCCATCAGAATCGCCTGCCTGTTATTGAAGAATTACCCACATTTTATGTAAAGCAAACTTCCTTTAATCAGTACCAGATATCTTCTGACTATGTCAACGATCCAGATGGCGATCCAATCGTTTTTAAATCAATTCCATCGCAAATGCCGGAAGGCGCGCATTTAAGTTCTCAGGGTTTATTAACCTGGACTCCGTCGCGCAATCAATTCAGCGGCTTAAAGAAAGGTCCCATGGTAATCGAATTTTTGGTGCAAGACCAGCCAGAAAAACTGGAGGCAACCGGACGAATAAAAATTGCCCCAACACAGTTGGATCTACCCCCTGAAATTTTGTTGGTTCCGAATGACAGCATGCTCACTATCAAGGAAGATGAGCGAATCAATTTCAAAATTTATATTTCTGACCCTAATGGAGATGAAAATGTATCTAACTCAGGTTTTGTGTGCACTGACCAACGAGTTCCCAAAACGAGTTTGGTAGAAAACACATCCGTGCAAGCGGAGTTCACCTGGTCTCCAGGCTACCATTTTGTGGAAGAAGTGGATAAAGAAAAAACGATTGATCTCATTTTTTTTGCACTGGATAAATCATCCAACCGGGTACAGCGCAAGGTGCGGATCAAAGTACTGGACACAGAAAATCTGGAAGAAAAGGATAAGCAGCTTTATATGAAGTACATTAACTCGTTGATCAGTGCCAAAGCACTACTGGATGAGTTGGATAAAAACCACGAAATTTTGACCAAGGCTTACAAACAAGCAAAGAAAGGCAAGAAAAATCGGGCTATCCTTAATGCCTCGTTAGGTGCCACTACCGGATTGGCTCCAGTTATTCTTACCGATGATCCAAGCTCTTATAAGGCTGTTTCGGCCATTGGCGGTACTACCGTGCTCACGCTGGGTACGCTGGAAGCAACCGAGGTAATCGGCAAATCAAAGGCAGATATTATGGAGAAGTTGAAAACGAACGTAGAAATTCGCAATCAACTGCAGGTGGAGGGTGATAATTTTGCCCGAAAATATGCGCTCAAGTCCACCCGCAGAGAAAAGGTATTTGAAGCTGATCGAGATAAGTTGCTACCCATTATTAATAGTCAAAAACTGGTAAGTTTAGAGTTGGATGCCTCCAAGCCGAACTATAAAAAGTACAGTGCAGCCGAAATCAAGAAGACATTTGCAGACTTTAGTGAAGAATAACCTCCTGAATTTGCCAAAAACAAAATAACCGTTACTTTTGCAGTCCAAAATCGCAAAATAACTCTCCTTCGCTAAAGCTATGGAGAGTAAACAGAGGAGTGGTAGAGCGGTTTATTGCACCGGTCTTGAAAACCGGAGACCTTTCACGAGGTCCGGGGGTTCGAATCCCTCCTCCTCTGCAAGAATCAGTAACAAACGATACAAGAACCTGCAAATCACAAGAATTTGCAGGTTTTTTTGTTTTCGGGCTCATACGATTTGACACTAAATAACACGCCTTTGGTGAGTAATTCGGTGAGTATCGGAGGGAAGAAAAAAGTACTCACCAGATTTCTCATAACGATTTGACATTCAAGTAGTTCAGGACGTGAACATCTTGAATCCGGGTGGCTGGAAGCATAGATTTATCACCGCTAAACCACCCATGTTATGAACAACAGATTTAGCCTTCTCTTCTACTTCAAGAAGCCGAAGAACTGTACACACCAAGAGTTGCCAATCTACATGCGAATCACTGTAGGTTGTGCACGCACTGAAATTTCCACACAACGCAAATGGGATCCTTCGCGATGGAACATTGCTGCCGGTAGAGCAACTGGTACTAAAGAAGACGCGCGCACACTTAATGCTTACCTTGATACACTTCAGGCGCGTGTGTATGAAGCACAACGACAACTGATCGCAGATCAACAACCCATCACGGTGAAAAACCTTCGCTTGCGATTCGAAGGTAAGCGTGCCGCTTCAAAAATGTTCATCGAAGTGTTTCGCAATCACAATGAGAAAATCAAGCAACTTGTCGACACAGAGTTTTCACCGGGAACCATTGAGCGTTACGAAACGGCACTCAGTCATACCGTTTCATTCCTTCGCTGGAAATTCAAAAAAGATGACATCGACATCCAGGAACTGAATTACGAGTTTGTATCCGAACTGGAATTTTGGTTGAAATCTATTCGCAAGTGTAGCCATAACACCTCAATCAAGTATATCAGCAACATCAAGAAGATCGTCAACCTATGCCTGAAAAATGGATGGCTGCAACGTGATCCATTCCTCGGATATAAAATGAGCAAGCGCGAAGTAGTGCGTGAAGTGTTATCGCAGGATGAGATCAACCGTATTGCCGCCAAAGAGTTTCCGACTAACAGATTGGGCATTATCCGTGATATTTTCCTTTTCAGCTGCTACACCGGTCTGGCATACGCAGACGTAAAGAAACTCAGGCGCCACGAAATTGTAACCGGTGTTGACGGTGAGAAGTGGATCAGTACGCAACGAAAGAAAACAGACACATCTTCAAAAATTCCCTTGCTGAAGCCTGCACTGGCGATTCTGCAAAAATATGAACGCGAACCGCTTTGCATCAGCAAGGGCGTTTTGCTTCCTATGCCCAGCAATCAAAAAATGAATGCGTATCTCAAAGAGATCGCGGATCTGTGTGGCATCACAAAAAAGATGACTTTCCACACGGCACGCCACACCTTCGCCACTACCATTACCCTAACGAATGGAGTTCCCATAGAGACTGTTGGAAAAATGCTTGGGCACCGTAATCTGAAAACTACGCAACATTACGCCAAGATTCTGGATAAGAAAGTAAGCGATGATATGATGATGCTTCGCAATAAGCTTGAGTCGTTGTCATCGACAACCGTACAATAAAATAATAACATCAAAAAGATATTGATCATGAATAAACTTGTCACCTACCTGGAGAGTAAAGAAGTGATATTTCACAGCGCTCTCGCACTCATTGTACTCTATGTTCCACATGCAGGCCACTTGTTTATGAAGTTGGAACACCTCGACATGACCTTTTTTGGGTTTACGTTTTTCAACTGGGCTTATGGAATTGCGCTTGCTGCGGTCATTGAAATTCTGATCCTAGTATTTATCATAAACGGATATCAGAATGCAGGCAGAGCCTATGCGCTGGTGAGTTTCTTTATCAATGGACTTTACTACGACTATTGGTTCCTGGCCATACAGGATCCAACCATCTTGAATGTCAAACTCACGATAACCAGCTTTCTCATCTGCTTCATGCACTCGCTGGCGATCTGGCAACTGAGTGATTTGTTCTTCAAGCGTTTGACTGCCGACAAAGAAAAGGTAAAGGAGTTTTGGTGTGCGGAATGTGAAGCCGGACCCTTCCCAAACAAGCGGTCGCTTGACGGGCATGTTTCGAAAGCGCATAAACACAAAAAAGGGAGTATCAAACCTGAAGTAGAAGCATTGTCCAGTAATGCTGCTAAGCGCAATGATAAGCCACACGAGCACACTTTACCTCAAAGGCCATTCATGGCTCCCAACCGGCATAAGAACAAAGTTCACAATTAGTGAACTTTTGCCGTTAACTGTACATCCATGCATTAGCCGAGTTGAAACGCTTCCTGTTTCTTCACCATAGGTTTTGATGAGGGCTTAGATCAAGCCCTCATCCGCGAAGGAATAGTATCCTTCTGTTGTCAAGATGATGTGGTCAAGCAACTGTATTTCCAACAGTTTGCCAGCCTCTTTGATTTTTCTGGTAAGATCAATATCAGCCTGACTTGGCTGCAAGTTTCCGGATGGGTGATTGTGGCTTAGAATCAATCCAGAAGCGGCCACTTTTAGCGCAGCAGCGAAAATCAGCTTAGGATCGGCAACCGTGCCGCTAACGCCTCCGGTTGACAGTTCAAAAATTCCGAGCACTTTGTTTGCACGGTTGGTGAACATCACCTTGAACTGCTCAAGGAGTTCGATTTTGGTGTCGTCCCAGCTTTCCAGCAACACTTGATATGCATCTTTCGAGTGGCTGATCTTGGGACGTAACGAAGGTTTTACGTTCGACTTGTAGACAAGCTGAATCTCTGCTGCCTGGTACGGTCTTGTTTCTTTTGTGCTTTCCATAATCGTAAGAATTAATTATGGTGCACCCACAGGCTTTGAAAGGAATTTGCGCAAGGAGGAACGGAATAAATGGGGGTTCCTGAAAGCGATAGCTGTAAGGGGGAAACCGTTTATGCCGGAATATCCTTGCAAGCATATTCCAGACTAAGCCTAACTTGTACCAGGATTAATGATGCATTGAAAATGAATATATTTAAGTCTTTGCTTAAATAATGAAGTTTAGTACCTTGCAATGAATTTAGTCAGCTCATGGACAGAACTACCTGCATACGCGTTTTTGCCGATGTCAACCAGATTAAGGATTGTAAGAGTAAGATTATCTCAAGCGATCAGGCGTTTCATGATCTGGCACGTGTTCTTGAACTTTCAGGCAATGAAGTAAGATTAAAGATTCTCTATCTGCTTGAAGAAGAAGGAGAACTTTGTCCATGTGACCTCAGTGATATTCTTGGGATGACTGTGCCAGCTATTTCTCAACACCTGAGAAAGCTAAAAGATGGCAATGTTATCCAGGCAAAGCGTGTTGGTCAGACTATTTTCTACTCGCTAACGGCCGACCACCTGAAAATATTAAGACCATTCTTCAAGTACATTAATAGGATAAAAGAAGAAGAGACAAAATCGTAGAAGCAATGGAGTCAACAATTGTGACAAAATCAGTAATAACGTGTCCGAACTGTGGTTTTTCCAAAGAGGAGGAAATGCCAACGGACGCTTGCCAGTATTTTTACGAGTGCGAGAATTGTAAAAAACTTTTGAAACCACTGCCAGGAGACTGCTGTATTTTCTGTTCTTATGGGAGCGTTAAATGTCCACCAGTACAAATGAACGAGCGATGCTGTTGAGTTCAAAAAAAAATTACAGCTTATGATTTCAAAAGATCTGACAAAGGAATTTAAAAATTCGATCAGAGGATTATCCGGTCACTTACTTGCAGTAGAGAAAATGGTTGACAAGGAATTTCCAGATCAAACCCTTTTGCAACTGAAGGCGGTGCAGGCAGGTTTGCAAAAGGTCACTCTTATGTTACTTGATGAGGTCTACCGTAAGGCCCTGGCTGAGAAGATTTCGTTTTCATGGCAAAACTGTCCGGGTAATTGCGGGTACGAGCAAAACATCGAACTGCTTCGAAACTTATTCCCTGAAATCCCGCTCGAAAATGTACCGGAAAAATTGAAAGAGGCGACAGAAATAGAAGATCATCTTCGAAAAAATATTTTGAAAAGTAATTTGGAGACCCCCTCCCCATCACCTTTATATTTGAAGTAATAAGGATAAAAAAATTAAAGCCATGATAAAAAAAGCATTTTTCATCACCACTGTAGCCCTGGCAAGCCTGGGCGCGACAGCCTTTGAATTAAACAGCAAATCTGCTGCCTCTTGTCCTTTAGAGGGCACTCCGGTTTGTCCCAAAATCAATTGCCCGTTGAAAGATACTCCGCAATGCCCTTTCAATCAATCTTCTTTGCCCGCTTGTTGTAAGGCGAAGAATGAGTTGCAAACGTTGAGCTTGTTTAATTGATGATCTATGAAGGGAAGTAGCATATTGGGTGGTGGTTTGGTTGCCGCCCTGCTTAGTTCACTGTGTTGCATTACTCCGGTGCTGGCTTTAATAGCCGGAACGAGCAGTTTCGCGGCTTCTTTTTCCTGGCTGGAACCTGCAAGACCATACCTTGCCGGTGTAACGATTGCTGTGCTTGGATTCGCATGGTATCAAAAACTCTTTCCAAAAAAGGAATCACCTGAGTGCGCATGTGAAACGGATCCTAAAACAACTTCATTCTGGCAGACCAAATCTTTTCTCGGTATCATTACCTTCTTTGCCTTGGCCATGCTGTCCTTCCCGCAATACGCCCATGTATTTTATCCTCATCAGGAAAGACAAGCGATCTTGGTTGATAGAGAGAATTTAAAAACCGTTGAGTTTGAAATCAGTGGCATGACTTGTCAGGGGTGTGCTGAGCATGTTATGTATGAAGTTAATAAATTACCAGGGGTTATAAAGACCATTGCTTCTTATGAAAAAGCAAACGCTATTATAGAATTTGACGACACCAAAATCTCAGAAACTGAAATCAATGACGCGATCAATAAAACCGGGTACAAAGTTGAAAGCAGTTCAGTTTTTCGGCAAGGGCAATGAAATATCCGTTCCTGCCCGTTCTTCCAAGTCGTTGAATTTTTTAAAGACTGGACCAAATGTTGGTAACCGGTGAATAGCTATGAACGCGTACGAAAGTTGACCAGCAGAAACAATCTGTCACTGTGAACCCACCCGACCATTGCTTCCGACAAGCCGCCAAATGAGCTTGTTGCGGGGCCTTTGTCAAGGGTGTCGATTCCATAAAAATTCAAACACAATCGACACTCGACATGGCCCTTGACAAAGGTTCTGCAACAGGCCTAACTTTGGCTTGGCGGTGAAATGGTCTGTAACGTTGAGCATAGTAAAATCAAAGTCTTTCCAAAGCTCTTGGAGAAAGTATGAGTCTTTAACACCTGATTATTTCTCATACTTTCTCCAAGTGCTTTGGAGTTTATCAAATGGCATTCAATATCACGAGGTTTGAAGAAGCTGATCAAATAAGGAGTCGCCACTAATGTAATCCGGAAGATAATCGACTCCTTATTTGATCTGCTTCGAAAGTGAGTACCTCATATTCACTTGAATGGAAATAACAACTGTTTCCAGTATGATTTGGGAAAATTTGGTTCTTCCTTAATACCAATTTCACCAATGCCCTTGGATTCATAAATTTTTGGATTGTCGTACGCTGTCTTAAAAATATGATCCCATACAGTTAACCATGCGCCATAATTTACTTGCGCATCTTTGTAATCTGCACGGTGGTGCCAACGATGGAGTTCAGCTACGCAAAAGAACTTCTTGAGAACGCCAGCCTTATAATTTAAATTGGTGTGCTGCATCATCATATTGATGGCAAGAATAGCCAGCGCGGCAACCACTACCGCCTGAGGCGTACCTATTGCAAGACATAATATAATCCCCGGGCCGCCTTCCAGAATCTGATGCAGGGCGTGCCGTTTTTCGCCATTCAGAAAATACAGGCGTTCTGAACTGTGATGGATAGAATGGAGTCTCCACAACCACTCATATCGGTGACTTTGCCAGTGAACAACGAACAAAAAGAAGTCGATAATGATGAGGGCCAATAATACCTGCATCCAGAAAGGTAACGTAGCAGGGAACCATTGTGGAAAGGGTATCCAAACGGCAAGCCAGATAAGTGCAAATTGGGCAGAAACTTTAATGAGATAATTGATGACGTAGTACGTAAAGGCGAGGTTCCAATCATCTCCGTTCACCCAATTTTTTTCGAACGGCAACCAGCGTTCGAGCAGTAGTGCTACTAAACCGAATGATGCAATTATAGGCACGATGGCGAGATATTGATTGGTGCCGTTTTCCATCAACCGGATCATTAAGAAAGAAGCAGACAGCATAAACACCGGGTATATTGAATACTGGAAAATTGTTTTCATAGGCAAAGAATTTTTTTGCAAAGTCCCCAGAAAAAAATTCCTAAGCTTGAATAAACTGGCTATTATTTCAAAACCGCAGAGGGGTTAACCCCGAACATATCCATGAAAGTGCGGCTCAGATGGGCGGTGTCAGAAAAACCAGCTTCGTGTGCGGCCTGGGTAAGTGTCATACCTGCAAGCACTGAGGTAATGGCCACGCGCATGCGGCACCAAAGAATGAAAGGACGTATCGGGATACCGACCCGATCTTTGAATAAATGAGTGAAGCGACTGGTTGAGAGGCAGGCTATCCCGGCCAACATTTCCAGGTTAAACTCATGTGTGGTTATATGCGAACGAAAAAAGTCTGTAACCCTTTGAATGCGGTCGTCAATCAAGTTGACAGAGTTGATTACTTTTGACAGCGCTTTGGGTATGCTACCGGAAGTAAATACTTTTCTATCCGCTTCTGACATTCTGCCTTCAATAGATTGAACGGATTGAGCGGGCTTAAATGTGGTGAGCATTGTCTTTGCCAGCTCAGACTCTGGCTCAATAAAAATAAAGGCTGCTTCGCCAGTGGTTGTAGTTTGATGGAGTTGATCAGGTAATACTAATACAACTTGTGAAGCTAAGGCGTTGCCAAAGGCATCTTCAATTTCTATTACTCCATCTATACTGACAATTAT